>Ga0209542_10011957_pt1 | contig 15293 bp, 14 predicted proteins | sample RifCSPhighO2_01_FD_184028 | JGI IMG/M metagenome (GOLD analysis project Ga0209542, IMG submission 184028) | Soil microbial communities from Rifle, Colorado - Rifle CSP2_plank highO2_0.1 (SPAdes) (version 2) | ecosystem: Environmental > Terrestrial > Deep subsurface > Rock core/Sediment ... | reverse complement strand
CCTCCTGCTATTTGGTGTTCCTCCACAGTGACTACCGCCCCAGCCTCTTCAACGGCGGCAAGTATGGTCGCGCTATCAAGGGGTTTGATTGTGTGCACATTGAGAACCGAAACAGGGATAACACCCTCAAGGGCTTGCGCCGCCTTCAGTGCGTTGTAGACAAGGGGACCTGTCGCCAGAATCGCAACTTTTGTCCCCGCGGTATCCCATAAAACATTTGCTTGTCCTATCTCAAAATGAGAGAGGGCGGTTGTTATAAGAGGCGTTTTTTCTCTTGCAAACCGCAAATACACGGGACCCTCGTGCGCCGCCGCAGCAAGGGTTGCTTTGCGGGCTTCTTCAGCATCACAGGGAGAGATGACTGTCATATGAGGTTGCATCCGCATCAATCCCATATCCTCAAGAGCCTGATGGGTCGCCCCGTCGGGACCCACCGAAACCCCCGCGTGCATCCCCGCAATCTTCACGGGTACATTATTGAGAGAAATATTTGTCCGTATTTGTTCGTTGTTGCGCCCCGGAGAAAAGGTGGCGTAAGAAGCGATGAAAGGAATTTTCCCATACTGGGCGAGACCCGAAGCGACAAGAGCGAGGTTCTGCTCGGCAACGCCTATCTCAATAAAACGCTCCGGATATTTTTCTTTAAACCAATGCGCGCGGGTTGATTCGGCAAGGTCGGCGCAGAGTACTACAACGTTTTTATTTTTTTCTCCAAGTTCCAAGAGTGCCTTGCCGAAACCGTCGCGCGTAGGCAAAGCATCGGGTTCCTTAAAAAGATTGGCGGTAAGATGGGGGTCGGTAAAATACATATCAATCAAGTTCGCTTAGAATTTTGCCCTGAAGAGTGCGGAGTTCTTTGAGGAATTTTTCTGCTTCCTCTTTCTTCGGCGGTTTACCGTGCCACTCGTATTTAAACTCTATATCCGCGACCCCTTTTCCGGGAATCGTATGGGCAATAATAAGAGTGGGCTTTTCAAAAATCGCTTTCGCCTCTTCTGTGGCATCCACGAACTCTTGTATGTTATGGCCATCTACCTCAATGACATGCCAGTTGAACGCTTCGTATTTCGCGCGCAGAGGTTCGAGCGGCATCACATCCTCGGTCATACCGCTGATCTGTATGTTGTTACGGTCAATAACGGCCGTGAGTCCCGATAGCCTGTTGTTACCCGAAAACATCGCCGCCTCCCACGTCGCTCCCGCCTGCTGTTCCGCGTCTGACATAAGACAATACACTCGGAATTTTTTGCCATCCATACGCGCGCCCAACGCAATGCCTGCCGCCTGACCCAAGCCCGACCCTAAAGGACCCGAGGTCGTCTCAACTGCGGGAAGCCGTTCTCTCTCGGGATGTCCCTGTAAGGACGAGCCGAATTTCCGGAGGGTGAGAGCGTCCCCCAGAGAAAAATATCCCGCATGAGCCATCACGGCGTAGCGCACGGGTGTAATATGTCCATTGCTTAAAATCAGTCTGTCCCTATCCTCCCAAAGGGGATTTCTAGGATCATGTTTGAGGATGTGAAAATAAAATGCGGTAAAAATATCCGCCATGCCAAGAGGTCCCGCCGTATGACCAGAACCCGCCGCGACAAGCATGTGAACAACCGTCTCGCGGACTTTCGCCGCCGTCAATTCAAGTCTCTTTACTTCTGTGTCGGTCATCATCATACGTGTGGTTGGAAATTTGCCTGCTGAAGAAGCTCGTCATATGCCTCGCGTGGATCTTCCGCTCGGATAATCGCGGAACCGGCGATAAGTCTCGTTGCTCCCGCCGCAACAAGAGCGTGCGCAGCGGAAGCTTTAACTCCCCCATCAATGCTTATAGTACCCCCATATGAACGCCTCAGTTCTTGAATGCGTGCATAAATCTGGTTCTCAAGCTCCTCCCCCTGGCGCCCTATGTGGGCAATTCCCATAAGCTGCACATAGTCATACATACCCTCATATTTTTTGAGCTCTTCAAGGGGTGTTTCGAGGGACAGAGCAACGCCTGTTTCTATGCCAAAGGTTCCTTCCCGCACACTACGCAGATATGTAAGAGCTTCGCCTGCGTCAGGACTCTCTACATGAATCACAACGCGAGACGCGCCGACAGTAACCCACCCTTCCGCGTCACGACGCGCACTCTGTACCATAAGGTCGGCCTCAAAAGAAAAATCCTCCCAAAAAGGGAGCCCCTCTTCTTCGGCGAGAATCCGATGGAAACGACCCATATCGTTATAGGGCCATGTAACACGCGGCGCGAATATGCCATCCACAACATCTACCTGCACGACAGACGTTACTCCGCGAAGGGCACCGAGGCATGCCGCGAGGTCATCATAATCGCGCGGAAGGATGGCAGGAAGGATTTCTATCATCCTAGTTTACGAATCCGCCGTGCGTGGCGCTCTTCTCCCCGAAAAGGGGTGGAAAGCCAGAGGTTGAGAGCTTGCCGTGCCTCTTCCTCGGTCAAGAAACGCGCCCCCAAGGAGAGCACGTTTGCGTCATTGTGTTCGCGCGAGAGTCTCACGATATCCTTGTTCCCCCCATAATACACAACCGCACGCACTCCCCTCACCCTATTTGCGGCAATCGCTTCTCCCTGACCCGAGCTTCCAATAACAATTCCTTTGTCTGCTTCGCTCTTTCCGACACGTTCCGCTACCAAAACACAATAGTCGGGGTAATCATCAGCTTCATCAAAAATACGCGGTCCCATATCCTCCACCTCGTGCCCAAGAGAACCAAGATATGAGGTGAGGACTTTTTTCAGCTCAAACCCAGCGTGATCTCCACCGATGGCGATTTTCATTTCTCTTTACGAGCATACATGCCCATTTCTCGGACGTGCTTGAGGAGCACACCCGCATACCCCATTTCATTGTCGTACCATGCTAGCACTTTTACCAGATTTCCTCCCACAACGCGGGTGAAGGAGAGATCCGCAATAGAGGCATGCATATTACCCACAATGTCGGAGGACACAAGTGGCTCTCGTGTCACGGAAAAAATACCCTTCCACCTGAGGTCTTCGGCGGCATCTTCAAGCATCAGATTTATTTCCTCGGCCGTCGTGTTCCGTTTTGCGATAAAGGTCACATCAACAAGGGATCCCGCGACAACAGGGACACGAATGGCAATGCCATCAAATTTTCCTGAGAGCGAAGTGAGGGCCTTTGTGGTTGCGAGCGCAGCACCCGTCCCCGAGGGAACAATATTCTGCGCAGCCGCTCGTCCTCTTCGCATATCCTTCTTCCCTGCCGGAGAATCCACAAGGGACTGCGTTGCGGTGTAGGCGTGGACGGTATTTAAAAGAGCTTTTTCAATCCCTATCTTTTCATCAAGAATCGCAAGGAGAGGGCTTCCCGCATTTGTCGTACAGGAGGCGTTGGAACTGATATCACACGAACTGAGCTTCTCTTCATTGATACCCATGAGCACAGTCGCCCCACGTACCCCTCCAACGGGTTCATCCGAAACTGGGGCGGAAATAACAACTTTTTTTGCTCCAGCAGAAATATGCATATGAGCTTTTCCGTAGCTCTCAAAAATACCCGTTGATTCAACGACCACATCTATATCCAATTCTTTCCAAGGGAGTTTCAGGGGCTCGCGTTCAGACAGGAGTTTTACTTTTTTTCTGCCAATAACAAGCGTCCCCTCATTGAGCTTCATGACGTGAGGAAATCCCTTATAGACACTGTCATAACGCAGAAGATAGGCGAGGTTTTCAGGCTCCCCTATATCGTTGACGGCAATAATTTCAATTTCAGGATCGTTCCACGCCACGCGAAAAAATGCCCGCCCAATGCGTCCAAATCCGTTTATGGCAACTTTTGTCTTTCGTCCAAACATGAATTTAGTATAACAATGAATATGGTCAGGGTCTCCTCTACTTCTGTAAAACCTCAAAAAGCTGCTGCGCGTCTTCATAGTCAAACTTGCGCGTAAGGGCTCCCTCAATAGCGATGCGCGCCTCTTCTTTATTACCTGCCAACATATTGATCTGAGCGAGGAGATACAACGGGAGAGGGTGATGGGGCGAAAGTCGCTGCGCTCCCGAGTAAGCGGACCAGGCTTCCCTGAAGGACTCCTTGTCCCCCAGGACGAAACGACGCGCATACACATTGCCGAGGGTAATCTGTGCTTCAAAAGAAGATGGGTCGAGACGCGCAGCCCGCCGCGCGTTGCTGGCGGCGGCATCTGCGAGGGAAATAAGCCGCCCTGCATCCCCTGAATCAAGCTCTTGTTCGAGCGCACGTAATTGCATCTCTGCGAGGGAGCGAGACAGGAGGCTTGAAGGAAAAGAGAAAAAGAGGGAGGGTTGTAGATCCAAGCTCAAAGTGCTTTTTGTGTACTCTCCAAGAGAAAAGGTCTCTAGTGCCTGCTCATGGGAGGAGTAGGCCGCCGCCGCACAGAGCGAGGAAGCAACGAAGACGAGCCCGCATACACTCGCCACAATTCCTTGCGCGAATACTCCGTGGCGTATAGGTCTTGAAGGGAATATCTGGACAAGAAGCAGGCCAGCAAAAAAAACTGCCACCCATTCAACCGCAGCATCAATGGTAGACAGGAGGAAGAGCGCACTAAAGTACGAGAAGAGCACGAGCGTGGGAATGATGCGTGTTCCCTGTTCTGAATTTAGAATAGTGATCGTCCTCAAGGCTAACAAAGCAAGTCCCACTAAGGCAAAAAAGGGCGGAATAAGCCCCCATTCGACAATCCGCGTAAGCGCAGTGCTGTACGCTGCATGTAACTCTTCATTCCAAAAAGGGGTCCTGTTCGCCGCTACAGGACGCCACGCATGCCACGCGACGGAGAAACGTCCGGGTCCAGCACCGAACAAGGCATGTGGGATATTCTGGGTTAGGGTCGCAGAGGTGATGGCGATGCTGGCAGAGGGATTGAGCCTATATACCGCAAACTCCGAGTATGAGAAGTTCCCGAGTATTACAAAACACAATCCTATGCCGACGAAAATATGCACCGCCCACTCCCGCAGATCACGGGTACCATTTGAAAAGCGGACATACGCGGCAAACGCGGAAAGTGCAAGCACGATGAGTGCCGTTCGCGGCGACCCAAAAAAAATAAGAAATAGAAGGGAAAGGCCTGCCGCCGTGCATAGATAAGGAAGGAGGGGCTTATGAAAAAATTGTCTGAATGCGATATAAGAAAGAACGGCCGACCCTGCGAGGATTTCGAGTCCTTGCAGAGACCCTACCAAGGAAAATCCTCCTGGTGCCCATTTTCCTATAAAAATCCATTCGAGCAACGAGGCGGCAGAAGCAGCACCAGTTGCTGCAATAAGTCCTTCCCCTATCAGGATTGGTAACCCGGAACGAAGGGAAAAGAGCACTGCAGTTGCATATAGAAGTGCACACAATGAAAGCAGATAGAACCCGGATCCTTGTTCGAAAGCGGTGCCTACCAAAGAGGCGAGTGGAGCAGAAGAAAGGACTGTGGACACCCCGACAAAGAGAGCCGCTACTCCGGCTATAACCACGACTGGAGACCAGTGGATGGTTTTTAGCAGGATGATCTGGATTCCGGCAAGGATGAGCAGCACTCCTGAACCGCAGATGACGAGTAGGCTTTTACTTATCTGCACCGAGCCCACAAAAGGCGGGATAAGTACGACGAGGAAGAGAATGGCGACCGCTGCATAGGCAAACATCCGTTCTGGATATTCCCGTATACGAGAAAGCATACGCCGATAAGTATACTAGACTAAAGGCATATGCGTCCCCTTCTCCTCACGAGCCTCTGTTTTGCATTCGGAGTCTGTACCGGATTATTTTTCCTGACATCCTCAAGCGAGCGTCCTGCGGTGCTTTACGTAAGCGCCATGCTTCGCATATTCGGTTCGGGCGAATATGAGGCTCCCAAGAGCATTAAAGGATTGGTTGAATCCGTAACCGACAGTACTTTTACGCTCCGCACCATATATTTTACGGAACCAGAGAATCCAATACTCATACGTTTTTCAATTGACGACGGGAGCCATATCTACCGGCTTGCTGCTGGGTCTGTCGAGCGCACGGATAAGGATAGTCTGAAGAGAGGCGTCCCCGTCATGGTGCAGATTGACCAAGAGGGACCCTTGTACGCAAAAACGCTCATTACCACCCCTAACCAAGACATACAATGAGAACATCACCCTTGTATCTTCTCGCGATCATCTCCTTTTTGTTTGGACTCGCGATCGTTACCCTTCTGGTAGGAGAAAAAAAACATGCGCAGGAACTTGCAACACAAAGAGAAGCGCGTGTGTTTCGCGAACGGCTCTATGTGGCCGGAGAAGTATTGAAATATGATGCAACATCATCGGCAGTCGTCATACAAGCTAGAGATTGGGGTGGTTCTCCGCGAACCTATTCGTTCCGGATTCCCTCGGGTGCAAAGATTTATCGCAAGACGTTTATCTACGAAAAAGATGTGGTGACCGGGATCGAGAGGCAGCTTGTCGCCCCTAAAGATATACCGCCGGGGGCATATGTTGAGGCAAACTTATTATTTGAAAGCGGTATCGGAACTATTGAGTTTATGGAAGCAAAAGAATAGCTCAGAGCGAAGATTCCGAAGACGAAGCTGCTTCTGAGGATGAGGCGGATGAGTTCGAAGTTCCAGGCAGAGGAGTCTCCTGAGGAGCATTCGGATCATATACGCTGACGGTGCGTTCGATGCTACTCATATTCCCTGCCTGGTCGGTCGCCTCGTAACGGATCGCCCATTCTCCCGGTTCGGAAGTCGGAATCTGTACCTCGGTAACCAAGCTTCCGTTGAGGTATGTTTTGTAACCGAGGTTAGTGTTTACATTATCGGTTACGACGACTCCTAGATCCGCGTACGTGGACCGGACGATTATACGAGCAGGGTTGTTACCAAGAATCTGAATGGAGGGCGGCGTGAAGTCCGCGCTTGTATTGTTCGGGTCCGTATTGACGATTGAACTCACGCTCGAGCCGAGCACGGTTTCCTGATTTTCTGAAATCTCTCCGACCATTGGTTGAGATACGGGTACTACCACCGGAACATATCCGGGCAGCTCTTCCGTTGTGTCGTCGAGTAACTTGCCTATAAGGCCACTATACTGCGTTGCAACAATTTTAGAGGAAATATTTCTGCGCTCTATTTCCTGAACCTCCCGTAGGCGCGAAAGTTCGCGATCAATATTCTGCTTAAGCTGCTCGGTCACGTAGAGCCCCAGATCACGGCCTTTGATTGCGTTCTTGGAGACTTCCATGATTTTATCCTCATTGAGATCCTGCCAGACTGCGTCACGAAGACCGATAGTAGTAAAAGCGTAATGAACGTAATAGTTCTGCTCGTCCTCGGTTACCCCGGTTATCTGCACACGCGGCGTATACGAAGTAAGGTCTTTACTGGAGATGTAGGTGTTATCTATGGAAACAACCCGCTCCTGAACACCATAGACTGCATCGCGGACCTCCGGACTCGCTGCAAACGCTCCTCCAAACGAAAGGAGTAGAAACGAGAGGGCAATGGGAAGCGCGTTATTGTATTTGATAAAGCGCAGGACAGACATAGTCAATAAAAAGTATACCGCACGTACTCACCCTTCCCAAGGGTGCGCTATCTCGGTTACATCACTGCCCGTGCTTGAAGAAATATGTTCTATATCATAACACCCTATCTCATATAGGAGGGAGATGCTGAGCGGTGATAGACTGGACCACATGTTCTCATCTCGTTTGTGGATTGTGCTAACCATATGCTCTCTTGCTCTTATAAGTGTGGTGGGATTGTTTTATTCGCGACAAATCCTCAAAAAAGAGGGCCACCCCTCTTTCAAGAACCTGCCGAGTACAGAACAACGTAAGATACTGCGCGATATTGTGGAACGTAAGGGAGTAGAAAGTGGGTGGCAGATTCTTATTGACAACGCTGTTCCTCCGGTTGGAGACTTGTCGTATTTTATGGGTGGCGAACTTTTTAAGTTATACGGGATTGGCGCCGCTACCCGTTGTCCTTCACGATTTGCCGCAGGATGCCATGCGGCAATACTTGCATCAGCCATTGCAAGCGGAGGTGTGGGCAGCATTCCTGAACTTTTATCTATCTGTGAATCCTGGGGCAGTATCTCTTTCTGCGCACATGGGCTCGGTCATGGCTTTGCACATCTTGCGTCCTTTGATAGACAGAAGGCGCTCGCTTATTGCGATCTGTATATAAAAAATGGCGATCAGCGTCGGTGCTGGGCAGGAGTGTTCCAAGAATATGAGCGGTCTTCTCCATCTGATTCTCTGACAGAAACTCCGTGGGGACAGTGCGAGAGTGTTCCAAAAAAATACCAGAGCATGTGCTCATATGCCCATACAGAAAAAGCATGGGAGGTAAAACTGCAGCTTCCTTTTATTGAAATTGCCGGGCTATGTCTCTCGACAGATAATTTCTCCATACGTCAAGGATGCATCTTCGCGCTTGGGCGAAATATTGCACGTCATGTACCTGTCGAATCAATCGGCACTCAATGCCAATCCATACTTCCTAAGGAAGAGGGGGAGTACTGCCGCATTGCAGCGGCGGAATATAGGGCATGGATTCGCCAATACGGCTGGGAGGAAAGCACAATATCCCTCTGTAACGAACTTCCTGAACACACTCAAACTGTGTGCGCCGCAGCTATTCAACACCCTGACCTGCTGAGAGACTTTGAAACTCTCTGGTCTCGTACGTTTCAGGAGTAGAGAGCGGAAAGACATTGCCACAACAGGATGAGTCAATACGTTCCACAATATCCTCTCAGTGTATCCTCATGTGTGTTTGAGAATGAACAATTCCTTATTACACAGACATGCTTCTGTGGAAACGGCAGTCTCTGCCTCCAGGGCCGTGTCGTACCGAATAATCGGAGTGATTAAGAAGGGTAGTTTTGTTATGACAAGTCTGCCGCCGATAATTTCTATTACACTGTTTTCGTCTGGATGATATGCATACTCTCCCTTACCGAGTAATCCTGGACACGATTCTGCAAAGGCTCCCGTTTCAGGTAATGCCAGCACAAGCCTCATATTTTGAAATAAGTTTCTCGCCACCTGAAGTCGTTCTACGCTGAAACCGCTGCCAATGAGTGTGAGTTGTACCCCTTTCACGTCACACTCTTTTCCAAAGAAAGTTACGAATGGGAATAGGATGTCTTCGTCGCTAACTATCGCATCAATCCCATATTTGTGAGCCGCGAATGCCGCAATCGGGAGATTATTGCTCTCTCCGATAAGAGGCAGGGTGTTGCGTTCATAGAACCACAGAGCTTTTTCCAACGCTTCGTGCGGGTCAGAGAGCAGGACCATCGGGCGATTACACGCCGTGCCGTAGATTTCTTTTGACAGGTCGGATAACCCCCACTGCACCAGAAACGGTGCCGGGCCATTTTTGACAATCTTTACTAATCCTTTCTCCTCCCGATATGTTCTTCCCGTGAGCGGGGTGGCTACGAAATGTTCCCTTCGCACCACAGGGAGAGTTTCGAATCGCTCCTTGGTATTCCAATGATTTCGATAAAAACTGCAGGGATCAATGCGAATAGCTTCCACCAGCTTCTCTGCCATGTCTCGTTTTCCATCGGTCATAGTAGCAAACCTATTCTGCGTAAAAATGGGAGAAACAGCAATCTGGGTGAAACATTAAGAAAGGGGCGCCCCGTGAGGCCGCCCCTTTGGGCACTATTTCCCAAGAAAGACTTCGCGAATGATGCCCTGCGCCGCCGGCTCCCTGAAGAGAGCGGCGGCGCGATCGAGAATGGGGCCCGCTTTTTCGCAGGAAAGGAACGGTGTATCCATCCCAGTTTTCGCGATCACAATCTTCCGATACTCCTGGTCCCCATGGGCCCGAGCGAGAGCGGTACACCATACGCGAGCCGCTTCAACAGAAGCTCCCTCGGGGAGGAAGAACGAGTAACTGACAGTGCCCGCCCCGAGTGCCAACTTAAGCGTACGGTACGCCTCCGATGAAGAGGCTGCCGGCTTATGAACTTCAATGAAGCTCATGAGCGTCGGCAACTCCACCCCTTCAATTTCTCCGACCGTCCCATCATCCTTCAGGAACCCCGTTTGCAGAAGCCCGACGATGCCTTGCTGTTCGAGGCCTTCGCGGAGCTTGAGGAACATGTGCGTCGGGATGAAACCCAAACCGATTTCGGCAGGACGGTCCCGTGAATCGGCGCTTTTTGAACCTTTGAGCGCCGATACCACATCGGAAGCCTCAATACCCTTCGTCTGCAGAGCTTTGATGATCTCTGCGGTTCCGGGATAGCCCGATACGTGCCGGAAGTTGGAGTTTTCGAGTACCCCAAAGAATGAGGTGGCGAGGACCGAGATGAGTCCACGGGGAGACCCTGATCCGACGACAATGTCACGTTCGGCGGACAAGAGGTCTTTAGCGTTTTTGAGGCCACTGCCGCGACTGGAAACGAGTACGTAGTCCGAACGGGTCATTCCGATGTGTTGCATCTTCGCGATGTCAAACTTGATCGCAGGATTCTTCGCCAGCACGGCAGTCATGCCGGGCACCAGAAGAAGCACGTGCGAACCGCTTCGCGACGCGGTGTTATGGAAGGTGTTTGCGTTATTGATGCCGCCTGCACCGGGTACGCTGTGAACGATGATCTTCGGTTCTCCGACGAGAGATTTGCGCAAAAACGGCTCAAGTTCCTTCAAGTAAACCTCCGGCGCGGACCCTGGCGCACTACCGTTGTAGATCGAAACGGTGGAGAAATGAATTTCTTCGCCATGCCATACCAGAGCAATTGTACAAGCCGTGATTACGAAAGCGGCTACGAGAAAGATTCTACGCACTAGGAAATCCTTTCCTATTTGATTGATGAACGGTTATTGAATCCGAAGTTATTATGGGGCCCTTTATTCACTTGTCAATCGTAGCTTGATGTTTTTATTTTGAGGCGGGAATCCTTTAACGAAGATTATCTCCATCGGTAAAAAAAACTTCTTTTCGATCAGCTGACCAAGGGTTTGAGTAGGCGTGAGAAAAACCCGCTCTGAAAACATCCTTGAGAGAAACTGTTCGGGTGCTGGAGATTGAAAAAGATATTCGGTCGGCACCACTCGCAAATGTATCTTGCCATATACCTTTCCGTGCATAATCTCCTCCCGCACCTCTCCTCGGTATTCTTTCATGTAGCGAGAGAGCTCGGCTGCGACACGATCGAACTCCTCTTGTCGAAGAAGGGTGCCGACGAGCTTGATGAAGTCAAAACCCGTGCGTCCGAGCACTTCAAAGGTGACTGGATTGCCACACGGACAAGGGGTCTGTATAAGACGGCCACAATCCCCTATACGATACCTTAGAATGGAAGACCGCGGCTTGCTGACTAGAATGTCGCCGATACCATTATGGTCCGTTTTCGATATTTCGATAATGACATCGGAGTTCGGGTGATAACTGTTTATAGGAAGATGGCCGCAGATATTCTCCCCAATCGTACCCACTTCCGAAGCTGCGTACCTCTGAAACATCGTCGCCTGAGGCATTTTGCCATGGAGAAATTGTTGGTTTCCGCGAGAGAGAAATTCGCCTGAAAAATTTATCACCTTGATACGTGAGAGGATGTTTGCATCAATAATGTGCTCGGACATCCGCATGATCTGTGATGCCGAGCCGCGAATGCCGTCAGGTCGAAAGTCGTCTAGGACTCTTTCAAGCCCTGGAGCGAAGTCAGCATTGTCTACGGCGATTATGTGCTCAACCGTCTTGGAAAGATACAAGGCGCCTACTACTTGATTGAGCCGGTGATTCATGCTGCCGAAAATGACGAGCAGGTTTTTAACCTGCCGCATCGGCACTATGGCGTTATGATCGGTGACCTTCCGCACAAAGACGAGCGGCGAACTGCCACTTGTACCGGATGTGGTTCGGATAGCCATAGCCCGCACATTACGCGGGTCAACCTCCCCTAAATTGCTTGGAAAATCCGCTCGGTCCACAGACCAAGTATACCTGTTCTATAGCGATTGCCGCGCGAAGACTCACCTATTGACTTCCCGCACGACCTCAACTGCTATGCTAAAATATATATTGATGGAGAAGAGAATGTGGCTCAGAAGAAAAGTATTTATGACGGGATTCGCGTTTTTGTTTGCACTTGAAAATGTTTTTGTGTCTGATTATCTCCAGGTGAGGTATCTTGCAACGCCAATAGTAAGAGATAATTTCCTCCTCTCATCTTGCTCTCTTCCTAAAGTAGGCGAAATAAAGGAAAACCCGAATGCTCTTCTCTTTGTTAGCTGCGGAGGCTTTCTCGAATGATTACTAGATCCTCATCCTTTTTTGCGAAGATCTCATAATTGAGCGGGCTGTGTAGCGTTTATTTTTTACCGCACCTCAGTAAACATGTTTCTGCCTTCTCCTTCCCAGGCTTTCATATTCGCCATGTCATGAGTGAGGCGTTCGCGTCCAACCGCCTCTATCGCCTTTTCATAGGAAACCCGTTGCGTAAGAAAAGTATCTATATCCTCAGGAGCGTAACGATATAGGTGCACCTGCAAACTTCCCGCCGACGGATTGTGGGAGAGGAAAAGTGACGGGAAGGAGCTGTGGGAGAGATAGAGATCTTCTATCGAGAGATTGAGTGGAGCTCCCGAATCATATAAATTCATATCCGTTTGCAAAACACCGGCTACGGCAGCGACTAGTTTATCCAAATGAGCGCTTCGCTCCTGAAGCATCAACGCCGCGGCTATAAATTCTCCGCGTACGAGTGGATCGTGATTTGACTGTTCTAAACCGGCCCGTACATACTGGGCGGCTTCTTGTTCAGTAATTGCGCCATTGTTCGTCAAAAGATGTCGCTCCTGCAACAACTCTGGATACTTCATTTTTAAACGACCTATTTCTGCTAAACCGTATGCCATTCCCGCGTCACGCCAAAGTTCCGGGCAGAGATAATATGTCATAGGAGTTGCCGGAACAAATGAGATGTCGCGTATTTCACGCAGGTACTTCAATACCCCTCCCACACGGTCAGTAGGAGAAAAATATAACTCATTGAGTAAAATCAATGGCGATGGGCTACCCGTGTCAACCAACAAGTGGTAGGGGCCGCTAGTCGTCTTCACGCAGACACTTTCGGAAAGTACCACCTCTATCCGATTTCTCCGCTCAAGCAACGACCGTATTTCGGGAGAGATTGAGGCCTCTTCCTCGCTACCAAGATCCGCAGCTGAAGGAAGGAGAACTTGTCGCACGTTACAAGCGGATACGAAACCTGCAAGACAGTCGGAACGAAGCTGACTGACCTCGGTAACTTCTTCGGCACGAACCATAATGATTCGTGCAGAGTGAAAAAGCGTCTCTGAAGTGATGCCGCCGCCGAAAGTAAGGCGCACTTCGCCCTCTTTGCCAGATAACGCATCTTGCAACTTTTCATAAAAATGAGCGCTGGCCCTTTTTTGAGACTCGAGGGTCATGCTAAGCAGCCGGTGATATCGTGTCGCGAGGATGTCTGATGGAGAAGAGAGGAAATCCAACCGGGACTGTTCAAGCAACGCAAGAGCAGAGAGAAATGTCGTTGGATATAGTGACCTCGCCAATTCCTCTTTTGATTTGTCCTCTTGCCGATTGGCAAGAAGTTCTACGGTGCGAGCCAGCTTTTCATTTGCCGTTTGTAGTCGAATGGGGTCCGTTCCCACGATCCCAAGTACCGGCGATCGCTCTGCAAGGGCATGAGTATAGGCAACCCGTAATGCCGCCCATCTTTCCGACAACAAAGCGCGCTTGCCGTTTGATGCATGTACGGAACCTCCTTCGACCACGTATTCTCTACCCCTCACAGAAAATGTTCCAGATACATCAGCAAGAGTCAGAGCATACGCAAAATAATCGCTTGCGGGCGTCCAATGGGCCCGTTCACGCAACAAGCTGAGAGAGAGCGCGAGGAATATCAGGGTGCAGATTGCCCGACAAACACCTATTTTTTTAAACTGCCGATTCATGCGTATATCATTCAGGGGTGTGCGAGGATCGATAAAACTTGAGGCTGCGGATGATTTCTTCTCGCACTGCGTCAGTTCGAGGCAGTTCGGAATACCATGCGTATGGCATCTCCTCTTTTTCTAACTTATTTGGAGCAAATATGGCTTCTCCTGCTTCAGCAGCGAGGGTGTTGGAGAGAAAGAGGCTTAAAAAAGCGCTCCGCGTATAGAATAAAAAGAGAGCGTCCCTATCGAGGGCCGCCCCTCGATCTTGTAGAACAAGATTGCCATGCTCTGCGCTCGTTATCCTTCTAATCACCGTTATAAGCCCTTCACTTCCTTCTGCCAGGCGGAGGAACAAAGCGTCTATGGATGCCACCACCTCTACAGGGAGTTTTATCCTCAATCGCACTAAAGAAGAGATGTATGCTTTAGCGTCAGTTTCGCGCACCACACTGTCTGCTAACAGTTTTTCTTCGAGACTAACGAACTCCTCTTTTTCTAGACCGTCGAGGAAAAAGCTTCCCGGGGTGGAACTGGCGAATGCCCGCACCGCAAGCACAGCACCAACAGCTCCGTAATCGGGAAGAGTATCAGGACAAGCATAATAAATAAGAGGGGTATGCGGAATGTACGGTATGTCATGTTGTGAAAAATAATTCACAAAAGGAAAAGGAGTATGTTCTTCAACGGGCAGTAGCCGCAAATCTCCGACGTAGCGCGGCACTTGTGTGTCCATAATAAATAGTGCGGCACGCTCAACACAAGCACTTTTTTCGATTTCTATGAACGGCCCCGCGATATCCTTCCCATCTGCGGCTGCAATGAGGGAGCGCACCTCCTCTCCCGTGGATAGCTCGGTTGGTAGCTGCGCTGCAGGAAGGATAGATAGGGGAAAAAATTCGCACTTTTCTATAAACCCTCTGTAGCAGAGAGAGCGAGCATTGATCTCGCGAAGCAACTCCTCGGAAGAGGAGCGCAGGGTTCCGAGCATCTCCAATATTCCCTTTCTGTCTACGATAGATTTTTCTGTTACATACCCCGCCATCTCTTTAGGGACGCTATCTTCAAACCCTCTCCGGAATGCTGCGATGTCCCGCTGGTATGTGTCGACCGATTCCCATAAGGCTACCTCGTACAATTGCGCCTCATATGAGCCTCCACGTGCTAAAAAATTCTGACGAATGTGTTCTAACTCAGCCAGCTTGAAAAGGAAATTGACCGGATAGAGTTGATAGTTGACGGCAAACGCCTTTAGCGAATCAGCTTGAAGTTCGGATAGCATGTGCGCCGTTTTCCGCAAATCCACGGCGGCTTGATGCAAATCCTCCGGAGAGATTCCCTCCGTACTCAAAAAGGGAG
>Ga0209542_10011956_pt1 | contig 15293 bp, 13 predicted proteins | sample RifCSPhighO2_01_FD_184028 | JGI IMG/M metagenome (GOLD analysis project Ga0209542, IMG submission 184028) | Soil microbial communities from Rifle, Colorado - Rifle CSP2_plank highO2_0.1 (SPAdes) (version 2) | ecosystem: Environmental > Terrestrial > Deep subsurface > Rock core/Sediment ... | reverse complement strand
GATAATCTCATGATTTTTCCAAATTTTTCTTGAGGACTCTCTGTAATCAGTATCACGTTTCCCCAGCTAGTACTCATTTTTCTGCCGTCAGTTCCAGCTAATAGCTGTAGCATCATTACATCTTGAGGTTTTTGCCCAAAATGATGTTGGATTTTCCTTCCAGCATTAAGATTAAACAGTTGATCGGTTCCACCAATTTCAACGTCAGCCTTTACCATTACTGAATCCCACCCCTGCAGGAGGCAATATAATCCTTCCTGATATCCCACTGGATTGTTGTTTTTGATTCGTTGTGAAAAATTATCTCTTTGAACCATTTGTTGTATTGTAAATAAACTAGCAAGCTCTATCCACGTCTTTGAATCTAATTTATCAATCCATTCACTATTGTGATGTATCTCTGCGCTGTCTAAACTTATTATGCGCCCCATCTGCTCTAAATAATGTCGCTCGTTTTCCAAAACTTCTTCCTCTGCTAATAATCTTCTACCATCGGTTTTATCTGAAGTATCTCCAATGCGAGCCGTTGCATCGCCAATAATAAGTACGATTGTATGACCAAGCTCTTGAAACTCGCGTAGTTTTCTGATGGTCGATCCTCTTCCAATATGAATATCTGGACCCGTTGGATCTATCCCAAGTTTAATTCGAAGTTTTTCACCATTGAGCAACCTTTGACTTAAACCTTCTTTATTAATTACATCCACAACTCCACGTGTTAGAAGGCTATCAACTCTCTCTTTCATAGTCATAGTTCCCCCTGCTATATTTAGATCACCTTTAATAACGCTTTCCTTCGTCATTTTAATATAACATATTATACCACTTTTTTCTAATTAAGAGGGGAGAATGCGGAGGACAAGGAGTAGGCGGCCGAGACTACGGAGTTTGTTTTCCTTGCGTACAACATGGAAGGGTGGCATCCAGTAGCTCCTACTTGTTGAGTCCGCGTTTCGCCGGTTTTTCGCTTTTCGTGGGTTTGTGGTATAGTCAGATCAAGAAATTGAGGGGAATGTACGGATATTTATGATTCCAATTATATTCAGGGGCGTTAATTTATATCGATCTGTTCTAACAAAACTAGAAGGTTTTGAGTTTTGTGTGGCGGAAAGCGAAGAGGTTGACAAATCACATAACCCCTGGTAAGATAGGCGCAAAGTAGTTCCTTGAAATATCGTCATCAGTTCGCATTTGAGATCGCAAATAACCACTCAATGAGGAGGAATGAGAATGGAGGACGTAATCTTCGATTCACAGTATTACAACGCTATCATGAAGGAATTCGGCTACAGTCCCCTAGAGTTTGAGTATATATCCTTCTCTTTGGGGTTGTTGACTAAGGAAGACCTTCGGCGGCAATGGCTTCGCAACAGCACTCCAAACCGGAAAACGGGTAATCGCAACAACAGGATTTGGATTATCCGGCGTGCCTCACATGGGGACGCTTTCCCAAATCCTCAAGGCAATCCGTCTGCAACAAGCCGGTATTCCCGTTCAAATTGTCTTAGGCGACCTCGACGCATACAACGGAAAAAACTTACAATTTGAGCGTACGCAGGAACTCGTTGAGCGCTACCATGCTTTCATTCTCAATCTTGGCTTTAACGCAACGCCACCGAATTCTCTTCGGGCTCAATGTGTGGAAAAGGAAATAGCAGGCGGTTTTGATTGGGTACAAGATGCTTTAGAGTTAGATGATCACTCTTATCTGGTAGGAGATTCCAATAATGATCGAATTTTGAGACTGGATCGTTACGGGAAGATCATTGCTAATCTTTCCTGGAGCAAAGGATCAAGAAAATTCGCTGGTTTTGAGCTAGTCACAACAAAACAGGCACGAGAAGTCTTCTTGTTAGAAAGGAGCGCGGAAAGATGAAGAAGACAGAACAATTATTATCTGGTTTTGCCCGTGTTACTGAAGAATTCTTTAGTCTGGATGAATTCAGGGAGTTGTTTGGGCAGAATCGACAGTTGAGAATCAAGTATGGTGTGGATGTTACGGCTCCGTACTTACACATCGGACATGCCGTGAATCTCTGGATGATGCGGAAACTCCAGGATCTCGGGCATAGGGTAGTCTTTCTTGTCGGAGACTTCACCACTCAAATTGGTGATCCATCCGGCAGGAATAAAACGCGTCCCGTCATTCCTTTAGAGGAAATCGAACGGAACGCCGCTGAGTTCATCAAACAGGCAAAAATGGTATTGCGATTCGATGATCCGAATCTCATTGAGATCAGAAGAAATTCGGAATGGTACGGTACCATGTCACTCTCCGAATTCCTGAATCTCATGTCGCTCGTCACGCATAGCCGGCTCATTTCCCGGGCTATGTTTCAAAAGCGTATCGCAGAAAACGTCGACATATACACACATGAACTCGTCTACCCAATTCTTCAGGGGTACGATTCGTTCATGCTGAACTCTGACCTTACCATCATCGGTTCCGATCAGCTCTTCAATGAAATGATGGGCCGGTTCTACCAAGAAAAGTTTGGTCAGAGACCGCAGGTGATCATCACGACAAAGATCACTCCTGGCATCGATGGCGTCGCCAAGCAGAGCAAGAGCTTGGACAACTACATCGGTCTCGGTCATTCGCCTCGGGACAAGTTCGGAAGAATCATGCGTTTGCCAGACAACCTGATTTCGACCTACTTCAAGGTGTACACCGAAGTGTCAGAGTCAGATCTACAGACTATTGACTCAATGGTTCAACCGGACCCGCTTGAAGCAAAGAAGCGGCTGGCTATGGAGATTGTTCAGAGATACCACGGTAGCCAGATTGCGCGAGTAGAAAGAGAATGGTTCGATCATGCATTCTCTCACCGTCAGATTCCGGTTGATGCCCCCGAGATCGTACTCGTGGCAAAGGCGATTCCGGCGCTGGAGGTTGTTAAGCAGTTTTTTGCTGGAGGGAAGAGTAATGCTGAAGTACGACGACTCTTCCAGCAGGGTGGAGTCACGCTGAACGGAGAGAAAATCACGAATCCTCTGAAAAGCAGCGTGCCAGTTGAGGGCGACACCTTTCAAATAGGCAAGCGTGTCTGGTTTCGAGTGCGAATCAAAAGGGAGGATTAGTTTTTTTTAGTGAGGCGGTTGCACCAAGTGTAGCCGCCTTTTTCTTTTTGAAAAATTGTTATATACTTGAAGTATGCAAGATTGTATTTTTTGATATTTTGTGCCGTCATCCCGCTTGCAAACATACTAAGCGGTGTTATTCTTTATTATCAGGCGATTAAAAGGATTCAAACACAGTTTGGTAATTGATTCGTAGGCTATTGAAAAAAATATGATATTATGCTAACGTACAGTTATGAATGTTTAGGTGAGCTAAAACTTTTATCCGAATCGGCCCGATGCCGCTATTTCATTTCAGGGGTAATTTTTAAGATAAAAAATCCGATTTTATAGATCCTATGTCACCTTTAAAAGATAAAATAAATAGAAAATTCAACGTGGGCGTTATTGGACTTGGGCGCCAAGCCATGGAAGATCATATTCCTGCGATTTTTTCTTCCTCAGATGTTCAATTAGTTGGTGTCGCTGATATTGATCAAGAAAAACTAGCCTCTTTCTCTCGTAAATATCAAGACGTTCATACGTATGGAAACTTTGAAGATCTATTGCGTCTAGAAAAGCTTGATTTTGTGATTGTTGTTGTTCCGCACTACTTACACAAAGACGTTATGCAAAAAGCGATTCAGCGCAAGATTCACATCCTTAAAGAAAAGCCGTTCGCAGTATCCCTCGCTGAAGCAAAAGAAATATTAAAACTTGCTGAAAAAAATAACGTTAAAATAGCACTAACCCTTCAACGGCGCTTCAATCCGATTTACTATACCTTTTTTCAGTTCATTGATAAGATTGGTGCACCGTTTTTCATCGATGCTAAGTACACATTTTACACTAATGCCCCTCATGATGGCTGGCGGGGTCGACGAGAGTTGGCTGGCGGAGGATGTCTTATTGATATGGGTTATCACATTATTGATCTTTTAATGTGGTATTTTGGCTTGCCAGATGTTGTATTTTCTGAGACATCTTGCGCTGCCAAGGAGGGTATTGTTTATGATGCTGAGGATACGGCTCAGACGACTTTTCGGTATTCTAAAAAAAATATTTTTGGCTCACTTCTTGTTTCAAGATCGATCCCACCCAAAACAGAGTATTTCGATGTTTATGGTACGCGCGGCATTATTCATATTGAGCGTGGAAAAATTGAACGACGCGCTTCTAATGGTGAAGTACTCGAGTCTCTCACACGAGAGAATCATTGGCCATCTGCTGCCCATGATCAGTTAGAATATTTTGTAAAAGTTTTGAAGAAAGAAAAAGAAAATATTACGGGTCCGGCATTTCATCTTAACCATTTGGCTTTTATCGAAGCGGCTTATCGGTCAAAAATTTTTGGTAAGCCTATGAATCCTCAGACCTTGTTCCATGAAGAAGTTTTACAAAAGTGAAACATTAGCTATAAACGGTGGAATAAAAACCCTTTCAGTAAAAGGGCCTCATTATGTGTGGCCCCCCATTACTAAGAGCGTTGAAAGAGCGGTGCTCAAGCAGCTTCATAAGAGTATTTCAATCTACGATCGAAGTGGTATTTTTCAAGAATTCGAGGAATATTTTGCTACTTACCATCAAAGAAAATACGCACTTCTTTGTAATTCCGGAACAACAGCGATCCACTCTATGTTTGTTGCTGCGGGGTTCAAGGAAGGAGATGAAGTTATTTGTCCTGTTTACACTTTTTTTGCTACAGTTACCCCCCTTCTTTTTACTGGGGCAAAGCCCGTGTTTTGTGATTCCGACGTAAATGGTAATATTGATCCAAAGGAGATCGAGAAAAAAATAACACCCAGGACAAAGGGCGTTATAGTTACTCATATGTGGGGTATTCCATGCCAGATGGATGAAATAGTAAGAATTTGTAAGAAATATAATCTTTTACTACTTGAAGATTGTTCTCATGCTCATGGGGCTCGTTATAAAGGAAAGGTGGTGGGGTCTTTTGGAGATGTTGCGGCTTGGAGTCTTCAGGGCCCCAAAAATGTCAGCGGCGGAGAAGGAGGAATCATGGTCACAAATAACGAGGAATTCCATTATCGCGCCCTACTGCTTGGACACTACAACAAACGATGTAAAAAAGAAATTCCCAAATCTCACAAGCTTTACCGTTACGCAACAACAGGAATGGGTTTAAAATATCGCGCACATCCATTAGCAATTACGATTGCGTTTGAAACCTTTAAGAAACTCGACACATATTTGGCGATTCGAGACTTATTTGCTCGAAAAATGATAAACGCCCTGAAAGGGATGCCCGGCCTCGTGTCCCCGCAAATTAATAAAAATATGCAGCCTTCCTGGTATGCGCTTATATTTCAGTATCGGCCAGAAGCATTTCAAAATCTACCAATAGAGAATTTTTTTGACGCAATTCAGGCGGAAGGTCTAATAGAAGTAGATCGCCCCAATTCGACATCGCCTCTAAATCTTTTGCCGCTTTTTCAAAATCCATCCGAACTTTTCCCGGAGTATAGGCAAAACTTTTTTTCGCCTCATTCTAATCAATTTCCTCATGCTCAAAGTTTTTTTCAGCGTGCAATTAAATTGCCGGTATGGGCACAGAATAAAAATAAATCAATCGTTGATGCCTATATTCGTGGTATTGTAAAGGTATCGCGCTATTACCAATATCTATTATGATCGACCAAGAAAAGAAAATCATCCAAAAAATAGTTGTGGGCGGAGTTGTTTTTAAGAATGGAAAGGCACTGATTCTTCAGCGTCATAAAGACGAAGACACGTATCCTAATATGTGGGAGCTCCCAAGCGGTAAAAGAGAATTCCTTGAATCATCTGAAAATGCGCTGGTTCGCGAAATACACGAGGAAACAGGGCTTACTGTAAAGCCTCTTATGCCTTTTTCAGTTTTTGAATATCAAGTTGAGAAACCCAATGAAATACGAGATTCTACGCAAATTAATTTTCTCGTAGCGCTTGTAAAAGATCAAGATCTTGTATTAAGTACCGAGCACCAAGCATTTGCATGGATAGAGCTACAAGAGATAGATCAGTATGATCTCACTAAAACCACTAAAGAGGTCATACGCAGAGCTTTTAAAATCACTCCTGAGACCATTCATCAATTGTAATGGGAATAAAAAAGGGGAGATGAATAGTTTTCATCTCCCTTGTCGTTAAGATTGCCTTTACTCAATTTTGAGGATGCGGAAGCTTTTTCGTTTCCCAGCAATTACAGCCTCTTTCGTTTCCCCAACCTTCCCTCCGATCAACATTCGCGCTAAGGGCGTATTGTAGGAAACTATGCCTACCTGTTTTGTGAAGGTCATATAGCTTCCTATTTTCATCATGCGTACTTCTTGCGTGTCTTCATCCTCGATCGTAACCGTAAGACCAAGGGAAACTATATCGCTTTTTTGCGGCTCAACAACACGTGCCTGATTCCTGATGCGGATAAGTTCCCGAAGCCTGGAAGACCACATGAGTTGCTGGCGCTCACCTTCTTCATAGGCGAAGTTATCATGAAATGTTTCAGCTCCCTCCTGGCAGCTAAGGCCCATTTCCTTCCCTGCGCCTTTGATTTTTTCAGCTGCTGCGATGATCTCTGCGTTCAGTGCGTCAAAGTCTTCTTTTAGAAAATAGTGGTGCATGGGCTAGTGCCTCCTTCGGGGTTTAAGTGTATGACCCACAAAATAGCTTCTACGGTTGTTAGTGCCAGATTGATTTCTAGCGCGTCTTGTGAGTAAAGATCAGATACTCTCTTATATCCTTGCTTCATTAATGTGTTAGTGAAAAGGACGGATTTGTCCTTATCCTTACATATTTACTGCGGCTTGTCAATAGTTCGATTTTGTTTGTTGAGCTCGCGTTCGGCGGTTTTTCTATTTTCGCGGGTTTGTGGTATAATCAGATCAAGAAATTGAAGGAAAAATGAGGATAATCTATGATTCAAAAAACTGTTGTAGACAAAGAGGGTAGTGGGTATTCTTTAACAAAGATTGGAATTGACGCCAAAGATACATGCGCCATTGGGGATTGGATACGCGGATAGTGTTTTTTTTGGTCACGCATGACAAAAATGACGCCTGGATTCGCAATGGCCACGCACTATAGGTGATGAGTGCTAGATTAATTAATGGGTAAAGTTATCTTAATGAAAGAAAATAAAATGAGTTATACTGAATCGCATAAAGGAAAAAATGACGGGTTTATATATGATAATTATTTCTATAATACAGATACTTATGATAATAGAATTTGGGAGATTGAAAAGAATATATTAGATAATTTTTTGAGCAAGATAGATAAAACCAAAGATGTTTTAGATTTTGCTTGTGGGACTGGAAGGATTACAAAATTTATTGAAAATTTAGGGTTTAAAAATATATATGGCTTTGATGTTTCGAATGAAATGTTAAAAATTGCAAGCACAAAATTAAATAGAACAAGATTAATTAATATCAATATTAATAAAGAAGATATTACTAAATATAAAAATAAGTTTGCTCTAGTAACGGTATTTAGATTTTTTCTAAATGCCGAAAATAAATTAAAAGATATTACTTTTAGCAATATACATCAGATTATGGAAAAAGATGGCTATTTAATTTTTAACATTCATGGAAATAAAAAGAGTTTAAGATATTTTTATGTTTTTTTGTTTAATATTACACAAGGGATTAGATACGCTGTATTGAAAAGGAAAAAACACAGCAGAAAACAACTATCTATTTCTGAAGTAAAGAAATATTTGGTAAAGCATAATTTTGAACTTATAGAGATAATTAGTTATTCGTTTTTAACTAAGTTTTTCTATTTCCTTTTACCAAAGAATCTTTTTATATATTTAGAGAAACTTCTATCTTCAAAAAAACTTTTATTCGGGACTCATTTGATTTTTTTAGCTAAAAAAATTTAAATTAAAGCTCATTTAAAAAAGATACGCATTTTAAATAACTTCATATGTTTTATCTGACCAAGAGCAATCTGAAGCAAGTGAAATCAGTGATAAATAAATTCATTAACACGGGTCTTAGTTTTAAATTGCAGAGTAAAGTGCGCCAAGATACCTTTCGCTTAATAAAAAATGGGGTATACAAGCCTAGCCGTATCCCAGTAAGGGGGAAAGAGATTAATGTGGTCCTAAAAGAATTTGAGAAAGATTATTTACCCTCGTGTGTAAACTGGTCGTCTGTTAATTTTATGGGGTTTCCGGACGCTGGTAATTCAGTTGCAAGTATCTGCGCTAGTTTTTTAGCCGATCTTTTACAGCAGAATTTAGCGAATCAAAGCGTCTGTGGACCTTCCGCGACATTTATCGAAATAGATGTTATCCAGTGGATGCGATCTATTGTCGGTTATCCCACAAAGCAAAATGTGAATAATGTTATGGAGGCAGGTGGAGTTGTGACTCCTGGCGGCACATTAAGTAATGTAATGGGTATTATGTTGGCCCGTGAGAATGCTTATAAAGATGTAATGCATAAAGGACTATACAATAAAAAGAGGAGATATATAGTTGTTCCTAAGGGCGTTGGGCATTACAGCGTTAAAGCTGCTCAAATGTGGTTAGGATGTGGTAATTATTTATTGGAAGTTAGTACAGAGGATTATACTTACAATATTGATAATCTTAAAAAAATACTACAGAAATATAAGGGTCAGATATTGTGTGTTGTTGCGTATGCTGGCGATAGTCGATCTCAAAGTATCGATAATTTCGAGAAAATTTACTCGGTTGTCCGTTCTGTTGACAAGAATGTTTGGTTGCATGCAGATGCGTGCCACGGTTTTGCGCTTGGTTTTAGTAAAAAACATAAATATAAATTAAAAGGAATTGAAAAATTTGATAGCATATCAATCGATCCCCATAAAGTTTTGGATGTACCCTATAATATGAGTATTTTTTTAGTAAAAAATCCAGAAAAAATTAATACCATACAAACAATTTCTGATTTAATTTTAAAAGAGAATTTTTCATTTGGACAGATAACTCCTTTTGTGGGTAGTAAGGGTTGGTATTCATTAAAATTGTGGTTTTTGCTTAAAAATATGGGCAAGGAGAGGATTGGTAGGCTAATTGATAGGCGTATTGAAATAGCACAAAGATTAAGCAAAAAATTAAATAAATCTAAGAATTTCATTGTATTAAATAAAGTAGGGTACAACTCGGTTATATTTTTGTATAAGCCAAATGATGACACGGCAATTGCGGAAATTAACAAGCTCAACCAACAAATATATACTCACATGCTCAACGAAGGTAAATATTATTTACACCAATTCAGTATACCTGATAGGGGGGTGATCCGGGAGGGGGAGATGCTCTATCCGTTGCGGTTTATGTCCGGCAATCCAAACATTACGGTAAAAGATTTAGACAATCTAGTGGGTTATATACAATCATTAGGGGAAAAATATGCACGCAAGGGTTAAAGAATTAATTTATAGACTTAACGAAATAGTAAGTATCCACAAACTTTCAAGTGATGCGTTTTGTGTTATATACGGTTCTTATCCAGATGGCGTTGCAAAAACTACATCCGACTTAGATATATTTGTAGCAAATAAGGAGTATAATCAAGCACTGTTTCATGATTTGCGAAAAGTAGTTATTGAGGTACATAGAAAATTTAACATACCACTCGATGAAGAAGTTTCTTTTAGAAATAAGCTACTAGTAACATTTAATGAGCTTGAAAAGGCAGCCCAGCTTAATGGAATGGATATGGCAGATAATAGGTTTATAGTTCCAGATTTAATTAAAACGGAATTATATTTAGAATCTGAACAAATAAAACTCCGTCTTTTGTTTAATGCCATCTCTACACCACACTATGTACTTTGGGAAAATGATTATTATTCTTTAGTGAAAAGTAAGGTAATAGAAAATTTATTTTGGTTAGCAATCGATCTCTTGGGTACAAAAAAATCCACACTAGACGAAATCGTAGCTATTCTCTTTGAAGATAAAAACTATAGACAAGGTGAAAGATATCTTGGCTATAAGCCTTATCCAAAAGTAATTCAAAAAATAAAAGAAAATATTTTAAATGAAGCTATTCGCCTAAATGACGGGGGGGTAATAGTCTATGATTACGGGACAAAAGATGTACGTGTATTGAACACCGGATCCTTAGAAGGACTTAAGAATAGATTCGTTGGTTCGAGCAAACAGCCTATTTCTTCTACAATTTTATGAATAAACACTACAACCCTAGTAGTATAGAGAAAAAGTGGCAGAAAAAATGGCAAGAGAATAAAGTTTTTGCAGCCGTGGATTTTTCTAATAAACCAAAACGGTATATTTTGGATATGTTCCCCTATCCGTCTGGCGCCGGTTTACACGTGGGCCATCCTGAGGGTTATACAGCAACAGATATAATATCTCGATATCTAAAGATGAGGGGGTTCAATGTCTTACATCCTATGGGATGGGATGCGTTTGGCTTGCCCGCTGAAAATTATGCTATTAAAAAGGGAGTGCCTCCATGGAAAAGCACATCTGATAATATCAGGATATTTAAACGTCAAATACAGTCACTTGGATTTTCTTATGATTGGGATAGAGAAATTAATACATCTACACCAGAATATTATAAGTGGACTCAATGGATATTTTTGGAATTATTCAATAAAGGATTAGCATATAAGAAAAAAGCTAAAGTGAATTGGTGCGATGATTGTCAAACCGTACTGGCTAACGAGCAAGTTGTTGATGGTAGGTGTGAGCGGTGCAGTAATTTGGTTGTGCAAAAAGATTTAGAACAGTGGTTTTTTAAAATTACTGATTATGCCGATGAATTAGTTGATGCGCTCGATACCATCGATTGGCCAGAATCTATCAAACTTATCCAAAGAAATTGGATAGGAAGGTCTGAGGGCGCAGAAATTACATTTAAAATAAATAATCCAAACCATTCCGTAAACTCAGGACAAGATTTTAATATTAATATTTTTACCACCAGACCAGATACTTTGTATGGCGCAACATACATGGTTTTGGCGCCCGAACATGTTTTGGTCGAAAAATTAAAAGATCAGATTAAAAATTGGCAAGAAGTGGAATCCTACGTTCAGCAGACACGAGCTAAAACTGATTTGCAGCGTACTGATTTGAATAAAGAAAAATCAGGAGTTGAGCTCAGGGGCGTAATAGCCGTTAATCCCGCTAATGGCGAAGGTGTGCCAGTTTTTATTGCTGACTATGTTCTTGCGAATTATGGTACTGGTGCTATTATGGCTGTACCAGCACACGATGAAAGGGATTGGGAGTTTGCGAGGAAATACGCACTGCCAATCAGACCCGTTATTGAAGGCGGCGCAGATCATCGACAAGTATATACGGGCATTGGGAAACTGATTAATTCTGCTGAGTTCGATGGCATGGATAGTACAGTGGCGAAGCAAAAAATTACTAAGAATGTTGGTGGAAAAATAAAAACGCAATATCGTTTGCGCGACTGGTTGATATCACGTCAACGCTACTGGGGCACACCAATTCCTATTGTGTATGATCCAGAAGGTAATCCTCATCCAGTCAAAGAAGAACACCTACCGCTATTACTTCCCAAGGATGTTAATTTTAACCCTAAGGGCACCTCACCATTAGGAAGTTCTACGGAATATAAGTTATACGCTGAAAAGCTGTATGGTAAGGGTTGGTATTTTGAAATTGACACCATGGATACATTTGTGTGCTCATCTTGGTATTTTTTTCGTTTTTGCGACGTCATAAATGAGCAGAAAATTTTTGATCGCAAAAAAGTGAACTACTGGCTACCGGTAGATATGTATGTTGGAGGAGCAGAGCATGCTGTGCTTCATTTACTATATTCGCGGTTTCTGACCAAAGCGTTGCGAGATATGGGATATGTAAAATTTAATGAACCGTTTACAAAGCTTCGAAATCAAGGGATGATTTTGTCCGAAGATGGCAGGAAAATGTCAAAATCATTAGGAAACGTAATAAATCCGGATGAAATTATTGCAGAATATGGCGCTGATACTATGCGACTCTACGAAATGTTTTTGGGATCATTAGAGGATACTAAAACATGGTCTACTAAAAATATCCTCGGTGTACGGCGGTTTTTAGAAAAGGTATGGTCGGTTATCTTAGAGTGGGAAAACGCTGGCAGACCCTCAGAAACATCAAATAGATTATTACGACAATTTCATAAGACATTTAAGAAGGTGACGGAAGATATTGAGAATATGAAATTCAATACCGCAATTTCTGCAATGATGATTCTGGTTAATATGATGACTAAAGAAAGGCGGTTTAGTGAAAACTTGTTAAAAAAGTTTTTATTAATATTTTCACCCTTTGCCCCACACATGGCAGAAGAAATCGCAGAACAGTTGGGAACCAATGAAATGTTGTGTACGCAGGCGTGGCCCGAATGGGACGAAAGTTTGACACAGGATGTTCTGGTAGAAATAGGAGTCCAAATTAATGGAAAATTCAGAGGCCGTATTTCCGTGGCTGCCGATGCTGAAGAGAAAGAGGTTTTGGAATTAGCGCAGCAAGAAAAAAATATACAAAAATTTTTACAAGAAATAGAAATCAAAAAAGTTATTTATATCCGTGGCAGAATACTGAATATTGTGGCGTGATCATAAACACATTCGAACCCCCGGTCTATAATAAATTTTTAGAGAATTCTTCAATAATTTTATGGAAAGTATTTTTGTTGCCGAATGGTCTTGCCCCCGTAGGATTTCTGTTCTGCATCATGAAGTTAAAAGACCAAACAGAGATTGCCTCTAAGACGGCATAGAACGATAGAATCTTTAAATTTTTATTCTGTATTTTTTTAAAAAATATTCCCACTAGCTTAGTCCTGTAAATATGAGTTAATAGGGCGCCGTATGGGACCAATGGATCTCCTATGTAATAATATTCTGATTCGATTATCTTAATCTTAGATTCTTTTGTTAGAATAAAGTTATTTAAATTAAAATCAGCTGGAAATAGCGTTGCTTCAAATTGTCTATCGATTAAGTGGTAACTATTTCTTAACAAGTCTGTATATTTTCTATCGGTATAATTATTAAATTCATTTGATCTTTTTTCAATTTTGATAAGCTGACTTTCGATTGCCTCTTTCCAGCTTGAATAGGGGGCTTTGAAATCGTAAGTAGCATTCCCATATCCACTTACTGAAATATTATTAAATCGTTTATAAAATTTTAACAAGTTTTCTGCGATAATTTCCATATCACAATTTTTATACAGTATCCCCGACAACGGCACTCCCTCGATATATTTGCTGACAATAAAATTTCTTTTGAGATATTTATTTTTCTTGAATGAAAAAAGAATTTGATTAAATTCTGGGATTAGCTTACCTAACTTTTTAAAGTAATAATAATCAAGATAGGTTTCCGTATTTTGATTTGTTATAACTTTTAGAATATATTGTCCCCGATTTGTAATCATTTTATACACAATGTTATTAAAATTGGAAATAATCTTAATTTCTGAGATAGCAAGATTTAGCTCTTTCTCTATAAGGGCCTTGATTAAGTTTAGCTCAATAGTTTTAATATTCTTATTCATGTAGTGGTCTATATTAAATCGCTGGATGAATAACACTGCTTAAGCATTATTTCGATACAAGTTTTATATTCAGCACCCTTAATTATATTCAGTATTCTAATTCATATTTTAACAAATGGCATATCCTTTGTTGAATTGTAAGGAACATTATTTAAGATAATTTTTGCATAGGCGCTGGTTTTTGTCAATAAAAGACGTTTGTGGTATAATATTGCGCAAAGAAGATGATTTTTCTATTTTGTTTTTGGGACCCAAAACATCAAAATCTGACTTTACAATCGAAGATATCCAATTTTTGAAGAATCTTCAGCAGAACCTTGGCAACATACTAAGCGGCGTTATTCTTTACTATCAGGCGATTAAAAGGATTCAGTCGCATATTCGATAGGTTCGTGGTATAATTAGAGCGAGAAATTAAGGAGAAGGGAAGACAACTTATGGTCAAAAGAAAGGTTTTTAAGTTAGGGGGTGGGCAAAAACTTTTAGTTAAGAAGTTTATTGGTAAATCAACTATTGCGCAAAATCATCAATACCTCGCCGATTCAATTTTCGAAGTCACCAATAAATTTAACCTTCGTGCAGAAAAATACCTTGATCATTGGTTTACTTTCGCTGACGCTATCATTATTATCGAGGAGCCTCTGAGTAAGGCTAAATTAGGGGTTGGTATTAGTGGATATTTTAAAGAAAGTATAATATATCTTCCCGTCTTACTACTAGATAACTCTATTCAACACCAAGGTGTTTCTAGCTATTTGCGACGACAATTGTTTAAAGATTATATTGTATGGCGAATCAAAAATTTCGGTAGCCGACTTCTTGGATTATTTCAACCATTTTATGTTGTTTTCAGAACCGACAACCCTCTGTTATATAAAATTTGGCACGAAAGATTTCTTGTTTACCCCAACGTGGGCGGCATAGAGCCGACAAAAAACGAACTTAAATTGGTAAACGAGTTTGTTCGAGATGTTTGGCCTGAATCTGTCTTTGATGAAAAAAACTTTGTTCTCAAGGATGAATTTGATGATCAAAAAGAATTTTTTAGATTCGGCATTCCGTGGTCGGGAGAAAAAAGAATTGATCGTTTTGTTGAGGAGCGCCTCCAGTTATCTAAATTTTGTGGGAATGCGCTTGTGATCCTTGTTAAAATTCCCCCCAACTCAGCTTATAAAGACCTTACTTACATGACAATTAATCGCTTAAAATTCATCGGAGTTCTGTCTTCAATAGCTACGGTCGCATTCTTATTTATCATAAGCGAGGGATGGCTTATCAGTAGTGTGTATTTATTTGGACCATATAAAAGTTTTATTGCTTTTACTGTATTTTCAGTAGGAACCTGTCTCATCCTTTTGTATGTATATAATTACAAACGTAAGAGTGGAAATAAATATATTTTAAAGGTTGATAGGTGGATTGAGCAAAGAGAAGCAAAGCTCAGTAAATTTACATTAAGAATAATTCGAACTAGTAAAACGTTGGGTATTCTTTTTTCTAGTATTACCGCGGGTCCATTACCCACGACTATTCTAATTCTTGTTTTAGGATATAGGGGATTGAGGGTATTCGCGTGGATACTCGCTGCTAACATCCTTTTTTTCCTTACTTGGATTGCAATTTATTCTGGTGCAGTCTCTTTTTTTTAAGAAAAATATGAATAATTATACTTATGAACAATTATTTACGAGAAACAGAG
>Ga0209542_10011955_pt1 | contig 15294 bp, 12 predicted proteins | sample RifCSPhighO2_01_FD_184028 | JGI IMG/M metagenome (GOLD analysis project Ga0209542, IMG submission 184028) | Soil microbial communities from Rifle, Colorado - Rifle CSP2_plank highO2_0.1 (SPAdes) (version 2) | ecosystem: Environmental > Terrestrial > Deep subsurface > Rock core/Sediment ... | reverse complement strand
CTTTTGTGGAAGGCTACTAATTTTTCAATATTTACATCACAAACCCCGTCCCCGTAAGTAACCATGAACATATCTTCATGGATATACTTTTTCAACTTCAACACCCTTTCTCCGTGTGGCGTATCCAATCCGGTATCGGAAAAAATAATATTAAAATCGTCAGCCGAGTTTTCCGGAGTATCGTTATCAAATGTTACCACCCTGCCGTCCTTTGTATTTATAGCAATATCACTTGTGTAATGTTTTTGCTTTAGAAAATGATCTTTAATGGTATTCCCCTTGTAACCAAGCGCCAAAATAAAATCACGATAATTATAGTGATTATATATTTTCATAATATGCCATAAAATCGGCGCTCCTCCAATTTCAACCATTGGCTTTGGCTTAAATTCGGTTTCTTCTCTTAATCTTGTCCCCGTGCCCCCGCAAAGGATGATGGTTTTCATTTTTTGGTTGCTGTTTTCCATACTATTTTACACATTGCTTTGCATATTTTATAATTCCCCTTTACCTTATTGGCGTAAAAACGGGATGTATCTTGGCGGGGATTAATCTCTATCGGCACGGTTTTTATGTTATATCCCTTGCCCGCCGCTTCAAGTATTAACTGCGTCCCAATGGATTTTAATGTATCAAAGTGACCGATACTTTCATATACGTTGCGCGTATACGCCTTTAATCCGCACAACGGGTCTTTAATGCCGAATTTCAAATTGGTATGCCATGCAAAAATTTTTTCAGTAATATGGGTAACGTGCGAACGCTGGCCAATCGCCACATCGGTGCCATCCCGCAATATAGCGTCCGTTAATTTTTTAATATCTTCCGGTTTATGCTGGCCATCGGCATCAAACGTAACCAACACAAACGCCCCTCTTTTAACAGCCTCTTTGAATCCATCTTCAATTGAAGCTTCATATCCCCTATTTTTTGAATGCGAAATAACAACCACTCCCGCTTTTTTGGCCTCCGCTCCCGTGCCGTCGGATGAACCATCATCCACCACAATAACTTCATCAGCGTACATTTTCACCCCTTTGACTACCTCCACAATGGTTTCAGCTTCATTGAAAGCGGGTATAATAACTATTATTTTATTGGATGATGTCATCTAATTTGATTGGCTCTCCGGCAACTATTGCTCGATTGGTTTTTTTGCCGACTATATCTTTTACCTGATGCGGCCGTAAAAATAGCGCTGGACGCAAAAATTCAATTTTTTCCTTAGTAATTACCCCACCTTCCTCGATATTTTCTTTGGCATAAATACCGCGCCGCTGGATGACAACCGTTTCTTTTTCCGACTGTTCAACCTTCTTCTGCCCATCTCCCAAGGCTTTTTCCAAAGCCCGGACGGCATCAACCATTTTTTTGAAATTCTCAACGGGCATGGCAAACGGATGGTCCGGTCCCTGGCGCTTTATGTCATCGGTAAAATGTTTTTCTATCACGCATCCCCCTAATGCCACGCCGGCAAGAGGAACTGTAATCCCATCCAAGGGATCATCACCGCCTTGCTCTTTGCCAATTGTATGGTCGGAATAGCCGACCTCAACTCTAAATTTTTCTTTAAAAGCAGCCATTGCCTTGATATTGGCATCAGCTATGGGAGACGGGTAATTAGTAACACATTGCAATAAAATAATCTGGTTATTCCCTGCCGCGCGCACCGTATTTACCGCCTGTTCAATTTCTTCCATAGTGCAAGCCCCGCAGCTGATAATCATGGGCTTTCCCTTTTTAGCAACATATTCTAAAAATTCCAAATTATCAATTTCTCCCGCCCCAAGCTTGTACACCGGAGTATCAATACTCTCCAGCAAATCAACCGCTTCCTTGTCATACGGGCTTGAAAAAAAGTCTATACCTATTTCCTTGCAATAATCCAATAATTCTTTCAACCATTCCCGGGGAAATTCGGCTTTTTTATACACCTCAACCACCGGCTTGGCCCACGTTGATTGGAAGGCGACTTTAAGCCCGTCAAACCCTTTTTGTGAAACAATTTTTGGCGCTAAGAAATTTTGTATTTTATAGGCATCAGCCCCCGCTTCTTTAGCAAGCTTGGCGAGCATTTTCGCCCGCTCTAAACTGCCATCAAAATTAGACCCGACTTCGGCAATAATACAGCAGGGATTTCCTGCGCCGATATTTTTGCCGTTAATGTTAATACGTTCCATAGTTTTTTAAAATTTTATCTATTTCACTTTCCAGCCTTGGCATTTGCCAGCCCATTTTTTGGCTGGTATAATCTGTATTTAGCCACATTTGTTTTGGCCTTTTTGCCCCACCCTGCGAATCAATACTTACAAATTCGGCTTTCCCATGGTATTTTAATTTTTCCATGACATACTTCCCAATATCAGCTTTAGATAGCACATTACTGCTGGCAATGTGCAGTTTTTTTTCTGCGGGCCCTTTTTCAATAATTTTTCCTATGAATTCGGCTATCGTCCAATTGCTCAAAGGGTTTACCATCACATCAGAAAATAGTTTTATATCCTGGTTGGCTTTTACAGAATCTACCAGCCATTCAAAAAAATTCTGACCTCGAGACCCGTTAGAGTGTACACCAATTAAGTTAATTCTTAAAACTAAAGCTTTTTCATATTCTAATGCTACTTTTTCTCCTTCGTACTTAGTCTGATTATAAAAATTGACCGGCCGGGGTACATCGGTTTCCTTGTAATTCCCCTCTTTGCCGGAAAATACTGAAACAGTTGAAATGTACAGTAACTTTGCGCCGAGGTTTTTTGCTAAATCTCTGACATTTTTAGTTCCCTCAACATTAACATTATAGCAGGCACTTTGTTCTTTTTCGCAGCGGTTTACATCGGTCATGGCGGCGGTATGGATAACCCAATCTATTTTTCCCTTCAGCGCAACATTTTTTACTGCATTGCCATCAGTAATATCCACGCCAATATCATACGCTTGGTAATTTTTCTTCAGGGTTTGCGTTAATGACGATCCCAATAATCCGCTACAGCCTGTAATAAGAATATTTTTCATTATGCTTTGAAATTTTTCTGCTCGCAATTGGCATTAATGGCAGCAATATCGGGATTTTTTTTCAAAAAAGAAATGATTTCTGGTACGTTTATAATATTTCCTGGCTGATAAAATTTTTGGTAAAGAATTTTAGTTAATTCAAAATCTTCCCGGTAATCTACGGTGAGTCGATAATCGGCCTTATATTCATCAGGGGCGGTAATCACCGGCCCTATTGCAAATGTTTCTTGGTGTTCAAAAATATAAGGCCAGACGTGTTCGCGTTCAAAAGATTTTTTGGCATTCTCAGCCGCATTTTCTAAGGCGGCAAAAGAGATAACCCTCACATCTAACCCCCGAGGAAAGGCGCTTGAATCAACTTCGCAATTACTGATAAAATCATGCTTTCCTTCTAGGAATTTTTCCACACAAAGGTCAACGACAAACGGGTCAATGAACGGGCAATCACCGGTCAGGCGGACAACAGCTTTTGCGCCAAATGTTTTTGCCGCTTGGCAATAGCGATCCAACACATCTTCTGCAGGTCCCCTATAACAAAGCCATCCTTGTTTTTTGCATAACTCGGCTGTCGCATCATCTTCCTGCTCAATGGTCGTGGCAACCACCACGCCATCTACTTTTTTAGACTGCTTGACCCTCTCTACGATATGCCAAAGCATGGGTTTTCCCTCAAGCTCCATCAGTATTTTCCCGGGTAACCGCGTTGAACCCATCCTTGCCTGGATGACTGCCAATACTTTCATGGCTTATATAATTAAATGCTTGATTTGGTCCTTATCCAGCCATTGGGTGTTGGTATCAGACGAATACATAAACCGTGCAGGCATCAGGCGGCCTTCCTTATGGTTCTGCCTGTCCCAAAAAGGGAATTCCGGTTCAATAATAAAGCGGTCATCAAATTCCTTGGTGTTTTTTGATTCTTCAAACGTCAATAACACCTCGTGCAGTTTTTCACCAGGTCTGGTGCCGATAATTTTCCTCTGCACGTCTGGAGCCACCGCCTCCACCAAATCAGTGATTTTCATACTGGGGATTTTAGGTATAAAAATCTCGCCTCCTTTCATCTCTTTGATGCAGTTTATTACAAAATTCACCCCTTGGTCCAAGGTAATCCAGAACCTAGTCATATTTTCGTCGGTAATGGTAACTTCCCCCTTTTCTTTTTGTTCTCTAAACAGCGGCACAACGCTTCCGGAACTGCCCACCACGTTACCATAACGGGAACAACTAAACATGGTTTTCTTACTTCCCGAATAACTGTTTCCTTGCACAAAAAGTTTTTCGGCAACCATTTTCGTGGCGCCATAAAGATTGACCGGCTGCACCGCCTTGTCGGTGCTTATGGCAATCACCTTTTCAACTTGACTGTCTATTGCCGCGTCAATGACATTAATAGAACCGTCAATGTTGGTTCTGATGGCTTCAATGGGATTGTATTCGCATATCGGAACATGTTTTAAGGCGGCCGCGTGCACCACGATATCCACCCCATCCATCGCCCTTTTTAACCTTGGCAAGTCGCGCACATCTCCCACCAGAAAACGCAACCTTGGATCGTTGAATTTCCGTTCAACTTCAACCTGGGCCAGTTCCCGGTTATCAAAAACACGAACACTTTTGGGCTTGTGTTCCCGTAAAACAACCTCGATGAATTTTTGACCGAAAGAACCAGCTCCTCCGGTTACTAAGATAGTTTTATTCTCAAAAATGTTTGTGTTTTTTTTCATACAAAAAACTACCACGCTTTAATAATTTGTCTTGTTTTATTCCTTATCTTCATATAAAAACGGTAAAGCCGGAATCGAAAACTCGGGGAAGTGAGCTTTAAAATTTCAATGCCCCAGATTCTATATTGGCCTGAAACCTTATAGGCCCTGATGATGCCGTCTCTTATCATCCTTTTCATAGTGCTCTCTGAAACCTTAAGAAAGTCCCTTGTTTCTTTAGGGGTATAAATTTTACCCGGCTTTATTTCTTCAACCATATACTGATACTATTCCATTCTTGAAATGGTGTCAACCCTTCACCCAATTAATTGGGTGAAGGGTCAATAGGGGTCAAAAGGTGTCAAATAGGTTTATTTTTAACATTATTAACAAGCCACGACGAACTTTGCACTTTTTCTCCTCCCACGTTGTTAACCACTTGAATATTAAACTCCCTGCAAACCTGTTTTTCACTTTCCGGCAAATTATCAAAATTCCGATCCCCTCCTTTGGCAAAAATAAATTCCCCCTGGTGTTCTTTTACTATGGCCCTTAAGGTTTCTGGCACAAATGCGTCCTTGTCCACCGCCAACATAACACGGTCTGCATACTTTAAAGCTTTTACGATTTCCACCCTTTCTTTTTCAGCCATAAATGGCATGCTTCCCTTTAATTTTACCTGCTCATCATTGTTGACTATGACAACTAAAAAATCTCCCATAAGTTTAGCTTCCCTAATCAGGTTTATATGCCCGATATGGATTGGATTAAAGAATCCCGATGTAATGACTATCTTTTTTGACATTCGTTGAAAAAAATTGTATTTTATACATATATCATGTAAAAATATGAAAAACAATACTATGCAACTTGCGGACAAGTACCAAAATGTTTTTTTTTGGAGTACTTGTATTGTCTTATTTTTACCTATTATCATCCTGCCTCCCAATTTCCAGCCTTCTGATTGGACCAGGTCAATTCTTTTCAGGGTTATTTTAACCGGATTGATCTGCTTTCTGCTTTTTAAGTTTTTCTACAAAAAAGCGGGCTTTGTAGCTATCCCCAAGCGAGGCGACCCCATTTTCTTGCCATTGCTAGCGCTTTTGGGACTTTTTGCAACACTCATAGTGTCAACCGTTTTTTCAGAAGATATTATATTTAGCGTCTTTGGATCTCCCTCGCGCGGCGGAGGCGGATTGCTCAATTTACTGTTTCTTTTTCTTTTTACCATTTTTTTGGCTATTTTCGCGAAAGAGAAGCAATGGAACAAGTTTTTTAATGTATTACTTGCCACAGGAGTTTTGGCATCACTACTAGCCATTGTCCAATATTTCAATTTCTTCAAAAATATTTTCATCGCTTATGAGGGCGGCCGAACCCCCTCCTTTCTGGGAAACTCCACATTCTTGGCTATGTATCTGCTTTTTTTGGGATTTCTATCCGTAACGCTTCTGGTTCAAGAGAAAAATACAACAAAAAAAGTTATTTACGGCGGGCTGTTAGCCCTGTTTCTTTTCACTATTTTTATTACGGGAGCCAGAGCGGCCTATCTTGGAGTTTTAGCGGGACTCATATATTACCTTTTATTCTATCCTAGAAAGATACGGGCATTAAAAATGGCTGCGGCATCTTTTTTGCTCTGTGCCATGGGCATTGTCCTTATATTGAACTTCTTCCCCAGGTTGGCTGAGAAAAATAATATTCTCAAAGTGGCCGCCAACCGTTTATCCATAACAACCGTTGTAGAAGATTTGGCAGGAACACGTTTTGCAACCTGGAAAATAACATGGCAGGCAATACAGGACAAGCCTTTGCTGGGATGGGGGCCCGAAAATTTTTACATAGGTTTTGAGAAATACTACGACCCAACGCTACCCAACCTTCAAAATCTATGGTGGGACAGGCCCCACAATGTTTTCCTGGAATATTTTGTAAATTCAGGAATATTTGCCTTGGTTTTTTATATTGCTTTCTGGACACTGCTGTTATGGCGGCTTTACCTTTACAAAAAAGAGCAGGGTGAAGGCAAAAACGCCCATATGGCCCACGGCATCATTGCAATGTTTATTGGCTATCTGACCTCGCTTTTCTTCAATTTTGACAGTTTTTCAACATATTTGATTTCTTTTTTCTTCATCGGCTATTCCTTTTATCTGCTCTCAAAGGAAAAGGAAATGATTACCATTTTACCGCCAGAAACGTCATCCTTCAAAAAAAAGCCCGTTCTTATCGCCGCATTGATACCGCTTGCCCTTTTTATCTGGTTTTGGAATGTACGCCCTTTTTATGCCAATGAATCAGCAATATACGCAAAAAACTTATCCAGCGTTAAAAAATGCAACGACGCGTTCTCTGTCATGAAAAAAACAAATGAAAAGCCCGGCATCCTCGGAGCTTATAGCGCTTTAATATATTCGGATATTGTTAAAAAGTGCGCCAACTCTGGAAAAGAAGTTGAATACTCCCGGGCGGCGTTAGAAGCTTTAAAACGAGGATCTATCATCCAGCCAAAATTTACCCGGACATGGCTGCTTATGGGAGCTTTTTTAAATGTACTGGCAGCTAAAGAGGAAAATAAAGACAATAAAAATAAACTGCTTTGGGAGGCAAGGGGTTACTTTGAAACTGCATTGAAGTTAAGCCCGAAACGAAATGAAATCGTTTTGGAACAGGAAAAAAATTACCTTTTGGCGGAAGATTACCAAATGATGATAAATCTGGCGGAGCGCTGCATTGCCATAGACACAAAAGAGGGCGGATGCTACTGGTATCTGGGAATCGCCCAAATATTTTTAGGAGACCAGGAAAACGGTAAAAAAAATACAGAGCTGGCCAAAGAAAATGGCTACAATGATCCTCAATACCTTCAGTTGGGCGTTGCCTATATAAGCCAAAAAAACTATAAAGATGCGGCTCGCGCCTATGAATTGCTTTTAAAAAATCACTCGGAAAATGCCAGCTACCATGCCACCCTGGCCTTATTATACAAACAAATCGGCGAGTATAAGGCGGCTGCAGATGAAGCGATGAAGGTTTTCCAGCTACAACCAGATAGCATGGCAACCATGGAATTTATTGAAGGCCTGCTTGGGTTCGCCCCAAACGACCCCTCTCTTCACTCTTCGCTGGCGTTTATCTACACAAAGATTGGGGAAATGGAAAAGGCACGCCAGGAGTATCAAATAGTAAAGTCCCTGTATTTGCAATTGGTTGCCCAATATCCAAACTCGTCCACATACCATTACAATTTAGCCGTTGTCTATAACGAATTAAAAGAATACGACAGTGCGGAAAAAGAGGCGCAAATCGCTTTAAAATTGGGAGTAAAAAATCCTAAATTTATCGATCAGGTAGAAAAATTAATATACTCTGTGGAATTTATGGAAGGAGTGGCGAGCGCCAGGCCAAATGATCCGGCTGCCCATTCCGACCTGGCTTTTGAATATATAAGATCCAGCGAAAACGATAAAGCCCGCAAAGAATTTGAAATTTCAAAATTCCTATACCTTGACCTGATTGCAAAATCTCCTAACTCGCCTGATTATCATTACGGCCTAGCTGTCGTTTATTCTGAATTAAGAGAATACGACAGTGCGGAAAAAGAGGCTTACAAGGCGTTGAGCTCGCGGCCGCCCGCAGAGTTAAAAGAAAAAATAGAGCGCTTGCTGTACCTTATGCCACCAGGTTACTGGCAAAAGTATCTTGATTATATGGACAGCCGCGCTAATCAGTGAAACAAAAAACCCGCTTTCGCGGGTTTTTTGTTTTTTCCCTTCAGCCGATCCCAGGCCTTACTGCTGAACTTCAGCAGTAAGGCAATCTGGGAAGAGGGCGGGGGGGTTCATTCAGAATACTATCGTGTCCAGGTTTCAGATGACAATGAATCCTTTATCAGGAAGCTGTTTGTCCAGTCGCCCGTGCCTGCAGTTGTTGATGCAGAATGAGCCACCGCTGAACTGTCTGACCAGATCATGTCTGCATCTTCCGCCGAGGCGTCGGCCGTGGCAGTAGTAAACAGTTTCATAATACCGGTCAGCGACGTGCCAACGTTAATGAAACCAATATAATCAACCGTGGTACTGCCGAATGTTACATCCGCAATATCCGGGCTGAATGATATGGCAACGCTGTCTGAAGCTGTGTCGGTGGCACCGTCTAACCTAAACTCTTGAGGAACTCCCTGAAGCGTGTAGGTGGTTGACGTACCGGCAGCAATCGTATCTTCCGTAGTGCCATCCCAGGTTACGATAATCTTGCTAGTGTCTTCAGATACTACTGATGCGGCATTTTCTGCGGTAAGACCGAAGTCCTCATCCACAATAGCCACTGAATCCGTAATATCAACACCGTCCTTAAAGAATTTCATTGACTCTAGAGTCAATTCGTCAGCTGTTCCTCCATCAGACCAGGCAACATCAAACTTCAATTGTTTGATATTGATTTCGCCTTGCGAAGGAGCGGCAACTTTCATCTTAAACAGGTCATAGGTTGCACCGTTGGCAATGACCCCAGAGTTGTCAATCTCAACTTTTGAAAGCGTCGGAACTGTTTTGTACACATAGGTACTGTTTCCGTCCGTATCCGCATCAATGGTTGATACAACTCCATCTGGATCCTGGTATTCAACCCAAGTCAAGGATGGAACAACTCTCAATCCCGAAGTACCGTTGGTAGCATCTGGAACAGAGAGGGTTGCCTTTGCAGTCAACGTTTTTGACGTGCTTGCCGGAACCATCAAGTTCAAACCGGTGAAGAAGTAGCCACCCGTAGTACCGACGGTACTAATGTTGTTGAAGCTTTGTGCTGTACCAACTTGCGTAGCTCCATCCCAAAGCGTAACGCTGACAATAGCATCTTCAGCATTATCTGATGATGTAGCAGCGCTATCTGGGTCAATTTTCAACTCTGTGACCGTATACGCCTGGTAAGAAGAAGTGAGTTTCCATCGTCCAATCTCAACTTCCTGGTTTCCAGCAACCGCCTGGTTTTGAGGCGTGCTGGCAAATGACTTTGCAAGCGTTCCAGAAGTATATGTCAAAGCTTGACTGGTAACTTGCGAGGAATCAGCCGTTACAGCTGATGAAACAGTGGTACTGTCAACATCCAATTGAACAGTTCCAGTGCCGCTTGTCATCAAGTTTGAAACGTCCATGTAGACTTCTACGGGGATCGTTACTCCTGCGCCAAGCGTGTAGTTAATTGACCAGCTGTTGGTAGCGGCAACGGTAGGCTTTACCGATGTGGTTACCGTTCCGTATTTGACATACAAGTTTGTCGCATACGAACTTACTTCGTCAATAACAACCGTAATGGTTGAAATGTTAACTGCTTCTGATGTGCTGGCAAACAAATTGTAGTCAGCCACTTTGTAAGCGGTTAAAGGAGCAACCACTGAATGGGCCGTGTAAGCAGGGTCTAGTGACAATGCCAAGGTTCCTTGGGCCACGGTCAAAGAGTTGGCGCTTACGTCAGATGCTGGAACATCCAAAGTTGTTGAAGAAACTAATCCAGTAGCATTATTGTTGGTGCTGGCGCCCTCAACAGTAACTTGAATGGTACTGCCAGAAACAATGCTGTTGGTAGTATCACTGGTGCCTGTGTCGTAAATATCGGCCCTTACGGTCAATATTACCGGACTTCCCGGTTCAACAATCAACGATGAACCCAAGTTAAACGTGGTGTAGTCAAAGCTTGAGTCGGCTGGATCATAAAGGGTGGTAGTGCTACCAATTTGCACTCCGTTAGCGTAAATTGCGCCGTTCCTTAATCCGCTGACTGCGGCAGTATTAACGTTGGCGGAAATGTAAAGCGTCTCAATCTTTACCTTTTCACCGGCCGCTTTGAATTCGAACTTTGCCAATAAAGCGTTGGATGCGGCGTCAACAATATCTCCCGATGGAGAATCTGACATTTTGGTGATTGTCAGCGTTCCAGAGTTGATAGTCTGTTCTCCGGATGAGCGCTTAGTAAATGATGCATTTGACACTAAATCAGACAACACATTTGCCAAGTACTGCGTATCAACTACGGTAACATCGGCCACATTCCACAAGTGCATAGTGAAGGTCAAGCTTGAGCCTCCAATAATGTCGGCCAAAACCTTGATAACCCTTGTTCCCGCCTCCAACCTTTTTGGAGCGCCGGTCAAATCAAAAGTTACGTAGCTTTGGTCTAAACTGTCGGCAACTAACTGCATAGTTGAGCCAACTTGTACTCCGTCAACATATAATTTGAAGTTTTTCAAATCTGTGTTGGAAGCGCTTCCGGTTTTCCTGAAGCTAATTCTGGTCATATCAACCGCCCTTGTGGTGACGATGACGCTGTTTTGGAAAACGGTGTAACCATCTTGAGGGTCGACATCGGCGGCTGAAGGGGTTGTCGTGGCATTCCACTCAACTCCTGCCAATGTGCCGGTTGCAATGGTCATCAAGTTTCCGGTAATGGGATAAGTTCCTTTTACCGAGCTGGCGTTAGTGGTAACATCGGACGATGAAACAACTTGCATGCCAACTGTTTCCCCGGAAGTTCCGTCAACATCAGCTAATACCCAGATAGTTACTGATCCCATTGAAGGAACCATAAACAATCCTGAAGTATTGTTGAAGTTAACCATGGTGCTTGAAACTGCTGCTCCATCAGTTAACCTGGTTGCTCCGTTAAACAAATAGACATTTGTCAAAGAAGCGTCTGCTGATACTCCGATTCTCTTTAGTTTAAGTCCTGTAACTTTTACTTCAGCGTTGTCGCCGTTGGTGAAAGTTAGGGCAACTAATTGAGCCAAAGCCTGTCCGTCAACAATCGTTCCTGTCGCTGGGTTATTAGAAGCTAACATTACGGTTAGCCCTGCTCCCGTTGGAACTGGTAATATTACCACTGTTGCACAAGACTGACCCGTTGTTGGGCTATATCCTGAAGCTGAAGTACATCCTGCAGGGAAACCTGTGGATGGTGGGTTAACCACTGCACCACCAGATAACCATGCATTCAATTTTGCGCGAGTCAAAGGACCAACCTGATTTGCAGGTGTCCATCCTTGCTGAGCCTGGTATTTTTTAACAGCTGCTAAGGTTAATGAACCAAAGTAACTGGTTTCCATTCCAGGTGATCCTGCTCCTGATAATGCAACTTGAGTAGAAGCTGAAGTGTTCATAAGCGCCTGCAAGCACTTTACATCTGAACCAGTAGACCCTACGGCCAAATTCCTGGTAAAGGTAATGCCGATACAAGCAGCTGGAATTCCTCCAGTATCACTTGGCTGCCCCTGCAACATTTGCAGTTGTGCCAACAGTTCGTTAATCTTTGCCTGCAGCTCGGCAATAGTTACCGCGCCGGCAAGGCCAGGAGCAATCATGGCAGCCATCGTCACCGCGACGGTAGCTGAGATAATTGTTTTCTTAATATTCATTGTTTTAAGTGTATGTAATTAATTTAACCTTTATTACCATCGGTCGACCGGGTTTTTTCGCGACTTTACGTATTAACCACGAAAAACGACTTGTCAAATGTTATATTTCTGCCAGGCGCAGAATTGTGCCTGGGAATAGCAGTGACGTCACCGCTAAATTCCAGTTTCTAGATATTCCGTAAAAACCAGAATCCAGCGGTGAAGCTGGAGTTGACCTAATTGTTAATCAATAAAATAATTTCCAACGCTTTGGCATATTCGCCCTCGTTGTATAATGCCCTGGCTACGCCAAGTTGATTTTGCTGCCCTTCGGTCAAGGTGGTTTTCTCCAAATCGGCGATCATCTGTTCATCAAGTATTTTATAGAGCACGTCTGAGCTTTCTTTTACATCCGCTTGGCCGTCAATAGTTAGCAGGGTACCATTATTTTTCACCTGCAAAGCAATTGCTTTAGCTAAAGCCGGGTCTTTTTGCACTGCGTCAGCTAAGGTATTGGCTGCGGTTTTCACTTGAGCTAGGGCAGCAGGAATTTCACTCTTGTTGTCCTCTTTTACTATCAGAGCTAAATCCTGATACCTTTTTTTGAAGTTTTCCATGGCGACAGCGAAATCCGTTTCTTGAGGTTTACTGTTCCAACCAGCTAAATTTGCAAGTATATCATTGGAAAGAGTTCGGTTATTAAAACCAAATGTCCCAGCTAATACAAACAATAACACGGAAAAAGCGTAAGCCAATTCTTTGCGGAAAAACACATTCAATACGCTTGAAAATAGGGTTTTCCTAAATGGCGCTGGCATAACTGGCACAACCATAGTTTCGCCTAAGATTTGCGTTTTAAGCGAAAAAGCCCACCGTTTATCGGGCTGTATGTGTTTTAACCCTTGAAGTTTAGTAATGAGTTCTTTTTCGGTCATAATTCAGGCATTACAGTTAAGACGAAAAACAAGCCGATATGTTACACCTCCTCAATCAAATTATCTTTGAGCGCCTTCAATCCCCGATGGAGCATGACCCGTACCGTACCAGCTGGTTTTTCTATTAACTGAGCAATTTGAGCCACTGGCATGTCCTCTAAATAGTGCCATATAAGCACATCCTGGTACTCTTTTTTGAGGTTTTTTATGCCAGCTTTTATAGCTTCTAGATCAGCATTATCTACTGCTCTTTCATGAATATCAGTTTTAGTATCTACCATTTCGGGGATAACATCTTGAGAGACCATCCGCATACCGCCCTTCTGGCGGTAATGGTCAACAACCATATTACGGGCAATTTGGTATAAAAATGCGCTTGGGTTCAAAATGGTATCAGCACTGCCCTTGAAGGCCTCCCACCCTTTCAAAAATACCCGAGAAGTAATATCCTGAGCCAGCTCCCTTGAATTCACCTTTATATACACAAACCGATATATTTTTCCAATATATTGATCATAAATGAGACTGAATTGTTCTCTTTTATCATCCATGTAATGTACCACACAGATAGGACAAAATCAATATGTCCTATTGAATAATAGGACATTCTCCATATGTCCTAACTAATTTGGTAAAAAATCTGATTGAATGTCCCTGCGCGCTTTACCTTGCCACGTTTTAGCAAATCATCTAAGTCTCTGCGTATCGTTCGTTTAGTAATATCGGGTAATTTTTTAATAATATCTGCCACTTGGGCTTTTTGGTTCTCTTGTAAAATCTTCATAATCTCTTGCTGTCGCCCAGAAAGTGAATCATCGCTTTTCGCCGGTTTTGGGTTTGTGGTTTGGGTTTTTGGATTTGAGGATTGTAGTTTGGTGCTTGTTTGTAATTTGTTTCTTGCCTGCCTCGCCGGTAGGCGGGTATCTTGGTTATTCGTAGCCATAAGTTGGCGATATTCTTTAGCCAAAATCAATACATTCATATCGCTCAGCCATCCCAAATCCTTAGCAATCTGTAAGTAATTTTCCAATGATGTAATATGCTGCCCCAATTTAACAGCATCACCATTTCTGGCAACAGCTATATCCATAATTTCCAACGCCAGTTCCTTGGCTCGGTTTTTTAGCGGATCGCCATCAGGCAAAGTATCAAAAACCCTGTAAGCGGCGGCTGTAATTTTCACAAAATCTTGCGACATAGGTAGCAAAATTCTATCAAAAAATACCATGAAAGTCAAAGATGGTATTCAATTATGTTACCACATTTTCGAACACCTTACATCATGGAATCAAAGGAAGCCATAATAGATTCCTGCAGCTTTCTGCCATTACCATGGCTGAGCATCCCCAAGTAAGAATATGCCGTTTCTTCCTTATTTGTCGCCACAATTCTTCTGAACATGTGCTTTTTCGTGGTAGTGCGCAACACCCGGTGATCAATAAACTGTATCCAGCCCAAAAAATCCACACCGGAGGCGATGGTCTTGATGAATACTTTATCGGGATGCAAGGAAAGACCGAGGTTTTGTTGCAAAAAATCGCCTATCGGCAGGATAAGACTCTCCAGTTCTTCCTTGTTATGGGATAGCAACACAAAGTCATCAGCATAGCGGATATAATATTTTACCTTCAAGCCCTGTTTCATAAACCGATCGAATTGGTGCAGGTACACATTACAAAACAGCTGGCTAGTGAGATTGCCCAATGGCAAACCAGCAGGGAAGCTGCCGATGATTTCTCTGAGTAAATTCCTAATCCGCTTATCAGTTATACGTTTATCTAATATCTCCAACAACACGGCCTGATCAATAGAATGGAAAAACTTTCTAATATCGCACTTTAGTACCCAACACGTGCGCGTGTGGTTTTTGGAAACCACGCGTGCAAAATGTTCAAATCTTTGTATGGCGCGATGCGTTCCCTTTCCCACCCGGCACGAAAATGAATCTGCAATAAATGCCTTGTCAAAAAACGGGTATAGTTTACGGTATATAGCGCGGTGCACCAGCCGATCACGCACCGTAGCTTTGTGAATGGTGCGAGGCTTTGGGTCATTGATTCTAAACTCGTGGTACGGGCCATGCTGGTACTGCCCATTGATGAGTTCTTCATGAAGTGCTAGGATATTCATCATCAAGTGCGATTGGAATTCCTGCACATCAGGTTTCTTTTTCTTGCCGTCAATAAATTCTCTCCAAGCTAAAAGTAAATTATTAACACTTATAATATCTTCAAACATATGGCTTTTAATCCCCCCC
>Ga0209542_10011954_pt1 | contig 15294 bp, 11 predicted proteins | sample RifCSPhighO2_01_FD_184028 | JGI IMG/M metagenome (GOLD analysis project Ga0209542, IMG submission 184028) | Soil microbial communities from Rifle, Colorado - Rifle CSP2_plank highO2_0.1 (SPAdes) (version 2) | ecosystem: Environmental > Terrestrial > Deep subsurface > Rock core/Sediment ... | reverse complement strand
TCCATTAGCTTCCACAGGGCGTCTTGAATCAGAATCTCGGATTCGGAATCCAAGGCGCTAGTAGCCTCATCCAGTACCAAAATTGGGGCATTTTTGAGCATGGAACGGGCAATGGCTACACGCTGACGCTGGCCACCACTTAGCTTAACCCCACGTTCACCTACTAAAGTCTCGTATCTCAAAGGCAAATTTTTAACAAATTCATGGGCATGGGCCAGTTTAGCAATTCCTTCAATCTCTTCTTTGCTGGCATCCGGACGTGCATAGCTAATGTTTTCGGCAATTGTGCGATGGAATAGTAATGGTTCTTGGGGCACATAGGTTATATGTTTCCTCAAGTCGTGCTGAGTGATCAAGCGGATGTCTTGCCCGTCAATTTTTATAGCACCACCGTCGACATCAGAAAATCTGAGCAACAAGCTGGCCAAAGTAGTTTTGCCAGACCCGCTGCGTCCAACCAGCCCCACCTTTTCGCCGGCTTTAATTCGCAGGTCCAAATTCCTAAAGAGCGGCTTGCTGTTGCCATCATGCGTAAAGGTAATTTTTTGCAGTTCAATTTTGCCACTATGAATATTTACCCTTACTGGACGGGCGGGATCTTTGATAGTAGACTCCAATTGCAGAATCTTTATCATATCACTGGCATCACCTAGTGCACGGTTGTATTGACGCAAAATGTTTTGGAATTCCCAAAGACGCATACCAATATTGCTGGTGTAGCTCACAATCAAAAACAACGTGGCAATATCGGAGCCCAAATATCTAGTTCCAAAAACGGCAATAATTAGAGCGCCAATACCAATTGTTGATGTCAGCGTAGAAGAAAATGTTTCACGGTAGGTAGTTGTGAGCATCGAGCGGTAAGTCGCATCCTTGGTCTTGGTTGCCTGTTGCCAGTACAGCTTGGATTCGTGTTTTTCGGCTGCAAAACTTTTGACGGCCATGACATTGGTGATGCTGTCGGCCAGTTGTCCGGTTTGACGGCTTTCTTGCTCGGCCTGTATGCGATTTGCATCGCGTACCGGGCGCGAATAATAGATAGTACCAATTATGTAGACAACAGATAATATTAGCAGTGTGACTGCATAGATTGGCACACGTGGTCCCAGAATTACAATCGTAGCAACCATACTAATAACCAAAGTGTAGAGGTTAAACACGGTAGCGTCGGCAAAACGTATATAACTACTCACCAATTTGTTGGTTTGCGACACCAGCGATCCGCCAAAACGATTGGCATGAAAATTAGCATCAAGACTTATGAGGTGATCAAAGGCTCGCTGAGCGATATCGCGCAGCACCTTCATCTCCAGGTTCCAAATCAACCAAATATTAATACGCCAACCAATAATGCCGGTCATAATTACAGCTAGAGCATAGGCAATAATTTGGGCATTAAAACTTCCCCACAAATTATTAGGGTCATAGTTGCTGTGACTAATTTTTTGCAACACCTGTGCCTGAATGTATGGCTGAAAAAAGTCCATAACCAGCACCGTCGTTAATATTGTGAATATCAGCGTAACAGCGTAGCGTTTGTATCTAAACGCATGTTGTGCAAATAATTTGACCGTCAAATAATTGACAGACTGAGCTTTATTGTGTGATTTCATAGGTACAGCCTCCTGCTGCCCCGATTAGTTATTTTAAGTTTTAAAAGTTTTTAAAAGGATTGGCTAGAGCGCCACTGAGGCGGTTTTGCCACACCTGATTGAGGTTTTGTCTATCATTATGTTTCCGCCCTTTCCTTTACGTTAATAAATGCTGTCGCTCATTGTACCACAATTGTCAACCCAGTAGTGAGCTTTCGAGACCTTCTCGGCCAAGAGGCCGGGAAGCATAAGCCACTTGCAGTGGACTGCTCGAAAGTCTACTACTAGGTCAAACAGAGGCAAAACAGAGGTAAATTTTGGTACAATACTAAACATGAATAACAGAGTTAATCAAAAACTCAAAAATCTGCCATCTAGCCCGGGCGTATATTTTCATAAAGACGCTTTGGGCATGATTATCTATATTGGCAAGGCAGCCAATTTGCGCAATCGTGTGCGTCAATATTTTCAAGTAAGCCGAGCCCGCGACGCTAAGACCGATTTGTTGGTTAGCGAGATTGCCGACATAGACTGGCAGACAGTAGATAGTGAAATTGATGCTCTGTTTCTAGAAGCCGAACTGGTTCGGCGCTATTTGCCTCGGTACAACATTTTGTTGCGTGACGATAAATCAATGGCCTATATTCGGATAGATTATGATAGTGAATATCCCACGGTAAGTACCACGCGCCGGCCATTAGACGACAGTGCGCGTTATTATGGACCTTACCTAAGTATCTACACCATTCGCCAGGCCCTAAAATTATTACGTCGGGTTTTCCCGTTTGCAACAAAGAAAATTCCTGGCCAAAAACGGGCTACGCTGCACTATCACCTAGGACTGGATCCGGGACTTGAAGAAGGCAAAACCAGTCTGGAAGAATATCGTACAAATCTCCGGCATTTGATTGCGTACATTCAGGGCAAGCGCACAGCAATTATTCACGAGCTGGAAAGGGATATGAAAGTTGCTGCTAAAAAGGCCGAGTTCGAAAAAGCCGCCAAAATTCGCAATCAATTGTTTGTGCTAAAAAATCTTAGCCGTCATGCTATTTTTAGCGACAAGGAATTTTTGGATATCAGCAAAGACCACGCGTTGAATGAGCTTATTGAGCTGCTTGGTATCAAAACTTTTCCCGCTCGGATTGAAGGCTATGACATAAGCCATATGGGTGGGACTGATGTTGTGGCCAGTATGGTGGTGTTTACCAACGGCGCCAGTAACAAACGCGAATACCGCAAATTTAAAACAAAAATAAATAAAAACGATGATTTTTATAACATGCACGAGACCATTAGCCGACGACTGGCTGAACGTAATCGCAAAAAGTGGGGTCTGCCGAGTTTCGTATTGATTGATGGCGGTAAAGGCCAATTAGAAGCTGCAATTCGAGCCAGAGACGAATATGGCCAATCTAAGATTCCATTTATTGGACTAGCCAAAAGAGAAGAACAGATTGTTATCCAAAAAGATAAATCGGGCGTGATGCTAAACAATGACATACTTAATAAACTCGGCGGTTTTAGTAGTGAGAGCAGTGATTTTATACTTGTGAATCTGCCCCATAGTACGAACTTGGTTAAACTTCTGCAGCGCATTCGCGATGAATCACATCGTTTTGCTGTTAGTTATCACAGTACCCTCAAAACCAAACGCCAAACTGCTAGTTTGTTGGATGAAATTCCAGGCATTGGCCCCGCTACCCGCAAAAAACTTATCAAAACTTTTGGCTCTCTGCGCGGAGTGTCTACAGCCAGCCTTGCCGAGATCGTGAGTGCTATAGGTGAGAAGAAAGGCGAGCATGTTAAAAATTATCTGGGTGGCTCAGCTATCGGAGTCACCAAAAACACCCAATTTAATTAATTCTGCCACCAAAGATTCGTAGTCTTTGAAAAGTATAGGATGATACCCCAGTTGGCTGGCGGTGCTGAGACTTTTTTGGCTGTCATCAATAAATATTAGCTCAGCTAGACTTACTTTTAATCCTTCCGCAAAGTGCTGGAAGGCCGCTGGCTCAGGTTTCACAAATCCAGTCTCTACCGAAATATTCAATACATCAAAATATCGTGCTAGCCCTTGTTGTCTCATTTTGGCAGCTGCATCAGCCGTGTTGTTGCTCAGCAACCCCGTTTTATGACCTTTTGATCTCAACTCACTAACAAGCTTCAACATAGCACCATTAAGGGTTCTAAAGTCTGATTGACCAATCAAATGTAATAGTTCATCCAGCTTTTCTGCTTTGCCCAGATCACGGAGCACCGTTTCCCATAATTGCCGCCAAGTGATGAGTCCTAGATTGACTTTGCGGTTATGCCAATAATAAACTTCATGATAGTGTTCTTCGGTGACGCCCAAAAGTGTGGCAATTTTTTTACTTATAACTGTGCTGGCTTCACCAGTCAAAACACCACCGTAGTCAAAGCCAACTGCCTTAAAAATCATTTACCTGAGCTCGTATTCTCTATAATTTTTTTGCGTACTAATATAAACTTGTCACCCTCATCGTCAACTATTTCTTTGACATCATCATAGCCAAGCTTGCCGTAAAAGGCATGATCAATTGTGTTGGCTATAGCGTCAATGTCCTTATACCCTTGAGAGGCTAATTCGTTTTCGATCCTATCCACTAAGATACGTCCAATACCTTTTTTATGCAGCTCTGGGTCTGTGTAGATTTGCTCAATCTTATTGGCTTCAAAACTGGCCATCCCAACAATCTTTTTGTCATATTCAGCTACAAAAATTCGTTTATTTTTAGCCAGCTCACGAACTGCCGAAGCAGAAGCATGTTCCTTAACGTTGTCTATAATAGTTTTCGGATAACGGTTAGCTTTAACCCCATCCAGGTTTTTAAGAATAATCTCAGACAACTTTTCGGCATCTTCAGCAGAGTATTCTCTGACAAGCACCGGCTTGTACTGCTTACTCTTAATCGAAAACTTAACCGTCACAGCCATCAAAACAAGAAGCAAAATAATTGCTACAAGACTGTAGAAGACTAAACTGCCGCTCTCGGCAAAAATTTGTGAATAATAAAGCAGTAAGGCCAAAACAACTATAAGCGAAGATAAGTATCTCTTATCGTGACCCGATAATTCTTTATCTAAAATTGAGAATTTTGACTGCGAAAACAACGTCAGACTCACTAAAGCCACTGTAATTGTGGTGGTGTGCAGGAAATTGTCCTTGGTGACAGCACCGATTACAAGCGGAGTTGCCAATATAAATAAATATAAGCCCAGAAGTTCCACAATGTTTTTTGAGTAGATCATATATTTTTCGACGGTTTTTAGCTTGCCGAGAGTGATTTCATTGCCGGCATTGCTATAGATAGTAGCCGCATAGACAAAACTAAAAGTACTAATTATTAAAAACATTATTGGCACCCTGATTGTGGCGTTAAACGAATCATATTGGGCTATTAGAATACCAGTAAAGAATAGTGAAGCAGCGCTCATTAGCGAAGCGTAAGTGACACCTACTGAAATTTGGGCATTTGAAGTATCTTTGTCCAACATTGGTATAAAGTATAGCCCGAGCATTATTGGAAGTAAAACAGTTCTATTTGATCGATAACTCAGCAGTGGCTTATTTGCTGTATACTATTTACCTGCTATGGAGACATATTTTGGGCCAGAGTTTTTTAAGCGCAACCGTGAAAAACTCCGAACACTATTCGCCGGTACCGCACCAATTGTATTGACTGCTAACGGGTTATTACAACGTAGTGGTGATACTACATTCCCGTTTAGGCAAGATTCAAACTTTTGGTATCTAACAGGTGTGGATGACCCAGATGTTGTACTCGTAATGGGTAAAGACAAAGAATATTTGATTCTACCAATGCGCGGGCAAGTCCAGGAGATATTTGACGGTTCAATTGAATCCAAAAAAATCAGTAAAATTTCCGGCATTCAAACTGTCTTGGATCATAAAACCGGCTGGAATCTATTAACGAGTAAACTGGGCAGAGTACGCCATGTGGCCACCCTAGCGGCTGCGCCCTCATATATTGAGCAAAGTGGAATGTACACTAATCCGGCTAGGAGGATATTAATAAGTCGGCTTAAAAAGATAAATCCAAATATTGAACTGCTTGATTTACGCACTCACTTGACACATATGCGCATGATCAAACAGTCAGAAGAATTGACAGCTATTCAATCTGCAGTTGATATTTCGGTAAAAGCTTTAATGGAAGTTAGCAAAAAATTATCAAAATATACCAGGGAATACCAAATAGAAACTAATATAAGTAACTACTTTGGTCGCAAAGGTATAAGACACGCCTACCAATCAATTATTGCCAGTGATGAGCATGCCTGCACACTGCACTATATTACGAACAATGATAGTCTGGTTGGCAAGAGCCTGGTTCTAATTGACGCAGGTGCCGAAATAGAGTATTACGCTGCTGACATAACTCGTACCTATGCAATAAAGCCACCGTCTAAGAGGGCTCAAGCAGTGTACGCTGCCGTAATTGAAGTCCAGGAATTTGCTAAATCCTATCTAAAACCTGGCGTTATTGCTAAAGATTATGAACAACAGGTTGAGCATTTTATGGGCGAAAAGTTACGCGAGTTAGGACTAATAAAGTCAATTGATAAGGATTCAGTCCGTATATTCTATCCACATTCAACTTCACACTTTCTGGGGCTTGATGTCCATGATGTTGGCGATTACAGCCGACCGCTGGAGCCGAATATGGTGCTGACAGTCGAGCCGGGTATATATATACCCAAAGAAGGCATTGGTATACGTATAGAAGATGACATTTTAATAACACCTACCGGAAACCGGGTTCTGAGTAATAAGTTGCCCCGAACTCTGCTCTAGCATACAATTAAGCACAAGTATGAAACGACCGTTTAGCCGGTTTTTGATTAGATGGTTTGTGTGTAGTCTGGGGCTTTGGGTAGCTGCCGGGCTGCTTGGCGACCGCATAACCTATGGCAATAGGGCGGTGGTAATTATTATTTCTGGGCTGATGTTGGCTATTGTCAATGCAATCATAAAGCCTTTGGTCGTAATTTTATCGCTACCGGCTATTTTAGTGACCCTTGGACTGTTCATGATAGTCATAAATGGCCTGATGGTTTTGTTGGTCAGTAAACTTTACAGCGCCTTGCATGTTACTAACTTTTGGGCGGCTATGCTTGCCGGTATGGTAATAGGCTTGGTAAACTATCTAGTGACCACTATTTTGGAGGAGAGATAATAAACCAATGAATATTTTTAACTACATAACTATCGTCGACGTCTTATTACTTTGCGGGCTGATACTTATTCAAACGCGCGGTGCATCTTTGGGCGCTGGTCTGGGCGGAAGTGGTGAGATTAACACAGTCAGACGCGGCTCAGACAAGACTCTGCACCAGATTACTGTTATTTTAGTAGTTATCTTTGCGGTGTCTCTAATCTTAGGTGTCATCATTTAAACGGCCCCAATCTATATGGTAAATCGTACTACTAAGTTGCGTTGGCGGCGGCGACTACGTCGTAGCAAGCGCCAGGTCGAAGATATTAGTTTTCAGGCAGAAGATCATTTGGAGCGTCATCTGTTTAGACGTTTAAGTCGATTGCCTAATGTTCTGCGTTTTACAGCCTCCTGGACTTTACTGCTAGTTATATTGATCGGCATTTTAGTTATTCAAACCAGAGGATTGGACCGCTATTATTTAAAACCTGGCCCTGCAGCCGGCGGAACCTATGTCGAGGGCATATTGGGATCTTTTACCAACGCTAACCCGTTATTTGCAACTGGTAGCGTGGATAGCAGCGTGGCTAAACTGGTGTTTTCTGGTCTGTTTAAGTTTAATCAACAGAATAAACTGGTTGGAGACCTAGCTAGCGGATATAGCGTTGATGAACATGGAGTAGTATATACAGTCCGGCTTAAGCCTAATCTACGTTGGCAGGATGGTCATGAGCTTACTGCCGAAGATGTCGTGTACACTTATCAGACTATCCAAAATCCTGATACGCAGTCGTCTATTGCTGCCAGTTGGCAGGGGATAACTGTGTCTGCACCGAATCGACATACAGTAATATTTACGCTACCAAATGCACTGACCGCCTTTCCATTTTCACTTACTAACGGCATCGTGCCTAAGCACATTTTGCAAAATGTTGAGTTTGCCCAACTACGGTCCGATGCATTTAATACTAGCCGGCCAGTTGGTTCAGGTCCATTTAAGTGGCAGGCCGTCCAAGTTACCGGCCAAACTCCCGAGACTCGTGAAGAACAAGTGGCTTTGATCCCAAACGATTTATATCATGAAGAGAAGACTAAGCTCAACAAGTTTATTATTAGATCGTTTCATAGCCAAGAAAACTTGCTCAATAGTTTTAAAAATCAGCAGCTTAATGGGGCGGCTGGCCTAACAACAGTTACATCTAATGTTACGGACGATGAAAATGTGCATCAATACGATATACCGCTGCAAAGTGAGGTTATGGTGTTTCTTAAAAATTCTCACCCGATACTCGCCGATGTTAAAGTTCGTCAAGCCCTAACCTTGGCAACTGACACCACCACGGTAATTAGCCAGCTAGGATACTCAGTTATAGTTGCCAGGGAGCCAATATTAAAGTCGCATGTTGGTTATGACCCCAGTCTTACCCAACTAGCATATGACCCCAAAGCGGCTGAGGAGCTGCTAACGTCGAATGGCTGGGTCAAAGGGTCTGGAGGCACACGAATCAAAAATGGGCAGTCACTTAGCTTTACATTGTATATCCCAAGCGATAGTCAATACGCACCCCTGGTCAAAGAGCTCCAAAAAGAGTGGAAGGCTGTTGGTGTCAACGCCCAAATATTGTCCCAGACGCCAAGCGAGCTACAGTCAATTATAGCTGTGCACGGCTATGACGCCTTGCTATATGGCATAGAGATTGGTTCTGACCCGGATGTTTACCCCTATTGGGCCAGCTCACAGGCCGATGTTCGTTCGCCAACCCGTCTAAACTTTTCGGAATATAAATCGCCAGTAGCTGATAGTGCGTTGGAGGCTGGGCGCACCAGAACAGACCCGGCCATAAGAGCAATCAAGTACAAACCTTTTTTACAAGCTTGGCATGACGATGCACCGGCCATTGCATTGTACCAGCCACGCTTTTTGTACCTCACACGTGGTCAAATCTACGGATTTGAGCCAACAATAATGAACAAAGATATTAATCGTTACGCAAATGTGAATAATTGGATGATTCGCGAGACCAAAGTACTTAAGTAACCCCCAGTTTGCTCACCCTTTAATTTTACTCTACAATACCCCTGTTACTGTTTAGTCGGATAATTCTTTTACAGATATGATGCCGCGATGGCGAAATTGGTAGACGCGCTAGCTTCAGGAGCTAGTGGGGGCAACCCCATGGAGGTTCAAGTCCTCTTCGCGGCACCACATCTGTAAAATAAATGCGTTGCCAATACAGTGGATACATAAAAGCTGGTTATTGCAATATGATTTAGTATAGCTTATGCTTAAAACATAATGAAAAAAATTGAAATTGATCAGTCGGGATTTGGGGTTGTAGAACTGGTATTAGTTTTTATTATTGTCGGAATTGTATCTGGGGCAGGATGGTATATCCTAAAGTCCAAACAAAACGCTAATAATAGTTACAATAGCGCTGCGTCTGCCTCGACAGTCGCCAAATCAACCGCTAAAAAGAAGACAGCTAAGACCACAAATGTTGCTCCAGAGACAAACGCGACTACAACAAGCTCTCCGCCTGCTTTAGCGACACCTCAGCCGGCGGCAACATCTAAGGCCACTGCTTTTACGGCCGCAAACTGCAATGGCGACAACATTACCGTATATGTGTCTAATAAGAACGGTGCTGAGGCTTCATACCATCCACCGGGCAGTTGGCAGGTGGTTAAGACCTATGCTTACGGTGAATCGATTCAAGTACTCTGCCATGCAGGCGAAGGTCTGATGCCAGAGTATGTACTTGCAAATGACGCCTATATAAAAAGCACTAATTTGTCTCCGACCAAACCCTGATTTACTGTCAGCAAGATAAGATTACTATGTCTGACGGTTACTGCTTTGTTGGCTTATCAAACTATTCGTTTTGTCGTTGTCAGATTGTGCTATGATGGGGAGTACCTAACTAGAGGAACAACAACCTATACATGAGCTCTAAAGTTGCCCATTATTTACAAGAACATTTGGTCGGGGAAGTGCTTGATACACCGCAGGTGAGACGCTACTTTGCGGTTGACGGTAGTGTTTTTACAGTCATGCCAACACTTGCAGTTTATCCTAAAAACTCTAGTGATATTCGTAAAGTCGCTCGTTTTACATGGCAGTTGGCCGAACGCGGCCGGGTTATCCCTATTACTGCAAGGGGTCTAGGTACGGATCAGTCTGGTGCCGCCATAGGTAGTGGAATCATTATGGTTTTCCCGGCACACTTAAATCGCATACTGGAGCTGGACGGCAAAACCGGTACAGTGACCATAGAGCCGGGTATTGGCTTTGACAAGCTGCAGCAGACCCTATATACCCATGGTCGCTGTTTGCCACCATTTCCAGCTACGCACCAGACCGGAACAATTGGCGGAGCTATAGCCAATAATGCCAGTGGCGATAAGTCGGTAAAATACGGCAATATTGGGCGCTTTGTTAAGGAACTCAGAGTTGTACTAGCCAACGGAGAAATCATTGAAACCAAAAGGCTCAATAAGCGAGAACTTAGCAAAAAACTGGGGCTAACCAACTTTGAGGGTGAAATATACCGTTCGCTTGATGCCTTGCTTGAGGAAAATCACGATACAGCTCAGCTGATGAACCGTAGCCTAACCAAAAACTCAGCTGGCTACAATCTTGGAGCAATTAAGCGCAAGGATGGCTCATTTGATCTTACGCCATTATTTGTTGGCTCGCAGGGCACACTCGGCATCATTACCGAGGCTATCTTAGGTACTGAGCTACACAGCCCGGCAACCACCTTGATAGCGGCGTTTTTTGACGATATTAGGGTGGCCGAAGAAATTCTTGTTGAACTACGCAAACTGCCAGATGGACCCAGCATGGTCGAGGCTATCAACGGCCAACTACTCGAGTTTATTGACAAAATTAATCCAAACCAACTTAAATTAGCTATCAGCAAGCCATTTCCAATGCTAACGCTTTTGATAGAATTTGACAACTTTAGTTCACGCATTCAAAAAAAGATGGTCAAGAAAGTTGAAAAATTACTACGCCACTATCAAATCAATTATCAGACCGAGACAGAAGAGGCTGGGCAGGAGAGGCTATTAAAAATACGGCATGCAACTTCGCTGCTTAATTCATATAGCGATAACAATCATCACGCTGTGCCAGTTATGGAGGACGGCGTAGTGCCGATAGATCACTTTAGCGAATATCATGATGGGCTGAATGCGATTGTCGGCAAATATAAACTGACCAGTGGTATTTGGGGGCATGCTGGAGAGGCAAATCTACATATTAGGCCAATGCTTGATCTAAGCCAGGTAGGCGATCGGCAAAAGTTATTTAAACTAATGGATGAGTATTACCAACTAGTGATAAGTTTTGGTGGCAGCCCCAGTGGCTCTAACAGTGATGGACGTTTGCGCGCACCATATTTGCAAGCTTTATTTGGCGATAAAATGTATGAACTACTGCAAAAAACCAAGCTAATTTTTGACCCTTATGGCACGCTCAACCCCGGTGTTAAGGTCAATGTCACACTGGCCGACATAAAACCGTTACTGCGCAGTGAATATTCGGCTACACACACCTACGACCATCTGCCACTGGCCTAATTAATAAACTCCAGCCTATATCGAAAGCTGAAGCTGTCGAATGGTGGGCGAGAGAGGACTTGAACCTCCACGGGTTGCCCCACTACCACCTCAAAGTAGCGCGTCTACCAATTCCGCCACTCGCCCTGGTGGGTGATGAGGGACTCGAACCCCCGACCCTCTCGGTGTAAACGAGATGCTCTAGCCAACTGAGCTAATCACCCTTGGTGGCTCCTCTCGGACTCGAACCGAGGACACAAGGCTCTTCAAGCCTCTGCTCTACCAACTGAGCTAAAGAGCCACAACAAACAAGCCACCGTAACAAACCAGGTAGGTAAAAGTTTACAACAAATCAGATAAAAAATCACCTCGATGAAAAAATCGAAAAGCATGATTTTCTATTATGCTGACTTACTCATGATCAATTGGGACTTGAAACTCTTCATATTCTGCACTTGATACCGCCACTTCATCAAGTATTAGGCCATTATCTCGCACCTCAACTCTTAGATCGTCTAATTCGATAATTTCTCTAGCAAATAAAACCCTCTTTCAACAACCATTACTATAAACTGTTGAGCTAAGTTAAGGCTGTGAGGTTTCTTACGTTACTGGGTGCGGGTGAGGGTACTCCAACTATTTTCCACCGATTGGTGGGCGAGGTGGGACTTGAACCCACAAGGTTGTTAAGACCAACGGATTTTAAGTCCGTCGCGTATACCAATTCCGCCACTCGCCCTTTATCCTACGAAACTTTAATGGAGTAGGATGGAGGCGCCGACCGGAATCGCACCGGCGTGAAAGGTTTTGCAGACCTCTGCGTAACTACTCCGCCACAGCGCCTTATGTGTATTTCTTTTGCAACAATTCTTTCTGTTGCCCCGTTTTCAGAAATCGCTCAAGGTCTACGGCTTCTGATCTAGTTCCACATTCTCTAGACTCTAGCAATAGCCATGGACGATATCCCTTGGTTGATTTTACCTTACCGCTGTTGTGAAGTCTAAGCCTATTCTCTACGTTTTGAGTACTACCAATGTAAAGATCACCATTCTTTTCGCTTATTAGGATATATACGATATATCTCATAGGTTTTGTCTCCCTTCGGGAGATCTGCCGTAGGCATGACAGACCTTTGCCTAACTCCTCGGCCAATGCGCCTCGTCGAATCATATTGTAGCAACCCGGACTACCACTAAGCTATGGCTAGGATGCACGGGTTAAAACTTGAACAAACTTAGGTCTGTGAGCGATAGTCACGTCGGCGCCAGGTTCAAGTAACATTGGCTCACCGTCATAGTGCATATAGGTTTGGTCATGGACTCTGAACTTAAGCCTTGATATTTCTTTGCCTTCCATGCCCTTTTTGGTTCGGCTTTTGGCTAGAGCCATCGCTACATTTCTCATGAGATGATCCGGACCAAATGATATTTGAATCATTCTTGGCTCAAATGGATCAACACCCATCCTAATTGTCCCGCCTGCCATTCTGGGCATAACAGCACAGACTTGCTCATGAGCTTGTTCAATTTCACCATCTTCGTTGCTATATTTAAACGGTTCTCTGCCAATGAGTGCTTTAACGACCGGCGGCGTATCCAGCAGCTTTCCAGGAATACGCCTAACACCAGGCATCTTTCTAACCTTTCTAAGCAAAGGACTGTTTACATTGTTGGCGATGTCCCCAGTCAGACCCCGGCCAACATAGCTATGAACGATCAACTTCTTCTTGGCCTCGTCAGTCTCAATAGTCATCTCCATGGCGTCAACCCACTTTCGTGAGCCTTCATTAAGTGTGCCAAAAAAACGTTTCCGACGTGCAATGTTCACGCCTTTAGAAATTGATAGGGATAGGTCGTTACCATCGCCAAAGGGAAATGACACAATTGTTAAATCTTCTCTGGATATTTTGCCATCCTCATGGGCCTTCTCGACAACCTGATAACCTATATTATCAACTCCGTCGCCACCGCCCAGACCAAATAGATCGCCCTCTTGAAGAAAATCCGTTATGGCTGATACGTTATCAACACCGGCAGTATCCGGATCCTCGGTCTCTAAGACTACAAGTTTCGATCCCCATTCAGACGCCATCAGCGGGTTTACAACAGCTTTGTTAGCCCTTTCCGCATGCGCGCTGTTAGGGTTTAACACTAGCACCAAACGCTCTGGTTGATGTATATTGTCTGACATTTCGAGATACTATAACACGGTTATGCTATTACTGCAACTTAATTTTTGCAGATTGTTTCGCACTATTCATAAAATTGTGTATAATCTGTCTCTGTTAGATAGGTGTTCTAGCCAATTTTGTAAACCAAGCGAAGCTGTTTGCAAAATTGAGAGGAGAAGCATAGCATTTAGCCGAAGCTTTTACCGAAAGGCAAAGCGAGGTAAATAAGTAGGCTTCGACGTGCGGGTGTAGCTCAGTTGTTTAGAGCGCGTCCTTGCCAAGGACGAGGCCAGGGGTTAGAGTCCCCTCACCCGCACCAAATGGGAACTATTGAGCGCTTCGGCGCTCTTTTTCTTTGCCTCACCCCTATAAAATACACTTACTTTTGGTGTGTAAACTTTTTCATCTTGGTTTATGTATATTCCGGCTGGAAACAGCATTTGTTTACACACTATCCTATACTCTTTGGTCACATAGGGTTCTAGAAAGTGTTTGCCCGTGTCTTCGATAAAACTCAGGGCAAACTCCATGAACTCCTTTCTGTCTTCCTCGTCCTTCGAGGTTAGGCTTTCAAGTTGTGCTTCCAGCCTTGCAAGTTCCTCTTTCTTTTTGTCGATTATCTTTAGAATATCTTCTCTGATAGAGCTATGTCTATCATCGGTGGCACTTTCAACCTTTTGCTCAATGCTTTTCTCAAGGTTTGCCATTGCAAGTCTGGTGGACTTTACCTCGTTAACCCTGTTCTCGTTATCTCTACCCCATACTATTTCTAGGGCATCGATAATTTTTCGCTGCGTGTCGGAGGACATCTCATAACGGTTAAACAAATCTACTAGCTTCACGTCTATGTCTTCTTTGTGCCAATAACGATTACAGGTGCGACAACGATACTTCTGATAGATTTTCGCGTATTTGCCGTTACTGTGATCATAGCCAACAAACTTACCTTTGTTCTTTAGTTCAAGACAGCCCTCATGCTGAACTATGCTGTTTAGTGGAAACTTGGGGTTGCCATTTCGTTTTGGACCAATCTGATACTTCGGCTTATTTTCAAATATCTCCACTATCTTGTAATGCTCATCCAGAGTGATCAAGGGTTCATGCAATCCTTTAATGCCACTAACTTTTATCTGAGCATCCATTTCAAGAAAACCTGCGTAATATATGTCGGTGGCAATCTTTCTGAACTTGTCCATCTTGTAGAGTGCATGGTCTTCCGTGTACGCGCTCTTATTTAGCTCAATGAGGGCATTCGTCGGAGCAACAAAGTTCGCCGCTAGTCTTTTTAAGACCTTTTGCAGCTCGTATCCACGAACCTCATGTATCTCATGTACTCCAGCTGTCACGCCCTTTTTGTAGCCCGGTTTTGGGTGAAACGTATAGCGTCCATCTTTTAGCGCAGCAGTCTGTCCGTTAATCGATTTATTCTTCCGCTCTTCATTGCTACCACCGGCACGCCAACCTTCCATATATCTAAGTAGGCTAGCCACATGGGTGTCTTCATTAAGCTCTGGCTTATCGGCGTACCATACCTTCACGCCAAACTCATACCAGAACTTAACTTGCCAGTATGTTTGCTCGTCAGGACTTCGCATGAACCTATCAACCTCTTGGACTATCAGATACTTAACTTGCCGATGCTTCTTGCAGTAATCACTAATTTGTAAGAGATCTTTACGTTTGTAATTGACTCCTTTCTTACTTGATACAGCACCCTCCCACACCGCGTCTTTAGGTATTCTTGCGCCTAGCCGTTCTGCTTCTTTAA
>Ga0209542_10011953_pt1 | contig 15294 bp, 19 predicted proteins | sample RifCSPhighO2_01_FD_184028 | JGI IMG/M metagenome (GOLD analysis project Ga0209542, IMG submission 184028) | Soil microbial communities from Rifle, Colorado - Rifle CSP2_plank highO2_0.1 (SPAdes) (version 2) | ecosystem: Environmental > Terrestrial > Deep subsurface > Rock core/Sediment ... | reverse complement strand
TGAGCTTGACTAATGGAAAGCTTAGAACTCCTTATCAGGCATTCATAGAAAAACAAAGAAAAGAATAAAAACTATGAACAACTTAAAATCACGAGGTAACATTAATAGAGGATACTACACTTCAAACCTAAATCAATGACAGGTTTTACTTGGTGTTTTTCAAGAAATTTATAGACATTGGCTTGTTTTTTTCCTTTAATTAAGAATATAATTGAATCCTGTGCATTTTTTATATATTCCGGCTCTCCAATAATCCCAACACAATTATTCTTTACCTCAAAATTGCATTTTGTTAGTTCACACAAAATTTTTAAGGTTTTTCCTTTTTTTCCAATTATTCTTCCTTTAATCACATTAAGGTCTTTTCTTTTTGTATGTTCTTTTATTTTTATTATCTCAAACATTAAATCTTCTTTTTTTATTGACATTGCAGTTGAGAATGGAAAACCAAAATCAAGAGCATCAATAACTCTTTCAGTCTGGTATTCATCTTCAGGATTACTTTCTATAAATAACTCTTTTCCTTTGTTTATTATTTTAACATTAAGTTCCTTCTCAAGCTTTTTCTTGTTCTTTATTATTCTTGTAATATTATCGCAAATGATTTTTTTCATGATTGTTATAGTAGTTTAATCCTTAAAAATATAATGTTAGCTTGGTTTGAAGATAATTTTTATTTGTAAGAGCTAATATTCTATAATGAAAAAAATTAGAATTCGCTCTTTTCTGTTTCTAAATATCTATTTTTTTTCAGCCATGCAATCTGGCTTGAGGGGTATTTGAATATTATATCTCCTTTATTTTTATCAAGTTCCCATGGTTGCACAAGAACAACATCTTCTGCTCTTAACCAAAGCTTTCTTCTTAATCTTCCTGGAACCCTACAGTTTCTTGTCTTTCCATCCAGACAGTTAACCATCATTTTATTTCCCCCTAATCTTTGTTCTACAACACCTATTACTTCATTTTCTCTTGGAAGCCTTGCTCTTGTGATTATCTGTTCGCCATTTTCTCCAGGTTCTTGTTCTGTTTCTTCATTATTATATTTCTCCATAATTAATAGATAAAAAAACTGTTTATAAAGATATTGAAAGAAAGTATCTTAATAACATAAAATATTAAAATTAATCTTTTTTCAATCTTTGATGAATTACAAATTTCGATTTCAATTACATTCAGGCACACATGAATCTTATTTTCATATAGGATTTAAATCCTTTAAAAAAGCAAGACAAGAATTAGAGAAGATTGCATATGCTTATTGTGGAAATAGCAGAAATTTTGGAACAGGAATAATTCAAAAATTAGAGAATAAAAGAATAAAAGATTTAGTAGAATATAAAATAACTAGTAAATTCTTTAAAAAATGAATCATCTAAAAATATGGAAAACTTTGGATAATCTCTTGTATAATAAACTATATACCTTTTACATTAACACCAAAGCAAAAGGCACTCCATGAATTTTTTTTACACCCTCTTTTGTTATTATTCCTGATTTAATTGCTGTATTTGTAGATTTTTCACCAACAATATTGAAAGTCGCATCCTCTCTTGACATATATTGTATTATTTTAATAACTTCTGATTCAGTTTTTCTCTCTCCTTTGTAAAAGTTTTCTTTGACATCTAACTGAAAATTATTCTCTTCAAATTTCTTTCCAATAATTTCAGCATCACAAATTGCAACTACATCTCTATATGATTTTATAATTCTTACATACATATTGTAAAATGTTAAATTTAAAAAATAAAAATGAATTTTTCTATTTGCTCCCTATTCTACAAACAGTAGTTCCGCAACTAGGACACTTTCCTTTGAACATAAGAGTGCCCCTTTTTGTTTTAGTCTCTTTTGGATTACTCATTGTTACCTTTTTTTTGCATTTCACACAATATCCTTCTGTCATTTTTCCTCCTTGTTTATTTAAATCTGAGTATTAATTATTAGTTTTTTCCTTTTTTAAATATTTATATTTTGCTTCTTACGCTGTGTTTTGCCCCACAAGCCAAACAATTTATAAATGTAAGCCTGTCTTCTTTTTTCAGTTCAGTATCTGGTTTTTCACATTCTTTGCATATTACAAATTCTTTTGTGTATTCTTCAATCTTTTGGTTTATTTTTAAACTTGGAATTTTATTATTAAGTATTAACCTATCGTCTTCTATATGCCCTGAGACTGCAAGCTCTCTTAAAAGAAATTTCTGAAAATGTTCTGGATTTCTTCTTAAATAAGAGGCAATCTGTAGAAAATTTGTCAATATAGTTTTTTTCCCTTCAAAATACCCTTCTATTTTAGGTATCTCAAATCTCCTGTTATTTCCTAAACTTTCAGGATGCTTTATTTCTTTGTATGCTTGTTCAAGTAATTCTTCGTAATTTGTCATGATTTATTATTTAGGAAAGAGTTTATAAATGTTCTACTCTTAAAATTAAAATATGAAGATAGAAAAAAAGGCGAGACACTGGGGGAATATTTTAAAAAATTTTGCACTAGGAATCGCTATATTTATCTTGACTTTGTTTGTTACAATATACGGCATTCACACTCTTTTTGAACAACCAGAACATGAGGATTTTTGCGGGAGAAACCTTTATGCCATTGCTTCTGAGACAGAGTGCATAAATGCTGGAGGAATTTGGGAGAAAAATTATAACCAAGAACAATCTCCTAAGATTCCTACACAAGAGGGATATTGCAGAGAGCAACCTAGTTGTTATGATACATTTGACAAAGCAAACGAGAAATACCAGAAAAAAGTTTTTATTATCTCTATACCATTAGCAATTTTAATCATAGCTTTGGGAGCTTTTATTTTTCATCTTAATCCTGTTGGAATTGGATTAATGTTTGGAGGGATAGGGACATTGATTTATGGAGCAGGTGGTTATTGGAGATATTCAAACAATGTCTATAAATTTTTAATTTCACTGATTGGTTTAATAGTTTTAATCTTCTTGGCTTACTGGTTTAATAAGAAGGGGAAATAGTTAAAAAAATAAAGTAAAGTTAGAAAAGATTAAGATATATTTATTAAAACATAAGTTAACAAAAAAATTGCCAATTAATTCTAAATAGAATGACTTAGTTAGTCAATTAAGAATAATATTAATTTAGGATATGTTAAGCAAAACCTAATACCTGAACATAAAAAATTGTGCTCCTATTGTCGCATTATCTTGTTATTAGATGTTAATAAATCGGCGAGGTTACGAGCAGCTGATTGTTGTTGTTAACTCAAAAATCCCGAACTGATACTTTGGAAAAATGTTAAGTTTGATAAGTGACTTAGCAGTATACATAACATTAAAAATACTAAAAATCTTTTTATATTAGTTTAATTATGATTTAGAAAAAATGAATAATTTAATTAGTAAATTAAGAAAAATTAAGCATTCTGAATTAAATATTACTAAAAACAAAGAAAAGAGGAGAATTGATTATATTTCTAAAATTATTGATGAAAATTTTTCAAGGTTACTAAATTTTTTTAATGAATCTTCTAATAAAAGAGTTTCTCAAAATGATTTAAATAAAATATATCAATCAATTTTTGAGGCAATTAAGTCAATTAGCTATTATAAAAACTCTAATGAAGATATGTGTCATCAAGGAGAGCTTAATGACTTGAAAAGTCCTTTTAGTAATTTAAAAAACCCAGCATTTCTCTTAAAATGGCTAAATGCAACACCATTTGAGAAAGGAAGATTTAATTTACTCTATACACTCAATCCAACAAGCAAAGGATTAAAAGTTTATAGAGATTATCATAAATAATTAGTTTTCACCCCAACCATCTCAATTTTCCTGGGCGAGGCTCAAAGATAATTCCATCTTCAAGGAGTTTTTGTATTTCCTGATTTATCACTGCAGGAGATGCTAAATTCAAATTAGGACTCATTATTATTTTGTCAATTTCAATTCCACCATCATTTTCAGAATTCTTTATTGTATCTAAAATTTTGTCTTTAATTGCTATAATCTGCTCTTTTGCTACAGGAGCATTTTTTGATTTAATTTTTTCAATTTCCAATTTTCTTACTAACAGGTATTTTGGATCTTGCTCTTTTATAATCTCAGGCAATATGTAAGTTTCATTATTGAAATTTCTTAAAACTCCAATTACAAGAACAGTTAATCCTTGGGATATTTCTCTGAATTTTTCAACATCATTCCCAAAACTCTTTATTCTTATCTGTCCTGAACCATCATCCAGAGTCCATGACGAGTATTTTTTCTCTCCTTCACCTTCATATTTATCAACTATATTTCCAACAACATTGACTCTTATTATCTTTTGATTTCCTAATTCAAGAAACCTGAATCTATCTTCTTCAATTATAGATTTTCCAATTAATAAGTCACCTATTCTCAGTTTGTATGCAACATGTCTCTTGAATTGTTCTTGTTCTGGCATTTTTATGTTTTACTTATTTCTTTATTTAATCTGTAAAAATAATTTTCCATATATTTATGCCTTTCTAAGGCTATTTTTTTTCCTGTTTTTGTTTGCATTTTATTTTTTACTTTGCTAAGCTTGTATAAAAACTCTGTTACAGGACTATGCTCTTTTTCATAGCCTGTTCCTAAAAAGTCTTTATCTGAATATAATTTTAATCCCTTATTTCCTGCCCATGAATACGCTCTTGCAACTCCTATTGCACCAATGCAATCAAGTTTATCTGCGTCAAATAATACTTTAGCTTCAATAGTTTTAGGAATATTCCCTTTCCTAAACCTATGAGATAAAACACAATGTAGAACTTGCTTGGTTATATCTCCATTTATCCTATATTTCTTTAGTATTTTCTTGGCTATTTCTGCACTTATCTTTGCATGGTCAGCATTTCCATTAAACTCACTCTCTTTTTTTCTCCCAATATCATGAAGCAATGCTGCAAGTTTGACTATAAATAAATTCGCCTTTTCTTTCTCAGCTATTTTTTGAGCTAAATCATATACTCTGTCAACATGGCTCCAGTCATGCGATGGACAACTTCCACTAAAATATTTTCCCACATCTCTTTTTATTTTATTAATTATTTCTTTCATTTTCAAGTCTTGCTCACAAAACCTCTTCGTGGTTTGAATATCTCTCCTGATGAGCTTAATTTGTTTAAAGCTTCTTCTATCTCGTTTTTATCAAGTTTTTCTTCAAGCTCTTTTTCAATATCTTCAATAGGAATCATTTTTCCCAAACGACTTTCTAATTGAATTATAATGTCCCTGACAGTAAGTATTTTATTTCTTTGCGAGCTTGGAATTCCACCTGTTCCCTTGTCAATGTCAAATGTTTTTGTTTCATAATCATAACCAACCTGCATAAGATAATATTTCATCAATTCTATTGCATTCTTTGAATCTTCAGATGTTACTTTTCTGCTTAATTTTATTTTTGCTGAAGCTTCTGCCATTCTTATTAATGCCTGCAATTGCCTTGCTGAGATTGGGATTGGCCTTAATGCACTTTCAGATGATACTGGAGCATTTCTTAAATCAATATAAAATTTTTTTATTTCTGCTACTGCTTCATCACTTAATTGTGGTTTGATTCTTTGTTTTGCATATGCAACATATTTTCTGAAAATCTCTCTTGGAATTAGCATATCTTCTCCTTCTTTTAGATGTTCACTAAGAACATGTCTTGCAATCTTCTCATCTTTTTCTCTGTTAGGAATGTCTCTTAAAGTGAATATAACATCAAACCTATTTATTAAAGTTGGAGGCAAATCAATCTGCTGTGCTATTGATTGATAAGGGTCAAATCTTCCAAATTTAGGATTTGCTGCTGCTAAAACAGAAGTTTCCGCGCGTAAAGTTGCCTGCACATTAGCTTTCGAAATTGTTATAGATTGCTGTTCCATTGCTTCATGCATTGCACTTCTGTCACTTGGATCCATTTTCTCAAGTTCATCTATACACACAAGCCCTTTGTTTGCAAGAACCATAGCACCTGCTTCTAAACTCCAACCTCTAAGATATTCATCTCTTATAACTGTTGCTGTTAATCCGGCACCAGATGTACTTTTACCTACCACATATCTTCCTTTAGGAGAGATAGTTGCCATGAAATTTAGCATAACACTTTTAGCGACTCCAGGATCTCCTATCAATAAAATATGAATATCTCCTCTGCTTTTTTGTCCGTCTGCGTGAATTTTTCTAACACCACTAAACAATTGTAAAACCAAGGATTTTTTTATTTCTTCATAACCCCATATACTTGGAGCAATGCTTTTTGCCATATTATCAAAAATTTTTGGATCCTGTGAGAGTTCAAGAATCTGTCTTTCATCTTCTTCATTTATATCGAGCTCTTCAAAACTCTCTTCTAAAGGGATAATATTATTCACTTCAATTGCAAGCTCAAATCTTGTTGAAAGTCCTCCTGTGCTTAAAGGAACAGGAACTTCTTTTAATATTCCAATTACCTTAACTCTGCTTCCAGGAGTTGTTTTTTCCTCCATTTTTGGCTCAACAAGGTCTTCTTTTACAAACACATTTATTCTTTTTGGCTGTTCTCCACCTGACAAAGATTCTGGGGATTCCTCAACAACAAGCCTTTGAGTATCAACCATTTCTTTGCTTATTAATCTAAAACCCCCTCTTCTTCCACATGAACATCTGCTTGGCTCATGGAATTTTTTCTCTATTTGCAATACTGATATTATTGTTCCACAACTTGGGCATTCAAATTTTGCATTTACAACCTGAGGCCTTACATCTGATGACTGCCTTATTATACCTTCGATTACAATCATTTCATTAAGGTTTTTTGAGCGTATGTTCCTTATTTTTAGTTCCTGGCTTTTTGGAAGATTTTTTAATCTAACTCTAACATTCTTTATCAATCCAAGCTCTTCAATTGATAGCTCAATAAGTGCTAGGGTTTCTTCAGGATTTGTTAGTATTTCTTCTGCGAGTTTATTTGAGAATTCTGTTATAAGCATAAAATCAAAATAAATTATACTTCCTTTTTTACGGATTGATTCTCCTATGTCTTTTTTGTAAAAATTAAAGAAATTCTTTGTTTCAATTATTAATTCCTTGTTTTTAGAGCTTGTTATGCCTCCAACAATACCTTCTTTATCATTTTCACTTGTTTCGTTTTCAACCATTAATAAAACAGAAATATTTCATTTTTATAGTTTTATATGTATTATTAAATAGTTTCAGAATTAGGGAAAGACAGAAAAGAATAAACCAGTGCATTCTTTATTTATTTGATAATATAAAAGTCAAATTACACATTAGCTACGAATAAAAATGTAGTGTTACCGCTATAACCATTGGTACAACCCCAATTACAAATATTCTCTACTCTTATAACATCATTTATCTGCGCATTCAGAAAGATTCCTATCATTGGGTTTGTTCCACTAAAAGGCACTCCTGGGTAAGAAAAGAATCCACTTACAGAACCACACGCACCACCAGCATTAGCAAGATGAGATACAGGATATACTTCAATAATAGGCACAACTGTAGTGCCTGCTGGTAAATTAGGGCTAAATGCACTAAGTGTGACTATAAAATTACTTGGGTTAGGATCACAAATATCATTGAATGTTGCATAGTACTTGTTAACTGACGATATACTTGACATACACTTCCATGCAGTTCCATTCCACTGTAAAAATTGATTATTTGAACATCCAGCAGGAGGTGCAACTTCTGTTAAAGTATGTCCTGGATTTGGAGCAACTCCTGGTGTTAAAGCCCACACAACCCAACCACCAACAATCAAAATACCTATTAGTATTAAAGTATAAAACCATCTGTTAGACATGCTCAATTGAAAATTAAACTTAAGTTTTCTCGCCATCTTTTTTTGATTATTTATGATTTAATTAAGAGAATAGGGTTTTTAAATATTTACTAATGATTAAACCACATCAATAATTAACTATTTTATTAAACAAATAATTCTATTAGGAGTATATTTTTATATTAACAAATTTTATTAAGTTTTTTTATATTCATTTCTCATAATTCTTCAAAGCAATTTTGACATTCTTTAAAAGCTGTGCCATGCTGTCTTCAAGTTGCTGTTTGTTTTTTGTGCCTGTGCACACAAGCTTTCCATTGCTGAAAAGAAGAAAAGTAGCATTTGGCTCAATAAGCTTATAAACAAGCCCAGGAAACTGCTCTGGCTCGTATTCTGTGTTCTGCATTTCTAATGCTAAAAAATTAAGATTAAGTTTTAGATTAATTGAACCAGAAGCAACAATGTTCTGAACTGCTATCTTTGGTTTTGTTGTAATATTGACATTTATTTTTTTTAGCTGTTTTATTACAGCTTCTATAACTTGTCTTACCTGAGCAACTGATTTTGTCCCAGTACAGACTAAATTTCCAGAAGAAAAAACTAAAACAGCTGATTTTGGCTCTTTAACCCTTAAAACAAGCCCAGGAAAAGTCTCTGGGTTGTATTCTGTGTTAGGCTGTGTTCTCGCGAGTTTAGTCAATGGAATCGGTTTTTCAAGAGATGTGGTGGCTACAATGTTTTGTATTTTATAATTACTCTTTGTCATGTCCATAAATTGAAACTACATTATTTATAATGTGGTATTGTTTAATTTGTGTTTCAATTTTGGATCATCCAAAAATCCAAACAAACCACACACTTTAGTGTGTGGTGAAACACAGGGATTTTTTGATTTTATAACTTATAAAATATTAGAAAAATTGCTTTATAAAGCTTCCGAGAAATTTAAGTCCATGTCATTAAGATTTTCCAATAAAATTAACTATATTATTTTACAGATGTATATTATTAATTAATATAAAAGAAGAGTATGTGAATTATTAAGTTTAAACACTATAATAACTAGTGATATTTATATCTAATAGATTTTTTGGTAATGTTAATCCTAATGTTAAACTTAAGATTCTCTTGAGTTATCACTTTTGGTGTTTTTGAATTAATAATAGCAGTCAGTTGCTCACCGACTGTTATATTTTTGTTAATAACTATAGTGAAAGACATAAGTCTTTCCCTAATAAACCAATGACAAGATGGGAAATTATTAATGTCGTTAGCTATAATAACAAATAATGCTATGACAGGAGCACAAAATACATAAATTTTTATTTAAGATTTAGAGTTTACTTAACTTATTATTAACCAATAAAATAGAGTATCAATAATACTGAGGATATTCTTCAGTTACTTCATAAACTTCAGAATCTCTTTTTGAAAATTTGATTATAAGTGAAACAACTACAGCAATAATTATGAATACTGCAATAACAATAGTTATGAATATCCATGTAGAATCTTTCTTTTTAACATATGCGCATGTTTGTGTTTCAGCTGGTTTTCCTATAATATCTCCACAATTATTTGAATCAGTGCATGTTCTGCTTTGAGTTTTATTTTTTGAGCATTCAGGTGGTTGCCAGCCAGTACAGCCCCAAGATGGTGTGCAAGTAACAACAATGCATGTTTGATTTTCAGCTGGTTTTCCTGTACTATTTCCACAATTTTTAGTATCAATACATACTCTTATTTGAGTTCCTCCAAGACACTCAGACCAATTAGTGCATGTCCAATTTTGAGAACATGTGGGAATTGTGCAGGACTGGCTCACAGAGGGTTTATTGATTGTTGTGTTGCAATTGTTTAAATCAATGCATGTTCTGTTTTGAGTATTATTAATACAAGATGTATAATTAGTGCATGTCCAGTTTTCTGCGCATGGAGGAATTACAGTTGTATTAACATACAATATTTCAACATCAATAGTTGAAGAAGATGCTGTTGTTGAATTTACTGATGTTATTGTGAAAGTATAATTCCCAGGTTGAGTTGAGTTTGCCTTAAACCAGAAATTTTTAACCTCGCTTCCATTGATTAAATAATTGCTGGAATTTGTCCAGCTTAAAACACTAGTTGTGCTTGTGAAAACAGAATCAATAGCATTTGTTCCCTGCGAGATTCCTACAAAACTAAAATTCACTGGAATAGTTATGTTAACTTGAGTTATATTTGCATTTTGCCCAGGGTCTGTGTTGTTGACAGTTATATTGTAAAGAAATTCCACATTCTGATTAACTGAATATTTAGTCCCTCCTCCTTGGATCCCCACTATTACTTTTCCTGTAATTAAAGAATTCTTAACCTGAAATAACCAAATTAATATTAATATTATAAATATAAAAATAGCTAAAGTTACAATACTATGAAAAGCCCCTCCTCTTTTTTTCATGTCCATAAATTGAAACCACATTATTTATAATGTGGTATTGTTTAATTTTTGTGTTTCAATTTTGGATCATCCAAAAATTTCAAACAAACCACGCCCTTTAAGGTGTGGTGAAACACAAGGATTTTTTGATAATGCAATTAAGAAAGCCATATTTATAAATCTTCAATTTTTTTAAATATATATGTAGAATGTGTAGACAAAGGAAATTATTTAAACAAGTTTTGATTTTTTAAAAGATGCAAACAAAAAAATTTATTTTTTTAGAGCACACAGCAGATGTGAAGTTCCAGGCATTTGGAAAAGACCTTGAAGAGGTATTTGAGAATTCTGCTTTGGCAATGTTTAATACAATGTATGCTGGAAAGATTAAGACCGCTAAAAATTTTAAGATAAAAGTAAAAGGAAAAGATTATGAAAGTTTATTATATAATTTTCTTGAAGAACTTTTGTTTTTAATGGATAGCAAGAATTTTTTTCTTTCAAAGATTAAAAAAATAAGGATTAATAGAGAAAAATTAGTTCTTGAAGCAGAAATTTCTGGTGATGATGCTAAAAATTACAAAGTTCATATTGACGTAAAAGCCATAACATACAATGAAATGTTTGTAAAAAAACAGAAAGACAAATTGGTTGCTCAGGTTGTTTTGGATGTTTAAAACTGTCTAACAATTAAAAATATAAACTCCTTCTTGTATTATTTATTATGGAAATTAAGAAAATATCAGAATATGTTTATGAGATTCCTAAGCAGGGAAAGATGAATGTACCTGTAGTTATATTTGCAAGTGAGAAACTTTTAGAAAAAATGAAAGAAGATATTACACTACAGCAAGCAATGAATGTTGCTATGTTGCCAGGAATTATTAAAAAATCAATTGTTCTTTCAGACGCTCACCAAGGCTATGGATTTAGTATTGGTGGTGTTGCTGCTTTTGATGTTAATAAAGGGATAATTTCTCCAGGGGGAGTAGGATATGATATAAATTGTGGAGTGAGATTGTTGACAACTAATTTAACTAAAAAGGATATTGGGAAAAAGAAGACAGAATTGATAAACCAGTTATTTAGGGATGTGCCTTCTGGTGTTGGTAAAGGAGGAGCAATAAAAATCTCAAAACAAGATGTAAAAGAAATCCTTGAAACAGGCGCAAACTGGGCTATAAAAAAAGGTTATGGTTCTAAACAAGACCTTGAAAAAACAGAAGATAGTGGATGCATTAAAGGGGCAAAATCTGAAAATGTTTCTCAAAGAGCAATAGATAGAGGTATTGGGCAGCTAGGAAGTTTAGGAGCAGGAAATCATTTTCTTGAGGTTCAGGAAGTTGATGAAATTTATGATAAAAATATTGCAGAAAAATTTGGAGTAAAAGAAAAAGGACAGATTACAATAATGATTCATTGTGGAAGCAGGGGATTAGGACATCAGGTTGCATCTGATTATATTAAATTAATGGAAGATGAGTATGGATTTAAGAATTTACCTGATAGAGAGCTTGTAAATGCTCCAATAAAAAGCAAGTTAGGCATGGAATATTATTCAGCAATGGCTGCTGCAGCTAATTTTGGTTTTTGCAATAGGCAGATGATAATGCAGTGGGTTAAGGATGTTTTCAAGAAACTTTTTCCTGAAAGTAAGTTGGAGATGATTTATGATGTTGCTCATAATGTTGCAAAATTTGAAGAGCATGTCGTTGATGGAAAAAGAATGAATTTATGTGTGCATAGAAAAGGTGCAACTCGTTCATTTGGTCCTGGCAGAAAAGAACTTTTAGAAGTTTATAAAGAGACAGGACAACCTGTTCTATTGCCTGGAAGCATGGGGACTGCCTCTTATGTTTTGGTTGGAACAAAAAAAGCAGAAGAATTAACATTTGGCAGTACTGCTCACGGAGCTGGAAGAATAAGCTCAAGATCAGCAGCACTAAAAAATTTAAGAGGTGAACAAATAAAAAAAGAACTTCATGAAAAAGGAATTGAAGTCAGGTCAGGAAGCTGGAAATCTATAGCAGAAGAAGCCCCTCAAGTTTACAAAGATATTGATGAAGTTGCTTTTGTTAGTGATAAAATAGGCATAGGAAAGTTGGTTGCAAAACTAAAACCTCTGGCAGTAATGAAGGGGTGAAACAAAAGATTATACCATATAATGGTAATATTTATAAACCGTCATTAATTAAATACCATATAATGGTAAAAATAGATATTTTGTTTAATGAAAGGAAGATAAGCAGAATTTCTGAGTTTGAAATAAATAGATATACTAACTTTTTTGAAAGTTCGTACAAGGATAATTTAGAGCACTCAAAATTTAATCTTGATATATTTCCAAGATGGAGTATAATCTCTGGTTATTATTCTATGCATGATATTACAAAACTTTTTATTGCCAAGAAATTAAAGATTAAAGTTGATTTTGAAGTGCATTCAACAACGATAAAAATTTTGAGAGAAATAATAAAAAATAAGGAACTTGGTGTACTTCTTATTAAAGGTTATAAAGAATTTCTAAGACTTGCAAATGATTTAGAAGAAGCAAAAAATGAAAGAACTAAAGCACAATATTACACCGGAACAAAATTTCTAAAAGATGAATATGCAAAAAGAGCAATAGAGTTTTATGAAGAAATTGTTTTAGTATATATAGAAAAAATTAAAAAACTTTTGGGAGAATTGCAATGATTGAGCTGTTTGATTTTAATATTGAAAAAATTCTTACCGTTTTTACTATATCCCCTGGCTCAAGATGGAATAGAAAAACAATAAAGGAAAAAACAAATATTCCGAATATTGTTCTTGACAGGTATCTTGCTAAACTTTTAAATCTTGGCTTTCTCATTAAGGAAAAGAATCTTTTCTCGCTGAATTTTAAGAATGTAGAATTAAAACCCGTCATAGAAAAGACTTCTGAGAATTATTTAAGATTTAAGCAACTTCCATTAAGGGAATATTTTATAATTCGGGATATAACAAAAAAACTCTCTGAAATAAGGAATATACTAGATGTTTATTTGTTTGGAAGTTATGCAAAGCTTATATTTAGAGAAAATTCAGATGTTGATATTGCTATAGTCTCTGATGTTGTTGATAAAAGAAAGATAAAGAAAACAATAAGAAAACTTGAAAAAGAATACAAGAAAAAAATAGAAATCCATTTTTTTACAAAAAAGTTTTATAATAATAAAAGAGACCCCCTTGTTAAAGATATATTGCAACACGGGATAAAATTGATATGATTAAAAGTATAATTATGATTATGTAGTTTAAGGATTTTGAAAAGGTATTTTGTAGTATTTCATAAGATGTAAAGAAAGTTTTTAGGTATTATTATAGTCAAGGACGCTAATATTTTACCAGTTTGCGCCTTGACTTATTAGGAAAAACCATAGTAAATGGTAGGAAATTAATGGCTTTTACTATACTATTATAGAAGAATAGAAATGTTCAAATAATCCATTAATTAAAATTTAATATATTTGTTTAATAAACTAAATAAAAATAAGATAAAATATGTTCCTTTATGGAAATGGTTTTTTGAGCATCAATTTTGAAATGTTTTAAGAAATAGAAGAAGGGGTTTTGTATTGTGTGTAGTGGTGAAGTAACTGACATAATAACGACGAATGAAGTGAGTAAAAGAAAGCAAGATTTTGTCTATCAATTTATTAGAGATTAATTTTAAAACGTTATTAAATAAAAAAAATTTAATTACAAGTGCATCTATATGCTCCGCTTTGTGAGCTTATCTGCATAGTATAAGTTGATCCAACAACAAAAGGATCAGGATATAATAAACAGATATTTTGTCCACCAATATATGCAGAACTATCATCCCTCCATCCAGGACTACCATGGACCCAACAATGAACTTGACATTGATAATCACTACATGCAACAGCTTGCTGAGCCGGAACACTGCCTACATCATCCACATTATCTGCAAATCCTGCAGGAATTCCAGAGAGTTCATTCCAGTTAACACCATCTTTAACAGATGCACTAACAGTTGGATCAATTTCGTCAATCTGGTCTGAAGTGTGCCCTACATTTCCCGTATATGCAAAAACAACCCAACCTCCAACAATCAAAACACCAATTAAAATTAGAGTATAATATAATCTGTTAGACATGTTCAGATTAAACTGAAATCTTCTTCCTCTTTTTTTCATGTTTGTTGAAATTAATAAAGAAAGCTCATTTAAATATATTTTGGTTTTTTAAAATTCATAATATTTGACAAATCTTTTTTGTCACATTCTAACCAAACAGCAAGACACTGTCAAGTTATCATGACATGAATTATAAAAAAATATCAAGAAAATAAGCAATTTCTTACTAACTATATTAATGAACTAAATTATCGTCGGTATTTATTATTACAATCTGTTAAAGCAAAATCTATGAAAGTTTTACAGAATTTTAACATTACTTATAAAATTGAGGATATCCCAATAAGTATACATTATCAAACAGCAAAAACATTTAAAAATCATACTTTCTTATAAAAGTCAATATGAGTCAAAAGAAAGAGGGGGTGCTCTTAGTATTTTTATTCTTGGCAGTAATATTAGTTAATCTTTCAATTATATCTGCTGTGAGTTATTGTGATGTAAGATTAAGAAGTGCATGCACTGGTGCTGGTGAATCTATAGTCATGGGCTTGTCTAATTTGACAAATGCACATGGTCAAGATTCAAGTTATTCAGATTATCCTTATGTTTTGTGCTGTGATGGTGGTGGAAGCCCAACATGCATAGAAAATAATAAAATTTTAGGATTGTCCTCAGGAACAAACGCACATGCAGAAATCCCGAGTTTAAGCAACTACGAAACAAATATATGTTATGATAATTTAGAATGTATTGAAATAGAGCCAATTTGCAATCTAGAATACCCTATCCAAACAATTTCTCTTTCTTCTTATGACACAAACGCGCATGTTGGGGATTTTTCTGTATACTCTCTTAAAATCTGCTGTAAGGAATCTACAACACCTCAGGCTTATTGGACAGAAACTGATGGGACTTATATACCTGAAAGTGAGAGATTGTTAATAGTTACAGGAGTTACTAAAGTATGGCTTTTCTT
>Ga0209542_10011951_pt1 | contig 15294 bp, 22 predicted proteins | sample RifCSPhighO2_01_FD_184028 | JGI IMG/M metagenome (GOLD analysis project Ga0209542, IMG submission 184028) | Soil microbial communities from Rifle, Colorado - Rifle CSP2_plank highO2_0.1 (SPAdes) (version 2) | ecosystem: Environmental > Terrestrial > Deep subsurface > Rock core/Sediment ... | reverse complement strand
AAACTCATTTCCTATTTATTATGGTACAATGCCAAACGCCCTCACTGGTCGCTGAAGTTAAAATCGCCAATCCAATTTTTATCCATTCATAATCAGGAGTGCAATATATGGTGGCCTAATACATGCTCTTGACATTAAAATTAGGCCCTGGTAGTATAATGACCGACGCTAATAAGCGTCAGCTATTTATTTTCAATTAAATTTAATTTTCGGCGACTGGGTAAAACTCCCCGCCCGACGCGGGGAGGTCGTACGAAGGAGATAAGCCACATATGGCCGAAAAATTTTCTCGTTCTAAGTTGCATATTAACGTTGGCACCATAGGCCACGTTGACCACGGCAAGACCACTCTGACCGCCGCGATACTGGCGGTTTTGGGTGCGGCTGGTAAAATTGCTCAGAAAAAGAGCGTTGACGATATTGATAACGCCCCAGAAGAGAAAGCGCGCGGTATTACCATTGCCACGGCTCATGTGGAGTATGAGTCCGATACCCGGCACTACGCGCACGTTGACTGCCCTGGTCACGCCGATTATGTCAAAAATATGATTACCGGCGCGGCCCAAATGGACGCCGCCATACTGGTAGTTAGCGCCACTGACGGCCCAATGCCGCAGACTCGTGAGCATATTCTTCTGGCTCGTCAGGTGGGAGTGCCATCAATTGTGGTCTTTATCAACAAAGTTGATATGGTGAGCGACAAAGAGCTCGTTGATCTGGTGGAAGAAGAAATTCGCGATCTTTTGACCAAGTATCAGTTTCCGGGCGACAAAACCCCAATCATTAGGGGTTCTGCTCTGAAAGCTTTGGAAAATCCATCTGGTGAAGAGGCCAAGCAAATTCTTGAACTAGTTAAAACCCTCGATGAATATGTGGCCGAACCGGTGCGTGAAACAGATAAACCGTTCCTCATGCCGATTGAGGACATCTTTTCTATTGAGGGGCGCGGTACTGTTGTCACTGGTCGTATTGAGCGCGGTATCATTAAGCTGAATGATGAAATAGAAATTATTGGTCTTCGTGATACGCAAAAAACAGTGGTGACTGGCATTGAAATGTTTAATAAGCAGTTAGATGAGGGACGAGCTGGAGACAATGCTGGAATTCTTTTGAGGGGTATTAAGAAAGAGGAAGTTGAGCGAGGTCAAGTATTGGCCAAGCCCGGCACAGTGACGCCTCACACTGAATTTGAGGCCGAGGTATACACTCTAACTAAGGATGAAGGTGGTCGCCACAAGCCGTTTTTTGCCGGCTATAAGCCGCAGTTTTTTGTCCGCACCACTGATGTTACGGGAGAAGTGCAATTGCCGTCTGGCACTGAAATGGTTATGCCCGGCGACACTACTAATTTGACAGTGAAGCTTATTTCGCCAGTAGCGCTTGAAGAGAAACAGCGCTTTGCTATTCGCGAAGGCGGGCACACTGTCGGCGCCGGTGTCGTTACAAAGATTCTGAAGTAGGCGCCCTGCCAGAGTTGATTGTTCTTTCCATTTTATCTCCATCATGACCAAACCAGCAGCGCTTAACGCATCCGAAGAGCATCGTCAGCGCATTCGGATAAAAATTAAAGCTTACGACCACAAAATCATTGATCAGTCGGCACGCACGATTATAGATACGGCTAAGCGTTCTGGCGCTGACATTATTGGTCCAATTCCACTGCCCACGGAGAAAAATAAGTTTACCGTGATTCGTTCTCCTTTTGTGCATAAAGATTCTCGCGAGCAGTTTGAAATGAGAATTCACAAAAGATTGATAGACATTGTTGAGCCAACACCAAAAACCATTGATGCCTTAATGGGCCTTAATTTACCGGCTGGCGTTGATGTAGAAATAAAAATGTAAAATTGTGAATCCAAGTTACCGATAAGACGGTAACATTATCGGAGCAACCCCCCCGCACTAACCTTAACGTGAGTCCAATCAGTCCTGTAGAGGGGAAGCCGCTAGGCGGCTTCGCCTTTCGTCTATCAGGTCAGAGAGAAATTACTTTGAGGTTAGTGCGGGGGGAAGTACCTCGAGCCGCTAAATTTTCCTTGATATAGGGAAACCGGGCTCTGGGCCCGGTTTTTCCGATAAAGGCGTAAATCAATACATTATTCACCATGAAATTTATTATCGGCTACAAATCACATATGACTCAAAACCATCGATCTGACGGTCGGGTGGTGCCGGTAACTGTTGTCAAAGCTGAACCTTGTATTGTCACACAAATTAGGACAATTGATCGTGACGGTTATGTTGCTTTGCAGGTTGGTACCGGCGCAAGGAAACGAACGAGCAAGCCAATAGCTGGACACCTTAAGGCACTGGGTACTTTTAGCCGATTGCGCGAATTTCGTCCTGCGATGACGGACAAAATACCTGATCTTAAAGTGGGAGATAAGTTAGATATTGGACAATTCGCGGCTGGAGATAAAGTTAATGTTACTGGTTATTCCAAGGGACGTGGCTTTCAAGGAGTGGTCAAACGGCACGGCTTTCATGGCAGTCCTAAGACCCATGGACACAAAGATCAATTGCGCATGCCCGGATCAATTGGCGCCACCGCGCCGCAAAGGGTTTTTAAGGGCATGAGAATGGCTGGCCATATGGGCAATGCCCGTACATCGGTTAAGCATTTGGAAGTAGTTGACGTTAATGTTGAAAAAAGCGAGTTAGCGCTGAAAGGCGCGGTGCCCGGCGCTCGTCGGTCTCTGGTTTTAATACAAGCCGTATAGCTTTTATGATAAAGATTAAAGTTTACAATCAGCAAGGCGTAGCCGTTGGAGAGAAGAGTCTTAACGAGAAGATCTTTGGAGTGAAAGCGCAGTCGGCGTTGGTAGAGCAAGTGGTAGTGGCCGAGCGCGCCAATGCCCGCCGCCCCCTTGCTCATACTAAAACCAAGGGCGAAGTACGAGGCGGCGGCAGGAAGCCTTGGCGCCAGAAGGGGACCGGTCGCGCTCGACAGGGTTCTATCAGGGCGCCACAATGGCGCGGCGGTGGCGTTGTCTTTGGACCAAGAAAGGAGCGTCACTATGATGTACGCATTAATAAAAAGATGAAAAGGAAAGCTCTGCTAATGGCGCTTTCTGATAAAGTAATTAACGAACGATTAGTGGTTTTGGATCATTTGGACGTTGGTGGTAAAACTAAGGATTGGCATACTCTTAGCCGTGGCTTATGGTCGTCAATCGTGCCCACTCTTCATCGTCAACCCACAATTCTGTTAATTACTCCGACAATATCAATGTCAATAAAACGTTCGGTTCAGAATGTACCTAATGTATCTGCCATTCGTGCCGACAGTTTAAATATTTCTTCCATTTTAAAACACGCCTATACATTAACCACTGTAGAAGGCGTAGATTTTCTGGAGCGGTGGCTAGCTATAAAGAAGAAGGCGCATCGTTAACTGATAGGATATGCCCCGTAATACAACATTCATAATGAAGACCTTAATTATGCTTAATTCACTACATCATTATCATTGTCAGTGCTGTCATACGGATATAGCCTCTGCCTTAACAGGCAAACGCTCCATAGCGTTTGCCGATGAATGTTGATATACGGGGTATGGGAGTCTTTAAGAAAATTTTTAAATCCGACGACCTCGCACAAACCCCCGTCTCTAAACCGGCGGAGGTTGCCAAAGAGGCAAAAAGTCAAGCAACAGTAGCGCTGAGAGCGCCAGAAATTAAGTCGTCTCTTAAAAGCGCATTGCTTTACCCGGTGATTACCGAGAAGTCGTCAATGTTGCAGGCACATAATCAATACGTTTTTGCCGTTGAGCCTAGGGCCAATAAGATGGTTATAGCGCAGGCAATAGAGACTGTTTACGGCATAAAGCCTATGGCTGTTGGCGTAAGTTGGGTTAGAGGCAAAACCAGAGTTCGTGGGCGTCGGAGGGGAAAAACACCAAATTGGAAGAAAGCTATTGTGACGTTGCCTCAAGGGAAAACTATTACTGTGGCTGAAGGAGTATAACCCCGCTTAGTGGAATCTCTAATTTCTAAACCCTAATCTCTAAACCCCGTTAGAAATATGATCAATGTTGGCAAGGAGGAAAATAAGGCTATTTCGCGTCAAGTACATATGAGATATGATATATTACAGTTTAATTTCTAACGGGGTAAACAATAATCAAGATTATGAATAAACAAACATACTTACGAAATTACGAAACTATACGAAAGGTACGAAAATTATCTGTCCCCAAAGCAAACGATATTTCGTACTTTCGTATGGATTTAGGAATTCGTGCTTAGGATTTAGAATTTAATTATATTATGCCCCGTTAGAAGTCTGCCTTAATAGTTTTTATGAACTGGTTAATGTATAACAATCGTATGAATAATCTAATTACTTTGAACCGAGAAGCAAAAATTCTTGAAAGAATTTTTGCTGTCAAGGACTTCTAACGGGGTATGGGTATTCGCATTCACAAACCAATAACCGCCGGACGTCGCAAATCAAGCGTGCAGACTTTTGATGATATTACTAAGTTTGAGCCGGAGAAATCTTTGGCTGTTATCAGAAAGAGAACTGGTGGTCGTAACGCGCAAGGTAAAATTACAGTGCGACATCGAGGTGGAGGAGCTAAGCGCTACATTAGGCTTGTTGATTTTGTGCGGTGTCGCTATAATGTGCCAGCTAAGGTAACCGCCATTGAATATGATCCAAGTCGCGGCGCCCGACTGGCTCTGCTTGTCTATTCTGATCAAACAAAATATTATATGATCGCGCCGCTTGGTCTAAATATTGGCGATGAGATTGTGGCATCGCGTGAGGCGGTGGAAATAAAGATAGGGAATAGATTACCCTTGCAATTTATCCCCATTGGTTTAATGGTTCATAATATTGAGTTTATTCCAGGTAGCGGCGGCAAGCTCGTGCGCGGTGCTGGTACGGGAGCGCAATTAATGGTCGTGGAGGGACGATACGCGCACCTACGTTTGCCGTCAGGCGAGATTCGCATGGTTCCCAAAGAATGCGCTGCCACCATTGGCCAAGTTGGCAATCCTGATTGGCGGCATATTCGCTGGGGTAAGGCCGGGCGCGTGCGTCATCGCGGTTGGCGCCCGACGGTTCGCGGTAAAGCCATGAATCCAGTTGATCATCCCCATGGCGGCGGTGAAGGGCACAATCCTATCGGCCTGAAGCATCCTAAAACGCCATGGGGCAAACCAGCTATCGGAGTGAAGACTCGTAGACGTCGCGCTTCAGCTCGTTTGATTCTTCAATCACGCAAACGCGGTCGCTAGTCGGGAAGCATGAATTATGAATCACGAATTATGATTGTTCTATGAATTTCATTTTTATTCATTTTAGAAATTAGATATTAGAATTTAGAGATTATTGTAGTATGTCAAGAAGTCTAAAAAAAGGGCCATACGTCCATCCAAAATTGCTCAAAAAAATAGCCAGGTTGAAGCCGGGCGATAGAATCGTAATCAAAACATGGTCGCGGGCTTCAACTGTCACTCCGGAGATGGTCGGTTATACTTTTGGCGTGCATAATGGGAAGACGCATATTAATGTTCATGTTGTTGAAAATATGGTAGGACATAAGCTTGGCGAGTTTGCTCCTACGCGAAAGTTTGTCCGTCACGGCGGTAAAATACAAAAAGCACTAGAATCCGCCGCGGCTGCTACCGCCAAGCCGGCAACGAGTTCCTAATGATTTTATTATGCCCCGTTAGAAGTCCGTCTTAATAGTTTTTATGAACCATTTAACGTATAACAATCTTATGAATAATCTAATTACCTTGAACCGAGAAGCAAAAATTCTTTTAGGAATTTTTGCTGTCAAGGACTTCTAACGGGATATGATGCAAGTCACCGCGCATTTAAATAATTTACGCATAGCTCCACGCAAGGTGCGGCTTCTTGCTGACCTTGTGCGTGGTCTGTCCATATCTGAAGCAGTATCGGCCCTAGAATTCCAGAGACAGCGGGCGGCGCGGCCTCTGCAGAAATTAATTTTAGCCGCCGCGGCAGACGCTGAACATAATTTTAAATTGAAAAAAGATGATCTGGTTATTAAGCAATTACTTGTTAATAGTGCGGTCACCATGAAGCGTTATATGCCGCGTGCTTTTGGCCGCGCCGCTATGATTAGGAAACGCGGTAGTCGGGTGACCGTTGCTTTGATGAGTAAGACTGGTGCTAAATTGGAAGCGTTGCCGTCATTGACTTCAGAACAAAAAACAGAACATAAAAAGGAAGAGCCGGGAACGGCGCCGTCTGCGGCGGCCGTCAAGAAGGATACGCACAGCGGCATTAAGCCAAAGTCACCCCGGTCTCTTAGGAGCCGTCTTTTCAGTCGCAAGACAGGATAAGCCTGTTGTGGCAATCTCTAATTTCTAAATCCTAATCTCTAAACAATGACTAAATATCAAATCCCAATTCTCCAAACTGTTGATATTTGTAATTTAGAGCTTAGAATTTGTTTAGAAATTAGTGCTTAGTATTTAGTATTTTATTTGTTTATGGGTCAGAAAGTTCATCCAACCGGTTTTCGTCTAGGCGGTATTTATACCTGGAGTTCGCGCTGGTTCGCCAAGCACGGCTCCTATCGCGCTGCTCTGAAGCAGGACATCCTCATTCGTAAATTTTTGCAGAAACGATTAAAAGATGCCAGTGTTAGCAAGGTTGATATTGAACGCTCGGCAAGCGCTATTACTGTCAATATTTTTACGGCCAAACCAGGCGTGATTATTGGTCGTGGAGGGCAGGGCGTGGAAGCATTGAGAAAGGAATTAAAGCAATTTCTCCTTGACCCCAAAGTCGTTGTGACATTAAATATTCAAGAAGTTGATAAACCAAATCTTTCCGCCATGCTTGTAGTACAGGCTATTGTGACCGATATTGAAAAGCGCATTCCGTTTCGTCGAGCAATGCGGCAAGCATTGGCGCGTCTCATCAAGGCTAGCGCCGAGGGCGCCAAGATCAATATTTCCGGCAGGCTTGATGGGGCGGAAATAGCCAGAACCGAAAAGATAGCTCATGGTAAAATTCCTCTTCACACTATTAGGGCGAATATTGAATATGCCAGGGGGGCGGCTCGCACGACTTACGGGACGGTTGGTGTTAAAGTCTGGATTTATAAAGGAGAAATTTATGACCAAGGTAATGTTCTGGTTTCAACACAGGCAGCTAATTTGGCAAGCAATACGCGACGCCGCAGATCCGTCGGAGTGGGTCAATTAAATGATCAAAAAGCTTAATAGATATGTTTTTGCCCAAAAAAGTAAAACATCGGAAGCACCATAAGGGTCGCTCGCGAGGCAAGCTCCAAGCTAGTCGCAAGATCCACATCAGTTTTGGCAGTTTTGGTCTCCGGGCGACAACCGGCGCGTGGATAACATCTCGCCAAATTGAGGCGGGTCGCAGGGCCATTACGCGCCATTTGAAACGTGGCGGCAAGCTTTGGATTCGTATTTTCCCCGATAAGCCGATTACATTTCATGGTTCTGAAAACACCATGGGCAGCGGCAAGGGTAGTGTTGATCATTATGTGGCGGTAGTAAGACCAGGAACGATTGTGTTTGAAATTGACGGCGTAGGCAAAGAGATTGCTACAGAAGCATTGACCCTGGCTGGGTATAAACTGCCGGTTAGGACCAAGATTATTGCTAAAGGAGAATTGTAAATATGGTTAGTATTAAGGAATTTCGACAGAAGAGTGATCAGGAATTAAGGGCGTTTTTGAAAGATACGCGCTTCGCCTTGGCCGAATCATCCACCAAGGCGGCCCTCAAACAGCTTAAGGATGTCAAGATTATACGAAGGTTAAAGCGTGATATTGCGCGCAGTCTCACTATTCTTCGCGAAAGGCAGTAATAATAAAATTATGAATCAGCAAATTAAGACAAACTTATGAGGACTTTTCAGGGAGTGGTCGTTTCTAACGCCATGAATAAAACCATTATTGTGCGGGTTGATCGCGTAAAAATGAATCCTAAATACCGTAAACAATACACTGTCAGCCGTCGCTATCATGTGCATGACGAAAATAATAAATATCGTTCCGGTGATAAAGTAACTTTTGTTGAATGCCGACCGCTTTCTAAAACAAAGCGGTGGCGAGTAGTGGAAGCCATAAGCCATAAGCCATAAGCCGTATGACCCCGTTAGAAAGCTGTCTTACTATATTTGCATCTTATTTGATCACCAAGATTTTATGATTATTTATTCAACCACCTATCTTATCAGTCCCGCCCCGCCAAGCGGGGGGCTGGGGAGGCTTTCTAACGGGGTATGATTCAACATCGTACCATGTTAAATCCGGCCGATAACACTGGCGCCAAAAGGTTGCAGTGCATTCGTGTGCTGGGTGGATATCGTAAGCGCTATGCTCGTATTGGCGACGTCGTGACAGTCTCGATTAAGGAAGCTCAACCGCACAGCATGGTCAAAAAGGGAGAGGTGGCTCATGCCGTTATTGTAAGAACCCGCAAAGAAGTAAGGCGTTTTGACGGTTCGTATATTCGTTTTGACGATAATGCCGCCGTGCTGATTGACAAGAAAAGCGGCGAACCGCGTGGCTCCAGGATTTTTGGACCAGTGGCCAGAGAGTTACGCGCTCGCGGGTTTAATAAAATTATTTCTCTCGCCCCGGAGGTGCTTTAGCGAAGTAAGAATATGAAATATAGAATATTGAATATAAAATTTATCAACTCACGGCTTGAGCCCGAGGCTCATCAGCCTTGGGCTGAGATCCTTGTCCGTCCGGCAGGCGGGCGCCTCGGGCGGAGAATATAGAGTTATGAAGATACGCAAAGGAGACACTGTGCAAATTCTTATAGGCAAAGACCGTAGCCGGCGCGGGAAAGTCGTGCGCGTTTTGCCAAAAACCATGCGGGTTGTGGTGGAAGGATTGAATATGCGAAAAAAGCATACTCGGCCGCGACGTCAGGGAGAGAAAGGCAAAATCATTGACTTTCCCGCGCCATTACCTATGGCTCGCGTTGGTTTAATTTGTCCGCATTGCCAAAAAAGAATTCGCGTTGGCTATAGGCTTTTAGCAGATGGTCGCAAGGAACGTCGTTGCCGCAAATGCGACGGTAGTATTAATTAACGGGGTATGCCCCGCACCTTTCGGCGTTGCTCACTTTATGAATATAACCTCAGCTATTATGCAGTATAACAAGGATAATAACTTAATCAGCTTAAATAGGTCAGGAAACGTTCGCTTAACAACCCAACCATTAATGGCTTTGGTTGCTTATGTCGGCTACAGTCACTTGGTGGCTAGTTGTCGAGGAACGCTAACGCCGTAAAGGTGCGGGGTATGCCCACTCATCTAACATTACAGGCAAAATATCAGCGGGAAATCGTGCCAGCTTTGATGCAACAGTTTGGGTATGCCAATCGTCTGGCCGTACCGCGGATCAATAAAGTCATTGTGCATATGGGTACCGGGGCGGGTCTCAAAGACGCCAAGTTTTTAGAAGGCGCCGAGACCACGCTTCGTCGCATTACCGGACAGGCTCCAGTCAAAACTTTGGCGAAGAAATCAATTGCTAATTTTAAAATTCGCGCGGGTATGGTTATCGGTTTGAAAGTAACCTTACGCGGTAAGCGAATGTGGGATTTTTTGACTAAGCTTACATCTGTGGCCTTGCCGCGAACACGTGATTTCCGTGGATTGAAACAATCAATGGTTGATCGTTCAGGCAACTTGACCATCGGTTTCCGTGAGCATGTGGCTTTTCCTGAGATTAAAAGTGATGAAGTGGAACGACTTTATGGGTTAGAAGCGGTAATTGATACAACGGCGAAGGGTCACGATGAAGGGTTAGCCATTTTTAAGCATCTTGGTTTCCCTTTTCGTTCACGATAGATTAACCACATTTAGTGCAATCTCTAATATTTAATCTCTAATCTCTAAACAATGACTAAATATCAAATTACAATTCTCCAAACCGTTGATATTTGTGATTTAGTGCTTAGAATTTGTTTAGAAATTCGTGCTTAGAATTTAGTATTTAAGTATATTATGGCTACTAAAGCTCAAGTTATTAAGTCAAACCGTTCTCTTGTGAAGCCCAAATATTCAACTCGGGTGGTGCGACGGTGTTGGCGTTGTGGAAGAAAACGCGGCTATATGAGGAAGTTTGACATTTGCCGAATTTGTTTTCGAGAGCTGGCGACCAAGGGTGAGATACCGGGCGTGGTTAAAGCTAGCTGAGGGGTATTGTAATCTCTAATATTTAATCTCTAAACAATGACTAATTTCCAAATTCCAATATTTCAAATCGTTGATATTTGTGATTTATCGACCCAAGGCCGATACGCCTTGGGCGGGGAATATTATGATTTGTTTAGAAATTAGATATTAGGATTTAGTATTTATATTAATGTATGACTGATCCAATCGCCGACATGTTAACAAGAATTAGGAACGCTATTCTCGCTCGCAAATCAGAAGTAGTGGTTCCGTTTTCTGGTATCAAACAGGATTTGGCCAAAATTCTTGTTAAAGAGGGTTATTTAGTAGGCGTGGAAAAGATAAATGATGCTTTGGCCACGGCTTGGTCTTTGCACACTAGCCGGCGCGTTGCCAAGAGAGGTCGCGGCGATATTCTGCGCTTGACCTTGAAGTACGATTCTACTGGACAATCAGCCCTAAGACATCTTGAACGAGTAAGCAAGCCGTCTCGTCGGGTTTATGTTTCCAAAAATGAACTGCCCGTGGTACTATCTGGTTTGGGTGTTGCTATTATTTCCACTTCGCAGGGACTGTTTACTAACAAGCAGGCAAAACGTCTCAAGATAGGTGGCGAGGTACTTTGTGAAGTATACTGATGACTATTGAATTTCTAATTTATAATATCTAATCTCTAAATAATGACCAAATACGAAATTACAATGTTACAAACTGGTGGCAATGTTTGTGATTTAGATATTAGAATTTGTTTAGAAATTCGTGCTTAGAATTTAGTATTTATTATAAAGTATGTCTCGTATAGGAAAACAACCAATACCATTACCGGACGGTGTGATAGCCGCATTAAGCGGACGCCTCTTGAACGTGCGTGGCAAGCGCGGAGAGCTTAGTGTAAATCTTCATCCAGCCATTGGCGTGATTGAAAGGGATCGAACTCTAATTGTGTCAGTAGAGCACTCGGAAGATAAGAATGAACGGGCACTTTGGGGTCTTTTTAGAAACCTTATTCGCAATATGGTAGAAGGAGTTACCACGGGGTACAAAAAAAGTCTTGAACTAGTAGGGGTTGGATATAAAGTTAGCGTTAGCGGCTCTACCGTAAATTTAAGCGTTGGCTTTTCGCATCCCGTAAGCATAACATTACCGCCGGGCGTGACAGCAAGTGTTGAAAAGAATATCCTTACATTAGAAGGAAATGACAAACAATTGGTTGGCGAAATGGCCGCGAGCATTAGACGGATCAGGAAGCCGGAGCCGTATAAGGGCAAGGGCATTAAATATGTCGGAGAAGTTTTGCGTCGTAAGGCCGGGAAGGCGGCTAAGGCCGTGGGTAAATAACCCCGTTAGAAGGCCGTCTTAATGATTACCTCATATTCTCTAATAACCAACGTTACTATGATTGCTTACTCAACCGCTTATCTTATCAATCCGCCGTGGCGGATTGGGGAGGCCTTCTAACGGGGTAAATAACCTATGCACAAACGGCAAAAAAAATTTCAAAGCATCAGACAACGTCGTCTACGCCGAGTGCGAGCTGTGATTAAAGGCGGGAAACTGCGTCCGCGGTTGGCCGTGTTTAGAAGCTTGAAGCACATCAGCGCGCAGGTTATTGATGATACTGTCGGGCGCACCATTGTTGCGGCGCATGATTGGGAAGTGCCGAAGTCACTTAAGAGTATGGAGCGCGCGGCCGCGGTTGGCAGATTGATTGGAGAAAAAGCAAAGAACAATGGAATAGAGTCTGCTGTTTTTGATCGTCGCCATTATAAATTTCACGGACGGGTTAAAGCCTTAGCTGAAGCGGCGCGCGGAGTTGGTCTGAAATTTTAACCCCGCACCTTTCGGCGTTGCTCACTCTATATAAATATAATCCATGTTTTATGAAGAATAACAATGGCAACAACTTAATTAGTTTTGACAGTCAAGGATTTTCTAATGGTGGGGTATGCCCCGTTAGAAAGCCGTCTTGCTACTTTAATCCATCTATCATCCGCCAACATTCTATGAATATCTATCCCGTTAGAAATAAGACCCAGCCGTTGTTTTGCGGTGCTGATTATCGCTATGAGCAGTTCACGCGGAAACCCAATGATCCTGGGGGAATTTCTAACGGGATCTACTCAAACTTTTATCTTAATCAGCCCCGCCCCGCCAAGCGGGGGGCTGAGGAGGCTTTCTAACGGGGTATGGCAGCAACTAATACCAGTACCAACAGATCATCTTCTCGGCGTGGGGCGCGACGCCCGGCATCTGAATCACAGGAGCGTGAGTTTGATCAGAAAACCATTGAGCTTAGTCGAGTTTCGCGCGTTATGGCCGGCGGTAAACGTATGCGCTTTCGCGCTTGCATAGCCATTGGCGACCATAAGGGACAAGTTGGTATTGGCGTCGCTAAGGCGGCTGATGTGCCGTTGGCTATTTCAAAGGCTGTTGCTATTGCGCGCAAAAATTTAATAAGAATTCCTCTCTATGAAGATACTCTGCCGCATGCTGTGCGTACCAAATTCGGTGCCGCCAGCGTTTTATTAAAGCCCGCCCCCAAAGGCACTGGTATTATTGCCGGTGGAGCGGTCAGGAGTATTTTGGAGTTAGGCGGTGTACCTAATGTTGTTAGCAAAATGCTTGGATCTAAAAACAAGATTAACAACGTCAAGGCCACGATTAGAGCACTTTCAGAATTACAGACTAGAGCGCCCAGACAGTTGAATAGCGAGAAAGACAATAGTTAGGGTATGCCCCGCACATTTCGGCGTTGCGAACACTAAAGCTAAATCAAAAACCCATCTATGACTAATTATAAAACTTATTCAAGGCGGCCAAACGTGATAACCGGTGTTCGTTATGAATACCACCATCTGGCAGTCTTAGCTATTGATTCTTTATGGCTTCCGTCACGAGGATGTGAGGCCACAAGAACACTAACGCCGTAAAGGTGCGGGGTATGGCATTGTCTTTACATAATTTAGAGGGCTCTCGGCGAAAGCGATCACGTCGCGTGGGACGCGGTAATGCTTCTGGCCGCGGTACCTATTCTGGCCGAGGGCAAAAAGGTCAGCGCGCGCGATCAGGAGGCAAAAAAGGTCTTCAGCAAAGGGCTTTGCGCCAGCTGTTTCAACGGCTGCCAAAACTCGGTGGCTTTAGGAGCCTAAAACCAAAGGCGGCGGTTGTTACCTTGACCGATTTGCAAAAGCATTTTGCCGCTGGTACCATTGTTAATCAGCGTATTTTAGTTAATAAGGGTTTGATTAAGTCGGGCAGACCAGTTAAGATTTTGGATACAGGGACGATTGATCGTTCTTTGCGTATTCAAAAATGTCGAGTCAGCGCCGGAGCAAGGAAGAAGATTGTAGCTGCCGGCGGGACGATTGAGTAGACGACCCGTTAGATATTAGGGCTTAGAAATTACTGATAATATGATTGAGACATTACGACGAATTTGGCGAACTCCCGATTTACGCAATGACATTCTTTTCGTGATTGCGATGCTGGTCATCTTTAGGATTTTGGCGCATGTTCCTATTCCCGGTGTTGATCAAGCAAATCTTAAAGTTTTTTTTGAGAAGAATCAGTTTCTAGGATTAATTAATATATTTTCAGGCGGCGGTATTGAGAATTTTTCCATTGTCGCCTTGGGCGTTGCGCCATATATTACCTCTTCAATTATATTTCAGCTTTTAGCTATGGTTGTGCCAAAGCTGGAAGAGTTGGCCAAAGAAGGGGAGTACGGACGAGCAAAAATTAATCAATACACCCGCTTGCTTACTGTGCCATTGGCTATGTTGCAGGCAGTCGGCCTAATTACTTTATTGCGTAGTTCCAGTCAAGGAGGGGCGCCGATTTTGCCCACCACAATTGATACTTTGACTTATGCCACGATAGTGCTTACCATGGCTGCCGGCACGATTCTCTTAATGTGGATTGGCGAGCTAATCTCTGAACGCAAGATTGGTAATGGTATTTCGCTGTTAATTTTTGCCGGTATTGTTGCTGGATTGCCCGGTACTGTTCAGCGGACTTGGCTTTTGCTGTCTAGCCCTACTGGCGGTATTGATACAACCCAACTTATGAATCTGGTCATTTTTGCAGTTATCGCGGTTGTAACAATTGTGGGGGTGGTTTTCATTACTGAAGCGCAGCGTAAGGTGCCGGTGTCTTATGCCAAGCGCGTGCGCGGCAATAGAATGTATGGCGGCGTAGACACTTATTTACCCTTGAGAGTTAATCAAGCTGGAGTGATCCCGATTATTTTTGCGATTTCCGTAATTTTATTTCCGCCATTGGTCGCCCAGTTTTTTACCGGCGCGTCAACCGTCTGGATAGCGTCTATGGCCAATTGGTTCATTAGGGTGTTTCAAAACCAAACATTCTACGCGGTTAGCTATTTTGTGCTCGTTTTTATATTTACCTATTTTTACACGGCCGTTGTTTTTCAGCCCCAGCAGATTGCGGAGAATTTACAAAAGCAGGGCGGCTTTATCCCCGGCATTCGTCCCGGCCAGCCCACGGCAGGATACTTGAGCTATACTATCAACCGTATTATCTTTGCCGGTGCTTTGTTTTTAGGCGTAATTGCAGTTTTGCCGTTAGTGGTGCAGAGAGCAACCGGTATTTCCACTTTGGCTGTCGGCGGCACCTCGCTTTTGATCGTTGTTTCCGTGGTGATTGAGACTATTCAGCAGATACAAGCGCAGCTGGTGATGAGGGATTATGAGGAGATTTAATAATTTCGCGGCTTTCGCCGCATGAGTTTTTTGCTACTTTCTTGACAGCAAGAAAGTAGCGCAAAGAACTGCCCGCTCGGCATAAACGTCGGGGTAGACTTCGTGTCGGGTGATGGCGTCGGCTAACTCCCTCGCCCAAGGCGGGTCAAACAAGCCGCCGCTTATCATCACCCTCCGCTCGTCTACCATCGACGTTTTGCCTAGGCGGGAGAGTGTATTGAATTCCCCTTTGGCGCCGCGTCGGGTCGCTCGGACTCGCTTAGCAGAGCGCAGAGCGGCTAAACCCCCTCGTCTGCATAAGGCCAGATACATCTTGCACTCCTTGGAGATCCAAGGAGTATGCAAATTCACAGAATTAGCTACGGTATCCGGGGATTTGGCCGGATCACCAGCTATGCCATACGATATACCCGTATGGTC
>Ga0209542_10011947_pt1 | contig 15297 bp, 10 predicted proteins | sample RifCSPhighO2_01_FD_184028 | JGI IMG/M metagenome (GOLD analysis project Ga0209542, IMG submission 184028) | Soil microbial communities from Rifle, Colorado - Rifle CSP2_plank highO2_0.1 (SPAdes) (version 2) | ecosystem: Environmental > Terrestrial > Deep subsurface > Rock core/Sediment ... | reverse complement strand
GCATATATCCTCCTTTCAATAACTAAGTATTTCAAAGTTCCGCATATAGATTAGCATCAATTCTTGATATCTTCAAATAAAAAATCCCCGATTTCAGCCGTTTTTCAACGCGCTGTTATCGGGGACAATGAAACATCATAAATACTCTCTGGCTTTTTCAATCAACTCTTTGGCGCAAATCTTACAGAAACCGCGTTTCTCCAAATCGCTGAAGATGTTGGTTAAACGCGCTTTTTCTTCTTCAGTCTTAGCCTTATCTTCCGCAAGCACAACGCTTAAGATGCCCTGACATTGGCTTAAAACATAAGCTCGCGCAGCTTCGCCAAGCGGCGAATAAGTCTCAAGATTAAAATCTCTGTTTTGGCTTTGAATTGCTCCTTTCGCCATCAAAACTTCCGACCGGAAGCTTCTAGATTCCTGTTCAGAAATACCGGCGTGATCTTCCAGCACTCTCATAAACTTAATATCAGGCTCTTTTTCTTCTTCGTCTTCGCTGGCAATGCCGAAAATCTTCCTCATATTCGGATAGTTCTTCGTGGCCCAAAGAATTAAATACTGCACGTACCTATCAAAGGTTCCCTTCACAACATCGCCATAAGAGCTAAGAAAAGCGGCTTCAACCGAAGTTTTCACAAAATCCTTAAATTCGGTCATCACACTGCCTTTTTCACTGGAAGAAAGCAATTCCTGGAAATATTTAATTTCCTCCGGGCTATAGCCGACGCTATGATCAAAATATTCTCGAAGAGCGACCAAAACCTTTAAAGGGGTGAGGCATCCGTCTGCCTGCTTGACCATCGCATTGTTAATCGCGGCTAAAACATTACGCGAACTCACGCCATGCATGCCTTCACGCTTAGAAACATCAGGATCTTTCTGCCCATCTTTATAAAGCGTACGAACATCAATTGGATTTTTTTCGCGATCCTTCATCCGAGTAAGAATAATTTCATCATTATAAAGCTTCGCTTTAGTAAGGATGTCAACATTCCCGGAAGAATTCAAACGAGTCAATACAGAGAACAAAGCCGCCAACTCTAATGAATAAGGAGCAATATGGCACTTTTTGAGACGGATAAAATCACTTTCCGTTTCAATCAGCTTACGATAAATTCTAACTTCGTCCTTAATGCGCAAAGGATAAGGGAAATGAACAACGTAGATCCGATTATGCAACGCTTCGCCTTTCTTTTCGCCTGCAAATCTTTTGAATTCATTAAAGTTAGTGTGGCCAATCACCACCAAGTCTACGGAAATATGAGGAAACGGTGAGCCCTGGACTTTGATTACCTTTTCTTGAGCTACGCTCAAGAAAACCCAAAGCATTTCTTCCTTATTCTTAACAAATTCAATCCCCTCGCAAATTCCTCGATTAGCAACATTAAGTTCTCCGGTCAGGGAATAAGCTTCGGGATCGTCAACTCCGCGGGTAGCCGTAACGCTAATGTTCTCATGGCCTACTAGCTGACTAACATCCGAAGTCTTGTCGTCCGAAGGCTCAAAAGAACCAATACCTCGCCTGCCTTGAATGGAAAAACTCATAGACTCCACTTCCATATCCCACCAACGAATTACGCCATCAGCATCTTTGTATTGTTTTAAAAGTTTAGCCCTACAAACCGGACAAAGATCTCCTTCAATCTTAATTTCTAAAGCTTGGGCGATCTCTTCCTGTTTATTGCGGGGCAAAAGATGCAGCGGCTCTTCAAATATAGGACAGCCCGCGATACGAAAAACTGGCCGATTACTATAATGCTCAAGAGCCTTTTTTAAAACATTAACGAAAGTTGATTTACCGCTTGCAGGAGGTCCCAATAAAAGCAAAATCTGTTTTCCAACAGAAAGATTGCTGGCTCCGGCCTTAATATGGTCTACGACATTAGCGATACCCTTATCAATGCCAAATAAATATTTGGAAAACAAGTTATAACTGATGTCGCCTCGCCAAAAACGCTCAACTTCAAGGATCTCAGAAGTACCATAGCTCAAGATTGCTTCCAAAAGCCGCGCAGCAGAATTCTGGGCAATAAAGGGATCTTGCTTCAAAAGCTCAAGATAATCCTTCAAAGTCATCTTCTTTTTCTCCAACTGCTTTTTCCGCTTATGCTCCTTGTCCTGATCAATCATTCCATCAACATTAAAATCCCTCTTGTCATCTGACATCGCACACCTCCTTTTTACAAAAAGGATTCCTATTTTTAACCAATGTCAAAGAACACTGATATTATTAAAAATAATAATTATATTGTCAACACTCTTGATTTTTTAAAACACTTCCGTTATCTTAAATACAATAATATGAAAAAATGTTATCGCTGTGAAAAAACCTCGTTAATGGCTGGCACCCGGCATCTTTTACGCGGCCACTATAATCCAACCAATTGGAGCAGGAAATATCCCAATCTCCAACAGATTCGCCTGCCTAAAATCGGCAGAATTTTAGTTTGCACAAAGTGCCGAAGGGTCCTGACGAAAGACTCAAAAAATCAAACGCCGAATCCCCCGCACTAAATTTCAACGGAATATAGAATAGTGGCAGTTCGCACCATTTGGCCCCGCACTAAAATTTTCGGACTGTAGTATAACGGTAGTACGTACCCTTGGGGTGGGTATAGCCCGAGTTCAACTCTCGGCAGTCCGACCAATAAAAAACCCGCGGCTTTATTGCGCAGGTTTTTGATTGACAATTTTAAATTTTCGATAATCAAGAGTGAGCTTGGAGCCTAATGCCGCCACACTCAAAGTCGTATCAATGGCTGTCCGACCGGTATAAATTACGCGGGACTCTGGCACCAAACGCAACTGCGAAGTAAAAGAAAACGGCGGAGTTGGCGGCCCCAAAACCACGCACCATCTCACTAGCGGGCTCACCAAATCATAGGGATTCACCGGCAGATCCACTTTGGCCGTCACAATGCCGATAGTCCAGCTATTGCCTTCAATATAAAAAAGAACCTCTTTTAAATCACTCTCGTCTTTTTCCTCTCCGAAGAAAAGCAAAACTAAACTGGAAATCCAAGGGATGCGGCTGTTCAACAGCCAAGATTTCAACCAGCGCACGCTTAAAAATACGCCGGTAGCCACGATCAAACCGCCAAGAACACAACATTTAATCAAAAAATTTATGAAGTTGTTATCGACGAATTTATAATCAATCTGATTTAAAAATCCAACAAACCACAACACTACAAAAGTGACTAGGCCAAGCACTAGCCATAAAATCAAACCGCGTTTGATCAATATCCAAATTTGCTTTATCAATGATCACCTCCGCTAAAAAACTTTGTCGTGTCTGGCAGCAACCACTTTATCATAAAAACGCTTGCAACCGCAACCAAAAGGCCCGCCACAATATCCAGGGGCCAATGCACTCCGGCAATAACGCGCGCAATCCCCATTAAAATCGCGCCGCTCAAAAACCAAAGGCGCCAACGCCGCCCACGCTCTCCACGAAAAAGAAAAAAGAATAAAATAGCGAGGGTAAAATAGAATACCGCGTGGCCAGAAGGTAGGGAATTACTGGAAGAATGATTAACTAAGGCTGTAAAATTTAGCGTCAAAAAAGGACGCGGGCGATTATAAAAAAATCTAATAATTTCCGTAAAAATGCCCCGAGACAAAATTAACGCCAGAGCAGTAAAAGAAAAATAATAAAACCGAGTCTGAAAATCTTTTTCTTTAAAAAGAAAATATATATAAATAATTGCTAAAAAATATGGCAAATACTCGGCTAAAAAAATGATCAACCAGTCCAACATCTTAGACTGGCCGGCAATGCCATGAAGAAGATTAAAAAGCGCGAGCTCAAAAGACATGCGTAAAACCCAGGTTACCTCCTTACAAACGGCACCAAACCCAAAACTCGAGCCCGCTTAATGGCTTTAGCAAGAGCTCTTTGATGTTTAGAACAAGTAGCGGTATAACGCGGGTCCACAATTTTTGCCTGACTGGAAAGAAACCGTCTTAATAATTCCGGTTCTTTATAATCAACTTCTTGAAGATTTTGAGAACAAAAGAAACACTGTTGAGGCATAATTAAAATTGAATATCTCCTTCTTTAATTTCTTCACTAATATCTATGGAGGGTACTTCGGATTCAGGCGCTTTGTCAATGCCAGAACCTCCCTTAGGGGCAAATCCGCCTTGCGGACGATTACCTGTAGGTTTGGGTCCCAACTGAAGGCTTTCCGAAATAATTTCTGTGGTTTTTCTTGGCTGCCCCTGCTTATCTTCCCAGCTTCGGGTTTGCAAATGCCCTTCTATTAAAACCAAGCTGCCCTTAATCAAATATTGCGTGGCAACTTCGGCTTGGCGCCCCCAAACTACGACATTATGAAACTCGGTTGATTCCTGTTTCTGGCCAGCTTTATCCTTCCAAACTCTATTGGTAGCAACGCCAAAGCTAGTTACTTGTTGGCCGCCAGCAGTTGAACGAAGCTGGGGATCAGCAGTAACTCTGCCGAGAATAAAGACTTTATTTAAATTCATAAGAGTACACGAATATTTTTATCATCATAACTGATTCGCGATATTTTGCCAATCATTTTCGCATTACCTGCCTGCCGGCAGGCAGGTTCGCGATTACTTTAGTATTTCTTCCAATTTCTGTTCTAAAGCTTCGTTGCTTAAAACTTGAGGCAGTTGAACCGGGCGGGGAGCGGCGTTAGTAGAGGGTTCGCTAGCAACGGAAGATGGACGGCTTTGATAATATGGCTGTCTTTTTTTAATCGGAGGAGTGATGATTAAGAATCGCAAAACTTTTTCATTTAAAGTCAAAGACTGCCGCAAATCAGCAATGGTAGCCGGATCAGCTTCAAAAAAATAAAACCCAAAAAATCCTGAATGATGTTTTTGAATAGGATAAGCCAAACGCACATCCTTAAGCTGGCCGCGTTCTGATATATTAGCCTGAACAGCTTTCAAGGCATTATCAATCTCGCTGATTAAATCAGCGGACTTCAACAAAAACGATATTTCGTATTCTTTTTTATTTTCTTCTGTCATACCGCGAAATTATACACTATTGATTTTAATTTCTCAAGTCGGCAATAAACTCCGCCGCCTTTTCGTAGGGAACATCCCGCAGCCTCGACGGCTAGGCCTCGTCGAAGACGAGCGTCGAGGCGAGGGAGAAGAAAATTTTTTCGCTGGAAAAAAATTATTCTGGTTCCCATAGGAAAGGCGGCGGAGTAAAGGCATCACCAATTATTCCACTCCCTCTCCCTCATCCCCGCTAGTGGTGCCGGATTCAGCTAAATTTTCCTGAATCTTTCTCATTTCTAAACCCGTGCCAACCGGAATCGGTCGGCCAATAATAACATTTTCTTTCAAGCCGCGCAGTTCATCCACTTTTCCATCCAAAGCGGCATTAATAATACTGCGAGCGGTTTCCTGGAAAGAAGCGGAAGAAAGGAAGCTTTCGGTAGAAAGAGCGATCTTCGTAATGCCCATCAATAATTGAGCGGCTTTAGCGGGAGTTTTATTTCCCTTTTTCATTCTGCGATTTACTGCCAAAAACTTGGATTTTTCCACCACGTCGCCGACAATAAACTCCGTATCGCCAGTATCTTTAATCTTAACTCTTGCAAACATCTGCCGAATTACTACTTCAATATGCTTGTTATTAATAGCGGCGCCTTCCGCAAGATAAATCTTTTGAACTTCGTTAAGAATATAGCGCTGAACCGCGGAAGATCCTCTTAAGCGGAATAATTCTTTTAAATCCAAATTGCCTTCGCAAAGCTGTTCACCTTTTTTAACCTTCTCGCCTACCTTAACAAAAACTTCTGCCAACCTAGAAATAGCATATTCTTTGGGTTCTTTCACTTTCGGTTCTAATACTTTAATAACCTTAATTAATCCTTGCTCTTCAATCGCCGCCACATCTCCTTCAGATTCCGCCAGAAAAGCGCGGCCCTTGGGCGGACGAGCTTCAAAAACTTCTTCAATTCTAGGCAAACCGTGAGTGATGTCGGAACCCGCCACGCCGCCGATGTGGAATGTTCTCATGGTCAGCTGAGTCCCCGGTTCTCCAATAGATTGAGCCGCGATAACTCCTACAGCCTCGCCGATTTGAACAGACTTGTTGTTCCCTAAATCAAAACCATAACAAGCGGAACAAATGCCATACAAAGTCTTGCAAGTAATTGGAGACCTGACTTTAACTATATTAATATTGGAATTATCAATAATTTCTCCTTCCTTTTTATCTATAATTTCCCCGGCTTTCAACACAATTTTCCCGTCAACTTTAACGTCTTCTAAAACTACGCGGGAGAACAATCGGCTGGCGAAACTGCTGCCCAGCTCCAAGCCATCTTCGCGCAAAAGTTCTATGCCCTCTTTGGTGCGGCAATTCTCTTCTTTAATAATGACGTCTTGGGCAACGTCCACTAATCTCCTGGTTAAATAACCGGCCGAGGCGGTTTTCAAAGCGGTGTCCGTAGATCCTTTTCGAGCGCCATGAGTAGAAATGAAATATTCCAAAACGCTTAAACCTTCCTTATAAGAAGAGCGGATCGGCAATTCAATGGTTTCGCCCTTAGGATTCTGCACCAAGCCTTTCATGCCCGCCATTTGCACTGGCTGAGACCAGCTGCCTCGAGCGCCAGAATCAATAATTTGATAAACCGAGCTGCTCTTTAACAAAGTGGCTGGGACTAATTTTGCCAAATCCCCCTTCACTTTATTCCAAATAGAAACAGTGCGCGCCCTTCTTTCCATATCGGTTAATAACCCCTGTTCGTATTGGCCCTGATTCAAAGCCGCTTCCTCTTCAGCCTTCTTTAAAATTTCCGGCTTTTCTTTGGGCGTAATTAAGTCATCCATGCCCCAAGTAATGCCAGATAAAGTAGCATATTCAAAACCAATTTTCTTTAAATTATCAAGATATTGGCTGGTATTTTCCATTCCTACGGCATTGATAATTTGAGCAATCAATTTGGACAATTCTTTTTTATTAAGATTAACATTAACGTAAGGAAAATCTTTCGGTAAGGCTTCGTTAAAAATTAAACGGCCAAGAGTAGTTTCTAAATAACGTCCCGGCAATTCCGGTTTTAAAACCTTAATCAAAGCATTAATTTCCACCAAGTCGTTTTCATAAGCAAACAACGCTTCCTGGCTGTCAGCAAAAACTTTGCCGGCTCCCAAACCGTCTTCTTTGGCTCTGGTTAAATAATAACAACCCAGAACAATATCCTGGGTAGGAACCGCAATGGGTTCGCCGGTTGCCGGCTTTAAGATATTCAAACTGGACAGCATTCTGGAAGAAGCTTCGGTTTGAGCTTCGGCGCTTAAAGGCAAATGCACCGCCATTTGGTCGCCGTCAAAGTCCGCGTTAAAAGCGCTACAAACCATTGGTGGAATTCGAATCGCCAAATCTTCAATCAACAGCGGCTGAAAAGCTTGAATGCCTAATCTATGCAAAGTGGGCGCGCGGTTCAAAAGAACTTTGCGATTAGCAATAACTTCTTCCAAAATTGCCCAAATTTCCGGAGAAGCCTGCTCAATTAAACGATTGGCATTCCGGATATTATGCGCTAAATTTCTTTCTAAAATTTTATTAATGACGAACGGCTTAAAAATCTCCAAAGCTAAGCGCTTCGGTAAACCGCATTGGTGCAATTTCAAATCTGGGCCGATCACAATCACCGAACGAGCCGAATAATCTACTCTTTTACCAAGCAAGTTTTGGCGAAAACGGCCCTGCTTGCCTTTCAACATGTCGGCTAAGGATCGCAACGGCCGGCGCTGGCTGGAAAGCTGCTGAGATCCAAAGCGAGCGGTATTATCCACCAAAGCGTCAACCGCCTCCTGCAACATTCTTTTTTCATTAGTAACAATAACTTCCGGAGCTTTAATCTCTAAAAGCTTTTTCAAGCGGTTATTGCGATTGATAACTCTCCTATATAAATCATTCAAATCCGACGTGGCGTAACGGCCGCCGTCTAAAGCAACCATCGGCCGCAAATCTGGGGGCAAAACCGGTAAAGCCGTCATAATCATCCATTCCGGCCTCATATCATTTCTATAAAGCTGGGTGGCGATTTTCAAGCGCTTTAATAAGCGGATTTCTTTGCTCGGATCTTTAACATCTTTCAATTCTTTTTGAGTTTCCGAAATTAATTTTTTCAAATCGATTTTCTCTAAAATTTTTCTGACCGCTTCAGCGCCGCTGCCCGCCTCAAAAACATCGGCGAAACGGCGGGACAAATTGAAATATTCTGTTTCATTCAAAACCTGTCCCAATTCTAATAAATCCAGCATATTCTTCGCCTCCGTTAAACCCTTTTTTAATTCATCAACTTTTACGCCCTCCTTTCGGGAGCTCTTTTTTCTAGCCTCAAATTCTTGCTCCAATTCTTTAAGAACACGCTTGCGGCTCTCTTCATTAACAGCCGTAATAATATAAGCAGCGTAATAAATCACCCGCTCCAACTTTGGCAAAGGAACAGATAAAATAGAACTCAATTTTGAAGGAGAGTTTTTGAAAAACCAAATATGGGCGACTGGGGCGGCCAATTTTATATGGCCCATTCTTTCACGGCGAACAATGGATCGGGTTACCTCCACATTGCACCGATCACAAACTAATCCCTTATATCTAATCCGGCGATATTTCCCGCAATAACACTCCCAATCTTTTGTCGGGCCAAAAATCCGCTCTGAAAAAAGACCATCTTTTTCCGGACGCTGAGTGCGGTAATTAATAGTTTCCGGCTTAATCACCTCGCCATGCGACCACTTAATAATCTCTTCTGGAGAAGCGATCCTTAATTGCATAGCGTTAAAATCAGAAAAATTTGGCATAATAATTTGGTTTATTCTTTTTCTTCTTTTTTCTTAATTAGTTCGACGCTTAATCCCAAGCTCTTTAATTCGCTCAATAAAACGTTAAACGATGCCGGGATATTTAAACTCTTAATGGGCTCGCCGCGGATAATAGATTCATAAGCGGCCGAACGCCCGAAAACATCGTCAGATTTAATCGTCAAAACCTCCTGCAAAATATGCGCGGCGCCATAAGCCTCCAACGCCCAAACTTCCATTTCTCCAAAACGCTGGCCGCCGAACTGCGCCTTTCCGCCCAACGGCTGTTGAGTAATCAAAGAATAAGGGCCAATGGAACGCATATGGATTTTATCTTCCACTAAATGGTTAAGCTTCATTATATAAACAACTCCCACGGTCACTGGCCTTGGAAAAACCTTGCCGGTGCGTCCGTCATAAAGCTTCAGCTGTCCGCTTTCCGGAAGCCCAGCTTTTTTTAATTCTTCTTTAATTTGCGCCTCGGTCGCTCCGGATAAAGCGGGCGTAACCGATCGGTAACCCAAAGCTTTTGCGGCTAATCCTAAATGGGCTTCTAAAATCTGACCCAAATTCATACGAGAGGCCACGCCTAAAGGATTCAAAACAACGTCTACCGGAGTTCCATCTTCTAAATAAGGCATGTCTTCTACCGGACGAACCTGAGAAATAACGCCTTTATTTCCGTGCCGGCCAGCCAACTTGTCGCCAGCGCGCACCTTGCGCAATTGCGCAACCTCTACCTGGATTCTTTTAATAATTCCCGGCTCTAATTTATCGCCGCTTTCGCGAGAAAATATCTTAATGCCAATAACATAGCCGCTTTTACCGTGAGGCATAGTTAAAGAACTATCTTTAACATCACGGGCTTTTTCTCCAAAAATCGCCCGCAATAACCGCTCTTCTGCGGTCAATTCAGTTTCACTTTTCGGAGAAATTTTTCCAGCTAAAATATCGCCGGCCCGAACCTCCGCGCCAATACGAATAATGCCCTCTTCATCTAAATCTTTGAGTTTATCTTCAGAAACGTTAGGAATATCAGGAGTGGTAAGTTCCGGACCCAATTTCGTGTCGCGAACGTCGCAATAAAAATCTTCGATGTGAATAGAAGTGAACTTATCTTGCTGAACTACCCGTTCGGACAAAACAATGGCGTCTTCAAAATTCGCTCCTTCCCAAGATAAAAATGCCACCACTAAATTTTGCCCTAAAGCCAAAACGCCGTTATCTACCGATGGACCGTCGGCTAACAGCTCTCCTTTTTTAACTTTCTGCCCCACCCGAACTAATGGCCGATGAGAAATGCAAGTATATTGGTTAGAACGTTTAAATTTATTTAAAGTATAAACTTTGGATCCGGACTTTCCTTTAACCGCAACATGATTGGCGTCCGCTTCTTCCACAACGCCATCTTCCAAAGCTAAAACCACCTGGCCGGAATCATGCGCGGCCTTCTCTTCTATGCCCGTTCCCACATAAGGGGCGTCAGGCGTAATAGAAACTACGGCTTGGCGTTGCATGTTGGAACCCATCAAAGCGCGGTTAGAGTCATCATGTTCTAAGAAAGGAATCAGAGCGGTAGCAACGCTAATGGATTGAATTGGAGCAACGTCAATAAGATCCACTTCGGAACGGGGACAAATGCCGGGCTCGCCATTAATACGCGCTTCAATCATATCGCCCAATAAATTGCCGCCCTCATCTCGGAGAACGCCCGCGTGAGCAATTTTATATTTTTCCTCTTCAATACCATTAAGCCAAACTGTATCCTTGGTAATTTTCCCGTTCTTCACCGCGACATAAGGAGTTTCCAAGAAACCCAAATTGTTCACTCTCGCAAAACTGGCTAAATGATTGACTAATCCAATGTTGGCGCCTTCTGGAGTCTGAATGGGACAAATTCTTCCATAATAAGAACGATGAACGTCGCGCACCTCAAAACCGGCGCGCTCCCGAGTTAATCCGCCGGGGCCCATCGCAGAAATCCTGCGTTTATGCTCTAATTCCGCCAAAGGATTTACCTGATCCATAAACTGCGACAGCTGGGAGGAAGAAAAAAATTCTTTTACCACCGAAGTCAGCGGACGAACATTGATCAGCTGCACAGGAGTCAAGGTATTAATTTCTAAGGTGGACATTCTATCCTGAATAATTCTCCTTTGCCGAGCCAAACCAACGCGTAATTTATTTTGTAGCAATTCGCCTACCGGCCTGACTCTGCGATTGCCCAAATGATCAATGTCGTCCGGCTCCATGGATTGATCGTTATTTAATCGGATAATTTCTCGCACCACGGCCACTAAATCATTTAAAGTTAAAAGGCGGCTCTCTTCATCTTTAATCTTCAAGCGCTGATTGAGCTTAAATCTTCCAACTTCCGATAAATCGTAACGATCCGCCCTCTGGAACATAGCGTCAATCAAACTTTTGGCGTTTTCTACGGTGGCCAAATCGCCTGGCCGAATCCGTTTATAAATTTCTAAATAAGATTCATCAAGATTCTTAGCGGAATCTTTTTTCAAAGTTGGCTTTATATACTGGCGATCCCCCACTTCAATATCCGCGAAAGTTTTAATAATCTCTTCTTCTTCGGTCATACCAAAAATCCTTAATATATCGGACACGGCGGCTTTACGTTTTCGGTCAATCTTAACGCCAATAAATCCATCCGCATCTGTTTCAAATTCCAGCCAAACGCCGCGGTTCGGAATAATCTTGGCGCCGAATAATTTGCGTCCGCGCCAAACATTGGCGGTAAAATAAACTCCGGCAGAACGGATCAATTGTGAAACTACAACCCGTTCAATGCCGTTAATAATAAAAGTTCCCCGATCGGTCATCATCGGGAGATCGCCAAAATAAATTTCTTGTTCTTTCTTTTCTTTAACCCGATGATTTTCCAATCTTAACTTCAACCTTAACGGAGCTTCGTAAGTTAAATCCTTAAAACGCGCGTGAGCCTCATCATATTTAGGTTCATCAAAATAATAATCTACAAAATGAAGCTCAAGGTCCTTTCCGGTATAATCCTTAATAGGAGAAACTTCTTTAAATAACTCTTTTAAGCCCGTCTTTAAAAACCATTGATAAGATTGGGTTTGGATTTCCACTAAGTTAGGCTGGGCCACTAAGGCTTTGGAATGGCTAGAAAAAACTTTAGTTGGAAGTTTCATTGATAATTAATAATAATTTAGTAAGTTTAAAAAAAATAAGCGATTTATTGTAAAATAGGGTGAAAACGAAAAAAACCAAACGATAATGGCTTTTTAAGATAATTATTAACTATTTAACACAATGGCCTTATAAATGTCAAGCCCCTTATTTTTTCAAATATCTTGACCGATTTTCATCGTGTTCTTCAAAAGTTCTGCTAAAAATAGTTTTTTGGGTCTTGGGGTCGGATAAATAATACCAATATTCCGAAGTCTTGGGGTGCGTAGCGGCATAAAGCGCGTTTAAACCAGGATTGGCAATGGGCATCGTTGGCAAGCCGTAACGCTTATAAGTCTCTGGCGCCGCATCAACCTGTAAGGCCATATTAATCCCTAAACGTTTGCGTAAAATGCCCGAGACTATTAACCGATCATTATGCAAAGGTACTTCTTTTTCTATCAAGGAAGCTAAAATAATAATTTCGTATTCCGTTAAATCATCACCTCCAATTCGGCTATCTTCTAATAAAGGCTGAGCTTTTTTCTGAAAATTATCCAGAATTTTTCTTAGTACTTCTTCTGGCGACGAATTGGCAAAAAAACGATAAGTATCGGGAAATAAAAATCCTTCCAAAGATTTCACCTTTTCTAAAAAAGAATAGGCCACTCTTAATGAGGCGAATTTGTAATTTTGAATATCCTGAACGGAAAGAATGCCTAATTCGCTAAATTTTTTATCAATCTCTCCTAAACTTTCGCCTTCAATAATAGTAGCTTGGATATCATTTTTAGAGCCGGCCACCAAAAAAGTAATAATATCGGGGGTGCTTAAAGAAAGCTTGAGATTATAATCGCCTGGTTTTAAACGGCGCAAAGCTCCCGAGATAAAACCGTAAACTTTAAAAGCTAATTCAGATCTGATGAGGCCGGTTTCTTTCAAAGACTGAGCAATCTCTTCCACGCTTTGGCCTTGATTAATTTTCAATGCCACCTCCCGCTTACTAGCCGAGGTTAGGGGCGTAAGCAAATATAAAAAATAACCGAGAATAAAACTGGCCGTTATTAAAATAAAATAGATTTTAATTGCTTTTCCCATTATTCCATTAACAGCGGTACGCCGCGAAAAAATGAAGACCGCGCAACAATACCCTGAATTATACCGACTAAAATCGCGTTAGCCAAAAGATTGGATCCTCCGTAACTTAAAAATGGAAAAGAAATTCCGACCACCGGCAAAAGGCCAATAGCCGATCCAACATTCAAAGCAAAATGAGCCAGCATCATAATGATCGCCCCCAAGCATACTAACCGAGCAAAATTATTCTCCGCTGCCAGCCCAATTCTCGCGATTCTAAAAATTAAAAATGCCAAAGCTAAAATTATTAAACTGCCTCCGAAAAATCCCCATTCCTCCACGAACGCGGAAAAAACAAAATCACCTTGAGCTTCCGGTAAAAATCCTAATTGCACTTGAGTCCCCTGGCCGAAACCCTTGCCCCAAAATCCAGCTGAGCCAATGGCAATCTTAGACTGATTAACTCCATAATTCACCTTAAGAGGCGAATATTCCGTGTTAAAAACAGCGATGACTCGTTCTTTTTGATAATCTTTCAAAAGATATCCCCAGGCCAAAGGGCTAATAACAATAAAAATTGCCAAGCCTATAAAAATATATCGCCACGGTATTCCGCTAATCAATAAAAATCCTAACCAAATGCTGGAAAAAACCAACACGGAGCCTAAATCCGGCTGCAGCAAAACTAAAATTGCCAAAATAATAAAATAAACAAAAGATTTAAAAATATTTTGCCAATTAGCGATAGCAATGTGACGGCTAGCAAAAAAATAAGACAATATAAGAATCAAAGCGACCTTAGCAAACTCCGCGGTTTGAAACCTGAAAGGCCCGATCACTAACCAGCTTTTTGATGACCTAATCGTGGGAGCGAAAATCAAAGTCAAACATAAAAGCAGCGCGACCGCTAAATAAATTAGCAGCACAAGCCAACGATAGCTCATCAAAGACCTCCATTCCACTAAGGAAAAAGAAAAGATTACTAAAAACGCCGCGATAAACCAAAAAAATTGCCGCCAAAAAAAATCTGATCCAATGCTATAAAGAATTAATAAGCTAGAGATGGCTAAAAATAAAATGGTTAAATTTAATAACCAATCTTGTTTTTTAATTAAAGACAACATTCAAAATTTTTGAATTTATGTTTCTAGCGCAGGCCGTCAACAAAGATGAGGGTCGCGCCAGTGTCAATCGGTTCTCCGGCTTTAGGCAATAAAACAGTAAAAGCGCGCTCTTCAAACGGATCTAAATCTTTAATTACTGTCTTAGAAGCCGCCACCTCTCTCCCCGATTTACTTAAAATCACCGCCGCGACATTAACCGCAGAAAGTTTAAAACTATTATTATTTAAAGCCAAGCCCGTAACCCTAATCTGATCTTTTACTATTTCGGATTTTACGGCTCTGTATTGAACATCCGGCCGGCTAAATTCTTCAGCCAATCGCCAATTGGGATTTTCAATTCTTAAACCAATGCGTCCGATATCCGCAGAATTTATTTTAACAGGCGCCTCAACAATGGTTTTAATACTCCGAGGATAAAGAAAAGAACTGCCGAAAATTGTATCAATCAATCCATCCTGAATGTTGTAAAAATCTAAATAATAGGAAAAATGATCGGCTCCGGCAGAATTAGAATTTTTTAATTGAAAATAAACCGACCCGTTTTCTAGATCAGCGCTTAAAAACTTTGGCTGTAAAAATATTTCAATAGGGCTTAAATTTTTTAAAGCGCAAGAAACGCAAGAACCGCCGCAATCCACGGCTGTTTCATCTTGATTTTGCCGATTGTCAAAGCAAGTCGGCGACGCCCGAAGAACCAAAAAATAAATTCCGTAACCCAAAAAGGAGAAAAAAACTAAATAAAAAAATCCGTAAATAAGCTGTTTTCCTAAACGGTTTGAACCCATATTAAAAGTATACTTTAAACCGCGTTTTCTGATATTTTCTCCGCTACGCAAGGCGCGCTGAGGAAGGTGTGCCGGTTGGCACTCCGACCGAGGTGCAACACAGCGGAGCAGGAAAATAGCGAAAACCCTTGGGGGATACGGCCAATTTCGTCCGGCACTGCGTCGCTTCGGACTCGACGTATCTCAAGATACGCCTTCGTCCTCGCTTCTTGCGCCAAACGAAATTGGCTCGTATCGCGATTGAAGATATTTTTAATATGGGTTCTAAACATTCTTTTTAGTATAGCTCTGAAAATGAAAATTTCCCACACAAGTATCCGGGCGAACCCTACTTTCCCAACAGCCGAAGCCGT
>Ga0209542_10011946_pt1 | contig 15298 bp, 22 predicted proteins | sample RifCSPhighO2_01_FD_184028 | JGI IMG/M metagenome (GOLD analysis project Ga0209542, IMG submission 184028) | Soil microbial communities from Rifle, Colorado - Rifle CSP2_plank highO2_0.1 (SPAdes) (version 2) | ecosystem: Environmental > Terrestrial > Deep subsurface > Rock core/Sediment ... | reverse complement strand
AAAAAGGTAAAGGGCGTAAAGGAGGCATCTGTAAACTTTGCCAGCGAAAAGGCGATGGTTGAGTACAACGAATCTGCAACTTCCAGAAAAGCCCTTGAGCAGACAGTAGAAAAAACAGGCTACAAAGTCATTTCCGAAGAGCCAAACGTCAGCATGTTGAAGCTCCGCGTCATTGGAATGGACAATCCACATTGCGTTGCCACCATAAACGGCGGGCTTGAAAGGCTTAAAGGGGTTATTTCCAAGGAGCTTTTGGTTACGGAAAAGGCAACCATAACGTATAACCCCTCTCTCGTAACTCCGCAGAAAATAAAAGATACTATTTCCTCTCTCGGCTACAAGCCAGTTGAGGCAGAGGCAGTTGACACCGAGAAAATTGAAAGGGAAAAGGAGATTAGGGATTTGAAGATTAGAACTGCTGTTGCAGTATCGCTTTCCATCCCGCTTCTGTATATCTCAATGATTTCCACATTTTTTAATCTCCCCCTGCCTTCATTCATTGAGAACAATCATGCAATTGTGCAGTTTCTGCTTGCAACTCCCGTAATGATAGCAGGCTCCATCTTTTTCACACGCGGCTTTTCAGCTGTCATAAAATCAAAAACCGCAACGATGGATACATTAGTTGCGCTTGGAACCGGCACCGCCTACATTTATTCTTTGGCAATCTCCATAATGATATGGCTCGGCAACGAAAATTACTCCCATGATAACCTCTACTTTGAGGTCGCCGCACTTCTTATTGCATTTATCCTTCTTGGAAAGTATCTGGAGGCGATTACAAAAGGCAAGACTTCCGAAGCGATAAAGAAGCTCCTTGGGCTCAAGGCAAAGACTGCAATAGTTGTAAGAAACAAAAAAGAGGTTGAGATTCCAATAGAGCAGGTTGTCAAAGGCGATATAATTGTTGTAAAGCCCGGGCAGAAGATTCCGGTTGATGGCATTGTGATTGACGGCCATTCTTATGTTGACGAGAGCATGGTTACCGGCGAGCCGATGCCTGTCATCAAGAAAAAAGACTCAAAGGTAATCGGCGCAACGATAAACAAAACAGGAACATTCCGCTTCAGGGCAACTGCGGTGGGCGAAGGGACATTGCTTGCCCAGATTATCCGGCTTGTAGAGGAAGCGCAAGGCTCTAAAGCCCCCATCCAGCAGCTTGCCGATAAAATTTCCGCTTACTTTGTCCCTGCTGTTTTGGTTATTGCAATTGTTTCCGCATTGATTTGGTATTTTGTTGGCCAAGACCCTACCTTCTCTCTGACAGTATTTGTTGCTGTGCTCATAATTGCCTGCCCCTGCGCTCTCGGCCTTGCTACCCCTACTGCAGTGATGATGGGCACCGGAAAAGGCGCTCAGCTTGGAATACTGATAAAGAGTGCCTCAGCACTGCAAAAAGCCCAGAAAATAGATTCAATTGTATTCGACAAAACAGGCACCATAACAATCGGAAAGCCGGAAGTTACAGATATTATCCCGATAGGAAATGCAAAAAAGCAGGATGTATTGAGATATGCAGCAATCGCAGAAAAGCGCTCTGAACACCCTCTTGCAGAAGCTGTTGTTAATGAAGCGAAAAAGGAGAAGCTGAAGATTCCGGACCCAAGCAAATTCAATTCTGTTACCGGAAAAGGAGTAATTGCGCATTACAAAAAAGATGCAATTTACCTTGGAAACAGGAAATTAGTCCATGTCAAAGACAAGGCTATCGAAAAAACCCTTGTTAGTCTTGAAAACAAGGGTGTAACTGCCGTTGTTGTGAAAGTCAACAAAAATGTTATCGGTGTGATGGGGATTGGCGACGCATTGAAGGAGCATTCCAGGGAGGCAATGGAGGAGCTAAAAAAGATGGGCCTCGAGATTATAATGATAACCGGAGATAATAAAAGAACAGGAGAGGCAATTGCACGGCAGGTCGGCATTAAAAAAGTTCTTGCAGAAGTTCTGCCGCATGAAAAATCCGAGGAGATAAAAAAGCTCCAGGAATCCGGCAAAAAGGTCGCTATGGTAGGCGACGGAATCAATGATGCCCCTGCACTTGCCCAGGCAGATATCGGAATTGCAATTGGCTCCGGCACAGATGTTGCAATCGAATCAGGAGACATGGTGTTAATCAGAAATGATTTGAGGGATGTTTCAAAGGCAATTAAGCTGAGCAAATACACCATGAAAAAGATAAAGCAGAACTTATTCTGGGCATTCATCTACAATAGTGTCGGAATTCCGGTTGCAGCAGGAGTATTATACCCATTCACCGGCTTCCTTCTAAGCCCAGTAATAGCAGGAGCCGCGATGGCATTCTCATCTGTAAGTGTTGTCACAAACTCTTTGTCGATGAAGAGGTACAGGCCTTAGGAGTTATTTACGAGAATAAGTATCTCCACTTCCCTGAAAATCTGGCCGTTTTTCTTTGCAATTATTTTCAAAGGGAATATTTCCTGCGGAAGCTTGTAATCCTGCCTTATTGAAGGCTTTGTAGTTACACTAACCTTTTTATCCGCCCAGGATTCCAGCCTGAATGATTTCTCAGCCAGAACGTAGTTTATGTCATTCATTGTCGGGATTGGCGTTTTAACAAGCTCAAGTGTAAAATCTCCTGCTCCGTCATTATTCTTTACATCAATTTCAAATTTTCCGCCTTCCTTCGGCAATATTATGCCCTGGTTTACAAAAACTCCCCACAGCGTTTTTTCGGCTTCCGCAAGCGGTTTTTTGCTCTCTTCCAGAAATTTTTTGCAGAACTCCTTCGCAATCGGCTCCTTTAGGTATAAAGGCATATCTCCCCCCGGAGTTGTCGCATTTCCCTTCATAAAAGTGTCAAAGCACTTCTGAAATTCCTCGTCTTCCGGGCTCTTCGGAACTTCGGCTGATTTATCTATTTTAACGCAAGACGCCAAAAAAAGGGATAAAACAAAAAAAAGAAAAACTGCCCTCATCTATGTAACCTCAACCTTGCCGGTTGCCTTCTTCACCCCAGACTGCGGCCAGAAGCTTGAGAATGTGAATGATTTTTCTGCTGTGAACTCGGCAACCTTCGGCTTTCCATCCTTCCTGTACTGGATGGTAAAGTAATCGCTCCTCACATCAAGGCCGCCATAGTATATCTTTCCGTCGTTGAAGTTGAAGGTTATCTTAACATTATCCCCTTTCTTGACATTTATTGTGTCTGGAGAAAACTCATTGTCGTCTGATGATACGCTAAATTCCTTCACCTCAACCTGCACCGGAACCTCAACTGTAAAGCCGACGCTTACTACTTTTCCGTCAGCAGTTGCAGGAACATCTTCTCCGGGAAACTCATAAACGTTCTCTTTGCCCTTGTCAACATGGAGCATTGCGTATAAGATTGGAGTTATCCTTTTTGGGTCTAAATCAACCTCCACATTATTGCTTTCACCCTTGCCTACATGGCTTAACCCTGCAACCATTCCCGGCTTTCCGCTGTCATCTGCATGGATTGCTATCCAGCCAGGCTCTGCTGCAGTTACTTTTGCAACTGTTATTGCATCATTCACAACCTGCGTATCCGCAACTATTACTTCAGGCACAATTGGCTGTTCAACAGGCGGTTGTTCTACAATCTCGGGGCATTGAGCAAATTCGCAGCTGGGCGGCACCCTTGCAACCGAAGTCCCATCCGGGCATATTTTCGCATCTTCATGGCATCCAACGGGCTTTGGCGCGCAAGAAACGACAAACAATGCAAGAACGATTAATATAACCGCTAAATATCTCATTTTTATGACCTCCTTATTTTAACGCTTCTTTAAGCACAACGGCATTATTGAATCTTCCATCCCTTGCCGAATATAAAAGCGTTACTGTTTTCTTTTCTTTTTCGAGCTGTTTTATCTTTTTGATTAGCTCAGATTTTTCCTCAAGCTCAATATTGTATTTTTTCCTGAATTCAGCAAATTTTTCCGGCACGTGCCCAAACCACTTCCGCAAACCATCGCTTGGCGCAATCTCCTTCAGCCACAAATCTATCTTTCCCTTTTCCTTGGAAATGCCTCTAGGCCATAACCTATCTACTAGAATTCTGAAGCCGTCTTTCCTGTCCGGCTTTTCATAAACTCTTTTTAGGCTTATCACGCACAAAAAATAGCATACAACTTAAAAAACTTTTCTAATTAATATCTATCCTGAATGTCCTCTTATCGCCGGCTTTTTCAGTGACTTTCTGCCCCCCAAATATCTCATCCCAAATTCCGTTTCTCCTGAAAGGGTTAATAGCAACCTGACAGCTGTCTACAGTATCAATGTCAAGAGGGTTAAACAAAATATATGCCTTCTGCTCCTTGTTCCTTGGGTTCTTCTCATACCTATGGTTATCCAGAAAGCCCTGAACAGTGTCTCTCGCATCCGCCCCTTCATCTAAATCATTTTCAAGCCTATTGGTCAATTCAGTTATTGCAGGCGCATATAATGCCTGGCAGGCAGAAGTCTTCGCCTTTTCCCTTGCACCGAGCAACTGCGGGATTGCAATGGCAGATAAAGTTCCAATTATGGCAACTCCGACAAGAAGCTCTATCAGCGTCATTCCCCTCTCGCCTTTTCGGTAACTGTTAATATCACTGTAAAAGGAATCCTTTAATTCGACTAAGTTGCCCCCTATTGGAATATAATTTTCCTGAGCTCTTGCCCCGTATGCGTCCATGATTTTTTCGAGCATTTGTTAACTCTTACTTCCTTCCATTTAAATAGTATTCCTTCAATCCTGGGAGACTTTCCAGCTCCTTTTCAAGCAGAGTTTTTTGCTCCCTCGGCGTCTCAATCCTTGTTTGTGCTTCATTTTGGCTTGCCGCTTTCTTGTCGGCTTCATCTTCAGGAATATCCGGCTTTATGATTTCTTTTCCCAGTTTCAGAATTAGTGAAGCATGCTCCTCTGAGTCCAAGTCGCCCTGTTCTATTACTTCAATATCGTCAGCTGCCAATACTTCTGAACTTCGCTCTTTAAGCCATTCAATAAGTGCAATCGCTCCCTCAATACCCCCTTTAGGTAAGCTATAGACTGCCTTCACATGCAGGTAAACCGAATGGCTGGTGCTGGATGATATGGCGACTTTTCTCTCTTCGGGTTTCAACACCTTTGCGTCTACAAATTGCTTCATCAAATCTGTTCCCCTCAAGTCCGCCTCCAGCTTGCTTGGAAGGGAATTCGCCCATTCCTTCAGTTTCTGCTCGTAAAGCTCTTTAAGCGAATTAACGCCTGTCGCCTCAAGCCCTTCGTACTTGAAGCTGAGAATTTTTCCTCTTTTGCCTTCGGGAGTGGAATAATCGACATCGGATACAACCTCGAACTCATACACCACTCTAAGGTCTTTTAGTGGGTATTTTGACGCGATGTCTTCCAGATGCCCTGAGAATTTCTCGCAGGCAATTTCAAGCGAGGATTTAAGGCCATTTTTTTCGGATTTCCCGCCTACCCCAAAAATATAATCCATTACGTCTTTGTGGGCTTCGCCGTATCCGACGCCCTTTATTTCCTTTGCCTGTTTCAAAGCAGTTTCCCTGTTGTACACTTCCTTCATTTCTTCTGCCATAACCTCTCAGGACAAGAAACCAATTTAAAAACCTTTCTGTTTTCTTTACTATTAAGTAACAAAATAGAATTGCCATTTTCAACCTTCGCAACAGCCCATAATATTTATAAACAAACTGGCGTTTTTCCTATAGTTTTAAAAATAGACGTTTAGTTCACGGCCTTGAGGGGCTGTGGGGTAACCTGGTCCATCCTTTCCGCTTTGGGACAAATGCAAAAAAGCGGACGATCTCGGTTCAAAACTAAGGGTTGTAGCCCTTAATGAAAGTCCGGGCAGCCCCATTTCACGATGGCAAAGAAAACTGTAGCACTGACAACGAAGCGCTTTGGAGCAAGATACGGCCGCAAGACTAAGCTAAAGGTTGCGCTAATTGAGGCGGAAAGGAGAAAGAAGCAGAAATGCCCATTCTGCCTTAAGGAAAAGGTAAGGCGCCTTTCGATGGGAATCTGGCACTGCGGCGCATGCCATAAAAAATTTGCCGGAAAGGCCTACTCGGTCGAGAAAAAAATAACCTTTGAAGAGGAACAATAATGGAATACAAATGCTTTGAATGCAACAAGAAAGTATCCCAGGATTACGTTAAAAAAAGGGTGAGATGTCCGTACTGCGGCTCAAAAATGCTGTTTAAGCCGCGCGCCATTATGGCAAAAATAAAGGCAAGATGAGATATCGCTTCACCCTGGAGATTGACGAGGACGCAGACATCCTGCACAAATCACTTCTTCCAGAGGTTATGCAGCACGAAAGGTCGCTTCTCAGGCTCGAAAAGGACGACAAGCTCAAAGTTATTATGGAAGCAAAAGACGCAGTTGCGCTCCGCGCTGTTGTAACTTCGCTGCTGAAGCTCATTTCAACACACGAAAAGATCAGGAAGGTGAAAGATGGCAATTAAGAAGGAAGCTGAAGCAAAGATTTCCCAGCTTCAGCTTGTAGAGCAGAGCGTTCAGGCTTTAAGCATCCAGAAGCAGCAGCTTCAGGCCCAGCTTCAGGAGGTTGAATCCGCACTTGAGGAACTCGCAAAAACAGAAAAGGCCTACAGGATCATAGGCAACATCATGGTCGCTTCAAGCAAGGATGAAATCATCAAGGATTTGGAGTCAAGGAAGGAGACTGCCGAGCTGAGGATAAAATCCATTGAAAGGCAGGAAAACCAGCTCAAGGAAAAGGCCGAGTCGATGCGCACAGAGATAATGGAGGAGCTCAAAAAATGAGCGCTGAAGACGAGGTTAAGGATGTTGCCAACACAATATCAGAGCTTGACACAGACACCACCGTGCCAAGAAATGTCAAGGAAAAGCTGAGAAAGGTTTCTGAGATTCTGAACAAAAACGAGGAGCTGAAGTCAAGAGTCAACAAGGCTCTCAACGAGATGGACGAGATTGCAGACGACATGAATATCCAGCCATACACAAGAACCCAGATTTGGAATATTGTTTCTATTCTTGAGAAATACGCATAATAGGTATTCGCCGAAATTTTACTCGACACGCAACGTGAAGGGGGCGACTTACAGATATTTATTTATAAGGGATTGTATCTTCTATGTTTTATGAAGGATATTGGGACTGAAGTTAAAGAATTAAAGTTAATGTGTGGTCTGCTAATTGTACTAGCAATCACAATATCTGTAATATCTATAGTTTTTATTATTGAATTAATCGGGGCACAAAAATTATTTATTGATGCAACATATACTGCAATAGGCATTGGTTATCTACTCTATTCAATATTTCTAATTATTTTGTCCATTGGAGTAATTAAATTTAATAGGACTGCATATCACTTAATGAAGTTTCTGGCATTTGTTTACCTATTGATATTAATTCCACTCCAAGTGATCTATAATTTCATTGATAACTCATGGGGCATCAAAGCAATATCCAATATTGGTTTACCATTGGTTATATTCATATTGATATTATCTTCATTGTCCAAGAAACGCATTAAGAGACTATTTTTTACTAAAAGAAGTCGCCCCTAGATTATGTTACGTGCCTGCGTCATACTACACTCCCCACACTTCGCAGGGGTCGATTCGGCTAACAGCGCGCGATGTTAAAATCAATTGATTCGGTCGCCTAGAAGTGGCTTCTCTAATCCATAAACAGTAATATGTAATTTTTCTCTTATTGAAGAAAATTCAGATTTGTTTATTTTTTCTGGATATGTCATAAGAAGCATAGGAACTGGATTTTTGTCTTTTCCATAAGGTGGCTGAATATAATCAAAAGTATTTAGTTTGAATCCAATTTTTTCATAAAATTTTATTCTTTTAGTTGCAATTTCAGTTTCTGGTCTTTCCACCTCCAATACGATTTTTTGCTTATTTTTAGAAAGATATTCTCTAAGTAACCCTGTCCCAATTCCTTTTCCCCTAAATTCTTCCTTTATTGCAAAATGGTCTACAAACAAAAAATATTCAAAATTCCAATCAGTAATTATTGCAACTAAAACCCTGTCTTTAATAACTATGAAAAAATTGTATTGTTTATTCTTGATTAATTCTTTTTGTAATTCTAATGTTCTCTTTTCATCTGATGGAAAAGAAGATTCATATATTTTCCATGCTTCCCTAAATTCTTTCGAACCTGAACTTTCTAATTTTATAAATTCCATATTAGGATACAAAACAACTAATGGTTTATTAAAGTAACGACGACCAAATCAACTCTGAATTTTTCCCTTCGAGACGTTGCACTAAAATTTAATCCCCCAAGCACAAATCGCGTCTTGCATGGGCGCATTTAACTGAAATATTTGCACAATTGCGCCCCTTTTCTTTAGAAAACCCCTACTGCATCTTCCCCAACGCTTCCTGCTCTTTAGCAAGATACTCCTCAAGGTTTGTTCTTCCAAGAATGTAATCCATTTGGGCCTGCTTCAGCTCATTGTCAAGCGAAGCCACGCTTACAGTTATCGTGCTTTCTGCTGCAGGCTCCTCCAGCGCAAGGGTTTTCCCAAAATTCATGGTGATTATGCCGAGTACCAGCGCAAACCCTACCAGAAGCACTGTTGCGACCAGCGGCGATAACCCCTTTTTGCTCATTTCTTCCTCCTGCCCAGGTAATCCTTCTGGAGCAGCAGCAGGTATATGAAAAGCGTAATCATTACCATCTCAAAGACTGCATTCATTATTCTCGGAATCTTGACAACATCAATCACGTACAGAACAGTAAACAGCTCCTCAATTATGTAGATGGTCAGCGCGGCAAAAAGCAGCTTCCACGGCGTCAAATAAATCCCCTTGTTGGGCATCGAGAACAGCCTCAGGAACATAAAGCCCACTACCAGCACAAGAATCAGGTTGTAGTAAGGCGCTACAGTTCCGAGGCATAATGCGAAGCTCATTTTGCTTTCCCCAGGTTGAGGTTTTGCTGGAGTATCAATGCCCTAATCAAAAGCCCGAGGATTATGGTAGGCACAACGTGAGTAAGGAAAGGCGACTCGTAAATCTGGAATGCCCTTAATGCCCCCAATATCTCCTGGACGGCAAAAAACAGAAGCACAAAAACCAGTACTTTCCACGGCCTCAGCGCCTCGTCTTTTGAAGGCAAAGCAAACATGGATATTGCAATAAGTCCCGCAATAAGCGCAAGAACAACATTCGAAATCTTAAGCACGCCCTCTATGAACAGAATATCAAACGCCATAGCGCATCCTCCCCGGCGGTTATATATAAATGTTTAGAAATTGTAAAGTAATTTAAATCATCTTCAATCCTGCCGTCATATGCAAAAACAGGAATTCAAAAGCAAGAGCGAAGAGGTCCATTCAAGAATTGCTGAGCTGGAGGCGGAGCTTTCAAAAACGAAATACAACAAAAGGACACAGCACCACATAGGCCTTGTAAAGGCAAAAATAGCGCAGCTCAAGGAAAGGCAGCAGAAGCACGCAGCAGGAAAGGGAAAAACTGAAGGATTTACAGTAAAGAAATCAGGCGATGCATCAGTTATCCTTGTAGGGTTCCCCTCTGTTGGAAAATCCACCCTGCTCAACAAGATAACAAACGCAAAATCAGCAGTCGCTCAGTACGCCTTCACCACATTGACGTGCATTCCCGGAACGATGAATTACGAAGGGGCAAAAATCCAGATTTTGGATGTTCCCGGCGTAATAGAAGGCGCAGCTTCAGGAAGGGGGAGGGGAAGGGAAGTTCTTGCCGTAACTTCATCATCGGACCTTGTAATAATCCTTGTTGACATATTCACCTACCGCAGCTTGGACAAGATAGCGAAAGAGATATACGATGCAAACATCAGGATAAACCAGCGAAAGCCAGACGTGACCATAAAAAAAGCCGCTCATGGCGGCATAAAAATCGGCACAACTGTTTCCCTCAGCTATCTGGACAACAAGACTATCGCAGACATGCTAAAGGAGTTCAGGATAATGAATGCGGATGTTTTAATCAGGGATGATATCACCCCAGACCAGCTTATAGATGCTGTCGAGGGAAACAAAAAGTACCTTCCGGGAATAACTGTTGTGAACAAGATAGACATGGCCTCTGACGAGGAAATGGGGGAGATAAACCGCTTTCTGCATCCGGACATAATGATATCTGCAGAGCAGAACATTAACCTCGAAGAGCTTAAACGGCTGATATTCGCAAAGCTTGGCTTTATGAGGGTCTACTGCAAGGAGGTTGGAAGGAAAGCAGACCTGGAAGAGCCCCTTATTGTTTTTAAGGGATGCACTCTTGAAGGGATGTGCAACAGGCTCCATCGGGATTTCGTCACAAAGTTCAAGTTTGCAAGGATATGGGGAAAATCTGCCAAGTTTGGCGGCCAGATAATAAGAAGGCTGGACCACATGCTGCAGGAAGGCGATATAGCAGAACTACACATGAAGTGAGCTGATTAGGAATTCCTTCTTCTTCATTCCTTTCTTTCTTGCAATCCTCTCAAGCGCATCATCAACATTGCTTCCGTACTGCGCCGCCATTTTCTTCCGCCATGCGAATTCGTGCTTTAAGCCGATGTCCTCTGCAACTTCCCTTAAGATTATCTTCTTGTTCTCTCCATCAATTTTATACATTGGATGAATGTTCATCGCAGAAACAATTACATCCCTGTCGAGAAAAGGCGTTAATAGGTTTACTTTAAACATCCCGGAAACCTTAGAGTCCCTTACCAAATCACGCTCCCACATGCCCTTCAATCCGCTCCAGCATTCCTTATGCAATGCCTCAAATCCTTTCTTTAATGCCTCCTCATGCCGCTGGTATCCTGCAAATATTTCCTCGCTTCCCAGCCCGCCAAAAACATTATTGATGCCGTCTTTTGTTACCTGCGCAAGAAGCACATAAAGAACAGCCCCAACCTCAACCTTGACAACATCCGGCTCCCCGATAACCTTCAGGATTTTTAGAAAAACAGTTTCCAGTTCATCCTGGGAAATTGTAATTTTCTTCAACTTAAGGCCATACTCCATTGCAACCCTCTCTGCCGCAGCCCCGTCTTTTGAATTCCCAATTCCCAAGGTATAGCATTGAAAATCGCAGCCTAGCTGCCTGCAGATTAAGGCGATTAATGCGCTGTCCACACCACCGGAAAGCAATACTGCAAATCTGCCTTTTGCCCTTGATTTCACAGCGTTTACAAACTTTTCGCTGAAGTTCCTCTTGGCCCTTTCCTTGTTTGTCTCCAAATCATCAAAATTATTTTCAAGGCCGGATATATAGCTAATCCATTCATTCTTCGGAACAAGGCTTCCGTTTTTAATAACTCCAGATTGCAATGCCATGGCAGAGAAGAAAAACCGCCAATTTAAAAGATTAATGGAGGATTCTTTATCTAAAAAGTTATAAAGCCAGCAAAAAAACCCTCTTTTAGGTGAATAAGTATGGCAAAGAAAGAACAATCGGCAAGAGAATCAAACAAGGACGAGCAGATTGGCTTCCATAAGGGCAGCCTTGCAACATTGGCTAAAGAGCGCGAGGAACTGCGCAGGATACTGCAGATTGTCGAGCAGCTAATGGCAATGCACGTCAAGGGCCTCAAGGATTTGGGAGTTGACCTGGAAGCGCAGGCAAAGGCAGCCGAAAAGAAGAAGCCGATTGAAGACATCGTAAAATGAACTATTCCTTTTCTTGCTTTCCGCACAAGCATATTACTGCAAAACACCATAAATCTCTGGAGTTCACAAAAGATGAGGAAGTAGCTTTGGAGGGCGACTGCATTGTTGGAGTCAAGGCTGATTTTGACGCAGAAAAGCTTAGGGAATTCGCTTCGGCAAACAGGGACAGGAAAATCAGGATGGTTATAAGAACCAAAACGGCCTCTGACGAGCTGGTATTTGACTTAAACCCCGAATTCAGCGACGCAAACAGCATCGTAATCAGGAAATCAAACTTTCTTTCTAACCGTACACTGGGAGTAGACGCCTCAAAAGCCGCATCAGACCTCAAAAGGGAGCTTGCCCAAAGCCTCAAGGAAGACAAGATTGAAGTCGAGCTTTCTCCATTAGTTTTAAATACCCTCTTCTAATACCTTACATGGGGCGCAAGGATTATGGCTATCAGTGCGGGAGAATTAAAAAGTAAGCCTAGAAGAGGACTTTGGCCTAAAAAAAGTTCTAAATTGGATACGTTCGACGAGTTGTCCAGAGATATCCAGGAGGGGGTTTTTCCAGGGTATGACTCTTTATCGAAAATTGTTGATGCCTCGCTAATTCCTCACCTGGATTTCATGTTTGTTGTGATTGGTCCAGAACGCAGGCGGAGAATGGGAGAGCGATACGCTGCCCACCCCTTTGAGGCAGCGCTGAGGCCCCACTTTCGGAACTGGTTTGAAGTTTCACCTTACGTCGAATCCATGACGATTGGCCACGACAATGGCGAGGTTGGTGCAAAAGGATATACCCAAGCAAAAGTCCTAAATGAAGCGCAAAGATATGTATTTGATAGCTCAATAATCACCAGAAAAGAGCGGTCAATCAGGCTGGCGCGTGGCCTTGACGACCTTACAGACTTTGAGGGCCTGCTTCTAAAAGAAGTTGGGAAAGGGGGTTCAATAACAGACATTATCTCGGCATTAGAAACCAGTGTTATGTCTTACGAAGGATTCAAAAGCGCAGCACATCCCTTTCTTGATGGCCTAGTTGGTCGGTTTGATAATTATTTTTCAAACACAAATCACAAGGACAGGCGAAACATACGCTTGCGGCTAAGAGAGTTCACTTCTATTATAAACTCATCTCTAGTCTGCATATCTGACTGCGATGAAAACGCAGAAACCAACAAAGATTTGGCAGAAGATATTCGCTATGGGGTGGGTGTAATCAACAGGATAATGCTAGACCGCTCCCACTACTTGGCTAGAATTTCTCAAGAGCTAAAAAGGCTTGACACTGGTCACATTACGAAGATCCAAGAGGAGTTTGGATCGGAGGAGCATCAACACAGCCTATCAGATGAGGTTAGGATAGCATGCTACGAACTGCTTTATATCCCAAGGATTGCAGAACATGCCTGGGAGGCTTACAAAAACGGGGAACTGGAACCATTTGCTCCGCCAATAACCAAGGCCCTTGACACAATTGATAATTTAAGGATACCTACGGAAATTACTAAGGCTGATGTCTATCACGTAGCAAGAAAAAGCGACGCAAAAATAAGGTGGACGATAGCGCTCCGCGACTCGCTGCCAAATGATGACCCACTCAAGCTTCAATTTGACCCAATAATACAAAAGACTGTAAAGCTCTTTTTGGATTATCTAGAATCAAGGATTAAAGGTGCCTCGCTGCTGCCAGACACCCGCCACGATGCCCCTAGGGGTTTCCTCGGTACTTTGTATAAGGCCTTCAAAGAAAGATATGAAGACTTTGCTCTTTCCCCTCTGCCGGAAAAGCTCCAGCCATTATTCCCCTACTCCAACATCAGGCCCAGTCTGAAGCTGTGATTCTCCTGTTCTTGCCTATGTAATTGTAGAATTTATCCTTTCCCGCCTTTCCGCATCCAACAAAATCATCATTATGCCGAACCAGCATAAATCCAGAGCCCTCTTCCTTATGCAAATCATTCCCGGCAAGCCATTCCTTGAATTCAGCGTCATTAAGCTCACAAATATTTTTGCTGCAATTTTTTCCAATCATCTGGCTCCCCTCTATGCTCAGCCTTATTTCATTGCCAAGCGTTTCCCCAAAATAAAGCCCAATGGAGTCTATCCTTAATTTTTCCAAATCAACTTTTGAGATATCCCTGTTGATGATGTAAATCTTGTTCCTGCTGTTCATCATGAAGACATAATCAAGCTCTCCCTTAAACCCCCACTGGCTTTCAAGCATTTCAAGAATCTGCTTTGCTTCTTTTTTATTCAGGAATTTCAGCTGCTGCATCAGATTCCCCACACAGGATTTTCTTTGCGGTGGATTTTTGCAATTTCTTTGAGGATTTCCACTTCCTCTTCCTTAAGGTGCTTCCTCAGCTCCTTCATTTTCCTGAAATCATCTTCAGGAATTGCTGAAAGGAGTATGTCGCCCTCATGAACAGTCCTCCCTATCGTTACCCCCGGAAGCGAAATTGCCACTTGCTTTCCCTTTTCTGCCGAGCTGAGGTTCTCCTGCTCGTGCTGTATGCTCTTAACCTCCCCAACAGCATCGCCACTTTCTTTCATAAGCTTGGTTCCAACCCTCAAAACACCGCTTAAAACATCAACCCCGCAGACTGCAGGATTGCTCTGCCTGAAAACATAGCCCTTCATTATCTGAATCTTGCACGGTCTAACAAGCAAATCCAGCTTTCCTGCCTCCTGCTTTTTGATTTCTTCAGCCTGCCATGCAGTAAGTTCGTCGATGAGCTTGTAGATGATTTCATTAAGAATCACCTTAACTTTTCCGGCCTCCACATCTGACTTCACATTAAAGCCAATTATGACTGAAGTGAGCGGGTCCTTCTCATAGTTTGAGAGCGCATCAGAAATGTCTTTTTTAGTTACATTTCCAATTGAGGCCTTGCTTATCGCGAATCCCTTCTCCCTCAGCAGCGCAGTCAATGCCTCAAGGCTTCCAAGGCTGTCTGCCTTTGCAACCATTCCATTTTCATCCGTATCAATTATAACCTCCTCAACCTCTTTTTGCACCTCTTCTTTCACTTTCTCAATTTCTTCCTGATTGCCCGAGGCAATAGGCATCCCAGAAACAGCTTCTTCAAGCATTGGCGCAGATACTCTTACACCGCATGCAGCATTTACTTCCTTCACGGACTTGAATTTTGCCTTCCTGTCCCTCATCTCCGCCTTTGGCATTGGCTCAAACAATCCCCTGACTTTTGTCACAATCGGATTTTCCATAGAGCCTATGACAATTGTGTCGTTAACTGCCAGGCTGCCGTCATACAAAATCACATCAACAACCTTCCCTAGACCTTTTTCTTCCTTCACCTCGAGAATTGTCCCCTTTGCATTTCCCTTTTTTACCTCAAGCGATTTCTCCATGAATTTCTGCGCCAATCCCGTGAGCATCATAAGCAATTCCGGCAGCCCTTCCCCCGTCCTTGCTGATACAGGGATAAACCTGGAAGGCGCTCCACCCTTCCCACCTGCGCAAAAGGCAGACCCCTCCAAAGCCTTTCCAAGCCGGCCTCCTTACCCCCCGTCGCTTCCACTAAAAAGCGGCTGTTGGACTCGGAAAATAAAACGGCACCGGGGTCCGGCTCGTGAAAATCCACAGACACCTTCTCCAAATCGAGCCGGGCCCCCCAATCGGAAGCCAGGACCATCTCCGCCAGGGCCGTCCCCAAGCCTCCTTCTGAG
>Ga0209542_10011945_pt1 | contig 15298 bp, 19 predicted proteins | sample RifCSPhighO2_01_FD_184028 | JGI IMG/M metagenome (GOLD analysis project Ga0209542, IMG submission 184028) | Soil microbial communities from Rifle, Colorado - Rifle CSP2_plank highO2_0.1 (SPAdes) (version 2) | ecosystem: Environmental > Terrestrial > Deep subsurface > Rock core/Sediment ... | reverse complement strand
CGTTTATGGCGCTTACAACGATAAACGCCTGACCGGAAAGCATGAAACTTGCGGCATTGGAGAATTTAGGTTTGGTATTAGCGACAGAGGAGCGTCAATCAGGATTCCGATGGGAACGGCAAACGAAAGAAAAGGGTATTTGGAAGATAGGCGTCCGGCAGCTAATGCCGATCCGTATAAAGTTTGTACGGCTCTTCTTGAAACGGTTTGTGGTGGAGGATTCAACCCCAAGAAATTCGGTTGGAGCTATGATGTTAGAATTTAATGACAGCGGCGATTCGCCGTTTTTTATTCCTTGTGTTGCGGGGGTGGGATTCGAACCCACGACCTTCAGGTTATGAGCCTGACGAGCTACCGCTGCTCTACCCCGCGATTTCAATATAATATACCAGACTTTATGTACAGTTGCAATTTAGGTGATTCCAAGCTACTGAACCACTACGACAGCATTGTAAGTTGGAACTTGTTGTGATATCTTTTTCCAGCAAATTGAAATCCAAGGAGCTGGAATGAGGATGAGGCAACCAAAGTCAAAGTTAAATGAGACTTACCTAAGTGCAATCGTGGTTATTATTGGAGTTTTTCTGTTCTATGGATTGCCACCGGTATTGGCACAGGTGTTTGATGGTCATTCGGTTCAAAAAACTGAATTAAAAAATGGTTATCGTCCAGAGCTGGCGATTGTTAATCTACCGGTTGGTGAAAAATTTGTGTCGCATGGGCCAATTATTGAAGGAATTCAACCCTATATAACAGAGAAAAGGCCTGCAGGAGAAAAACCAAGGAGATTGACAATATTTCGTCCTAGCATGACAACTGCACGTTCTTGGGAAATTTACATCTATATTCAGGAACACTAGACCCATCATGAGGTGGGCTTTTTAATTACAATCTTTCCAGTGCTTTTAAATTTTTGTCGGGTAAATAAAGCATGAGAATACCCACAATAATTCCTCCGACGGCCGTAACCACGTGATTGCCCCCAAAAATTAGACCGTCAACAATATCAAGAATAATCCAGACACCCCGCCAAATAAGAATAATTCCGATTGCCACGGAGATGCCTTTCGTAAAATACTTAAAATCAAACGTTTTCATGAAGGTATTATAAGACATAAATTTACAAATAACCAGTAATAGCCAGTTGATTTTTATGGAATTTTTGGTTATAATTTTTTGTGTATACTTAAGTCGGCGTAGCTCAACGGTTAGAGCGGAACCCTCATAAAGTTCAGGTTGCAGGTTCAACTCCTGCCGCCGACACTAAAATTATGCAAGAAGGTTACAAACATTTTTTTCACAAATTTGATTCCGGACTCCGGCTTATTTCAGTTCCCATGGAAGGGACAAAAACTGTGACCGTTCTTGTTTTGGTTGGGACAGGTTCAAAATATGAAATCAAAGAAATAAACGGAATTTCTCATTTTCTTGAACACATGATGTTTAAGGGCACAGTCAAGCGACCCGGAAAAATGGATATTGCCAGAGAACTGGATGCCATCGGTGCCGAATACAATGCGTTTACTGGCAAGGAATATACAGGATATTATGCAAAGGCAAGCATGGATAAAATCGATACAATTATGGACGTAGTGTTTGATATTTTTCTTAATTCAAAACTGGCGCAGGAAGATATTGATACCGAGAGAGGGGTGATTGTAGAAGAATTAAACATGTATCGCGACATGCCTCAGCGGTATGTCTCGGATTTATTTGAAAAACTTCTTTATGGCGATCAGCCGGCCGGTTGGGATATTGGTGGAGAAAAGGAGACGGTCATGTCCCTGAAGAGGGAACAGTTTGTAAATTATTTTAATTCTCACTACGTTGCCAAAAACACAATTATTTCTGTTGCCGGTAATGTTGACCCTGAAGTTGTTAAAAACAAAACGGCTGAATATTTTGCCGATATCAGAAAAAACGATTCAGTTACCAAACTGCCCGTTGTAGAAGAACAATTCGAACCGGCACTTCTTCTTCATTTTAAAGAAACGGACCAGACACATTTTTATCTCGGATTTCGTTCTTGCAACATGTATGACGACCGTAAATATGCTTTGGGGATTTTGGGCACAGTTTTGGGTGGAGGAATGAGCTCAAGGTTATTTGAGGAAGTTCGTGACAAACGTGGCTTGGCTTATTATGTTGGAGCTGACAACGATACCTCTACTGACACCGGATATTTTAAAGTTAAAGCCGGAGTAAACAATGAAAAAGTATATGAAGCAATCAAGGTCATTGTGGACGAATTGAGAAAAATAAAAGACAATGGAATTACCGAGGAAGAGCTTCAGCGGGCTAAAGACAACATTTCCGGTTCAATGGCTCTTGGGCTTGAACACTCCGATGCCGTTGCCAATGCCTATGCCGGACCGATTCTTTTTGAAGACAAGGTTTTGACCCCGGAGGAAGAACTCGTTAAAATAAAGAAAGTGACACTTGAGGAAGTTCATCAGGTTGCCAAAGATATTTTTGATAATAAAAAATTGAACTTGGCGGTGATAGGACCGTTCAAAGACGAGGAATCGTTTAAAAAAATATTAAGCATTTAATTATATATGCCTGACAATAATCACGTACATGTAGAAATTAACACCGGAAGCATTTTAAGGTTTATTTTGATAATCCTTTTCTTTGTTTTTCTTTACATACTAAAAGATGTTCTGATAATCTTTCTCTTTGCTCTTATAATAGCATCGGCCATATCACCTTTTGCCAATTGGTTGGATGAGAGGGGATTTCCACGTCTTTTGGGAGTTTTACTTTTATTTCTAGTTGTTTTGGCTTTAGTCGTTGCAGTCTTGTCGCTTATTATTCCATATGTTTCTCAAGACATTAGTCAACTGGTTACAACTCTGCCTCAACTTGTAGCAAAAGTTTCCACCTCGCTTGAAAAAGTTCAGCAGGGCTCGCCCCAGTATCTTGACTTTATAAGTGAGATTCAAAACATACTTCAAGGATTTTCTGATTATCTTCAGCAGTCATCGCAGTCAATTATTGGTTTGATAGTAAGTATTTTTGGAGGCGTAATGTCTGCTATTGCAATTCTGATTATTTCGTTTTATTTATCGGTTACAAAAAAGGGTATAGAGAATTTCTTGGGCTCTATAGTTCCTGAAAAATATGAAGGTTATGCTATTGACCTTTGGAAAAGAGCGGAACTCAAGGTAGGTCTTTGGCTTCAGGGCCAGTTGCTCATAGGGTTGGTGATGGGATTAATTGTTTATGTCGGTCTTTCGTTGTTGGGTATTAAGTTTGCCCTGATACTCGGTTTTCTTGCCGCAATACTGGAAATCGTTCCCATGGTTGGGCCGGTTCTTGCCTCAATTCCTGCCATATTTTTTGCCTTTCTTCAGTCACCCGCATTGGGTCTGTGGGTCATAGCATTTTATGTGATAGTACAACAACTTGAAAATCACATTTTGGTTCCGGTGGTGCTTGGTAAAACTGTCGGCTTAAACCCAGTGGTTGTTATTATTGCTCTTTTGGTCGGTCAACAACTAGCTGGGATTCCCGGAATGATACTTTCCGTTCCTGTGGCCACTATAATTGTGGAAATGATGGATGACTTTGCTAAACACAAGGACTCCCGCCGCCAGTCGGCGTAATTTCTAATTTCTAATTTCTAATTTCTAAAAATTCGTCATTGGACATTGATTAGTAATTAGTAATTCGTCATTAGACATTTTTGTTGTTATACATAGTTGCTACTCCTATCGGTAACCTCGAAGACATTACTTTGAGGGCTATAAATGTGTTGAGTAATGCTGATTTAATTTTGGCTGAAGACACTAGGGTTACCAAAGTTTTACTGGAAAGATATAATATAAAAAAAGAAATTTTAAGTTATCATCAGCATAGCGATTTCAAAAAGATTGACCACATTATTGAAATGTTGAGAGGTGGTAAGAATTTAGTCCTAGTCACCGATGCCGGAACGCCGGGAATAAATGATCCAGGAGGATTTCTGGTTAGCGAGGCATTAAAAGCAATACCAGATTTGAAAATTGTGCCGATTCCGGGACCGAATGCGGCAATTACGGCGTTGAGCATCAGCGGATTTCCAACCGACGAATTTGTTTTTCTAGGTTTTCCTCCACACAAAAAAGGCCGTCAGACATTTTTTAAAAATATTTCAGAAATTGAGAGTACTGTGGTATTTTATGAATCAAAGCACAGAATACTGAAAGCGCTTGAAAATTTGGAAAAATTTTCTAAGCTTGGCGATAGGCAAATAATGATTGTCCGGGAATTAACAAAACAGTTTGAAACTATTTATCGGGGGATACTGGCAGAAATAAAATCAAAATTAACCGATAAAAATCTTTTAGGCGAATTCGTGGTGGTAATTGAGGCGCAAAGGCGCCGAAATACTGAACTTAGCAAAGCGAATGTATAAATAAAAAATAATATGTCAGAAAAAATTACAACAATAGATATAAATTCAGGTTTAACAAAACCAAAGAAGGAGATTGTTTATCAAGAGGTGACCGAATTAGAGTTGCCAATCAAAATAATAATAGAAAAAATAAGAACCAGAATTGAGAATGGTGAGTACGGACTTATAATAGGCGATGACGCTTCGGGAAGAATCCCGACCTTGATTCTTGGAAACTTTATTAAAAAAGTTTCAGAGCAAAAGGGTCTTGATAAGCCGAATATTATTTTTATTCCTGGCGCTTTCATTAGCGGGTCATTTGAAATTTTGGAACTTGATGCTTATGTGGAAAAATGGGGCATGGTAGATAAAGATAAAAGAATTTTGGTTGTTACTGATTCGATTCGAACTGGAGAAAGTCTACGAGTTTTGGTCAGCACCCTTAAGGATCTAGGATATCCTGTTGATGTCGCAACCATAGGCATAGAAGATAAAGATAAAGAACATGTAGTTACAGCCAGAGAGCAAAATCTCTCAGGCATCGAAGTTTTAAGCGGAGATTATAATAGGTACGATAAAAATAAAACAGGAGTATTCCCTCATACCCCTAAGATATACGGTCGGAAGGAACTCGCTGGTGTCGAAAAAGTGAGAGGTGAATTAAAGTCCCGAGCCCTTAGTCGCAGACTTTCAGAAGACGTGATGTCTCAGATCCAACCAAAGATTAATCAAGCCAAAGAAGACGCCGGTGTAGTAACAGATCATATAGTTAAATGGTATGAATCTCAAAAACAAAAGCAAGAATAATATCGAATATTTGATTATTCCGTTATCTTGTGGTATATTTAGGGTAAAGTTAATCGGTATTAAATAAAAATGCTTAAACAAACTCACAATACTATCAGTATTCTTAAGCAAGAGATAAATATGCTTCGTTCTCTTGTTATAAGCACGATTGGTAAAGATAAAGAAGGAAATTATAATCCTTATTTTGTGAAAAAAATTCTCAAGGATAGTGAAGAAAAACCGACTCATATTTTTAAAGACAAAACCTCCTTTCTTCATCAATTGAACTAAAACGATGATCAAGATTGTTTTTGGCGGAGTTTTCGTTAAGTCAGCGCATAAATTGCCGAAAAATTTAAAAATAAAACTAGCAAGCTCAATTACTATTCTCCGGAACAACCCTTTTAATCAATCTTTGCATACTAAATATTTAAGTGGTAAACTAACCGGGTTGTTATCTTTCAGAGTTACTCATGATTGGCGAGTCATTTTTAAGTTTATTGATTCGGATCTAATCCAGCTTATCGAAGTAGCCAACAGAAAAGATATTTATAGGTGATAAATAATGAGCAAATTTTATATAACAAGTACTCTGCCCTATACCAATTCCAACCCTCACATTGGGTTTGCTCTTGAAATTGTTCAGACAGATGTAATAGCTAGGTACCGGAGGTTGCTGGGAGAAGAAGTTTTTTTTAATACTGGCACCGATGAGCATGGCTTGAAAATTTATAAAGCAGCCACAGATAAGGGGGTTTTACCTCAAAAATTTGTGGATATCTATGCTGAAAAATTTAAGGAATTAATGAAAGTTCTAAATGTAAGTAATACATATTTCGTTCGAACTACTGATTCCCATCATGTCAAAGCTGCGCAGGAATTTTGGAAACTCTGTAGTGAGAGAGGGGATATTTACAAGAAGAATTATAAAGTAAAATATTGTGTCGGCTGTGAACTTGAGAAAACCGATTCGGAATTAGTTGATGGGAATTGCCCAATTCATCCTAACCTCAAATTGGAAGAGATTGAAGAAGAAAATTACTTTTTTAAATTTTCAAATTATCAAAAACCACTTCTTAAATTTTATAAAGAAAATCCAGATTTTGTTTTGCCTGATTTCCGATTCAATGAAATTAAAAAGTTTGTCGAAGACGGCCTGAGGGACTTTAGTGTTTCTCGTCTTAAGTCAAAAATGCCTTGGGGTGTTCCAGTACCAAACGATGACAAACACTCGATGTTTGTGTGGTTCGATGCATTAGTGGGATATATTTCTGCTCTTGGTTGGCCTGATAATCTAGAAAAATTTAATTTGTTTTGGCCCGGCATGCAGACGGCTGGCAAAGATAATTTGCGTCAACAATCAGCAATTTGGCAAGCCATGTTAATGTCGGCTGGTCTTAAAAATTCGAAACAGATTCTAATTCATGGCTTTATTAATATTGAGGGTCAAAAAATAAGCAAAAGTTTGGGTAATGTAGTTGATCCTTTTGTTTTGGTTGAAAAGTATGGGTTAGATATGGTCCGGTATTTTTTGTTGCGTGAAATTCCTTCGACCGAAGATGGCGATTTTTCTTACAAGAAGCTTGAAGAGAGATATAACGGCGATTTGGCAAATGGTCTGGGAAATCTGGTGCAGAGAGTTTTAACTCTTATTGATACCAAAATGAATGGTGAGCTTATTTTTAAAAGAGAATTGGTTGAACAAGATGTAAAAAATAAGATTGATGAATTGATGGAAAAATGGAAATCAAATATCAATTCATTTGCTTTACACGAGGCCTTGGGCAATGTCTGGGAATTAATCGGACTCGGTAACAAATACACAGATGATAAAAAACCTTGGGCGGCTATAAAGCATGATGAGAAAGAATTTTTGGCGATAATGACTAATTTAGTGGCCGCTATTTATAGCCTGGCCTGGATGCTCCAACCTTTTATGCCAGAAACAGCCGATAAAATACTTGAATCTTTTGGGGCTGACAAGAGTGCAGACATTTTAGAAAATTACAAATTTATTATAAAAAAAGGAGAGGGACTATTTCCAAGACTCTCATGATTTTTGATTCTCATTGCCATCCGCAGATGGCGCAATATGACAAAGATCGCGAAGATGTGATAAGTCAAGCTTTGAAAGAGGGCGTTTCTATGATTTGCGTAGGAACGGATTTGGAGACATCTCGACAGGGGATTGAACTTGCCCAAAAATATGAAAATATTTGGGCTTCGGTTGGACTACATCCGAACGATATATCTGAATACTTTGATATTTCCATATATCAAAGTATTTTGGAAAATCCGAAAGTTGTGGCAGTTGGAGAAGTAGGGCTGGATTATTATCGCACACCAGAACTGAGAAAACAGGAAAAGCAAAAAGAAGTATTCGGGCAGTTCATTAATTTAGCATTGAAACATGACAAACCCCTCATCCTTCATTGTCGTGATTCAAAAGCAGGCTCTATTGGACTGGCTTATAAAGACATGGCCGAGATAATTGGAAATTCCGCACTTCACGGAGTAGTCCATTCTTTTACCGGTTCCATTGAAGATGTAAAAAAATATCTTGAATTAGGTTTTCATCTCGGGTTTAATGGAATAATTACATTTGCCAGACAATACGACGAGATGGTTCGCGAAGTTCCATTAAACAGAATTCTTCTTGAGACCGATGCGCCGTTTTTAACCCCTGAACCCTACCGAGGCAAAAGAAATGAACCAGCCTATGTCGTTGAAGTGGCAAAAAAGATTGCCGAACTTAAAAACGAGCCATACGAAAAAATAGTTGGACAGACAACAGGGAATTGTAAAAAATTATTTGGCTTGCTATGATATTATAAGTTAAAATTATTTGGAGGATGAGCAATGGTTTGGGGGAAGAAAGAAAGTGGTAAAAAGGAATGGCATCTTTGTTTTCTGTATATCCCAACAAGACTTGATGACGGAAGAATGGCGTGGTTGGAGTGGGTAGAAAGAAAATATAGCCACTTCGCCATTCCTGGCGGTGAGATCTTTAATTATAGAATTACAACACGTTAGATAAGTTAGAGCCTTTGGGCTCTTTTTGATTTTTGGGGCTATTTTAGATAAGATAAGAGATAAGGAATGAAATACAATCCTGAAAAAATAGAGAAGATCCGCCAGCCGGCGGAGGCAAAAATATTGCCATTTGCAGTCTATGCCTTGCACAACAAAGAGGCCAATAAAATTTATATTGGACAAACTCATGACCTTGAGAATAGAATTGCTTTACATAATTCGCATGTATTTAGGGGATATACCAGCAGTTTTTCAGGCGAGTGGAAAGTTGTTTATACTGAATTTCTTTCCACAAGACAGGAAGCTCTTGGACACGAGAAACAGTTAAAAAGTTTTCGAGGTCGTGAGTTTGTAAAATCAAAAATATGAAAAAATATAATCCAAGCGATATAGAGCGCAAATGGCAAAAATATTGGGAAACTAAGAAGTTTTATAATACGAAGGACGGTAAAAGCAATTATATGTTGCTTACTGAATTTGCCTATCCTTCTGGCAATTTGCACATAGGTCACTGGTTAGCGTTTTCTATTCCCGATATTTTAGCCCGTTACTTAAAAATGAACGGATACAATGTTTTATATCCAACAGGTTTTGATGCTTTTGGTTTGCCCGCTGAAAATGCCGCTATTCAGAGAAATATAAATCCTTATGACTGGACCCAGGACAACATTAAGCAGATGACCAAACAGTTAAAGAGTATCGGAGCAATGTTTGATTGGTCTCGGGCGGTATCTACCATTGACCCCGAATATTATAAATGGACGCAATGGATATTTTTGAAAATGTATGAAAAGGGTCTGGCATACCGAAAAAAAACATTTGTAAATTGGTGTCCGAAAGACAAAACAGTTTTGGCCAATGAGCAGGCCGAAGGTGGTGTCTGTGACAGATGTGGGACCGAAGTTGAACAAAAAGAGCTTTCGCAATGGATGTTTAAAATTACTGATTACGCGGACAGGTTGATTGACGACTTAGAAAATGTTGACTACCCAGAAACAGTTAAAGTTGCTCAAAGAAATTGGATCGGCCGTTTCGAAGGGGCTTTAATAAAATTTTTAATTCCGAACTCAAAAGAATATATTGAAGTGTTTACGACCCGTGCCGATACGCTATTTGGCGCCACATATCTTGTTCTTGCTCCTGAACATTCGATGGTGACGAAGCTTACCCGAGACGAAAATCTGGACGCTGTAAGTAAATATCTGGAAGAGGTAAAAAAGAAAACGGAAATAGAGCGTTTGCATATTGATAAGTCCAAAACAGGGGTGGATACGGGTGGGTATGTGGTAAATCCTATTAACAATGAAAAGATTTCTGTCTGGGTGGCGGATTATGTTATCGGCTGGTACGGCACCGGTGCGGTGATGGCAGTTCCTGCTCACGATAAAAGAGATCATGAATTTGCCAGGAGATACAATTTACCAATTAAACAGGTAGTTGAAGGCGGGGACTACGAAAAGTCTGCTTTTGAAGAAGATGGAAAACTGATTAATTCCGGTGGATTTGACGGATTAACTTCAGGCCAGGCCCGAAAGAAAATTGTTGAAGAACTTAAAGAAAAAAGATTAGCCGATTTCAAGAAAAATTATAAATTGCACGACTGGGTGTTGTCTCGTCAGAGATATTGGGGCGTTCCGATACCGATGATTCACTGCGATAAGTGCGGTTATCAGCCGGTTTCCGAAAAAGATTTGCCGATTAAGCTTCCAAAACTGGACGATTTTAAACCCACAGATGACGGTCGATCTCCTTTGGCAAAAGCCAAGGATTGGGCAAATGTTAAATGTCCAAAGTGTGGACAGCAAGCCGAAAGAGAAACCGATACTATGGATACATTTGTTGATTCGTCCTGGTATTTTTTGCGCTATGCTGATCCGAAAAATAAAAAGGAATTTGCCGATAATAAAAAACTAAAATCATGGTTGCCTGTACCTTTGTATATTGGAGGAGCAGAGCACAATACGATGCATCTTCTTTATTCAAGATTTATAACTAAAGCCTTGCACGATTTGGGTCATTTGGATTTTTCGGAACCGTTTTTGGCCCGCAAGAATCATGGAATAATTCTGGGTCCCGATAATCAGAAAATGTCCAAATCACGAGGCAATGTAGTTGACCCCGATGTTGAAGTAAAAAAATACGGTGCCGATACGATAAGAATGTATTTAGCTTTTATGGGACCATATGACCAAGGCGGACCATGGAACACTGATGGAATTCAGGGGGTATTCAGATTTTTGAACCGAGTCTGGAATTTTATTGGTGAACATGAAGAACCAAAAGTCACCGATAAGGAGGCAGATAAAATATTGAATAAGGCCATCAAAGAAATAGGGGACGATATTAAAGATTTAAAATTTAATACCGGAGTAAGTGGATTGATGAAGTTGCTTAACGCCCTGGAAGACAAATGGTTGACCAAAAAACAGTATGGAACTTTTTTGAAACTTCTTGCTCCATTTGCCCCCCATATTTCTGAGGAACTCTGGCAGACAGTTTTAAAAAATAAAAAATCAATACATCTTGAATCTTGGCCCAAATATGACGAAGCATTGTTGGTGGAAGAAACAGTTGATATTGTTATTCAGATAAATGGCACAAAGCGTGACGTTTTGAAACTTGCCAAGGGGTTGTCAGAAGAAGAAATAAAAAACATTATTTTAGGAAATGAAAACGTTAAAAAATGCCTTGTCGGTAAGGAGGTAAAGAAGTTTATTTATGTTAAAGATCGGTTGGTAAACATTGTGACATGAAGCAACTCATCGAAGCGCTCAAAAAGGAGGATATAGTCAATAAGGGTAGTTTTATTTTGACTAGCGGTGAGTTGTCCGATTATTATTTTGACGTAAAAAAAGCAATAGGTAATCCCGAGTTGCTGGAAATGATGTCTTTAGCTTCGGTACAAGTCTTGAGCAAATAAAAAAGGAAATTGATAAAACTTCCGCGAAGATTTCGGGGTGTTATGTCGTTATAACATGTTCGGATAAAAAAATGCATGCCGGTATACCCATTTACCACTTGATTAAAGCTGAAGAGATTGAGGATTGACGAACGTTATTATTTAGAGTAATATATTAAGTAAATTAAAGCTCCTCGGGGAGTGGTCGAAATGTAAGAAATAAAGAAATTTAAGCAAGAATTATATGGCACAAGATAAAGACAAGGATTTCGTAGAGTTTATTATAAAAGAAATCGTCAACAATCCCGATGCTGTAAAGGTAGACAGGACCGTTGATGAGCTTGGAGTCCTTTTGACGGTTAAAGTAGCCCCTGAAGATATGGGATTGCTTATCGGAAGAAGCGGTTCAACCGCGAAAGCCGTCAGAACTTTGGCAAGAATTGTCGGAATGAGAAACAATGCCAGAGTGAACCTCAAGATTGAGGAACCGGAAGGTGGCAGAGTTGCCCCTGCCGGAAAGACAAAGAATGTGGATGATGTGATGGATGAATTAGGAAATCTATAATCTCTCAACCAAAAACGGGCAAAAGCCTGTTTTTGGTTTTAAAACAGTTCACACAACCTCCATGCATGACTGCGGGGTGTGCCTTTTAAAAATATTTGCTAAATTTTAAAAAGGCACACACCCTCCGCCGGTTGCTTTGTTTGTGGCTGGCAATTGGTAAGCGGGGTCAAAAACTTGCGGGCTGTTTTGGTGAAATTAAAAACTGCCTATGCGGCAGTTACGCGTATTCTATTAATTGGAATTTCAAAGCAATCACCCCTTTCGGTTTGGATTCGGCTAATTTTATTGGCGGTTTCGAGTAACATTAGTTCAGTTTCAACTTCTTCTTGGGTGATCTTTCCATGGACAGACATTCTGTTAACTATTAATGTAAGTTGGGATAGTGAGCAGTCAGTATAAAAATTTCTAGAGATAAGCTCCTCAAGAACTACTATTAATGGCCAGCCCATTTTAACAATGACTAACTGTCTGTCCACAATGTCGCACCCCTTTTTAAACAACTGTTTCAGTAGTATATTACATTACAAACAATGGTCAAGTTTGATGTTATCACAATTTTCCCGGAGCTATTTAGAGGATTCGTCAGCGAGTCTCTTTTGGCGCGGGCGCAGAAGAAAAAATTGATAAAAATAAATTTACATAATTTAAGAAAGTGGACGACAGATAATCACAAGACTGTAGACGGTCGGCCATATGGAGGAGGAGCGGGAATGGTTTTAAAAATTGAACCCATCTGGAAAGCGGTTCAATTTTTAAAGCGAAAAGCGAAAAGCGTAAAACGTAAAACGAGGACAATCCTACTGTCTGCCAAGGGTAAAACATTTGACCAGAAAAAAGCCCAGCAACTTGCCAAATACGACCAGCTGATTTTTATCTGCGGGCGATATGAAGGTGTTGATGAACGGGTCGCCAAATATGTTGCTGATGAAGAAATATCAATCGGAAATTATGTTCTATTCGGGGGAGAGGTTCCGGCGATGGTCATAATTGAAACTATCTCCAGATTAATTCCGGGAGTAGTTGCCAAAGAGGAATCAACAAGAAACGAGAGTTTCTCAAATTTAAAATTTAAAATTAAAAATTTAAAATTGTATCGTGAGCATCCTCACTATACTCGGCCTGAAACAATTAAATTAAAAATTAAAAATTCTAAATTAAAAATTCTTAAAGTGCCTCCAGTTTTGCTTTCGGGTAACCATAAGAAGATTGAGGAGTGGCGAGCGAAGCATTCCAAATAGTTGACTAATATAAATAAAATTGCTATTCTATTTAAAGTTCATTTAAGGTAAACAGAAAAGGATTCGGATAAGTATTGGATATGACATGGGCGGTTCTTTTATGAGGCAGGATCAAGAATTAAGCGTAGAAAACCAAATAGTTTCCAGATTAATTGAGCTAACTGATCTGGGAACCCTAAAATGGTCTAAGCTTTTTATTAATTCAACTGCCTGGATTTATGCAGTAGATTTTTCTGAGATACGCTTTCAGGTTTCTTGTTTTTATGAATAAAAAGACTTACGCCTTGTCCGTTGTTCCTCTTGACGTTTTTTCTAGGGCTGTTAGGAGTAGTATGTGCTATTCTTATGAATCTGATAAGATTCGGGAACTTATTGTTACCATTGAGAAACAGGGTCCACCTGCCTGTAATTATGGGGAATACATTTTGGACAAGACTGGTAACGAGATTTTTCTCAATAGGGTGTTAGTCACGTTAAATAATTAGGCCAGATGAGGGCCTTTTTGTAGTGATTGACATTAAAATTGATTCGGAATAATATGGATAGTAATATGTAGTGACAATTAAAATCGAATACGAATTGCCGTCATGCGACGACTGCTCCGTTCGCTCTGCTTACGGGTTGTGTAACCACGATTGGTCGTCCCAATGCCGAAATTGCCTGTTGTTGAATCCGTCCCCTTTGGGACCAGTCCCTGCGGCTCAACGCAAAAGCAAAATCTGGAGCGGGACGGATAATCGTGGTTCTGCTATTAATTAGAACCACAGAACTTTCCCAATTTTATATAGTTAACCAGCCCCGACGTAAAAAGTCGGGGCTCCGACCTCGCCTTTGGCGAGCGTCGGAGTGAATTCTTAGACCTAAATTATAAATAATTTAGATTCTATTTTTTAAGAGAGTTTGATTCTGGCTCAGGATGAACGCTGGCGGCACGGATAAGTCATGCAAGTCGAACGGTGTCATCCCGGTGCCTACATTGCCTTTTGTTGAAACCAGTCCCTTTGGAGACAGTGGTCCCGAGTTAAAAAGGGGACATAATTTAACATGAAGTCAATATCGGCATTGGGACGGCATAGTGGCGAACGAGTTAGTAACACCTTGGTACGTACTCCGAAGTCGGGCATAACTCGTCGAAAGACGAATTAATTCCCGATGGTCCTTTACGGGTAAAGTAGCAATACGCTTCGGAAGCGGCCTAGGTCCTATCAGCTTGTTGGCGGGGTAACGGCCCACCAAGGCTATGACGGGTAGGGGGTGTGAGAGCACGACCCTCAACGATGGAACTGAGATTAAACAAACATAGTCTCCTAAGAAAGTAATTTCTTAGTAAAATCTAGCTTATAATGGTGAAACCTCCTGTTGATAAATATTGTATCCACAAATTTACGGGTATGATATTATTACCATATATGGAGACAACGCCATGGGAAGTTAATAGTAAATATGTATCTGACGGGTATATTGCCGGCTTTTTAGATGGAGATGGTTCTATTAGCGCACATATTGAAAAGTTGCCTGGTAGAAGAAGATTTCCTTTTCGCGTAAGATTAAAAATAAATTTTACGCAACATGTGAGACATAAGAACATGATGTTTCTTCTCAAGAAAGCATTAGGCGATATTGGCAATGTCAGAGAAGCAAGAACTCATAACTTGTCTGAATTAGTAATTCAGAAACGATTGGATTTAAAAATAACGCTTGAGCGATTACTACCCCATCTGCTTTTAAAGCAGAGACAGGCAAGAATCGCTTTGGGTATTATTGACATATTCAATCAAGCCAAAGTAAATATTAGAAGTTCTTTGTCTGATAAAGACCTGGAACAGATATTTTCAATGGCGCGAGAAATTAGAAACTTAAATGCCGGAGCAGGCATGAAGAAAGGTTATGAGATTATTAACCCCTTAACGACTCAATCATAAGTTATAAACACGCTTATGGTTGGATAGCAAGTGGTGAATCTGCTTTTTGCAGAGGATGGCTTGCTATAATACGCTGGCCCCTTTTTAAGAAAAGGGAGAAGACATAGTCTATACCATTAGTGATAATGGACAAATATGACGGTCCATACACCTACGGGTGGCAGCAGACGAGAATATTCGACAATGCACGAAAGTGTGATCGAGCGATGCCGCGTGCAGGAAGACGTTCTTCGGAATGTAAACTGCTTTTGCGTGGGATAAATTTTGATAGTACCACGAGAATAAGGGGTTGCTAACCTCGTGAATTTTCTATCGCCTCCTCGGGCGATAGCGCGAGCCCTCATTGCAAGATGAGGTGAAAAATACTTGGCTTATATGCTGGAAAACCCAGTTAATAGTTTAGTACCTTTTTGGTGACAATCTAAACTAAAATTTTGTCGATTTAATCCACAAAATTGCTGGAAAATCAGCAGGGAA
>Ga0209542_10011942_pt1 | contig 15302 bp, 18 predicted proteins | sample RifCSPhighO2_01_FD_184028 | JGI IMG/M metagenome (GOLD analysis project Ga0209542, IMG submission 184028) | Soil microbial communities from Rifle, Colorado - Rifle CSP2_plank highO2_0.1 (SPAdes) (version 2) | ecosystem: Environmental > Terrestrial > Deep subsurface > Rock core/Sediment ... | reverse complement strand
CGCGCTCCATACCCTAGCGGGAGGCTTAATCTCTTATAAACATTTACCCAACGCCGTGCGGAAAGACGAATCCTTTATATATTTCAATTATTTCAAGACTTTTATGTCCGAAAAGAGAGGCCAGTCCGCTGCGGGAGCTGCCGTTCTTATCGCCGTCATTGCTGCCCTGATCATTATGTTCGTCATTCTCGTGCCGCCGAAAGAGCGGGCGATCATTCTGGGCGATGAGCAAGCTCCCGGAGTTCCCGGCATTCCTGCAGCGGAAAAGAACCTGCTGACCGCCAGCCCCGGCCGCATTGATTATTTAACCCAAAAAGAAGTAGAACATCCTTTGCCTGCGGTAGCGGTCTATACGCGAACGGAAAGCAAAAAGCTGGCAGACAAGAACTTGGCGTATGCCAAGAACGGCCTCTTCTCGGAAGAAGTGAGCGAATTCCGTTTCATGCTCGCTGATGTTGCCCATACGGACAATGTAGTTCTGCATTTCGCCGTCGAAGCCCTGAGCGGCAGATTACAGGCCCTTTTCAACGGCGAAGAAGTCTATGATGCTGAAGTTCTTTTAGGCGCTATCCAGCCCATTCCTTTGCCGAAGCGGCTGCTCAAAGACGATAATCTTATCGTCTTTTCCGTGTCGTCGCCCGGAGCAGCGTTCTGGAGAACCAATGAAGTCTCCTTGAAGAATATCCGCGTCGTGGGCGATGTGACGGACCTGGGCGCGCAATTCTCCCGGAACGTCTTCCTGGTTTCCGAAACGGAGAAACAAAATCTTGAAAAAGTAACATTAAAGTTCCAGCCGGGCTGCGTTTCCGGCAGCAGCAAGCTGCAAGTCCTGGTGAATGGCCATGAAGTATACAACGCGGTGCCGGACTGTGCGCTGGCTTTTATCCCCCTGGAAATTGCTCCTGACAGCATCCGCCGCGGCGAAAATGAAGTCATCTTTACGACAGAACGGGGCACGTATCTGCTGTCCGGCGTCGTTATCCTCTCAGAACTGCGGGAAGTGGAATATCCGACCTATTATTTTGACCTCTCACTGGAAGAATATGAGCAGGTAAAAGATGAAGACCTGCGGGTTCGCCTGCGGATGGAATTTGTGGATATCACCACAGATAAGTTTGGAGAGCTGATCTACAATGGCCATACCCAGCACTTTGATACGAAAGAAGGATTCTTTGTCACGGATCTCAGCGAAGACGTCGTCCGGGGAGCGAATGCGCTCAAGATCAAGCCCCGGAAAACGATAGAAGTGCGGGAGTTGCGGGTCGATTTGGTTGAATAAAGAAAATCGCCCCTGAGTTAGTTTTTTATATACTTCTTCTTTTATGTTCTTAAATATCAAATAAGAGGCAAAGAGATGGTTGGCATACCGGGTGGCGGACTGGCAAAAGTTGGTGCAGCGTATGCGGTCACCAAGAGCGCTTTAGGAGCATTAGGCCAGTATTTCAGCTTGTTCTTGATAATAGTGGGGCTGCTGCACTTCATCTTCATTCGCGGCGGTCCGCTCCATGAAATGGCGGCCATTATTATGTTCATTCTGGGAACGGTTGCAACTGTGGGCTTTTTCCGCAACTCTGACTTCTGGGAAGGCAGCCCGCCTATTCATCACACGCTGGGCGCCTGGATCACGGCAACGGCGTTTCTTTTCTGGTATTTTCCGGGAGGGAGGACAGCATCCAGCTTGCTGTATACGGGAATTATCTGGGGCCTTCTTCTCGTTATCTACGGCCTCATTGCGACAAAAGGAGAAGGCACCAAAGCCTTTGCGCTGGGGCTCATTCCCGTCATTTTTTTCTTTATGGATGTGGCTGCCGCATGGCTTTTTGGCCCGGAAATGTTGAACTGGCGGATTACTGAAGGCTTGCAAACCCTCATTTTTTACGTGCCGTGGTGGACACTGTTGGGATGGATTTTGCTGCCAACGAAAAATGCCATCGTCAATATCGTTAAAATCGTCGGCCTCATCCTTTTAGTGCTGGTGGTCATCGGGCCTTTTCTCCCGGCAGTGGGCCACGAGTCTGCAGAGTCGCTGATCCCTGGCACCCAAGGATTTCTGGAAACCAAACGGCAATTGCAAGAAGGGCTGCCAAGGCAGGAAAACCCTTTCGTCTCCAACTTCAAATGCATTACCGCCGGCCGCTATGAGGATCTGCCCGCGTGCGTTGAAGAGCGACGAGTGGAGTCAGAACTCCGTGCCTTCTGCGAAGATCGCGCTGAAGAAGAGGATCGCGAAGCGACGGATGCGTATATCGAGTCCTGCATCGAAGAAGAACGGGTGAGAAGAGAGCGGGAACGCATCCAGGTGAGCGGCATAACGGATCCTACGATCAAAGAACCCTTAGAAATTAAGTTTGAAAAAGGCGATTTCTTTCCGGACAAAACGTATCGGAGAGAAAGCGAGCAGAGCCGCATCCGCTATCCAATCGACTTGGTCATCAAGAATCCCCGGCAGCAGGAGATTTCTGTCGTTGTAGGCTGCGGCTTTGAGAAAACGAGTGGCGATGTGGTGGTTGCCGGAAGAATTGTAGGCCTCACGGAATTTACTGTTGCTGAATCTAGCAAGACCCAGACCATTGTCTGTGAGCCCGAAGCGCCATTAGATGGCAGCTACAAGCTCAATTACACAGCCCGCTTTCTCCACTTGCAAACTTTCTCCAGGCTTACCCGCGCTTTCATCGGCGAGCTTCCAGAAAGCTCGACCGCTTTAGCTGAGCGTGCCGTATTAAAAGATGAGATACTCGATGCACACTTCTCTGGCAGCACCGCACAATCGCAAGCGCCCAACGATCCCGTGCAGCTGCATTTTGCGCTGGGCAATCCTGTAGATAACCCCATCATCGAAGGAGAAAGCGGCTTGTTGCTCGCTGCAGCCATAAAAAACGAAGGGCGTGGCGAAATCGTACGCCTGAACCGCTACAGCCTTTTCCTGCCGGGCTTTGCGGTTGACGATACCCGCTGCTTAGAAGACGTTGACGTGGAAATTCCTGCGGAAAGCCGTCTTCGCGGCGATGTCCATCTGCCCCTCTGTTCCATACTGAGCTTGCCGTTCGAGCTGAAAAATCCTGGCGAACAGGAATATTATCTGCGGGAATTTACGGCCGAGCTTGATTATGATTATGAGATAACGGAACAAATAACCGTCGAACAGGAGGTTATTTCATGAGGGAAAAAACAGCGCCAGGCAGCAGAACGCAGCCCTTTCTCTTTCGGGCTCTCTTCCTCTTGATACTTTTGCTCTTCGTTGCTAGCTGCCAAGGCCGTTCTGGAGAGCGGCAAATCGAGTACAACTTCAAGCAAGGAGTAGCAGAAGTTGAACTCGCGCTGCTGGAAAATGCGCCGCCGGAGCAGCTGTATCCCAACACCGACTTTCAACTGGTCGTCACTATCGACAATAAAGCCGCATACGATGTGCAGGAGGGCGAGCTGCGCATCATCGGCCTGGATGAGAAGTATTTTGACGTCTATCCCCTCAGCCAGATATTCTCGCTGCAGGGAAGAAGCCTTACCAATCCGTCGGGAGAGAAAGCCTTCCTGCAATTCGATGGCCGTGCCGGAGAGTTATTCCTGAACGCGGAAGAATATGCAGGCACGTATTTCCTGAAAGCGGCGTACACCTCAACGGTGGATTTTACGGATACGGTCTGCCTGAATGCGGATGCGTACGGCATCTATACCGGCGGCTGTAAATTGGAAGCAGAAAAATCCTATTCGGGGCAGGGAGCGCCTTTGGCTGTTACCAGAATGGAAGAGATTGTTTCGCCGGGCAGCGGCGATGTGGAGTTCCGCTTTACTATTGAAAATCGGGGCCAAGGCACCGTTAACGACGTTACTCTTCTCGCTGCGCAATTAGGCGGGCAGGAGCTTTCCTGTGCATTTAAAGGCGAAGAAGAGGGGCAATTGCGCATCCGCCTGACGCCAGAGGAGCAGGAAGCGGTGGTGCTCTGTCATCGCACGCTGCGGGGCGAGCCTTCGTACGAGACGACGGTAACGCTGCAGTTCCGGTATACGTATGAGATAAAAGAAGAGCAGGAATTGCGGCTGGTGCGGTAAGAACTAAACCTTCTTCGCTATCTCTATCGCTTTCTCCAAAGCTTTCTCATCGAAGCCGACAAGAATTTTTCCTTCGATATCGATGACCGGAACGGCCATCTGGCCGGTTTTTTCGATGACTTCATCGTAGTATTCGGTTTCTAAAGTGGTATCGCGCTCCTCAAAATGTAGTCGCCTCTTTTTCAGCCAGGCTTTCAGCTTCTCGCACCAGGGGCAGGTGGGCGTCGTGTAGATGATGATTTGGAAGTCCATTTTTGGTAAGAATTATTATTTATAGCGGTCTGTTTATATATACTTTTTTATCGGTTTTAGTGTTTTTTAAAAAAGGCTTCATCTAGTTATGCCTTTCCACCTGCAGCGTTTTATGGTCGATGACCAGAATCTCACTTTTTTTTATTTTTTCCCACGTGACGTTTTTCAGGAGCGGCAGCCGCTCGGAACTCACACAGGCGAAGCCCGGCTTTTTTCCGAGCACCATGCCAAAATAGTGCGGATAGCGCCTGAAATTGACGCTGATAAATGTTTTCTTGGCCGTGGCGAGTATAACATTGGTGCCATCCCAGTCCTTGCAGCGGGCAATGGTCTCGCGGATAATTTCCGGATGCTCCGAAGAAAATTGCTCCATGATGGCTTCAAAAAGCCGCTCGGAGTCCGTTGACCCTTTTACTTTTTCCGGCTTGCTGCAGGGAATCTTGCCAGAAATGGTGCCATTATGGGCAAAAATAATTTCTCCTTCTTTCCGGTGCTTGGCAAAGAAAGGATGCGTGTTTTCTTCGGTGAGCTCCCCTTTGGACCGTTTTCGGGCGTGGATAAGGACCGCTTTCGTCTTCAGCCCATAGAACTCTTTCTTTCTTTCGTCTGCAAAAAGGGGCAGCAGCGATTTTTCTACGGTCCAATGTGTTCCTTTCAAATAAGCAATGCCCCAGCCATCTTTGTGCACGTACGTCCCGCGGCCTTTGGCTTCGTTCAGCTCATGGGTGCTGGCTTGATCTTGCGCAGCGCAGGACAAGCTTTCCAGGAGCGGCTCAACAGAAAATTTTCCGAGAGCGATGAGCATGCGGCACATGCATCTGAGAGGCTGGATATATTTTTAAAGTGTTCGGCGCTCTACCCGTCCAGAAAACACCATCATCCGCTTGTCCCGATATTTCTTATCACCGAGACTACTGAACGCTTCTTCCAGGAGCTTTCGCGGCACGCACGAAGCGCCAACAGCCGGATCAATGATCTGGAAGTGCTCTTGCGTAGAGCCGTACACGACGATGAAATTTGACGAATTCCGCTGCTCCTGCCGCAGCGGCTTGACGTTCACGCGCAGCAGAACGATATTCTGTTGGTCCAGTTCCCGTTCTAGGTCTTGAAAGGAGAGCGTTCCGACTTTGATGGGAATGTTTTCCTGCTCGGCCCGCTGCAAGTGCAGCTGCTCGGCAAATGCCGCATGATCCATGTCCGCTTTGGTATAGCGGTAAAACCGGTAATCCGGAAAATCGTACTCTTTTTTTCCCACAATGATTTTTGGTTCGAGGCCATGGCTCTTGGCGCAGAGCGCTAACGCATAAAGGGAAGAAGCTCGGGTCGGTGGCGTGATGGTCTCTTTCCAGATTTCGAACTCTTTTTCGCGGCTCAGGGGCACTGCGGCGTTAAAATGATGCAGGATGCTTAAGAGGGAAGAAGCGGCAGTCGTAAAAGGAGTCGTCTGCAGGTAGGGAATCATGAAAAGGGGAGGTTTGGGCGATGGTAAAAATCTTTCCCAAAACCTTTTTAAATAAGCCCTCTGAGGAGGCAGGAATACGCTATTTAGGTTAAAAGAATCATCTTTGCTCCCATGGCATCAACCACACCGGAAAAGAAAGTCAGCCGCATTAAAACCAAGAAGAAAAGCTGGTATACCTTGTTTGCTCCGCCCCTCTTTGGCGGCAAAGAGATTGGCGAAACCTATCGGGGCTCGCCAGAAGAAGCTCTGGGAACTGTTTTGGAGATCAATCTGCGGGAACTGACGGGCGATCTGAAAGACCAGAATGCCGTTCTGTCCTTTAAAGTTTCCCGCCTGGATGGCAGCAAGCTTTTGACCGATCTTATAGGCTATGCTTTGACGCCCGCGTCCGTGAAGCGCTTGGTGCGCAAGAATACTTCTCGCTTGGATGACCGCTTCATCTTCCATACCAAAGGGGGAAGAGCTCTTATTGTGAAAACGCTCCTTATAACCCTCTTCCCGACTCAGCGGTCTTTGCAAACCCATTTGCGGCAGGTCACGCAGGATTTCCTGAAGAAAGAGATCAGCGCTCTTGATTTCAATGAATTTATGGATGCAGTTATCCGCCGCAAGGTTCTTCTTGATTTAAGAAAGCGCCTGAACAAAGTGTATCCGGTTAAAGAAGCGGTGCTGCGAGTCATCGAGCTGCAGGGCGAAGGAAAAGCTCCTCAAAAAAAAGAAGTTTCCGCTGCAGCAGAGGAAGAGCGTGCTGCTCCAACGAGCACGACGGAGGAAAGCGCTGTGCTGGAGAAGCCGGATGAAAGCGCTGCAGTGCTCGAAGGAAGTTCAGAAGAAGGGATATCTCCTCTCATTGAGGAAGCAGAAGAAGCCGCGGCAGAAGCATAGGGGCAGCAGAAGAGAGCTCGATTTATTTTCATGAAGTTTCTGGCATTTGTGGACGTGCATACGGATCTGGCTGCGGTAAAGGCACTTGCGGCCCGCGCGCAAAAAGAAGACATTGATTTTGTGCTCTGTGCCGGTGATATGAGCCAGTTCGGCAAGGGCTTGCGGGAAGCGCTGGAGATTTTTGCAAAGTGCAAGAAAGAGTTCTATATGATTCCCGGGAACCATGAGACGGATGCGCTGCTGACGGACATGGAAAAAGTATTCCCTTTTTTCAAGAGCCTGCACCGGAAAGCGGTGCGCATCGGGCAGTATGTGTTTCTGGGCTATGGCGAAGGCGGCTTTGGCCAGGAAGATGCGGCATTTCGGAAACTGGCCCGGGGGTGGTATGGCCAGTATAATGGGCAGAGCCTGGTTTTGGTGACGCATGGCCCGCCGTATGGAACAAAAATTGACTTTCTTAATCAGCGGTACGTCGGGAATGTTGACTATCAAAAGTTCATCGAACGGATAAAGCCGAAAGTAGCGATTTGTGGGCATCTGCATGAAACTGCTGGCGCCGTGGACGATATTGGAGAAACGAAAGTTATAAATCCGGGATGGGATGGGATGGTAGTGGAGCTGCCGTAATATGAAACATCACATTGTCTATAGCGCGGACCTGCATGGCAATGAAGTGCAATATCAGAAGCTAGTAGCATATGCCCTACAAGTTGCAGCTGATTCGGTTATTATAGGGGGAGATATTGCGCCGAAAGGGCTTTTAGCGGAAGAGTTTATTCACGGCCAACGGGCTTTTCTCCAGGAACGATTACCCAAACTGCTTGAGCCCTTGAAAGCAGCATCTCCCCAGAGCACGGTTTACCTGCTGATGGGAAATGACGATTGCCAAGCAAATAGTGATGTGCTGGAGGAAGGCGATGGCGATTGTTATAGAGCGATTCATGGGAAACGGCTGAAACTGACGGATGATTTTGATATGGTCGGATATTCCTGCGTTCCCATTACGCCTTTTGGCATTAAAGATTGGGAGAAGTTTGATTGCAGCAACGTGCCTGAAGAGCTGCGCTTTGCATACGAAGCACGCAAGCGAATCAATTATCAATCTTCTGGATACAAAAGCACACCGCAGGGCTGGGTGCCTTTCCACTTCATGCCCGAGATGGAGGGAAATGATTCCATCCAGAAAGACCTTGCGAAACCGCTCTTTCAGGAAAAGCCGGAGAAGACGATTTACGTGATGCATTGCCCGCCCAACAATACGCATCTCGACATCATTGGAAGCGGGGAGCATGTGGGCAGCCTGGCGGAACGGCTCTTCATCGAAGAACGGCAGCCGTACCTGACACTGCATGGGCACATCCATGAAACGGTTGACATTTCTGGCACGTTCAAAGATAGGATCGGAGGAACCGTCTGCTTTTCCCCGGGCAACCACAATGTGGGCAGAAGACTTGCTTGCCTCTCTTTTGATTTGTATGATGTAGAGAGTGCGCAGAGGATTATCCTCTAAGAATGGGGATTATATCAAAAATAATATTCGTACTACAGCGCTTCCAGAAACACTTTCTTGACGACGATGGCTAAGCCTTTCTCCTGCGCGTGAATTTCGGCTGCAGACATCTGCGCTTCGCCGATAGCGACGAGCTCGTTTTTTAAGGTCAGCAGAGCAATGATCGCGCCTTTCGGAAATTCTTCCAATTTGCTGATGCCCGGCACGCCAATATCACGGCCATGGCTGACACTCCGCAGCGTGCTGTCAAAGAGCCAGCATTTGGGCAGGTGCTCGACTGCTTTTTCTATGGGCTGCAGGCAATAGCGCAGGAATGTATCATTGTTTTCCTCTTTGTAAAAAGAGTATGCGTCCAGCAGGTCTTGCAAAGTAATCAAATGGTCCTTTTCCGTAAACGGGCCGGCTTGCGTCCGGCGCAGTTCTGCCATGTGCGCACCACTGCCGAGGGCTTTGCCGAGATCATGTACCAATTTTCTGACGTACATACCTGCCTGGCATCTGACCCGGAAGAGCACTTCCCGTTTTTCTATTTCCAGGATCTCAAACGCATAAATCTCCCGTTCGCGCAGCTGTCTTTTTACCGCACTTTTCACCGGTGGCAGCTGCAGGATTTTGCCAATGAATTGTTCGACCATTTTCTGGAGCTTTTCTTCGGTGATATCTTTATGCAGGTGCATGATGCCGACGTATTCCTTCGGAGCGGTAAGCAGGAATTGCGCTATCCGCGTGGCTTTTCCGATGGCGACGGGCTGAACTCCCGTGACGGCAGGGTCTAACGTTCCCGAATGCCCGGCACGTTTGCAGGGAAGAATCTTTTTGACATAATCAGAAACCTGATGGGACGTGGGCCCTTTGGGCTTGTCGAGATTAATGACACTGTAGGTGAGCAGCTCTTCTGTCGAACGCTCTTCCGGCGGCTTGCCGAAAGTTCCTTCGGCTTCTTTCTTGATGAGGAGTTTTCGTTGCATAAGAAGGAAGGTCCTAGAAAGCAGTTTAAAAGATTTGTGTCGAGAAAGTGCTTTTTACCGCTGCAATTTGACGGCAGCCGCCCATTCGGCGACAAGCCTCTTATAGTCAAGAATGCCACTCCCAGAGGTCGCAGAAACTAAGGGCTGTAACCCTTTCGAAAGGATGCAGGACTCGTATTTTTTGATGAATGCGAAAGGCCTCATTTTGCCCAGTGTTTCAATAGCGGCTTCGTTATCGATAAACAGGATGGTGTACACGAGATGGTACCCTAAATCATACATCCCCCGTGAGGTCATAGTATCCAACAGTTTGTTCAACAGGATTTTTTTCCTTTGGCTCCCTTTTTTATAACTTTCTTGAATGACTGCCAAGATTTTTTTAGCGTATTTTTCTGTTTCGGCATGCCCCGCTGCGAATTCCTCGTCACTGAATTGGACATTTCCTTCAATAAGCCGTTCGCAATACATCGCCAACCCTTCTGTAAACATCCCTTGAAAGAGAGAAGAGAGAAAAAAGCGAAGCTCTGCCGTCTCTGATTCGCCAAATCCTGTCGATTCCATTTTTTGAATAAGTGCTTTCAGCAAATTGCGATTGGCTTGCAGTTCTTTGCTAACGGCTCCAGCCGTCAATTCCTGCCAGAGATGAATCAACTCGTGGACGATTATCCCCACCGTTAATTGTTTAGAGGCGTTAATATGAACTATAGCCTGGCTTTGGAGAAATTCCTCTTTCTTAACCCAAGCTTTAGCAAAAGGATATTTCGATTCTGATTCCAAGTGAAACGCCAGCTTGGGAAAATAGCGTGCGACGGGGGCAGAAGCGCAGGCCAGAAGAATGGTCCCCCGAAAAGCTGCTCTTTCTTCTTTGTTCAGTTTTGCCAGAAAGAGAATAATGATTTCCCGTCCCTCGACGACGTGTTTTTCTGTTCGCCGAGAAAGAAAGCTCAGGAATCCCATGAGATATAAAAAAAGAAAAGCTCTATTTTAATGTTTGTGCCATAATCGCTTGTTTTATATATTCAAAACTCTTCTCTTTATTCATGGTTAAAAGAGGCGAGCGTGCGCAGCCAGTCCTTTCTCCTGCTTCATTAAAGCATTATCCGCGGCATACCGCTGCCCGCCGGGCCATTACAGAAGTTCCTTTGGCGCAGAAAAATGAAACGGTGAAATCCGTCCTCCATCGATTGCGCTCTCCTGCTGAGGAATTGAAAATGACAGATTATGTGTATGTGGTTAATCATAAAATGGTGTTAGAAGGAGTTGTTTCCCTGAGAGATTTGCTGCGGCATTCCGAAGATACAAAATTAGGGATGCTGATGAAGAAAAACATCGTTGCGGTTTCCCCCGAAACGCATCAGGAAAAAGCGGCGGATCTGGCGGTAAAGCATAACATTAAAGCCATTCCCGTCGTGAAGCGGGGCAAGCTGCTCGGCGTGGTGCCGATGCGGCAGATTCTGCTGATTCTGAATCGCGCCTTGCGGGAAGATGTCTTAACTTTTGCCGGCATTCACAAAGCGCACCTCCAGTATGAGAATACGCTGGCCGTTCCTCTTTTCAAAGGCATCCTGCACCGCCTGCCCTGGCTGCTGGTCGGTTTAGTGGGCATCAGCATGGCTGCCGGATTCATTAGCCTCTTTGAGGCAGTCCTCGAACAGTACATTATTTTGGCTTTTTTCATTCCTGCAATATTGTACATGGCTGCGGCCCTCGGCATCCAACATCAAACGCTCTTTGTCCGCGATTTGGCCATCATGGGAAAAGAATTGCGCTTACGAAGCTATGTTCTCAAGCAGATGCTTATCGGCAGCCTCTTGGCGGTAGTCGTGGGCTTGACCATGCTGCTGATTGTTAATCTTTTCTGGAAAGAATCTTTCATTGCTTTGGTTATCGCTTTAGCCATGTTTTTGGCCCTGCTGGCGAGCAGTTTTACATCTCTCGCCGTTACGTTTATTATCAATAAGCTGCATCTCGATCCGGCTTTGGGCAGCGGCCCTTTAGCGACGATCATCTCCGACGTGACGTCAATTGTGATATATTTTGCCGTGTCGTTTGCGCTGTTGGGGGGAGGGTGAAAACTTTGGGAAGAGTCTGCTTTTCGCCTCTTCAATCACTTCACGTAGATAAGAAATTCTTCTCGTGTTATGCCTAAATCTTTTTTGATAATCTTCATTAGAAGACCGGGGCCAATTTCTTCTCCGGCATGGTGCGGTATGGTGGTTCGCCGCCCATCCGAATGCTTATAGACCATATGGCTTCCTGTCGCGTGGCTGTACACGAAGCCGAGTTTTTCTACGACTTTTGCAACTTCTTTTCCCGTTAATTTTGGCAGCTTGGCCACGCCGACTCACTCCCCTTTGTAGCTTTTCTTTTTCACCAAGAATTAGACCTCTACCGTTTGGATGCCCACAAATTCCTGAACGAATTCCGGCATTTTCTCTTCTTCGCCGAGGTAGGCTTGGATGGCTTCTTTCGTTCTCTTCAGAAGCTGGTCCATGGTTTTTGCTTGGGTATGGCAACCAGGCAATTCAATGACTTCAGAGACAAGCCAATGGTCTTCGTCTCTTTCGATAAGTAAAGTGTATTTGACCATCTTCAATTCTAAAAGTGAAAATAGTTTATATATCTTCCGTTGAGAAAAAAGTTATCTACTGATACGATGTGCTTGACTCATAACTTATCGAATCATACAGCTGCTTTTCTTTCTTCTGCGGATGCACTGCCCCACAAGAACTGCCAAAAGAACACATGGTTATTTCTGCTCCTCGTTTTTCTCAGCGGCTTCGGCTTTTTCTTCTTTCGCCGCGGCAGTTTCTGATGCCACGCTAGCAACAGTTCCTTTCTTCCCTTCTTTCTTTGCCGCTTTGCTTTTCTTGCTTTCCTGCGGCGCTTCTTTCTGCACGCCAAAGAGTTCTGCAGTAACGATACCTTCTGCATCTTTTCTAGCAACGAGCTTTATTTTATGCGGCGGATGCTTGATGCCCCGCACCCAGAGCGCTTCATTGAGCTCTTTGCCGATGCGCACATTGTCTGATTTCATGTGCTTGACCAGAAATTCCCGCAAAGCGATAACCGCTTTCTTGGTGCGCTTCCAGCGCGGCGATTTGCGGAATTCTTTGCGCAAAGGGACCGTATAGGTTCTTTCCAGCGTTGCAGTGGGTTGTTTGGCCATGTTCTTTATGCTTTGGTTTTCGTTCTTCTCCAATTTCTCTTCACTGCCGTGTGGCGGGAGGGATGCACTTTTCGGCCTTTACCGTAGATCTTAAAGACGGTCCAGAAGGGCGCCCAGCGGGTCTGCGTACTCTTCTTAATGAGCCGTTTCTTTTTGGCGGGATGTTTGTAGTGGGACATGGGATTATGCTTCTTTCTTCTTCGCCTCTTTTGCCACCTGAATGGCAATCTTGTCCAGGAAAGACGTTCCTTTGGGCGTTAATATTCTTCCTTTGTGAACGCCTTTCTGCACCTGCTTGATAAGCGCAGATTTTTCCAACTGCTGCAGGATTTTCCGGAGAATGGAGCCCGCGGCTTTATAGAAGCGCTCGGGCTTGTGACCACGGTTTTTCTTGCCGCCATATTTGGTGCGAAGCTTTTGGGTTCCTATCGGGCCCAGCTTGGCGACACTGCGCAGGACGGCCGCCGAACGCATATACCACCAGTCAGCATCTTCCGGCAGGCGGTCTTTATGATGGCCGGTTTTCACGAATAAACTCCAGGAAGCGGGCTGCACCAGCTTTTCTTTCTTCAGCGCTGCGGCAGTTTTCAGGAGCAGTTCGGTGGGATCGACTTTCAGGATATTGGTCATGGTCTTTGGTTATTTACGAGATTGTGCTATACTTTAAGTTATTTGGTCTTTGGAATGAGGGGTATTTATAAAGTTTATTGTGGGGTTTGGGGGATTTGGAGCATTGGGAAAAGAAATGCTTAAATAAGGTTAAGATTTAGTGGTGCTTACAAATATTGGTGATACCATGCAGCTAAAAAAGAGTTTTCCGCTTCTTTTGGTGTTCCTTCTGGCCATGCCGTTGGTTTTGGCGGACATTGGGGATGTGTTTGCCACGGGCAGCGAACTTATCGACTACATGATTCGGTATTCGCAGTTCACCAGCTTCATTATTCTCTTTGCCATCCTTACGGCTCTCTTTGTCATCGGCGTAAGAAAAATTACTGTGGCCCTGGGATGGACGGGAAATGCGCCAACAGTTTTAGCGGTTACTTTATCGTTAGCTGCGACTTTTGCTTCCTGGCTGGCGATGGATCGGGGTGCTTTGCTTTTTAGTGAAGCTTTTGGGCGTTTTTTTGCACTCATCGTGATCGCCGCTTTTATGGCAATTCTGGGCTATGTTTTCCATAAGTCTGGAGCAACGCTCACGGGTTACAAGTTTTTGTTTGTGCCGTTGGCAATCTTAGTGTTTTACTATATCCTCGACGCGCTTCTTCCTGATTTTAGGAGTAGTTTTGGGAGTCAGTTAGCAACAATCATTGATATCGTCATCATCCTTTCCTGGATATCTCTCCTCATCGGCGGGGGTATCTGGTCGTGGAATACGTTTATTGCTCCGCTTACCGGGCTCAAAGCAAAAACACCGCTAACGGCTCAACAACTTACAGATACGAAAGAAGCCATTAAACAGAAGAGGGAAATTGCTGCAGAAGAAGCTGCTTCTAAGGCGAGGAAAGAGGAACGGAAAGTTCGCCGGGATTTACGGCAGATCAGCCGGAAAGTCAAGAGTGCGAAAGAAATTTTGGGTGAATTACACCAGGCTGCGGCACAGAAGAGACAGGACCTCATTAGAGGGGGTTGGAAAAAATGGAGAGGAGAGCTGAAAAAACTGGAACAATTAAAAGTTGAGGTTGGGGCGTATGCCGCTCTCGTTTCTAAAGTTTTGGGAGAGACCACCAGCTTACCAATTTTAGCGGCTGATAAAACGCAGTTGGAGGTCTATAAAGCAGATCTCCTCGCGGAAGTAGAACAACTGGAACATCGTGTTGAAGCCTTGACAACTAATCTGCAACTCATTGACAAATCAACTCTTGCCGGAGACCCGTTATGGAGGCAAACCATTGTTGCCATTGCAGGAGCTAGCACTTCATTTAGTAAAATATTAACCGACGGGGAAGCTGCCTTAGCACTCGAACAAAAAGTCCGTGAAGATCTGGGAAGAGCATAAGCAAAAAAAGGAGGCACAACCATGTTACACTTGTTGATTTGGCCGTTTTCTACGGCGAAAAAAGGAAAGAAAGCCTTGACGGGAGAAGAGTTTGAAGATCGGATTTCCGTCATACAGCAAAAGAGGAAACTTACCGCCGTAAAAGCGTCTTCCAAAGCGAGAAAAGAGGAAAGGAATGTCCGGAGAGATTTGCGAAAAATCAGCCGCAAAGTAAAGCAGGCTGCGGAAATACTCGGTAGATTGCAACAGGCTGCTGCCCAGAGAAATGCCAAGCTGATTAAAGACAGCTGGCGCAGAGGAAAAGCCGAGATTGCCAAGATTGAGGCGCTGAAAGTTGAAGTTGGGGCCTATGCGGCGTTAGTCGCCAAAGTGCTTGCGGAAACCGCAGACTTGAATCCACCAGAAAAACTGAAAGAAGAGTTGAAGCTGTATAAAGGAAATCTGCTGCGGGACGTAGAAACCTTAGAAACCCATGTTGCGTCAGTAACCAAGAATGTGCAAATGCTCAGCAATAAACTATCGGTCCCCGACTATTTATGGGGTTCCATCGCTTCCGCTGTCGAGAACGCCAGCAAGACCTTCCAGAAAATCTTAACCGACGGAGAAGCTGGTTTAGCAGTTGAGCAGCGGGTGCGGGAATGGCTGGGGAGGGAATAGATTGCCGTTCTTAAAATGGAATTTTCATTCTGGGATTGGCCTTTCTTTTACTCGAATAAAGAGAGCTTTACGCTTCAAAATCTGAATTATGCAAAGTTCTCTATATATTGCTGAAATCGCCAGAAACGTTCGTCTGATCACGAGAGACACTCCAGCTACCGACAAGGTCTGGGATACAGTTATAACTGCCGTAAAGAACGCCAGCCAAGCGTTTAATAAAATCCACCAGAGTGGTTTAGGAGCTTTGGCACTCGAGCAAGATATTCGTGCACGACTCGAAAAATAATAGAACCGCCTGCAGACATTACGGTTTTGATTTTTTCTCTCTCGCCTGTTTTTCCACTATCTCGAAGAGC
>Ga0209542_10011941_pt1 | contig 15303 bp, 16 predicted proteins | sample RifCSPhighO2_01_FD_184028 | JGI IMG/M metagenome (GOLD analysis project Ga0209542, IMG submission 184028) | Soil microbial communities from Rifle, Colorado - Rifle CSP2_plank highO2_0.1 (SPAdes) (version 2) | ecosystem: Environmental > Terrestrial > Deep subsurface > Rock core/Sediment ... | reverse complement strand
AAGCCCAACCCCACCGTCGCGATAATTACCATTACAATAATCCACGAAAACAGATCCGGCCATTTAACGGTTTTTCTTGCCCCGTAGTGTGATTTCGATTTTTTTGCCGACCTGTCTGCCGGCAGGCAGGAGGCATTCGAAATCTCTACTACGGGGTCCCTGTCCCTTAGCTGGATCAGATAGTAATAAAATATGGAACCTGAAATGAAGAAAATAGTTAACGCTTTTAACACAAAATGCGTTGTCAATTCGCCCCTTAGAAAGTTGTTAACCACGGTCACAAAGTCTCCGATCATCACAAGTGCCGCCGCAAAAAGAGTAAGATATAAAAGCCATTTTCTTATTTTCAGCTCCCTTTTTTCGGGATACTTATCAATATCTTTCTCTAAGAACCTAGAAACCCAGAAAAAGACCGGAAACACAACAATAAGCATTGCCATTGCCTGCCTTATCGGCCATTCATACGAAGATAGCATCCTCCCGTTGTGATAACCCGTCGCCACCGGATCGGGGAAATAAAAATCTATGTAATTAAAAACAGCCATCCCAAAGCCGACTGCCACCACCACTAAGGTAATTATGGCTAAAAGATGAATAAAGGTGTCTCGCGGTAAATTTTTACTTAATTCATTCATATTTTAATAATTTTAACCCCCGATGTTTTGGCCAGCGTAAACACGGCTTTGGAAGCCTCGTAGCGACTCATATAAAAATTCTTATACTTCACTTCGCTTACGCCAGAGTTAATAATCATTTTAAAACAATCGTAACACGGAGAATTAGTTAAATAAATACAGGCCCCGTCAATTGATAATCCATTCCGGGCCGCTTGGGCAATCGCATTGGCCTCGGCATGAACTGTCCTGATGCAGTGGCCGCCAACAATTTCATGTCCGATATCATCGCAATGAGGCAAACGTCTTGGCGCTCCATTATAGCCAGTTGACAGGATTACTTTATTTTTCACGATAACCGCTCCGATATGGCACCTGTCGCAAGTCGACCTTGAAGCCACCATCTCGGCAATTTTTAAAAAATATTCGTCCCAGCTTGGTCGTTTTGTTTTTTTAATTTTAACCACAATCAAACTCTAGCAGATTTGTTCAAAAATACAAAAAACGGGACTGTTTCGTGTCCCGTGCTATGAAAATTTAGATTAACGTAAAACTAACTTGATTCTTTCAAGAGCTTCGTCAATCTCTTCTTTGGTTATAGTCAGAGGCGGAGCCAATCGTATAACATCGTCTCTGGTATTCTTGCACAAAATTCCCGCTTTAAGCATTTTCTCGCAGAATCTCCTTCCCAGTCCGGGTTGAAGTTCTACGCCTATCAATAACCCCTCACCTCTCACCTCCTTAATTAGAGAACTGTTCATCCCTCTGAGTTTCCGTATAAAATACCCGCCGAGACGCAAAGCATTTTCTGCAAGCCGTTCTTCTTCCAAAACTTTGAGCGCCTCAACGGCGACGGCACAGGCGAGAGGATTCCCGCCAAAAGTGCTGCCGTGATCCCCTGGCTTTATCACATCCATAATTTCTTTTTTACCCACCACTGCGGAAACAGCCAAGAGACCGCCGCCAAGCGCTTTACCGACTATTAAAAGATCTGGGATTAGACATTGATACCAAAAGACAAACTTCGTGCCTGTCCTGCAAAAACCGGTTTGTATTTCATCAAGCACAAAAAGAACACCGCGCCTCCTGCATATCTGACTGACCTCATTAAGATAACCGTCAGGCGGAACGTTTATTCCGCCTTCGCCTTGGATAGGTTCTGCCAAAAACGCAACCGTATTTTCTGTTATTGCTTCTTCCAGAGCATCAGCGTCACCAAATGGAATTGTCTTGAAACTGAAGCTAGGCGCAAACGGTCCGAAGCCGTCTTTGTATTGCTTGGTATCTGAAAAGCCGACAATTGTAGTTGTCCGGCCGTGGAATTTGTTTTTGCAAACAATTATTTCGGCTTTATTCCTTTTCACTCCTCTTTCTTCATACCCCCACTTACGAGCTATCTTGATAGCCGTCTCAACGGCCTCGGCTCCGCTGTTCATCGGTAGAACCTTGTCCAGAGAACAGAATTTAGCTAACCGCTCTACAAATTCAGCATAATAAGGAGTGTAGACAGCATTTGACACATTGACCAATAAGCCGGCCTGTTCTCGCAGCACATTAACAATGCGCGGATGGCTGTGGCCCACATTAAGAACCGAATAACAGCTTAACATGTCAAAATATTCATTGCCCTCTATGTCCCAGACACGAGTACCTTCTCCTCTGACAATTACGACCGGCAAACGGTGATAATGGTTCGCCGAAAACTTTTGGATTTTTTCAATAACCTCTTGCGAAGCAGGTCCTAACATTTTAAGGTACCTTCAACTCAAAAATTCTGTTTAAAATTCTATATAAGATTACCGAAAGTGTCAATTGAAATTTATAGTAGAAAAGTTATTATATAAATATAAAAAGTTTTGAGGCTCGTTGAAAAGGAGTAAAAATGTCTGACCCTAACCCTATAAAGATCGACGCTCTTTTAGACCCTTATCGAGAAGTTTGGAATTTAATATTCAAGGGAACAGTCTTCAACGCAATTGTGTCTTTGTCTCTGATAGGCGCCTTGACTCTTTTAGGTAAGTTCGAGGGAATTGAGCAATTTAACACAGAGGGATTGTCTTCAAGGGCATATTTCAATTCTTTGTCTTTTGCTAATTTTTGGATTTTTTTCAGAGAATACTGCGCGATGATACCTATCGCTGAAGAAGTGTTCTGGAGATTTCCGGTTTTTGTTTTTGTGACATTGAATTTTGGACAATTCTTCCGCAGTCGAAAGCTAGCTAAATGCGCGCTATGGTTATCGTTGATGATCCCCACCTGGTTTTGGGCATCGGGTCACGTCCCATTGCCTATTCCTGTATTTATCACAGGACTGACTTACGGTTGGCTAATCATCAAGACGAAACCGTCATGGCCATGGCCAGCGATAGCTTGCCACTCGCTTTCCAACTTGTCGTTATATGTTTTAGTCAAAATACTTCAAGTATTTGAATACGCCCCAATAAACTAACCCGCCACTCAAATGGCGGGTTTATAAAACCAGTATAAAAAGCAAATTAACCATAATAAACATGATAAAAAAACTATAGCCTTGTTTATTACTTTATTAATGTTTAATAATGGCTAGGGAGTAAACTTATAAAATATTATTAATGTTTTTTAAACCTTCTATCCAACCGGTTATCTGCCGGGCTAGCATAGAGCTTTGTGCTACTTTAATCCTTATAAAACCGGGTTTTGACTTTTTTTTACCGGCCTTTTGGAAATATATATGAGAAGAATGTCCTTTAGAAAATCCGACCGCTTTCATCCAGTAGTCTATAATTTTATCCGGTGAATTGTTCTTATTTGTTCTATTGCCCTTTCGAAAAATCTCAAACTTAATTTCTTCATCTTGAACTCCTCCAACCTCGCGAAGCCACTTCAAAAATAATTTTATCATATGGGGATCAGAACTGGAAAAATGGACTCCTTTTCTTAAATCACTTTTATTTCCGTTTTTCCAGTAAAGTATAATGCCCATTAACCACAGTTCCTTTTTTGAAATTTTTTTGATATCTTGCGCTGAAGAATTTTTTATTTCTTCTATCATTTGCAGGTTTTTGGAAATCTTTTTCAATACATTTGCTTTGGCTACCTCGACTCGCTTATCGTTCAGCTTCTTGATCTGTTCAGGAGTCAGTTTTAAATTTTTCAACCAGTAAGAGAGGGTAGATTTTGGAATATGGAGACGACTTTCTATCTCGGAATACGAAAACCCCCGCCTTCGCATGTCAACCGCGATGTTCTGTTTGTACTTTTCTAAGTATTGGACCACGTTAGTTATAACTACTTATATATTATCGAGATTCAATAATATGTGCAAATAATGGCTGTGGATAAGCATTATTTGGGCATTATCACCTCTTCCCGCTATCAAGTGAGCAGTCCCTATAAAAACTCCGGCTGGGGCCCCCTGAACAAAATCTGAAAAATCTGTCTGAAAATCTGCTTGCACTAAAGAATTGAAGTGAACCGCAATTCTGAATCAGACAATTTTAAGTTTTTCTTTGGTGGAGTTCGAATTATTGAAATTCGTTAGAATTTGAGTCTTGGTGGCAAATTCTTTTACAAAAGAAAAGGCCAGTCGTGTTCTACAACTGGCGACTCTTGACCTCCAAGACAAGAAGTCCTCTTTCGTCAACGGAGAAAACCAAGAATCCGTTTAGATACTAACAGTGCTCATATCAGTGTCCTTCGTAAAACGGAGAGGCGTAGCTTTGATTAGGGTGACCGTGAATAGCAACGAGGTATTCTTCTCGTTTCTTGATCTGGCCATTCTGTAACAGAGCATCAATTACGGTTTCGATCAATTCTGGAGAAATTCCCATGGATTTGAAGTAGACATTAACCATATCACCAATCGGGACAGGGTCAACTGAAGATTCCACCATCCTCACAACTAGTCTTTCAAGCATCTTCTGTCCTATCTTGACTTTGACTTGATCCATTTTTCAGCCTCCTTTGTCCTTTTCCTTTTGGGTGCCAGGACTCTTATATGTTAATCCTTTTTAAACACTTTGTCAAAGTTGCTAAAAACTAATAAAAAAGCCCTTGATGGACTCCCCTATAACAGAAATGCGAGTATGACCTGGGGCTTCGTTACTGTGTTTTATGAAAACAAAGGGTTTTCATACTTTCCTACTAAAAATCTGCGGTAAGACCACGGGGAATTAAGTTTATGGTCTTTTGGTATATCTGTAACGCGGGATTCATTGAAACATAAAAAGACGAGCAAGCCGTATGGATTTATATGAATACCGGCCTTCGAAGTGGTCAAATATGGGCTTAAGTCGCTCAACGCCAAGCTTATTAAATGCATCGTGTATTTCGCTCATAGCACCGTCGCCAAATTCGTTTTTAAGATGGGTGATTTTATCTACAGATAATTCGCCTGATGCTTTCAAGTCTTCGAGGTGTTTAATGATAGTTTCCTCTGTCCGACCGCGCATCTGGCTTACTTCAGCTACAGTTTTACCTGCGCTGATCAAATTAAAAGTTTCATCCAGCCTGTTTTCTCGATAATTACCTTGATAAAAGTCGGATCCACTTTTCTCAAATTTCACAAATTCTACATCTTGTATTTCTTTTTCTGGTCGCATACTGCCTCCTAAAACAGCAATAAAATTGTTATGAGATTGTGAAAGTTGATCTTTATTTAAATTTGCATGAGCAGATTCAGTCTCACTGGAAAGTTGGCGGAAAGTATCATCATGTTTTGACACAATAGGATGAACAGTCAATGCCTTATCATTGTATCCGGCCAAATGAAGTCCATCTAAGGTCTTAACTCTCGAGATAGCCACATAGCCCTGCCCCTCAACAAAAGCTCCGTTTAAGTCCATAAATGCTTCATCCAGAGTAATTCCCTGGCTTTTATGAACTGTCATTGCCCAAGCCAAGCGAAGAGGCACTTGTTCGATCTTGGCTATAGCTTCACCATTTTCTTCTATCGTCCATTCCATCGGTTCAACGGTTAGTTGCCGCCCTTGGCGAGTTTTAACGATTGGATAGTTCTCATCTTCATACTGGTCAAAGCCAATAACTGTTCCGATCGTACCATTAACAAAGCCTCTCTGGAAATTATTTTTCGTAAACATTACTACTGCTCCTTTTTTAAGTTTGAGGTTCTCCGGAGAAAGGCAACCTCGCTTTAGTTGCTCGACAAGATTGGCCTTTCCTCGGCCAGTCATGACAAAACTTCTTGACTTGCCCGGAATTTTTTCAAGCTCTTCCGAATTTATTCTATGAACATCTTCGTTATGAGGAAAAAACTTAGTAACATTCTTGACTTTAGGCGAATCGGGGTTGACTAAGCAGCCATCAAGACACTGACGATGCTCCTCTGAAACTTGTCCCAAACGAATAGCCGATAAAACTCCGAGAAATTTAGAATCAGATTGGCGATACTGTTCAGTAAGATAACATACGGAAAGATTGGCGGCTATCCATGCTTCGGATTCAAAAGAGAATTTATATGGCTCTTCGTCTTCGCGTCTGACCGGTGGCAGTTGGAAAAAATCCCCCACCAGAACAACCTGAATTCCCCCGAATGGTTCCGATGAACGTTTGATAGCCCGACATACAGTATCGATGAGGTTGAGGGTTTTGGCATCAAGCATTGATATCTCATCAATGATAAGAACTCCGGCTTTTTTAACTCTGGCCGATGCTCGCCGCAAAGAAATAACCCGACCAAAATCTGCCGAAGAGAGTTCTTTTTTGATTCCAATCCCGCTCCAGGAATGAATAGTCATACCGCCGATATGAGTGGCAGCAATTCCGGTTGAGGCAGTAATAGCTGGTTCGATGCCATGTTCTTTGAGATAAACTACATACCGGTTAATGGTATGAGTCTTGCCTGATCCCGGTTCACCGGTCAGAAAAATATTTTTCCCGGTTTTTAGTATTGATAACGCTGTTTCCTGGTTCATTGTTTGAAATTCTCTCACTCTTCGCAAGTAAAATCAACTAAACCACAAAACAAAAACAGGGTTTTACCCCCGTGGATAGTCACGACTTTTCATGTCTGCTATACTTATTTCATACATACATACATATGAAAAAGCACTTCATACGGATGAGTCCCTACACGGTGCTTTTTCTTTTGGCCAGCTTCTCCTTCATGGTATCAAGGTATGCCATCTTATCCCTGGCTGATTTTCTCAAAAGAGACGAGCAGGTTTTCCGGTGCAGACTTAAAACTGCTAGAAGTTTTTTGTTGTCATATAAATGACAGGCCAGAGAGTAAAAATCACCGTCACTGGTAACCAAAACGGCTTTGTCATATTTCTCATAATCAACCATAGCTTGAAGTACCAGATTAGCATCAACATTTCCTTTCACGCCATCTTTACCGTTCGGTAATACAGGCTTGAACTTAAGAATAAAACCGGCCTTCTGTAACTCATCATAAATATCAACTGTGAATTTCTCGAGTTGAGGACAAAGGCGGGCCTAAACACACCAGAATAGTCGCTTCTCTACAAGAAATATGGAACTTTAGAAGATTCAATCTCAGAGGTAAAAGAAAATGCGAAGTAGAGCTTGGCCTGGTTAATCTTGCCCATAACCTTAAAAAGATCAAATCCTGGGTTAAGAAGCTGGCTGAATGGGATGATGGCAGACAAAAAGGAATAGAATTAGGTCTGGTTTTAGGCTATCGAACTGCTTAAGACCTGCCTGTCGGCAGGCAAGCTCGATAATCTGAAACTACCCCTGACTGTTTTTATCCCAAGTTATATTGGTTTGAGTTGTCGGACGGGCTGCCATTCATCCCCGCACTCCGGCGCCTAAACAAAAACCTCGACGGCGCCTGCGTGCGGGGTTTCCTGGTATTTAAAAAACCCCACAGATGTGGGTAATGAAGATTATGAAACGAGAAACAGATAGGGACCAAATGCGTCTGGGTGACTTTTTGCATATACACAGAATCCGTATATTAAAGCCGAAGAGAAGAGTCCTAGGACTGCATAGCCTCGTCTGCTCTCTATTGGTGTTTCTGTTAGCTTTGTTAAGAAAAACAAAACTAAGAATGTCCCACCAATCTTCTGAAGTTCCCCTATGCCATAGACAGAACCTACATAAATTGCAAAAAATCCTGCAGCTATAGTAACAACCTGGAAAAGGGCATAATTTCTCTGTCTACCGTCATACCAACGAGTAGAAGCGATATCTAATCCTAAATATCCGACAAAACTACCCAAGAAAAGGGCCCCACTTTGGAATACATTAACTATGGACAGTTGGAGATTAAAAACTATGGATGCAGTATAGAGAAGAATGATAGCAAATGCAGCTGTTGTTGTCTTTCCAAGCGAATCTTGGTCTTTGAAACCAATGACTACCATGAACGGATATATCATCGCACTTAAACCAAGAACTGACATCAATGCTCCTACGGCGATAAATCCAATCATCTGACTTTGATAAACTAATGCAGCAGCAGTCCAAGAAACAAATAGAATTGCCCAGAAACGGAGGTAATTCTCCTTTAATTTATGGGCATAATTTGTAAGCACCAATGCTCCGGCCAGAAGAAGGCATCCTGTTAATCCAACATATGAATCTATCTCTGGGCTGAGAAACTTCCCGTAAACCGCAAGAGCTATGCTAGTGACGTAAAGGATTCCTTCGTAAATTTCCGTGGGAATGTCCTTTAAAACATTAACAAGAAAGTCGCCGAAAAGATAGGTTCCGCATCCAACAAGACCTACAATAGCAAATACCCATAGGATATTTACAAATGTGACAAGACCGGCAAACTTCTGAAGTGGCGTAAGTTTTAAAGCAGAGCTGACAAGACCAGGGTCTTGAAAAGAAAAAAGCTCTTTCTTGGTTACCATATAACCAGTAAGTTGGGATGCTTGTTCCAAATACCTTTTAGTTCCTTGTTCTTCTTGAAACTTGGTAATGATACCTGCTGAAACGTTGTCCTCTAGCGTCAAGATGCCATTTCTTATGGCAACAAGCTGACTTAACTTCTCCGGAGATAGTGGTTGGATGTCCTGACTCCAGGATGGAGTCGCAAATAAGAGAAAAGATACAATTAATCCAACAAGGAGTCCTAGCTTTTGCATTTTTGCTCCTTTTTGAACGAACTAGAAACTATGTCTTATTCTGGTATGGCGTTATTAGCTCGTCAAGATACAGAGGTTTTTCAATTCTTCAATTCCGCTCATCTCCTACGAAATACTATAAATTATAAGTATTCTCTTTCCTGCGCTCAATATTAATAATACGAATATTCTTGCCTATTTTAATAAAAATAATTCTAATCTTTCCCTTGCGTAATCTAAAAATATCTTGATATCCCTTCAATTTTTTAATATTTAAACTCTGCCAATTAGGCGAAGCAATCCTACTAATTAAATATTCCAGAATCTTCCTGTCTTCCTTATTAAACTTAAATAGTAGTTTTTCAAGGGTTGGCATTTAATTTACGGAGTGTCCTTAATACTTCTCCTGCTGAAATCCCGTTTTTATTGATTTTAGTAAAGTCAGCAACCATTTCCCACTGTTCTTCTGATTCCGGTGGAACTAGCTTAAACAAGGGTTTTGATTTTTTTACAACAATAAAAGACTCCCCTCTCTCAACAAGTGAAGCATATTTCTGCATATTTTCTCTTAACTCCTTGAGACCCAAAATGTGTGTTTTCATAACATATTAAGTTTATCCTAAGATAAACTTGAGGTCAAGGATTATTTGTGGAAAACTTGCGTCTTACCCCAGAAAAGTTTGATGTAGATTGGAAAACTTTGATTCAGTGGTTATTGAGGGTTTTTGAGGGTCTTTTCCAGAGGTCATTTGACCCGTCTCGGTCGGGGTCAAAAACCAAAAAAGAGACAAATGAGACACAATAAGGGCCTGTTTCAAAAAAACCATATTTTGTGTCCCCTTTATTAAAGTAAGCCAGATAAACAAAGAGAAATTTGGTGTTTAATAAATGAGACGCGGCTAAAAATTAGTGTCTCATTTTATTTTAGTTGGAACATAGTTCCGCCTATATTATTTGTTATCATCTACCTTAGTTGTACTACTCCGCATACGACCATTGTTTCATATTCACTTTTCTGTTAACTTATCAATAAAATGCTCAACGAAACACGAGTCAATTTAAAACATCTTCTTGAAGATATTCGCGATTCTTATACGGCCCCGCTTGAAGAAGTCATCGTTACCGAATTAATTGCCAACGCTCTGGATTCCAAAGCTCATCGCATTGATTTTATCGTCAGTTCGGAGAACGGTTTTTTGCGTTGTATAGATAATGGTCTGGGCATGAAACGGCCGCAGTTAAAGGAATACCACAATATAGCCGCTTCTGCCAAACAAAAAGGTCTGGGCATCGGTTTTGCCGGAGTGGGAGCCAAATTGTCTCTGCTGTTGGCGGAAAGAGTCGTAACCGAAAGCAAGGGCGGTTATGGTTCCCGGGCCGCTACAGAATGGCGTCTGACTAACCCTTACCGCGCTCCCTGGAAGTTTGTTCCTTCAAATGATTTGATTACTAATTCACGCGGCACAGCCATAACTATTTTTTTCAGCGACCGCCAAACCCATCTTTTAAAAACTGGTTTTGTCAGAATGTCCATTGTCAAACACTTTTATTCTCTTTTTCATGACAAGCTGCAAGAGCAAATTTTACGCTATGTCTATAAAAAACCGATCGAATTCACGGTTAACGGGGAACTACTGATCTTATCGGAAACAGAACAAAGAACAGATCGCGACTTTAAAATATATCTGGGCAAAAGCAAAAAACCGATAGGCGCCGGTTTTTTGACTAAAAACGTATTGAATCAAAACTGGTTGAAGGAATTGACCGGCCAAAAACAGGAAAACAACAGTCTCGCTCCTGGGCTTTCAATTTCGACTTTCGGCAAAATTATTAAGTCCGGCTGGGAATGGCTTGGAATTTTACCGAAAAATCATGGTTCGCTTAACGGCATAGTGGAAATTCCGGCTCTCTCAGTGCTATTAACCACCAACAAAAATGATTTCCTAACCGATTCGACTCACCTTAAACAGTATTATAAGATACGCAAATCAATCCAGGAAGCAGTTTTACCGGCCTTAAAGTCCCTCGGCGAATACGAAGAAACAGCATCAACCCAGCCAGATAAAAAAATTAAACCTCTAACCAAACAGATAGAAAACGCGTTAGGTAATTTAACCGAAGAATTTCCCGAATTAATACCTCTGCTTGGCTACCGAAGAAAAATTGGCATTTCCGCTAAAGACAATCAAACACAAGCAACTCAACAACCACCAACACCGGCCGATGTTCCTATGCTTAATGAAGCCTTTCAAACTAAGCCGACAACCGACAAAACTCCGCAAAAAATTACCAAAGATAAAAATACCCGAGCAAGAATAAGAAAACCAGGTTTAACCATTATTTTGGAAGAATTAAAAGATGCACCCGAAAGTTTAGGAAGAGTTGTCGAAGACACGGTTTCCATCAATATCCTTCATCCGGCCTGGCAAAAAGCTCTTCGGTATAATCAGCAAGAATATCATATTCTTCTGACCGTCGGCTTGGTGCTTTCTGAATTTCTGGCTCCGGACAAACATCCCCAAAAGTTTTTGGAAGATCTCCTCGCCTCTTGGGGCAAACTTGACCAAAAACCGCAAACTAAAAAAAGACAAGATAAATTCGATATTTAAAATTCAAAATAATTTATCCGGAGGCCCTGGCGGTTCGTAGCCACAAACTCCGCATCGAGGAGAATTGGCCAGCGGTAACAAATAGTGATCTTCGTCTGCGTTTTCTTCGTCATAATATGTTTGCACACATTGATCGTATGAAAGCATCATTCCCTCTTCATCAACACAAGCTGAGCAAACATTAGTTGCTTCCTTACCACATTTCGAACATTTAGACACAGGCAGGTAATTTCTGGCAACAAGCTCTATTTTTGCCTTATTATCCAGTCTCAAGTTACTATACCTTAATGCCTCAATTATTAATTCCGTTTTTAGTTAGAAATTTTAGTTAATAGGGACGGCGAGACTTTCCAATAATGATTCCGCGTATCAACAACTTGAGCGCTCACTTTGTTGAGTTTGGTAATAGTCCCCTCAACTCGACCATTCAAGACAAGTCAAATTTTCGGGAGAGGTTGCCTCGGGGCTTCGCCCCTCGACATCTCCGCTTTGCGCCTTGCGCAAAGCGACAAATCCCCACGGTTCGGAAAAATCCATTTGGACTTTCCGGTTGAGGAGAAGGCGGTTCGTTCCAATTTTTTCCACAGATCGCTTGAGTTCGTGGTAATTTTGGCATTTAGCTTGGATTTCGGCTTCACTGCTTGATTTTATCCATTCTCGCAATCCAATTCTTTCTCTTTTGTCCAAAATCTTCTTTTTGTTTGAGTAAGGACATTTTTTGCTTCATTAGCCCCTCTTTCTTTTCAAGGTAAATTTCTTTTTCGATGTCGCCATCAAGGTAAGCGGAAACGAGCTTGTCGAGTTTTTGTTGCACAGTTTTTAATTCGGTTTCCAGATTTTGGACAAAAGTTCGCGATGATTGGAAGTTTTCTTTTTCCCAAATCTCAACCTGTTTTAACATTTTCTCTGTCCAATCATCGCGAGGGGCAACTATTTGAAGCAGAGATTGTAATTGTTCGGCTAACTGATTTTCGCCGATGTAGGGTTGCGAGCACGAGCCGAATTTTTTGGTGCAACGGTAGTAGCGATAAATACCGCCGTTGCCTTTGGCGAATTGCGCGGTAATCATGCCGCCGCACTCACCGCAATGGAGTAATCCGACAAACGGGAAGTCATGCCGCTTTTTGCTGTGTCTCGGTCGTGCTCGCTCTTTGAGTTTTTTCTGCACTGCTTCAAACAGTTGCCGAGAAAGAATTGGTTGGTAGTTACCTTCATAAATCTCGCTTCCGTGTTTTACCAGTCCAATATAAGCGACATTGGTGAGCATTCTTTGGATAGTTGCCTTCGCAAGTGGCGTTCGGTTCTTGCTCTCCAAGCCAAACTCCGCCAATCTTTTTCCTAAACTTTCGAGAGTATATTTACCTTGGGAAAACTCTTCAAAAGCTCGTTCAATAATTTTTGCTTTGACTTCGTGTAGTTCGATATTCCTCGTTTTCGGATTATTCACATAACCCAACGGAGCTTTTGAGGGCCATTCTCCACGGCGGAGTTTTTGGCGGATTCCACGCTTTACATTTTCTGAAAGATTGTCGGAGTAATATTTTGACTGACCAAACGCCACTTGCATCATGAACAACCCTTGCGGAGTTGGCTCAAACCAAAAGGTCGGAAAGCGCAAAGAAGCTACCCTTTGTATGTCTATAAGATAAATTATTTGACCGCCATCAACCGAATTGCGAGCGAGACGATCCGGGTGCCATGAAATTATCCCAACGGGTTCTCGGCTCTCGTGGATTTTCTCAACCATCTCGTTAAAAATTTCTCGCCCCGGCTTCTTTGCGCTTTTACTCTCAATAAACTTTTGGACAATTTCAATATTTTCTCGCTTGGCAAATTCAGCCAACTCCGCAAGTTGGGCTTCAATACTCATCACCTGTCTTTCTTCGTCTTCGGTAGATTTTCTCGCGTAGAGAAAGTATTTAGGGTTGTTCATGTTATTGATTGGTTAAAAAATTGGAAACAAATTTTATTTGTGAATTGCTTTGCAATTCCGAACCGCCTTCTCCTCAACCGGAAAGTCCAGATGGATTTTTCTGAACCGTGGCGATTTGCCGCTTTGCGCCTTGCGCAAAGCGGAGATGCCGAGCGGCGAAGCCGCGAGGCAACCTCATCAGAAAACTTGCAAAGTTTCAACTGGTCGCGTATTCTGAATTTAGCGCGAACCCATTTTGAGCGAAATTGCTGACGCAATTTCGCAGACGCGGCGGGCAAACGCAAGAAGGAGAGGGGTGGGGGGAGAGGAATTCTTGCGTTTGCCTGCCTCAACACCGCCTTCGGTGACGAAATGAATGGGCGAGGCGATTTTTCTATGCAATTAAAGGATAAAATTTCCATAATCACTGGTGCTTCTTCTGGAATCGGACGGGCTATCGCCGTCCGATTTGCTCGTGAAGGAGCAAAAGTTGTTGTCGCGGATATTGATGAAAGTGGCGTGCGCGAAACTCTCTCACAAGTTACTGGTGGTGTTTTTATAAAAACTGATGTACGCAAGGAAACGGACGCGAAAACTTGCGTTGACGAAACGATTAAGAAATTTGGCAAGCTCGATATTCTCGTAAATTGTGTTGGCATATACTCACCGCTTGAAGCGGATATTGTTTCTCTCCCGACGGAAGATTTCAAAAATGTGATGGATACGAATTTTACCGGCATATTTTTGATGACGAAGTTTAGTCTGCCTTATCTTCTGAAAACGAGTGGTAATGTAATCAACATTGCTTCAACGCTTGGCATGGTGCCGGAAGCTGAATCAACGGTTTACTGTTCGTCAAAAGCGGCTATCATTATGTTTACGAAAACTACTGCGTTAAACTACACAAAAGATGGTGTGCGAATAAATTGCATTTGCCCCGGCCCGATTGATACGCCGCTTTTGCGCAAAGCTTTTCCCGGCAACCAACTCGATGAGTACCTAAGGAAACAAACATTGATGGAAAGGGCGGGCACACCAGAAGAAGTAGCGAACGTTGCTTTATTTCTCGCATCTCCACAAGCGTCTTATGTAACCGGTGCTATTTGGACAGTTGACGGCGGCGAATCTTTGAACTAAAAAGTAGATAGTAAAGATCAAAACCGAAAGGAGGTGGCACATGGCCACATCTTTATTTTGGCAGCTCTTTCCCAAGAAGAAACCGATCATCGCAATGGTTCACATCTTCAACGGCAATCGTCAGCAGAGAATTGACCAAGCCCTTGAAGATACCGAGCGGCTCCAGCGAGGCGGCGTAGACGGCTTACTTGTTGAGAACTACGATTGCGGCTACTTCGATGCGAACTGTACCACTGATGAGATGGCAGAGCGACTCGCCGAGATTGTCATCGCGGTCAGGAAGCACACGAAGCTACCCGTCGGCTTAAACGTTCTCCCGAACGACTACTGGAAGTCATTCTCGGTCGCGCTTTCTACCGGCGGTACGTTCATTCAGATGGACCACATCACCGGCGACTTCGATGGCTGCGAGTCCGTTGACCCAGAGGAATATTTCCAGACGCGGAAGTGCTACACCAACATCGCGGTCTTCGGCGGCATCCACCCGAAGTACTACGAACTCGTTGATCCAACCTGCTCGCTCGAGGAATGCGCGAGGAGAGCGACGTCGCTCGCCGATGCAGTAGTAGTGACCGGACAAGTTACGGGTGATCCCGCGACTCTCGACGACCTTCGCGTCGCGCGAGAGGCGATTGGTGACCATCCCCTCGTCATAGGCAGCGGCCTCAACGCCCATAACGCTGTGAGTCAACTTTCTATCGCAGACGGCGCAATCGTTGGCACCGCGTTCAAGAAGGGCGGCGTGCGGCCCGGCGAGCCGATCGATGTTGAGTTGGTCAAACAACTCATGGACGAAGTTGCAAAGTTGCGATGAGCCGGCCAGCATGGGGCGTCTCGATGCGTCGAGCGCCCCTTTTGTTTGCCACAACTTCGTCAATTTGCTAAATTTTAAGGTGCATCGCCTCGCCCATTCATTTCGTCACCGAAGGCGGTGTTGAGGCAGGCAAACGCAAGAATTCCTCTCCCCCTACCCCTCTCCTTCTTGCGTTTGCCTG
>Ga0209542_10011939_pt1 | contig 15303 bp, 16 predicted proteins | sample RifCSPhighO2_01_FD_184028 | JGI IMG/M metagenome (GOLD analysis project Ga0209542, IMG submission 184028) | Soil microbial communities from Rifle, Colorado - Rifle CSP2_plank highO2_0.1 (SPAdes) (version 2) | ecosystem: Environmental > Terrestrial > Deep subsurface > Rock core/Sediment ... | reverse complement strand
GATTATCGAGTTGCTCGATCACCGCACCCCGCTAGAAGTCTTGACAAAAGCCCGGAAACGAAAAAAGCGCCGAAGCGCTTGAAAGAAATTTAAAAGATGGGTGTTCGGATTGAGGAGGGTCGGCGGGGAAAAGTTACTGAATTCATATTAGTATACTATTACAAATATGTCAATGGTGTTAAAATTATCTAAGTTTGATACAATAGTTTCATGTCAACTATTGATGAGTTAAGAAAAGTACGGTTAGAAAAACTGAAGTCGCTGCAGGCGAGCGGACTTTTGGGGTATCCGGCAACAACAAAACGAACGCACTCGGTGGCTGAAGCGCTGGTTGATTTTGATAAGTTGGAGAAGTCAGGCGCAGAATTGTACCTGACGGGCCGTATTATGGCCATGCGCGGCCACGGCGGCGCCACGTTTTTGGACATAAACGACGGGTCTTGTTCAACACCGGGTGTTGAACAAGGAAAAATACAGGGGTTGATTAAAGAAGATAAGGTAGGGGAGAAGGGATACAAATTTTTCATTGACCATTTTGATATTGGGGACTTTGTGGAAATTAAGGGAATTTTGATTGAAACCAAGCGCGGAGAAAAAACGATAGAAGCTACGGATTACAAGATGCTGGCCAAAAGTTTGCTGCCGTTGCCGGAAAAGTGGCACGGGCTGCAGGATGTGGAAGAACGCCTGCGCAAGCGCTATCTGGATATTTTGTTTAACCCGGACGTGAAGGAAATGGTTAAAAAGCGCGCCGTATTTTGGAACAGCATGCGCCAGTTTTTGATGGAAAAAGGGTTTTTGGAAGTGGAAACCCCCGTGCTGGAAGTTACACCAGGAGGCGCGGATGCCAGGCCGTTTGTAACTCACCACAATGCGCTGGATTTAGATGTGCATCTGCGGATTTCCATGGGTGAATTGTGGCAAAAAAAACTGATGGTGGCGGGATTTGAAAAAACATTTGAAATTGGCAGGATGTTCCGTAATGAAGGCATGGACGCCGAACACTTGCAAGATTACACGGACATGGAATTTTACTGGGCTTATGCCGATTATAAAATGGGCATGGAAATGGTGGAAGAAATGTATAAATATGTTGCCAAAAAAACGTTTGGCACGCTGAAATTCAATATTAAAGGTTTTGAAGTGGATTTAGGCAAAAAATGGGAAAAATATGACTATGCGACAATCATCAGCCAGGAAACCGGAGTGAATATTGCTGAAGCCAGTTTGGCAGAGATGGAAAAAGCATTGCAAAAATTGAAGGTGGACTATGATAAAAAGGGCTTTAATAAAACCCGGGCCATTGATAATCTGTGGAAATTTTGCCGCAAAAATATAGAAGGTCCCGGGTTTTTAATCCATCTGCCTGTTGAAGTTTCGCCTTTAGCTAAAAAAGATGAAAAAGATCCTAAGAAAGTCCAGCGCTTCCAGGTGATTTTTGCAGGTTCTGAATTGGGTAATGGATATTCGGAGATTAACGATCCGACTGATCAGGCGGAACGGTTTATGGAACAGCAAAAACTTCGTGACGCGGGGGACGAAGAAGCCCAGATGTTTGACAAAGATTTTGTGGAAGCCCTTGAACACGGCATGCCACCAACCTGCGGTTTTGGTTTATCGGAACGCGTGTTCAGCTTTTTCATGGACAAACCCGCCCGGGAAACCCAGATTTTCCCGTTGATGAGGCCGAAAGGTTAGAATCTAGAAAATAGAAAGTAGATAATAGAATGACGAACGAAGAGATAGAAAAACTGCTGCCGATTTTTGAAAAGCATCCAACCGTCAAGCTGGTGTATTTGTTTGGTTCACGTGCAAGCGGAAAAGTGGGTCCATTGAGCGATTATGATTTTGCCGTTTACCTAGATGAAAAAGACGCCTTGAAAAGGTTTGATATTAGGATTGCAATTGCCGGAGATCTTTCTGGATTATTGAGGACAGATGCTGTGGATGTGGTTGTTATCAATGATACCGACCAGCCTGAGCTAAAATTTAATATTATACATGGGGGAAAACTCATTTTGGAAAGAGAGCCGTTTAAGGTTGTGGTGGAACCCCAAATACTTATGGAGTATTTTGACTTCCATGAATTATTATTAAGGCATCATTTAACTAAAAGCTAACATGACTAATACCTTTGCCATTGAAAAAAAACTAACCGCCATTTTAGGTTATGGAAGGTACCCGGAGGCCGAAATGAACGCTTCAGACATAGATTGAGGCATTGGTTTTTTCTAAAAAAACAGAGCGGCCGGGTGGTCGCTCTTTGATTGTTTCTCTTGGCCTTTAATCGCCCAGCTCTTCATCTACTTTTTTGTCATAGGTTTTGACGGCTTGCATGAATTGCTCTTCATCACTGGCGCCAATTTCAATGGTTTTGGAAGTTATGAACTTCCAGTGGCGGTTTTCGTTGGTTTCCATATTGTGTTGGTCCCAAAAGATGAAGACAAATTCTTCTTTGCGGATTGGCATGAAGAACAGCCAGGTATCGTCCTGGTAGAGGTCGGTAGCCACCTCTGTCACCATGTACTCTGCTCCGTGGCCAAGCGAAATGGTTTCGCCAATACAGGGGCACCGTTGCACGTGCATTTCCCCATGAAGCCTCCAGTCGGGCTCTTCCATGCACCGAAAGATAGGTTTAACAATCATACCTACTCCCGTTGTTATGCCCTAAAAAGGGCTGGAAAGAACAAACGCGTTACCACCATGAATAATAGGCTAAAATGAGTAAATGTCAATAATCACGCGGTAGTTGATATTGGGCAATAAGTTTGTTACAGTAACATTGATGAGCTTGGAAGCTATCCAACAAAAGTTACAAAAAACCGCCCAGGGTTCCTTTGCGGTTTTTGATTTTGATAATACGCTTATTATCAGCGACACGGGCGAAGCAGTGCTGATGTATTTAGCCCGCAATGGCTTATTTAAAGACACACAGTTGCTGCCAGGCGAATTTGCGAATGCAAAAAGCTATGGCCAGGCGGTATTTTCCCATTACCACGACCTACTTGATAAGAATGAAATTTGGCAAGCATACCAGTTTTGCACCAAAGTGCTTTCTGGTTTTACGCCAGCACAAGTAGGTGAAATAACCAGGCAAACCCTGGAATTTGAGGGTACGCAAATTACTGAAGAAGAATTATTTGGCCGTAAAATCCACCGGGGAATCATGCCTCGCCAAAATGCTACAGAACTCCTAAAAATGGCGGCAAATGAGGGTATAACCAATTGGGTGGTAACTTCTTCGCCACAATTAGCGGTAAAAGCGGCCATGGACTATTTTGGCATTAAGGCAAATATCATTGGCGTTTGTAATATAGAAAGCAATGGCGTGTTGACCCAGGAATTAAAAACGCCAGCGCCAATCCGTGAAGATAAAGTTACGACTATTAAGGCATTTATTGACCCTAAAATTTCGCCCGTATTGGCCGTGGGCGATAGCATGAATGATCAATGGATGCTGGAATATGCACGGGAAAGAGCCGTGGTGGGGAATAATGAAAAACTAATTACCTTGGCCAAAGAGAAGGGGTGGCAAGTGTTAAGGTAACAATCTTTTTACAAAAAAAAACAGAGCGGCCAGGTGGTCGCTCTTTGGTTTATTATTTTACTACAAGAGTTTTTCAAGGATATGAAGAAGATTGATCAGTTCTTGCTTTACCGCCTCTTCTTGTCAATAGTTGTTGGTACGTGCTAAATTTAGTATTATAACAGAATGAAAGTATTAGTTTTCGGCACATTTGACGGCCTGCATGAAGGGCATAAGGATTTTTTTAGGCAGGCTCGGGAATTCGGGGACTATTTGACGGTGGTGATTGGCCGGGACTCAACGGTGGAACGGGTAAAAAAGCGGCTGCCGAAATTTACTGAATTGGAACGGCAAAAAGCGGTGCAGGAATGCGGATTAGTTGATGAAGCTGTGCTAGGAAACGAGGGGAGTGATCCGTATAAAATCATTGAACAAATCAAGCCCGATATTATTTGCTTGGGCTATGACCAAACCTTTTTTGCCGATAAATTAGCGGAAGAATTACCAAAAAGGGGATTGGAACAGGTGAAGGTTGAAAGGTTAAAAGCGCACAAACCCGAAATTTTTAAATCTTCGTTATTAAATAAATAATCTCATGCTGGACATTAATAGGATTAGAAACAACAAAGAAGAAGTTAGAAGGGCGCTGTTAAAACGGTTGCCAGAAAATAGCTTTGATTTGGATGCGGTTATTACGCTGGATGACACGCGTAAAAAACTGCTGACAGAGGTGGAAGTACTGAAGGCTGAACGGAATAAAAATTCAAAGACAAAACCCACGCCGGAAATGATTGCCAAAATGAAGGCGGTGGGCAGCCAAATCAAGGAACTGGATGAAAAAATCAGCCAAACCGAGGCGCAATTAAAAGAAACATTGTCTGAATTGCCGAATTTACCGGCTGATGATGTGGTGGCGGGTGGAAAGGAAAATAATCGCGTTTTGCGTACCGTAGGGAAAAAACCGGAATTTAAATTCGTGGCCAAAGATCATGTTGAGCTGGCCGAAAGTTTGGAATTAATTGATTATGAACGCGGGGCAAAAATGTCTGGCTCTGGGTTTTGGGTGTACAAAGGCACGGGCGCCATTTTGGAATGGGCGTTGCTGAACTATTTTATTGAGTTCCACCGCAAAAACAAATACGAATTTTTGCTGCCACCATATTTATTGACGGAAAAATCTGCCTATACTTCTGGCCATTTGCCGAAGTTTAAAGATGATTTGTTTTGGACACAAGATGGGCTATGCCTAGATGCAACCAGTGAAATGATGGCCTTAAATTATCATCGCGATGAAGTGCTGGCAGAAAAAGAACTGCCAAAGAAATATTTTGCCTATTCGGCCTGTTTTCGGCGTGAGGCTGGCAGTTACCGCAAGGAAGAACGCGGCATGGTACGCGGCCATCAGTTCAATAAAGTTGAAATGTTTCAGTTTGTAACACCTCAAACTTCGTGGGAAGCATTTGATGAGGTGGTAAAAAATGCTGAAACGTTGGTGAGGGCGCTTGGGCTGCATTTCCAAAGCGTACAGCTCGCCGCGGGCGATGCTTCAGCCGCCATGGCAAAAACGATTGATATTGAAGTGTGGATTCCCAGCATGGGCATTTTTAAAGAAGTAAGCAGCTGTTCAAATGGGCTAGATTACCAGGCACGGCGCGGCAACATTAAATACAGAAACGCATCCGGTGAAAATGCCTTTTTACACACGCTAAATGCTTCGGGCTTGGCCACCAGCAGGCTGATTCCGGCCATATTAGAGCAATTCCAGCAAAAAGATGGCAGCGTGGTGGTTCCAAAAGTATTGCAAAAATTTGTGGGCATGAAAGTGATTAAACCGGCAAAGAAATAATGCAAGAACGGCAGATAGAGGTAAAGAATCTGAAGATAAACTATAAAGTTTTCGGCAATCCTGCGCAAGGCAAGACCTTGCTTGTTTTGCACGGCTGGCCTAGCAAATCCGACCGGTGGATAAAAGTTGCAGAATTACTGGCCGTTCAAAATATCCAAATAATCGTCCCTGATTTGCCGGGGTTTGGCGAAAGCCAGGAACCGGCTGCCGCCTGGACCATAAACCAGTATGTTGAGTGGTTGCATGAATTTGTACAAAGCGTGCCGGAACTTGGCCAAGGCTTTCATTTGGCCGGACATTCGTTTGGCGGGGCGCTTGCGGCCAAATACGCCATACAATATAACCAACATATCAAAAAACTGTTTTTAATTTCAGCTGCCTGCGTGCGAAGCCGGACAGCGGCCAAAAAAATGTGGCATCGCCTGGCGAAAATGGGCAAGGTGCTTGCCTTTTTGCCTTACTACGAACTGGGCCGCAAAGCATTTTATAAATTCATCATCCGCAAGAGCGATTACCCGAATATTTCGCCTTCCATGCGCCAAACCTATTTGAATGTCATTTCCGATGATTTATCGCAGGGGCTTTTTTTCATCAAAGTGCCAACCATCATTATTTGGGGGGACAAAGACGAATCAACACCATTGGAACAAGCAAAATTCATCCAAAGTAAAATTTCGGGGTCACAGCTGATCATCATTCCCGGCGGCACACACGCCCTACAACTTGGCAACCCCGAACTGCTCGCGCAACGCATCGCTGAAAACATCGTTTAACCAATATGCTCCAACTTTTCATTTTTGCTTGGTGTATCCGCACCATAAAATCCATCCTTTTTTGGCTGTATTTGTGGCAACTGAAGGAGTATCATATCCCGCGGTTTATTGACCACTTTAGGACGCATAAAGGCAAGCAGATATTTTTTAATGCATTGTATGGGTTGAAAATAGTAGCCATGGCGCTTTTGGCAAAAGGTTTTTCCTTGGCGGCGTTTTTGATGCTGTTGTTACTCTATTCCGCAGAGGCCGCGTTGTTTTTGCGTTCGGTGGTTACCGGACGTTATTTAAGGCCTAAAAGTACGTTGAAAACCGTACTATTGTCAGCCGTATCGCTCTTTGGATTTTTGGCTGTCGCCGGCGTTTTAACGGTTTTTGTAGGTTCTTATGGAACATTTGCCAAGGCGGCGGTGTTGCTTGACATTCTGACGCCCTTTTTGGTAACCGGCGTGGTGCTTGGCATCCAGCCATTTTTTGTGCTGGCGCGCATGCGCATTCTGGAAAAAGCGGCGCGAAAATTACGTAACCACAAAAATTTACTGGTCATTGGCATTACCGGCAGCTACGGCAAAACATCAACCAAGGAATTTTTAACCACGATTTTATCGGCAAAGCATAACGTTATCGCCACCAGCGAGCATAAAAATTCGGAAATAGGCATTGCCCAAACCATTTTGGAAGACGTAAAACCCGGCCACGAAATTTTCATTGTTGAAATGGGGGCGTACCGTAAAGGCGGCATCAAGTTATTGTGCGACATGGTCAAGCCAAAGATCGGGGTGGTAACCGGGGTGAATGAGCAGCATTTGGCGCTATTTGGCAGCTTGGAAAATTTGCTTTCGGCCGAAGGCGGGCGTGAATTGGCCGCGGCGTTGCCGGGCGACGGATGGCTGGCGGTGAACGGGGAAAACCGGCATTGCGTTGATTTGTATAAAAAATTTACCGGCCGGAAGAAAATTTACACGGAGCATAAAGGAAAAATTGATGCGGATATTTGGGCCGAGGAGGTGGAGGTGGAAAAAGAGGGGATTTCGTTTATTGTGCATTATTTCCAAAAAGAAATGCTGCATATTTCCGCTGGTGTACTCGGGCGCCAGCAGGTGCAAAATTTACTGGGTGCCATTTTGGTTGCCAGGGAACTTGACATGGGCCTTGAACAAATTGCCAATGCCTGCAAACGTATTACACAAGAACAAGGCGGAATGACCCTGAAAACGGGTGCGCATGGCTTGCAGGTGATCGATTCTTCCTATTCCTCAAACCCCGATGGTGTGATGGCGGATTTGGACTATCTTAGTGTTTTTCCGGGAAAACGGGTAATCGTAATGCCCTGCCTAATAGAATTAGGGTTAATGTCTGAAAAAATCCACTACGAAATTGGCCAAAAAATTGCGCAGGTTTGTGACATAGCCATTATTACCACGCGTGACCAGTTTGAAAAAATGAAAAAAGGGGCATTGGCAGGGGGAATGAAAGAAAACCAGATTTTATTGTGCGACAAGCCACAGGAAATTTTCCACCACATAACAACCATGTGCAAAGAAGGCGACACGGTGTTGTTGGAAGGAAGGGTGCCAGGTGAAGTTATCAAGTTGCTAAAGGTATAAAGGTGAAAGATAAAAACTACTTTAAGCCCATTTCAATCTCCCTTTCTCCGAACGTCCAAAAAGATGACGTGGTTTTGGCGTTGAAATTATTAATGCAACCATGGAATTGGACCAGGCACAAGTCTGCGCCCGGCAGCGCGATTGCATCGCTTGAACAAGAATTTGCAAAATATTTGGGTGTAAAATACGCGGTTAGTTTTAATTCCGGCCGCTCAAGCATGTACGCCATTTTAAAAGCCTTGGATTTGCCGCAAGGAAGCGATGTGATGCTGCAGGCATTTACGTGTAACGCCGTCCCAAATCCGGTGCTGTGGGCGGACTTAAACCCGGTTTATATCGACGTAGCTAACGATTTTAATTGTTTAACTCCCGGAGTTAAACAACCTTTATTGATTGTACAACATACGTTTGGCCTGCCTAATGAAAAGGCTCTGAATGGACAGGTGATTGAAGATTGCTCACATGCGCTGGGGGCGGAAATTAACGGCAAGAAAGTGGGCACCTTTGGCAAGGCCGGGTTTTTCAGTTTTTCGCGCGATAAAGTGATTTCGTGCGTTTACGGCGGTATGGCTGTAACTAACGATGATGAATTGGGCAGGAAACTGCAGCAGCTGCAAAAGGAGTTTGGCATGCCGGGCTTGGTTTGGATAAAGCAACAAATGTTACACCCAATTTTACTGCACTATATTATTTTACCGCTGTATAACATAATAAATCTGGGAAAAATATTTTTAGTATTTTCACAGTGGACGCATTTACTGTCAAAGGCCGTCAGCTGGCAAGAAAAGAGGGGACAGCGCCCCGATTATTTCCCAAAAGCATTGCCTAATGCCCTGGCCGCCATGGCGCTACATCAATTCCGGAAATTAGAAACATTTAACGCCCACCGCAAAAAGATTGCTGAATTTTATTATCAAGAGTTAACCTGCACTAATTTTATTGTACCCCGCAAGGATAATAATATTTTTTTGCGTTTTGCGGTGCAGCATCCGAAAGCCCACGAAATACTATACGAAGCCTGGCACCAGCAAAACATGCTACTGGGAGATTGGTATCGCAGCCCCATTGATCCCTTTGACACAAAATTAGAAGAAATGAAATACATCCCCGGCAGCTGCCCCAACGCCGAACGCCTGGCCAAAGTAACCCTAAACTTGCCAACCCACATTAATATTTCCATGGAAGACGCCCGCCGGATTGTAAATTTCCTCAAAAAATTTACATAAAAAAACTTATACTCTAATTATGCAAGCTTGTATATTTAGAGTATAATTAATGTAATGAGGCTGCCGATTACCGATAAATTCCTTTGGGACGCCTATAAAGTCGCTCGCTTCTCGGGTAGGGCGGTTCACTTTATGTTCTTTACGACATATATACAAAAAGCGCGGATTATGGGAGGCGGCCAGAATCCAGTTTTTGAAAAGTATAGAAAGCAGATGGGCGAACAAAAATTCAGCAAGCTGATATACTATCTTAAGCGGAATAATTACATACAGGCAAAGGCTCTGGAAAATAAAAGGGGATTTATTCTCACTAAGGAGGGGATTTCCAAGGCGCTTAAGGCTAGCTTTCAAGCAGAAGAAAAGAAAAAGCGCAAAGATGGAAAGTGGGCCATGATTATATTCGATGTTCCCCAAAAACACCAAAAAGCCAGGAACTTGCTCAAAAGTATTCTGCTTAATCTTGGCTATAAATTGTTACAGCAAAGTGTGTGGGTGACGCCATACGATGTTTCAAAAAGTACCGAAGAATTACTGCAAATGTATGACCTGGAAAAGTACGTTAAAATATTTTTGATAGAAGAGGTGTAATAAATCAAGAATATAAATATACTCTAAATGTACAAGCTTATATGAATAGAGTATGTAGATAGATGAAGGGGAGTCAACAATTCTGAAGAAATAAAAAAACCAGTGTTAGGGACACTGGTAAAACCCTTGAAACCATTAATACCCCATCTTGACGGCCGCCTCGATTTCGGCGGGGTCCCCCGCGGCCAGTTCGACCATCAAGCGCTCGTGGTCTTCCTGACCATGATTCATTCCGCGGGGGCCGCGATAGATGCCGTCCTCGCCGCGGACAAACTTCCCGTCGCGGACGTAACGCAGGATGGCGAAGTGGGCGCGCCGATGGCCCTGGGCCTCGTCGGTCTGCGAGTAGCATGCCTCGCAGATCTCCTCGTACTGCCCGCCCGACGGCTGGCCCTGGTGGTCAGCGTTGTGCCAGCCACACTGGACTGCCGTGGTGGCGGGTGCGCCGCAACCACAGATGCCATCGCGGGTTTCATTCAGGCAAGGGATATAAATAGACATGGTAATTACTCCTTTCAAGAGTAAAAAAGTTCGGCTTTACCATTAGCCGTGCCCCGAAAATGAGGCGAATTTCAAGTTCAGCCTATATTTCTATTATAGCATAATCAAGAATGCTTGTCAATAGTGCCATGGAATTTGAGGTTGTCAAGGAAAATTGGTATAATTAGGGGATGGAAATTCGGGAAATTACGGATAAAACTATTTGGGAAGAATTTTTGGCGCAATGCGGGCGCAAGACTTTTTTGCAATCGTGGAATTGGGGGGAGTTCCATGCTTCCATGGGGAATAAGATTTGGCGGTTTGGGATGTATGAAGGCAGCCAACTTGTTTCTGTGGCGCTGGTGGAAAAGATTACGGCGCGACGCGGGAGTTTTTTGATTGTACCCCATGGACCGATAACGAATTCAAAAATCAAAAATCAAAATGCAAAATTATTGAGCTTATTATTAGATACATTAAAAAAGCTGGCGAAAGAAGAAAAAGCGGATTTTATAAGAGTAAGCCCGATTTGGGAGAGGACAGAGGAAAATATTTCAATATTTAAAGATTTAAATTTTAGAGTTGCGCCGCTGCATTATCATCCGGAAAGCAGCTGGAAACTGGATATTTCCAAGCCGGAAGAAGAATTGCTGCGCAGCATGCGTAAAACCACCCGCTATTTGATTAAACAGGCAGAACAAAATAAGGATATAGAAATAATAAAAAGCATTAACATAAACGATTTGGATATTTTCTACCGCATCCACACGCCGGTGGCAACTACGCAAAAATTCACCCCGTTTTCGCTAAATTATCTGAAAAAAGAGTTTTCTGCCTTCTTGAGCGGAGAAAACATCCAGCTTTTTTTTGCCAAGTATAAGGGAGAATACATTGCTTCTTCATTTGAAATTTTCTGGGGCGGCATGGGGTTTTACCATCACGCCGGGTTATTACCGGAATACCGCAAGTTGCCGGTTTCGCATTTGTTGCAGTGGGAAGCCATAAAAGAAGCAAAAAAACGCGGTGCCACAACATACGACTTTTGGGGCTATGCGGATCCGGTTAAAAATCCAAACCACCCCTACGCCGGCCCAGCATTGTTCAAACAGGGCTTCGGGGGTTATAAAGATGAATACGTAAAAACGCAAGATTATATTATTTCCCGGAAATACTGGATTAATTATATAATAGAACTGGCGCGTAAAATCAAAAGGGGACTGTAATGTCATACCGGCGAAAACACATAAAACCGAAAATCAGGGGAATGAGGCCGAAAAAGAAGTTTTGGCAGCGGCAGGTTTTTTGGTTTGCCTTGTTTTTCCTATTAATGGCCTGTGCCGGGGCATATTTTATCCTTTTTTTGCCGGATATCCAGGTGGAAAATATCCAGGTTTCCGGCAACCATACCATCCACGCCGAAGCCATTGAGGGCATTGCCAAAAAATCCATCCGTAAAAATCTATTCCCGGCCGGGTTAATCACCATTACATCTGAAAGCATGGTTGTGGTAAATACCGCCGAACTTGAGCAATTAATTGCCGAGGCATTCCCAAGCATAAAAGAAGTCCGGGTGCGCAAGAAATGGCCGCGGGGAATTATCATAGAAATCGTGGAACGCGAAGCCGTTGCCCTGTTTTGCGAAGAAACCGATGGCAGTGTTTGTTTCCACATGGACGAAGAAGGGGTTATTTTCCAAGAAGCGCAGCCCGATGGCAGCTTGCCGGTAATCCGTAAAGCAAAAGACGCCCCGGCACAGGAGGGGAATAGGGCCGTTCAAACACAAACCATGGGCGCCATTATTACTATCGCCAACCTGCTGAAAGAACAGTTCCAAGTTGCGATAACCGAAGTACTGGTTTCAAACCCGATAGTTATCAGTGCTTCCGAAGGCTGGAAACTCTATCTTGACCCGGACGAACCGGCAGCCGCCCAAGCCGCCAAACTGCAAACATTGCTTGCCAGCCAAATCCCGCCGCAAGCGCGCAAGCAACTGCAATATATTTACCTGCAGTATAAAGACCGCGCGTATTACAAATAATCTATTATTCCTGGCTGGGCCGGGCGCCGAATGGTACCCGGGGTTTTTTAATCAAAAAGTAATAATGCATATGTGACAATGCGGTATTTATTTGTCCATATTGACAAGGATTTTTGAAACACTAGTATTAATTATTCTTTTAACAATATAGCAAAAATAATTATTTGTATGATAACTATGAGTACAAGAACGAAGGCGGTATTGGTTTTTGCGGCAGCGGTTTTTGGCTTTGTTATGTTTACCCCGGCTTCGTACGCCGCCGATTACGAATATACTTTTACCGCCATTGAGGGGGATTACCAAACTTCTAATGTAAACTGCGCCGCCAACGTGCCGGCCGGCTGGACATTCCACGACCGGGAATGTTTGCTAAGCGGCAGCACTCCTTTTGTTGGCGCCTGCCACAGCGATGTGTGTTTGTGGCGCAAACCCGCAACCCAAAAACTGGAATATTACCTGACAAACATGTCCAGCGCGGGGCAAGCCACCTGTTCCAATAATGTGCCTGGCGGAGGGTGGACGTTGAAAAACAAATGGTGCGCTTACCATAACGGCCAGCAAGGCGCGCCATATTATTGCACCACCGACATTTGTTTGTGGGAACGGACTACTACTGTTACCAATACCAACGTATTAACCGGCCACGCCGGAACCGGGGTGGATAGCCGCAACGTCAACTGCGCGGCATTTGAACCAAGCGATGCCACTGTAAGCGCTTCCACCGAAAACACCCAGATTAACATTTCACAGTCAATCTACCAGCGCGCTTGTGTCATTGGAAATTCCACCGGCTACGGCTGCGTCAGCGACCTTTGCCTGTGGCAGGAGCGCGCAGCCGCCAGCGTAACGCCCGAGTGCACCACCAATACTGATTGTGGAACCGATGGATACGAAGGCGCCAATTTCTGCCAAGGAAATGGGGTGCACAGGAACTACCAGACATGGACATGCAACAATCCCAACACCGCCAGCGCATCATGCAGCAGCAATGTAACTGCGCAACAGCAAAGCTCCTGCTCTTCAAGCCAGGTTTGTTCCGCGGGCGCTTGCATTGCCGGATCAATCGCTTGTAGCAATAACACCGTATGCGGTTCCACCGGCTACGGCAGCAATCCCTTATTTTGCCAGGGGAATAGTATTTATCGCAATTCCACCACGGCAACCTGCGTAAATCCCGGAACTACCGCTTCATATTGCACACTCGCCAGCACCAACGCTATTTTCCAAAGCAACTGCGCAAATAACCAGACCTGCACGGGAGCCGGCGTATGCATCAATAATGCCATCGGCTCAATCGCTTGCAGTAGCGACAGCCAGTGCGGCGCCACCGGCTATACCGGACCATTGACTTGCCAGGGTAATGGGGTTTACCGTAACTATACTACCAACTCGTGTGTCAACCCGGGAACGGTAAATTCGTATTGCGCGCCTAGTTCTACTGCCAATCAGTTCCAATATAGCTGTAATTCGGGGCAAATATGCACCGGCGCCGGGGTTTGCACAGCCATTACCATCCCTCCCACCTGCACCAATCACTCATATTTCCAGTGTTCGGGAAATGGCGTCTACTGGTATGACTCTTGCGGCAATCGCCAAGAACTATATCAGGCATGCGGCTCCGGCCAGGTATGCAGCAATAACGCCTGCGTAACCCAAACCCAAACCCTGGCAAACCTTTTGATAACCACCAAAGTGCGGAATTTATCATCGGGCAATCTTACGTACGCACCAACCACCACTGCCACTCCGGGTGATGTTTTACAAATCCAAATCACCCTGCAAAATACGGGAACGCAGCCGATTAACAATATTATGGTAAAAGATGTGCTGCCGGTTAATATCCATTATTACGACAACCTTACCATTGACGGTGTGGCAAATTCCGGAAACATTACTTCCGGTGTAAACCTTGGCAGTTTGGGCGTGGGACAGACAAAAATCATCACCTACCAGGTGCAAGTGGCGCCGGGCCAAAATTTCCCTTATGGCAGCACCACGTTGAGCAACTACATTACCATTACCAGTGATGCCGGCCAAATTGCCACTTCCAGCATTTCCATTTACGTAACCAAATCAATTTTGAGCGGGGCGGTGGTTATCCCCACCGGATGGACGGACAACGTCTTATTTGATTCATTTATTCTTCCGTTGTTGTTAACGTTAGCCGCTTTGCGGGCGTGGCGGGCGGGTTTCTTCAGGGAAAAATTGCCGGCCTGGGTGAGAAAGGGAAGCAACTAGGTTATTTTCGCAAACGGCGCCATGGGCGCTTTTTGCTTGACAAAATATTACATAGTATGATATAATAAAGGTATGCTGAAGGTAAACGAAAAACAGAAGGCTTTTACCAAAATCTTCATCGGTTTATACCTGTGCGGCTTTTTGCTGTTTAACTGGGGGGAAGTTTCCTGGATGTTTAACTACCGGGTGGTTTCGGTATTAGCGTATGATTTTTTCAACCCTTACCAGGAAAGCCCGTTGATTGCCACCACTGAAACCCACTTGCAAAATTTGGCACAAGCCAATTTGGCGGCGCAAGCTGCGGCACTAGCCCCGGCTGAACGTGTTTTCCCATATACCGATAAAACCAATTCCCTTGAAATTCCGGCGCTTGGCCTTGCCACCCCCTTGGTAATCGGCCAAAGCACGCTGGAAAGTTCCCTGATAAAAGACCTGGATAAGGGGGTTGTTTACTATCCGGGTTCCGTGTATCCGGGCCAGACGGGTGAAAGCGTCATTTTGGGCCATTCGGCGCCGCCCAACTGGCCGCGCATCAAGCACGATTGGGTGTTTAGCAATATTACTGAGCTTGCTATGGGCGACAAAATAATCCTTTACTTTAACAACCGGAAATATACGTATATCGTGATTGACAAAAGCATTATTGAAAAGGGGGAAGAGCTTAAAACCAACAGTTTAAGCCAGAAAACCAACATTATCACCCTGGTAAGTTGCTGGCCGCCGGGAAAAAACTATAAGCGTATTGCAGTGCAGGCAGCGCTGGAAAAGGAGTAATTGTGGCGGTGGGGTATTGACACGTTTTAATAAATAGTGTAGGATGAGTGATTGTACTAAATACCCTTGACAAAAAAGAAAATGTCAATAGTATATAGCATTATTAGTAATGGTGCATTGTACCCTCAAGTGCAACACTGAATGATGATATTTTTGATAAATTGATAAGGGGTTAGTGGCCTGGTGGATCGTTCTTGGAAAACTTCT
>Ga0209542_10011938_pt1 | contig 15303 bp, 11 predicted proteins | sample RifCSPhighO2_01_FD_184028 | JGI IMG/M metagenome (GOLD analysis project Ga0209542, IMG submission 184028) | Soil microbial communities from Rifle, Colorado - Rifle CSP2_plank highO2_0.1 (SPAdes) (version 2) | ecosystem: Environmental > Terrestrial > Deep subsurface > Rock core/Sediment ... | reverse complement strand
GCCCCAGATTATCTCAACATTCTTTAGACGGGCTTCCGCCACTTTGGACCGGATAGTATGAAGGTAATCCTTTTCAATTTCCACCGCATAAACTTTGCCCCGCGGCGCCAATCGGCCCGCGGCCACCGCGTAGTAGCCGGTACCCGCGCCCAGGTCCGCCACGATACTGTCTTCTTGGAGCCCGAAGGCCCTCAAATTTTTTTCCGGATTGCTGAACATCTTTATATTATACATTATACAGTATATGTAAGTTATCCACTACCTCAACTGTCAAGGATGCCCCTTGACATGCTAAAATATAAGAATGAAAAATAGAGATTATAAAAATTTCGCATCGGGGACAATTGTACATGTCTTTAATAGAGGTAATAATCGCGAAAAAATTTTCCGAGGTGATCAGGATTATAGAGCTTTTCTTTTTAGAATGGGCCTAGCTCTGGGTATTGAACCAGAAATACTCCAAAAGGAAAATTTACTTTCGGTCCCCTATTCAAGGATTAGAATAAACGCAAGTAAAAATCTTTTTAAGATACACGCTTTTTGTCTTATGCCAAATCACTTTCATATGTTGATTGAACAAACTGGAGATGTCCCAGTTTCAAAATTTATCTCTAAATTATGCACAAGCTACGCAATGTATGTAAATAAAAAATACAAAAGGGTTGGACATGTTTTTCAAGATCAATTTAAGGCTGTATTAGTAGAAAGTAATTCTCAATTGATGTGGTTATCTTCGTATATACACATGAATCCAGTCAAGGCAGGACTAGCGAAACATCCATCTGAATATTTATGGAGTAGTTATAGAGATTTTACTGAAAATAGAAATTTACCGATTATACAGACAGATTTTTTAAAATCTATTTTTGGACCAGAGAATTTTGAAAGCGAGACGTTAACATTAGTTTCAAAAGATACGTCAAGGGGCATCCTTGACACTTAGATGCAAGCGAGGGAGGCGATGTTGTCGCCGGGACGGAGACGCATAATGGTTACGCCTTGAGTTTGGCGTCCCAGAGAAGAAACATCCGCCAGAGCAGTGCGGATTACCTGTCCTTTTTTGGACATCGCGATCAATTCTTGTTCCTGCCCAGAAAGCACTTTAGCCACTATCAGCTTGCCGGTTTTGGCGGTAATCTTCGCTGTCTTGATGCCGGAGCCGCCGCGGCGTTGAACTTTGTATTCCTTCAGGGCCGTTTTCTTACCGAAACCGTTCGCGCTCATCGTCAGAAAATATCCGGCCGCAGATTTCTTGACTGCATCCACCCCGACGACTTCATCGTTTTTGCTCAACTTAATGCCGCTAACGCCGCCCGCGGTCCGGCCCATTGCGCGCACATCGGATTCTTTGAAACGAATGGACTGTCCCGAGGCGGTGGCAATCATAATTTCGTCACCCGCTTCGGCCGCGAGCGCGGCTACCAATTGATCGTCTTTATCCAAGCGAATGGCAATAATCCCACTCCGACGCACGTCTTTGAAACTCTCGGCGGACATTTTTTTGGCCGTGCCTTTTTTGGTAACCAATAAAAGCGAAGACGGCGCCCGAGCGAGATCTTTAGGCAAAGCGAGAATGGAATTCACTTTTTCCTCCGCCTGCAGCGGCAGATAATTCATAATTGACTTGCCCCGCGTCGCCCGCCGGCCTTCCGGAATCTCATACATTTTCATTTGGTAAACTTTGCCCAAGTTGGTAAAGAAAAGCAGATTGGAATGGGTTGAGCCGGAAACGAGCATCGTCACGAAATCTTCCTCTTTCGTTTCCAAATCGATGACGCCCACTCCGCCGCGCTTCTGCGCGCGGTATTCGGACGGGTCGGTACATTTAACGTAGCCACCGGCGGTCAACACCAAAACTGTTTCCTTTTCCGGCACCAAGTCCTCGTCGGAGATTTCTTTCACTCCGCCTTTGACGATTTTCGTCCGGCGTTCGTCGGCATATTTAGTTTTAATTTCCTCTAATTCCTTGGCAATGGTCTTAAGAATTTTTTTCGGGCTCCCAAGCAACTCCTTCATTTCCGTGATGAACTTTTGTTTTTCTTTCAGTTCCTCTTCCACCGCCTGGCGTTCCAAGCCGGCCAACTTGGCCAGTTTCATTTCCAGAATGGCGGTTGCCTGCGCGTCGGAAAATTTAAACTCCTTCATCAGATTCACTTTCGCCAGCTGGGAATTTTTGGAACCGCGAATGATGCTGACTACTCGGTCTATTTTGTCCAACGCTTTCTTCAGGCCCAACAGAATGTGCTCGCGCTCTTCGGCTTTTCTTAAATCATATTCAGACCTTTTTTTTACGACAACTTTGCGGTGCTCGATAAATTCATTCAGAATAGATTTGAGTGAAAGGGTTTGAGGTACGCCATCCACCAGCGCCACCATATTAAAATTGAAATTTGATTCCAGCTGGGTGTTTTTATAAATATAGTTGAGCACTTTTTCCGGATGGGCAGAGGTTTTAAGCTCTATGACAATGCGAATATCTCTGGTGGACTCGTCGCGTAGGCCTTTGATGCCTTCCAGCTTTTTTTCCTGTACCAGTTCGGCAATGCTCGTTATTAAATTCGCCTTGTTTACCCGAAAAGGAATGGAGGTAATAATGATGGAAAAATTGCCGCTCTTCTCTTCCATAATTTCCGCTTCGCCCCGACAGACAATACCGCCCCGACCGGTTCCGTAAGCATGCAACATATCCTTGGAGCCATAGGCAATCCCGCCTGTCGGAAAATCAGGTCCCTTAACAAACTGTAATAAATCTTCGGTGGTTGCTTCGGGATTTTCGATCAAATGGTTGGTGGCATCCATCACTTCCGCCAAATTGTGTGAAGGAATGTTCGTGGCCATACCGACGGCGATGCCCAGCGTGCCGTTCAAAAGAAGCGAGGGTACGGCTGCCGGAAACACTACCGGTTCCTTGCGGGTCTGGTCGTAATTGGGTCGAAAGAGCACAGTTTCTTTTTCCAGATCACGCAAAAGTTCGCTGGAAAGCTTAGACATTTTCGCTTCGGTGTAGCGCATCGCCGCGGCATTGTCACCGTCAATTGAACCGAAGTTTCCCTGCCCTAATATTAAAGGATAGCGGTAGGAAAATTCTTGGGCCATACCAACCATCGTGTCATAAACGGCAGTATCGCCATGCGGATGATATTTACCTAAAACATCTCCGACGATTGCGGCTGATTTCCTAAAACGCGCGGAGGCGGTTAACCCCATTTCATTCATCGCGAATAAAATTCTACGATGAACCGGCTTCAGTCCGTCGCGCACATCCGGCAAAGCACGGGAAGTAATCACCGACATCGCGTAGGCGAGGTAGGATTCCTTCATTTCGCTCACCACATCCACGGGCAAAATGGCGTCCCGCGCCCTAGAATCATTTTGTTGGGGTAAATCTTTTTTCGCCATACTACTCCGTTAAGCTGTTATAGCCGCCGACCAGATTTGCTTTCAACGCCGAAAGCGGCTGCAAGCTTTTCTGCGCCTCCCGTTTCGTTTCCGGACTGGTAAAACTTCGGCCCAACGAAAACACCCAGAGTAAAAACAAAATCACTCCAAATACCGCCATTGAAACATGGAGGATATGCCGTTTGACTGCTTCCGGCTGTCGGCGAACATGGTGGATTATTTTTCTCATCCCAGTACTAAAATTTTAATAATAATGTTTTTCTTTCTGTCCCTTACTCAAAAATTTAGTACGGGACAAGTAAATTTTTTATGTGGTTTTTAAAACTATTACCTCACCCTCTTTGCCTTCCAGGTCTTTGCGCTTAAGGGTGAGTTTCTCTGTCATCTCCGCATCCTCTTCTCCCATTTCTTTCAAAAACGCTTTGAGTAATTTATCGTCGTAATCCATCGGAATAATCAGTTTGGGTTCTAGGGTGGATGCGAGTTTAGCCGCACTTTTGGCATCGAGTAGGCCATTGCCGCCGACCGGAATAAAAAGAATGTCGGGACTGTTGATTGCCTCGCGAGAATCCTTAGAGAGTTCCGCCTCGCCCAGCGCTCCCAGAAATGCGATACTAATACCGTCCAAGGTGAAAAGATAAATCGTGTTGATAAACTTTTTACCTGCCCCGTCCTTGGCAAGACCTCCGATTTCGGTCGCGGACTCCACCCCTTTGATAAAAATTTCCCGGATTTCGTAATCGCCGGGACCTCGAATAACAAACGGCTGTCGCTCGCCGTGTGCGAGTTGCTCCACGCCATTGTAATCGGGATGATTAGCCGTAACCATGGCGATATCCGCGCCAAAGTGCGCCGAAATGCCGGTTTTGGAATTCTTGCTAACCGGATTAAAGGCCAGGACCATCTCCCCTTGCTGAATTTTGAAAAACTGCTTGCCGAAATACGTGATAATCATCTATTGCATTATAGCAGATTTTTTGCTAAACTAAAAGTATTAAAAGATGGATTTAGGGTAACGCTATCGGGTGCTCGCCCCGCCAAAGGCGGGGTAAATGTTCCCGTAGAACCTAAGCCTTAAGTCCGCTTACCAGCGGATTTTTTGTTGGAAATTATTATTTATGCGCAAAGAAGAAACAGTGGAAGAAAATTTGATTTTAAGCTCCATCGTTGATCGGAGCAAGAACCGGCCGGAAGTGGATTCTCTGGTAGAGGGCCCGGTTATTCTCGTGGATAAATCATCCGTTTATGTGGACCTGGCGCCCTGGGGCACCGGTATCATCTATGGCAGAGAGTTCATGAACGCCAAAGACATCATCAATAAGATGAGTGTAGGCGACGTGATTAAAGCGAAAATCGTCGAGTCGGAAAATGAGGAGGGTTATGTTGAACTGTCGCTTAAAGAGGCGAAGCAGGCATTGGCCTGGAGTGAGGCGGAGAAAAACATCAAGACCAAGACCGTGCTAACACTGGAGGTGAAAGATGCGAACAAGGGCGGCCTGATTCTGGAGTGGCAGGGCCTGCAGGGATTCCTACCCGCTTCCCAGCTCAAGCCGGAGCACTACCCGCGGGTGTTGGATTCCGATAAGGAGAAAATACTTAAAGAGCTTAAAAAACTGGTAGGCGAAAAAATTTCCGTCACGATTATTTCCACCCTGCCGAAGGAAGGCAAACTAATTTTTTCGGAAAAAGAGAATAATCCGGAAGAGAAAAAAGAAATTTTATCCAAATACAACGTCGGTGACGTCCTGGAATGCGCCATTGCCGGCATCGTGGACTTCGGTGTGTTCTTGAAACTGGAAGAGGGTCTGGAAGGCCTGGTACACATTTCCGAGCTGGACTGGGGATTGGTGGAAGACCCGCGGACAATGTTCAAAGTGGGCGATAAAGTGAAAGCGAAGGTTATTGAAATCAAAGACGGCAAGGTGTCACTTTCACTTAAAGCATTGAAGGAAAATCCCTGGAAAGAATTTGAGAGCAAACTTAAAAAGGGCGATATTGTTCAGGGGGTGGTTATCAAATACAACAAGCATGGCGCGCTGGTTTCCATTAAGGAGGGCGTGGCCGGCCTAGTGCATAATTCCACTTTCCCTTCAGAAGCCAAACTGCGCGAAACCCTGGAGCTCGGTAAAAATTACAACTTCCAAATTACCCTCTTTGAATCAAAAGACCAAAAAATGACATTAGTGTATTTGGAATAGAAAATAACTGATAATCAAAAAATCTCCTTCGACAAGCTCAGGGGATTTTTTGATTAGGAACTAGCAACTTCAATTATTGCCCCGAGGTCTTCCGCGCCGATAGTATTCATGATAGAAATAACTTGGTCGGCATAGCGGGGCACGATGGAAGGCGGATTGTAAGCGCGGAGAATCTCCCGAGTAGTTTTGTCGCTATAATGGTAAGCGGTATTGGGATTGTTACCACCCAAATTTTTCGCCAATATTTCAATTGCGTGTTTGTTGGACTCAAAGCCGATTTTACAGGAACCCCAACCGAAAGGATTATTGGCTACCCGCTTGCAAGCGTTCTTGCCTCCGGTAGATTCACGCACGGCGATGGCAGGCAACAACCGCCAGTCCAGTCCGTTTTTCTCGGCTTCTTGTACCATAATCTTGCCGGTGCCCGCGAGGGGCATGGCTCGGCCCTGGAAATACGCATCAATGGCGTCGGCCCGGGCCGCTTTGGTTAACGCTTCCGGATCTTCTGCTAGGTTAAGAGCGAAAGTTCCTTCGGCTTCTATATTTATTTTAGCTAATACGCTTCTGGAATTCTCAATACTTTGCGGGCCGCCCAAGCTAAACGAAGTAGCGACGACTGGCAAAAGCACCAAGGAATTCAGGAAACGTATTAAATTTTTATTTTTCATATTTGGGCGGTATTTGCTCCGCCAACACCCGACCAGCAAAATCAGTCAAACGGTCTTTAACAAAAGACCCTTATGTTATAAGCTTTACACCCATATCATAAGGATACTCTCATATACTAGCATATTCTGATTAAAAAGTCAATAGTTAGACCATACTTTTTCCATATGTCAAATTGCGCATAAAAGACAAAACGGGTAGTATTTATGAATGCAAATACTGCTCAAGCGGCGAATACGGGGTATCGTTAAAGCCCTACAGTCCGCCGGAAAACACCGATTAGCCCGATGTATCGAGCAGAACTGGTATAAGACCTGTGTCGCTTATTCTAAGGAACTGAACTTCTGGCGTCCGAAACGTCCCCTGGAGAAAGAACTCTTGAATGCTTTCGATCGGGAGCTGGAACGGCTTGAAATCACCGACCCACTGAAAAAAGAAGTTCTCCATTCTCTTCAAAAAAGACGGGTGCTGCAAACCACTCCCCACTTGGGCGCCACGGAGGGTCCGCGTTTTTTCTGCATAAACTGGTTGGGGTCACTCGGCGTGCCAGAAAAAGATTTTTACGTCGTGGGGATGTATTCCGGCATTCCCTTCTCCAACCATACCCGCCCGGGCCGAATCAATCGGAAATCGGACGGCGCTAACTTGTTCCCTAGCACACTGCAGGATGCCCTCGTTTATCGAAGTGTGATTCCACCTAAACTGTCGGAGGCGATGGATAAGCTGCCGAAAAAAGTTTCCCAATATTTTCCTTACGCCCGACCGGGAGAATCCTATACCAAATGGGCACTGCAGACCTGCCAGCATATTGAGCAACAAGTTCTGGGCAAGCGCAATTTAGTTTATTTGGATATCAATGAAGTCGTATCGGAATACCTGACGCAAATTCTTCAAAATCATCGACACATTCTGCATAAAATATTTTTTAATCCAAAAATCCGACGGGAGTTTGTGGACACTTTTCCGAAGGAAATAATGTTCTACTCACCGGTTCAGCACGGCAAGTATGAAGAAATGGAAAACTTTTTCCTGGACGATAATGTTCTTAGAAGTCGAAGTCGCCAAATACCGCTTCGCGACCCGGAGACGCTGGTCCGGGAGCTCCGGGAAAACCGTCTCTGCCCGGCGCTTCTGCCCGGATTCCTGGTATTGGCTTTTCTGAACCAATTCAAGTGTTTCGGTTCTTTCGCCCAGGTGGAATATCTGCCGGTCTATCAGGAAAAACTGTCACGGCTTTCTTTCCTGCGAACCTTTAAAATCGAGAGCGTCGCCGCTTCAAACCTGACCACCGGATTTTTCCCGGGCGGCGAAAATTTATATCCCTTGGACATTTTGGTGGCAAGTAAAAAATTCAAGCCGGATAAAAATTTGCTTTTTGGAGAACTCCTGGCCGATATGAAAGACGCACTGCTCGGAAGCTATTTTACCGGCAATTTAAAAAACAGTCATGAAACCAGAAAATAAAAAAGCGCACCTCATTGGCATCGCCGGCGCCGGTATGTCCGCCCTGGCAGTTCTATTAAAAGAAGCGGGCTGGCGAATTACCGGCTCGGACCGGGATTTTTACGAACCGACGGCGGGATACTTGAAAAAACATAAAATCAAAGTCAACTCCACCCATCGCCCGGACAATATTCCGAAAGATGTGCAACTGGTCGTCATCGGTAAACACGCCGGACTCGCCGCCGAAAACAATCCGGAAACCCGCGCGGCCATCCGGCGAGGCCTAATTATCAAATCACTGCCGGAAATGCTCGCGTTCCTTTCAGAAAAAAAAGAGAGTTTGGTCGTGACGGGAAGCTTCGGTAAATCCACCCTGACTGCGCTCTTGGCTTGGTGCCTGGTTAAAGCAAAAAGAGACCCCTCCTATTTTATCGGAGCGATTCCTCTGGATCTAAAAAACTCTTCGCATTTGGGCCGCGGCCGGGAATTCGTACTGGAGGGCGACGAGTATCCGTCGGCAAACTGGGATAAAACTTCCAAGTTTCTGCATCTTGCCCCAACTGCGATAATTTTAACTTCCGCCGAGCATGACCACGTGAATATTTTCCCGACGGCTAAAGCTTATCGGGAACCGTATAAAAAATTGGTGGCAAAAATTCCAAGGAACGGATTTTTGGTTTACTCGGTTGACGGAAAAAACACCGCCGAAATCGCCGGATATTCGCGGGGAAAAAATATAAGCTACAGTTTGAAAAATAAAAAAGCTCTTTGGTACGCGAAAAATATGAAATACGGCAAGGTTACTACTTTTGATTTGATACGAAAAGGAAAACGAGTTACGAAAATTCAAACTAAGCTTTTGGGCAAACATAACATAGAGAACATCGTCGGTGCCGGAGCGCTTCTTCTGGAAAGTAAAAAAATTACCCCCGGGACTTTCGCCCGCGCAGTAAAAAGTTTCCACGGCATAAAGAGGCGCATCGAACTGAAGAACGCGGATGGAACAATTCCCGTCTACGAAGGTTTCGGTTCCTCCTACGGAAAGACCCGAGCGATCTTTGAAACCCTAAAACTTCACTTCCCTAAGAAAAGAATTGTCGCTGTCTTCGAACCGCACGCTTTTTCCTGGCGCAACAAAAAATTCCTGCATTGGTATAAAAATATATTCGCGGGCGTAGACGAAGTTATTGTACTGCCGGCGGCCTCTCGCGGTAAAAAAGACAAGTTAGAATTGTCCACCAAAGATATCTGGCAAGAAGCCAAAAAATATAAAAAAATACACACGGCGGTGAGTGAAAAAGCAGCCCTCGGCATTTTACAAAAATTGCTCAAGCCGAATGATGTGGTGGCTTTGGTTTCTTCCGGCCCGATGCTTGGTCTTACGAAGTCCGTGCCCCGAATGCTCGCTGCAGCTCCTCCATATCGTCAAAATGGCTTTTAACTCCTTTGATATCCTGGTAGGTTTCATGTCCTTTGCCAGCACAAAGTAAAATATCGCCTTTTTGCGCCATTTTCACCGCTTCGACGATAGCTTCCCGGCGATTAGTTATCGTTTGGACTTTTTTAAGTTCATCTTGAGTCAAGCCGGTAGTCATATCTTCTAGAATTTTCTCTGGGTCTTCGCTCCGCGGATTATCCGAGGTAAAAATCGCGACATCGGACATTGAGGCGCCGATTTTACCCATTTTCGGACGCTTCAGCGGGTCGCGGTCACCCCCGCAACCGAAAACAGTAATCAATCGCCCCTCCTTGCCCTTTACTTCCTTGACCGCCAGAATGATTTTCTCCAGCGCATCCGGCGAGTGTGCGTAATCCACCACCACAAGTACGCCCAAAGACGGAGTAAAATGTTCAAATCTCCCCCGCGGCGGTTGAACATCCTCCAATATTTTTTTCACTTTCTCCATATCGAAACCCAAGAGCTGACACGCGCTCCAGGCAGCTAAAATATTGTAAGCGTTGAACTTGCCCAAAAGCTGGGACCGGATATTTTCCTGGCCGATTTTGATTTCCAGACCGTTAAAATCCAATCGGTTGATTTGCCCGATAAAGTCCGCAGTGTTTTCAAAGCCGTAGAAATATTTTTGCGCCTTGGCACCCTCCAGCATCCGTGAACCATAAGAATCATCGGCGTTTGCTAGCGCGAAAGCACTGCGCGGCAACAGTTTGAAAAATTTTTTCTTGGCCTGAAAATAATTTTCGAAATTCTTGTGATAATCTAAGTGGTCGTGCGTCAAGTTGGTGAAAATCCCACCGGTGAAGGTTAGCCCTGCGATACGGCTCTGGTCTATACCGTGCGAGGATACTTCCATAAAAACATATTGGCAGTTTTCGCGGACCATGCGGTTCAGGAGTCGATGGAGTTCGGGTAGTCCAGGGGTGGTGAAATTAGTCAACAACCGCTCACCATTAATAATATTTTCCACCGTGCCAATGAGACCCGCGCGGTAGCCGAGCGCGATGGCAATGCGGTAAAGCAGAGTCGTGGTGGTGGTCTTGCCGTTCGTGCCGGTCACGCCTACGATTTTCAGCTGCGCCGAAGGATGGCCGAAAAAATGCAACCGCGCCAGCCAGGGAATCACTTTCCCCCGCCATCGGGCGTCTTTTACCAAACTCCGCAACCCAATATACCAATCGACTAATAAATCTTTAAGCATAAATTCATTTTATTGCCCATGGCATTTTTTGTATTTTTTCCCGGAACCGCAGGGGCAAGGGTCGTTGCGGCCGACTGTTTTTTCTTTCTTCCCGGAAATTTCGGAAGGTTCGGTGTGGCTCGTGACTAAGGTCTGCCGCGGGGTAGATTCTTCCTTCACCAGGCCTGAGGTTTTTTCAGTATTCATCGAACTAATTAAGGAAATAACCTGTTCTTTGAAAGCTTTTTCCATTTCTTTAAACATATACAAACCTTCTTTCTTGTACTCAACGATAGGTTCCCGCTGGCCGTAGGCCCGCAAGTTGACCGAAGAACGCAAATAATCCATCGCTTCTAGATGTTCCATCCAGAGTGTGTCATTGGCATACAGCGCGATGCGCCGTACCGTCTCCAAGAACAGCGCCTCGCCCAATTTTTCCTTTTTCTCTTCTATTATTTTTTCAAACTCATCCCTTTCGGTGGAAATATTTTGTAAAAGTTCTTCGATATCCATTCTATCCGCTCGAAGCATTTTCTGCCGGCGACCGTAAACAACAGTTCGCTGGTGATTCATCACATCATCGTATTCCAGAGTATGTTTGCGGGCATCGAAATGAAAGCCCTCTATTTTTGCCTGCGCGCTCTCTAGGGTCTTGGTTACGAAACGACTCTCAATCGGCTGGTCCTCCGGGAGGCCGAAGCGCCCCATCATATTTTTTATTTTTTCCGAACCGAAAACACGCATCAAATCGTCTTCCAGCGAAACAAAAAACTGCGTCGCGCCCGGGTCGCCTTGGCGACCGGAACGGCCGCGGAGCTGGTTGTCAATTCTCCTTGCCTCATGCCTTTCCGTACCCATAACAAAAAGGCCTCCGACGCTTTTTATAAATTCATATTCATCTTGGGTGTGCGGATTGCTCGCCTCGCTGGAGCTACGGCGAAGCGGGCCGCCGAGTTTGATGTCGATACCGCGGCCGGCCATATTGGTGGCAATGGTTACCGCGCCGCGCTTACCTGCTTGCGCGATAATTTCACCTTCCTGTTCGTGATTTTTGGCATTCAAGATTACGTGTGGCACGCCGGTCTGCCGCAGGTGCGCGGAAAGCAATTCGTTTTTTTCGATAGAAATCGTTCCGATGAGCACCGGCTGGCCCTTTTCATTCAACTCTTTTACTTTTTTCGCGATGGCCTGAAATTTGCCTTTCTCGGTCTGAAAAATTAAATCCTCGTGGTCCATACGAATAACCGGACGGTTGGTAGGGATAACAATGACATCTAAGCCGTAAACCTTTAAAAACTCCTCCGCGGAAGTCGCGGCCGTGCCGGTCATACCCGAAAGCTTTTTGTAAAAACGAAAATAGTTTTGAAAGGTGATGGAACCGGAAGAACGGGTTTCTTTTTCTATTTTTACCCCTTCTTTGGCTTCGATGGCCTGGTGGATACCTTCGGACCAGCGCCGGCCGGGTTGTAGACGCCCAGTAAAGGGATCCACGATGATAACCTCACCTTCCTTGACGACATAATCTTTATCTTTCTCAAAAAGCGCTTGGGCTTTGACCGCGGTTTCCAAATGGTGCACGTATTTTATGCCTTTTTCGGTATAAATATTATCAATGCCGAGCAATTGTTCGGCCTTGGAAATGCCCCCATCGGTCAGAGTTATCGCCCGAAGCTTCTCGTCCACGCCATAATCGGAGTCGCGCTTAAGCTGTCGCGCGATTTGCGCAAATTTCACGTAGAAATCCTCCGAGTCGCCGGATTGCGAAGAAATAATCAGCGGCGTGCGCGCCTCGTCTATCAAAATGGAGTCCACTTCGTCCACGATGGCAAAATGATGTTCGCGTTGAACTAAATCTTCCACCCGGGTCGCTAAGTTGTCGCGCAGATAATCAAAACCGAACTCGTTGTTCGTACCATAAGTCACATCCGCTTGATACGCTTCTTTCCGGGAACATGGTTTCAAAAAATCATAGACAACTTTGAACTCGCCGACTTGATCGCGCTCTCGGTCCTCTTCTTTGTGTTTCGAATCGTAGAGGTAAGAAACATTTTGCGAATTGATAACACCAACAGAAAGTCCTAGAAAATTATAAATCTGCCCCATTAGAACCGCACCGATGCGCGAAAGATAATCATTGACAGTGACAATGTGTACCCCCCGACCTTCCAGCGCGTTCAAATAGGCCGGCAAAACCGCCACTAGGGTTTTACCTTCACCGGTTCGCATCTCGGCAATCTTGCCTGCGTGGAGCGCGAGACCTCCTACCAACTGAACATCATAATGCCGCTCCCCTAGATTTCTTTTAGCCGCCTCCCGAACCAGGGCATAGGCCTCGGGCAGAATGGAATCCAGACTTTCCCCCTTCTCAATTCTCTCTTTAAATTCCGAGGTTTTTCGGGGAAAATCCGCCTCCGCAAGTCCGGCGACCTCGGCCTCCAGGCCATTAATCCGAGTTACAATTGGCTTGGCTTGGGAGATGAATCTAGAGCTCTCATCGCCAAAAATTTTATTGAATACACCCATAAATATACATTTTAGCACAGAAAGAAAAAATCCCGCCCTGGCGGAATTTTTTCTGAAGTGGGAAAGAACTAAGCTCGCTTCTTTCCTTTCTTGGCCTTCTTTGCTTTCTTGGCCTTCTTTTTCTTTGCCATAATTTCTTTTCGCGCGAAATTAAAATTTTTAATTTAGTTTGCAATAAAACGACCAAAATTTATTGCATCGAACTACTTATAATTATCCCGCATCTTGAAACTAAATACAATACTTTTCAAGCAAAACTGTGGATAACTCCCAATTTTCTTTTTGCGAAGCAAATTAGAAAATTGTGGATCTCTTCGAGCCTGAGGTTCTCAGAGCCGATGGCCTGAACGCAGTGAAGGATCTAAGGATTAAAAAAATTCCACAAAATTTCTTTTGCGGAATTTTCCAATTATTTTCATTTGAAGCGGGTGATGGCGAAACTCCAACATATGTGCCTATGTGAGTGCGACCACCCGCTACAGATAAAAACAATTCTCTTAACTAATCATAACACAAGTCAAAGACCCTGAGTAAACTGAAGGGTCGGGCCGCTGGGAATCGAACCCAGTCTACACGAACCCGAATCGTGTGTACTACCGGTATACTACGGCCCGGTGGGCATGAGAGGATTTGAACCTCCAAGGATTGCTCCATACGCTCCTGAAGCGTACGCGTATACCAATTCCGCCACATGCCCATATTTCACATTCTAATAGCTTTTAAAATAAGCTCAACAAGCCTGCACATATTTACCAATTCCGCCACATGCCCATATTTCACATTCTAATAGCTTTTAAAATAAGCTCAACAAGCCTGCACATATTTACCAATTCCGCCACATGCCCATATCTTAACCCTGTGGACCTGGGGGGAATCGCACCCCCGACTCGTCCATGCCATGGACGCGTGTTACTACTATACTACAGGCCCAACTGTCGGGGTGCTGAGAATCGAACTCGGACTACAAACACCCCATGCTTGTGTACTACCACTATACTACACCCCGAATTAACATTTCCAGATTATTACAAATTGAGCGTTCTTTCAAGCATATGCTCCACTACCTCGGGCAATTTTGCGCCAGCGTGACCACAGACCGTCGAAAGGTGCGAACCTTCTCGCAAGTCCGGAGTGTTTTCAAACTCTAGAAGATACACTTTGCCTCGAGGGGTAATCAGAAAATCGCACTTAAGATAATGCCCGGCGGAAAGATGTTGATGTAGGTCCCGCGCCAGAACGGAAAGTTTTTCTTTTTCTGCGTCGGAAAAAATATTTCCCTGCCCCAGCGGAAAAACATACACGTCCTCGTCCCGGAAACCGGAGACGGTGTGGAGCGCATCAACTTTGCCAGTAATAAATTCTTCGACGATGATGGACTGCTCATGCGCAACACCATCTTCTATTGCGCTTACCAGCTCGGAAAATGTCTTCGCCAAATGGATACCCATATTTTTGTCCAATGTGATGGACTTCACAATCCAAGGCGCGCCGAATTTTTCGTGGATTTCCTTCGCTTTGCGAATAGCATATTCTTTTTTTTGCTGGGCCGCCGTGCCTTGCCGAAGCCTTGGCGAAGGCAGGTCGAAATCTTTCTGATAGCTCGGCAACACTATAGAGCGAGGCAAAGCAACGCCAACTTTTTTCATATGTTCGCGTAGAAGCTCTTTGCTTTCTTTGAGCGCGGAGAAAAAGGGCGCGGAACTCACGTGCGGAATAGCTAAACTATCTAAAGAGTGGGAAAAGTTTGCGTGCGCCACGTTCCAGACGATGTCTACCCGATGCATAAGGTCGGAAAGTTTAATCGGCCAACCGGCCAAGTGCCAAACACCTTCTTTATCTACAAAAATATCCAGGGGTTTGTATTTTTCACCCAGATTTTCCGAAAGGTAAGAAATAACTTCCCCACCTTTTCTCAAAGACGCGTGATAGTGTTCCCCCGCTCCACCGCGTAATATTCCTACTCGCTTTTGCATACATATATTATAACAAAAAACACCCCGAGTGTCCTCGAAGGGTGTTTTTTGTTACTGTTCTTTGTTTTGTTTCGTTCCTTGCCACGTGATTCGTGAGAATTTTACGTGGTTTAACTTCGGGTCTTTGCCTTCCTTCGGTTCTTAGGCCTCAGGATCCTGATTTTCATCAAGACGTGTCATATTCTGTTTTAGGACATAGAATCATTGTCCATTACACGCTCAATTGAGGCGTGCAATACCGACTCAATAACTCCGACGCGAGGTCGGAGGGGTTTCAAATTGAATTAATCCACGAGCAGCTTCCGCTACCCGTGCCTTGTTACGACTTAGTCCCTGTTACCGAGCTTACCTTAGGACCCGCTTCTGCGGATACTTCGGGTACTCCCGGCTCCCTTGACTTGACGGGCGGTGAGTACAAGACTTGAGAACGTATTCACCACAGTTTAGCTGACCTGTGATTACTAG
>Ga0209542_10011937_pt1 | contig 15304 bp, 18 predicted proteins | sample RifCSPhighO2_01_FD_184028 | JGI IMG/M metagenome (GOLD analysis project Ga0209542, IMG submission 184028) | Soil microbial communities from Rifle, Colorado - Rifle CSP2_plank highO2_0.1 (SPAdes) (version 2) | ecosystem: Environmental > Terrestrial > Deep subsurface > Rock core/Sediment ... | reverse complement strand
GGGCGAAAGCACTTTCTGGATTTCCTTAAGAAGATTTTCCGGATTGGGCATATGCTCAAGGACGTTCGATGCGGTAACTATGTCGAAAGTTCCCGCGCCGAAAGGAAGTTCTTTGGTCAAATCAGCCACGACGACATCGGGATACGGGTCGGAATCGACGCCGGTGTATGAAAATTGCTTGAACACTTTCGCGAACTGGCACGGCCCTGCCCCCAAATCCAAAAGTTTCTTTTTCTTATCTTCACCGGCAAGTTCACGGGCGAAAAATTTATAGTTTTCTTTTCTCCAATTTGTCCAGCCCTTCATATTATTTTAATGAATTATGAATTACTCCCAACAATCGCTCCGAAGCCTTCCCATCTGCACGGGAAAACCAAATATTCCGGATTTTCGCGCGGCCTTCTCTGCGAAGCGATGGGTTTTCTAAATAAGACTTAATGGCCTTTTCGAAATCTTCCCACGTTTCGGCGTGCCAAACGCCGCCCGTCGAAATAAGTTTATGGATATGGTCCAAAAGAAATCCCCAACCCTTCCCGAATTTATTTCTCGCTGTCGGATACATGTCCGCAACCACGACCGGCCGGTCCATCAAGGAAGAATCGAGCGGTATAGAAGTCGGCCCGGTCACGACAACGCTCGAATAATAAATTTGGTCGATAAGGTTTTCATCGTCGACCTTCCTTATCTCAAAATCCGGGCGTCCCGAAAAACGAAAGGCCGGCTTGTCGAAAACGATCCGCTCGGGCCATTTTTTCTCGTCGATTAATTTAACATCTTCGCCCGGCGGATAGCGCACCAAAACCTGCAAGCTCATATCGTTCAGGATTTCCAAAGTAAAAAGGTCGGCATCGTTATAGTTGATAATCTTATCCCCGCCCGGAGCGAAAAAAATGTACGGCTTGGACGGATCAAGTTTGAAATCCTGGAAAAATTTTTCTCTGGGTTTTAACGGCGCCCTTAGATACCGGTCGTAATGCGGGTGCCCCGTCACGATTATTCTCTCTTCCGGATAATTGTGCAGCTTCACAGTTTCCTTTTTCAATTCTTCGGAACCCGCGACGATCACGTCCGGAAAAACCCGGAGCATCTGCTGGGTCGGATTATCCCACGACCGCCACATCCCGATAATTTTAATTCCCGCGCGCCTGGCGTCTTGCATCAGCGCCACATCGTTTTCGTTATGGATGTCCGTCGAAAAAATTAGCGAGGGAGAATACTTCCCTATCAAATCCGCAAAAAAACCAAATGGAGAAAAATTAAAATCGAGCCAGCGGACAAACCTTTGCGCCAAAAAAGCGCGCCCGAAAAAACTTACGAAGCTCGAGCCCACAAAATAAAAAAACTTCCGGTCCCAGTAAAATTTATATCGGCGCTTTCCGCGCGTGGTGCCCGTATCGAAAAAAGTCCGCGAAAGCCTCTTGAACAGAAGGCCCATAAATGTGCGCGAGGCTTGGTAAAGCTCGACCCCTTCGATGAAAACATTTTCACTTTCAAAATTTTCCTTGAAATAATTAAGTTTATGCTTCGGCACGATGACGACCACATGCATATCCTTATCGTTTTTGAGCATCACAAAAAAATCCGAAAGCAGTATGTTTCGGGAAATATGGTGGTGGAAACTTGTTATAAATATGGTCTTCATCAGCTTTTCGGTGTATAAATAATACTACAATGCTTAGGCGCTTAATCAAAAGAATATTCAAACACAAAAAACCGGAAGCGCTCGTTCCGAAAATTGGCGTCTCCGAATTCTTGCCTCGCCAAATCGAAGTTAATCTGGCCGAGCCGGAAGCCAGGGACGGCAACGTCACCCTGGCAGAACTCGTCATACTGGCCCAATTAGTAAAACTATCTGGCGCGGCAAAAATATTCGAGATAGGGACCTTCGACGGCAGGACCACCTTAAACCTAGCCTTAAACAGCCGCGAGGACGCCCAGATTTTCACCTTGGACCTCGGCGATAAGGAATTGGAGGAGTTTTCAAAAATCGAACACGGCGACAAAAAATTTATCGGCAAAACAAAGTTCGGCCGTAAATTCGACGACAAGCCAGAGGCAAAAAAAATCACCCAGCTCTGGGGCGACTCCGCGAAATTTGATTTCTCGCCGTACAAAAATTCCGTGGACCTTATCTTTGTCGACGGCTCTCATCAATATGAATATTTATTAAAAGATTCCGATACGGCCCTGTATTTAACGAAGTCGGGTTCAATAATCCTCTGGCACGATTACAACACCTCCTGGCCTGGAGTAACGCGCGCCTTAAACGAACTCCAACAGAACGACCCTCGCTTCAAAAATATTCGCCACATCACCGGAACCTCGATGGTCTATTTAAAACTTTAATCAACTCCTCGGTTTCGTTTAAAACCATCTCCGCCGATATATCGTCCGATTGGCGACGGGCTTCTTTTTCGTTGTAGACGCGGGCGTTGAAAACTCCCATTTCGTGCCTCTTACGCGGCGCGACGGCGATACGGTGCCGCTCGCCTCTTGGCGGCTGGTCGTTTTCGTCCACCGGCCCCACGATATCAACCGTCCCCACATCGAAAGCTTCCGCGATATAAATTGGGCCGGTATCGACACTTATCAAAATCGACATTTTGGAAATTGCGGCCTTCAGCTCGTCGATGTTAAATGCACCAAAAGCGTTTATTATTTTCGTGCTTGGGCTAAGGTTCGCCAAGAATTCATCCCCTTCTTTTTTATCCGAGCCCGAGCCTATCAAAATAATTTTCGCGTTATATTTTTCGTAAAGCGAGTCGGCAACTTTCGCGAATTTATCCCGCCCCCAAAGTTTTATCTTGTTTCCAGTCGACGGAAAAATCCCCACGACCAAATCCCGTTCTTCGATCCCCTGCTCCTGATAAAATTGCAAAACTTTTTTCTGGGCGCCCTCGGAATAGTTTAAATATTTTCTTGTATCGTCCGCGAAAATGCCGATCTCTTCCAGGAGACGCAAATATTCCCGCGGGGCATAATTCCCGATCTTGTGCGGCCTGGAAGAAACAAGCTTCAGGAGCAATTTATACGACCTCGTATTTATCGGGCTAAACCCTCCTTCCAAACTTGGCGCGGCGATGTGGGGGATTTGCGAGAGATAGAGGATAAAAAGAGTCTCCGGGCTCGGGCCGGTCAAAGCCGCGAAATCGAATTTTTCCCGGGAGAGAATCCCTGTCATTTTTTTAAAATCCTTTTCGAAGACGATATAACCGTCGATGTCCCTGTTGTAATTTAAAAGCTCCTTATTGACCGCGTCCCCCATGACATAAAGCTTCGAATCTGGATATTTTTTCTTGATGGCGCGGAACATCGGCGTCGTGCAAACCATGTCCCCCATTTTGGCAAGCTGGGCGACGAGAATTTTTTTTGGCCCGCCCGGAGTTTTCTTGTCCGCACGGCCACAGAAAATGAACGTAAAAAAACACCAGGCCAGGAGTAACAAATTGTAAGTTCGCCGAGTTAACATATAATACAAATAATAACTCAACTACTGATGAAAAAGTTAAATTTAGGCTCCGGACGGGACATAAAACAGGGCTGGGTGAACCTTGATTCGGCCAATCTTCCCGGGGTAGACGTCGTGCACGATATAGAAAAATTACCTCTTCCCTTCGCGAATGACGAGTTCGACGAAATTTTATGCCAGGATGTCCTCGAGCATACCGAATACCTGCCGATTTTAAAAGACCTCCATCGCATTTTAAAAACCGGTGGGAAGATTTCAATCCGCGTCCCGCACTTCACTTCTAAAAATAATTTCACCGACCCGACGCACAAAAAGAGGTTTTCAATTTACACCTTCGAAATGTTCGCCAAAAATTCCCCCCATTCGAAATCCAAGGAACGCGAATACTACTTTGATTTCCACTTCGACCATGTCACAAAAACTAAAATAACTTTCGACCGCTCCTCGCGCTGGCTAATTTACAACCGCATCATGGAACCTATCGTTAATTTAAACAAAACCACACAATTTTTATTCGAATCCACGGGATGGTGCTATAGCTTCCCGGCGCAAAATATAATCATCGAGCTTATAAAATGATAGTTGTAACCGGAGCCGCGGGGTTCATAGGAAGCGTTTTGGCGAGGGCGTTGAAGGACGCCGGACACAATGATTTGGTTTTGGTTGATGATGCGGAAAGAAATCCGCAATGCCTTGATTTATGGAAGCTTGAAGAATGGCTCAAGGAAAATTCCAAGAAGGTGGACTTTGTTTTTCACATCGGGGGAAATAGCAGTACTGTTGTTTTCGATAAATCTGTTTTTGACAAATATAATGTTGATTATAGCAAGATGGTTTGGAATTTTTGCACCGAAAATAAAGTTCCCTTGATCTATGCTTCATCGGCCGCTACCTATGGAGATGGTTCCGGCGGGTATAGCGACGACCACGTGTCGATCGCTTCGCTAAAGCCGCTTAATCCATACGGCCAATCCAAACATGACTTCGACCTATGGGCGCTCTCGCAAACTAAAACACCTCCGTCCTGGGCAGGACTAAAATTTTTCAATGTGTACGGGCCTAACGAATATCACAAGGGTCGCATGGCTTCGGTTGTTCTCCATTCTTTCAATCAAATAAAAGAGCACGGCAAAGTTAAACTTTTTAAATACGGCGAGCAAAAAAGAGATTTTGTCTACGCCAAGGATATCGCGGAGGTCTGCATATTTTTGATGAAAAATAAACCTTCCTCCGGCATTTACAACGTCGGCACGGGACAAGCGCGCACGTTCAAGGAACTCGCCGAAGCTGTTTTTACAGCGCTCGACAAAAAACCGGAGATCGAATATGTAGACATTCCCGAAGATATTAAAGATAAATACCAATCGTTCACGGAAGCTAAAATAGGAAAACTCCGCCTTGCGGGATATTCCAAACCCTTCACTCCCCTCGAAGACGGCGTAAAAGACTACGTCTTAAACCACCTCTTGCCAAAAAAACACTTTTAGGGTATAGTTGAGAAAAATCCGAGAGGGAGGTGTTAAAGATGTTTATTCTATTGTTCGTTTTCAGTGTTATTGTGGGGTTTCCTACATACCTCTTTATCCACGATCTGCATATTTGGCAGGGCATGACTGCGATCTGTCTTCAGGGGTTGGTATTGGCTATCACAACTCTTGTGGAACCAGTGCCTCTCGGCCTCCACTATCGAGAGTTTTCTACCTTCGGGAAGGCATGGCTCCTTTCGATTCTCGGTGTAGCAATAGGAGCATATATCCTATCCCTGATTCCTTTGCCTGAGATGAATATAGGGTGGCCACTTATCATCCTCGTCTCGATTAACATAGTGATGATTGCGTGGTTGGCACAGGGATATCTAAACGAATGCCAATCTGTTAATCGAGCGATCGAAGAACGCAGGCGAAAAGGGGAAACGTGGATTTTCCCTTGGGAATATTGACACCGCCCAAGTTAATCTGCCAGCCTCTCGCGAGACTGGCAGGTTTTTCATTTCACTTCACTTACTTTTGAATTACCAGTTTATAAGCGATCGTTTTTAAATTGGTAATTCAAGATTATACTGTTTTGTGACGATAGCTATAAAACACGCATATTTTATTTTTAAAAAGCCGCTCGAATAAGCTTACCCGCGCTCTTGCCAAAAAAGTATCTTTAGGGTAGAATTTCGTAAATACAATTCAGCTCTTAAGGAGGGCAAAATGGCACAAAAAAGAGAAGTTGATCCTGGTCTTTTGAAAGATTGGCGCTTTTATCCGGAAAACATGGGCACCCACTATCTTTTGGTAAGTGGAATAAACCCCCACACTGGACGAGAGAATCAATTCACGACCAGGGGCAAAGGCCGCGAAAAAGGGGCGACAAGGATTCCGTTCAAGTTCCGCTTTCCCAAGGCGACCGCCGCCGCTAGAAAAATTGGGAGAAGCATGAGAGATAAGTACGGGATGTTCGAACTACTGAAGCGTCTCCGAGAAGAAGACTACTTCAGAGAACTTTCCGACTTCGAAGTTCCCCTCATGGTGATGCCGCGAGCCGCCGAAAAAACCTGCGGGTGGGAAATTAACGCCCCAGGAGGAACCGCTGACCCCGGAGAAAGCATGGAGCAGATTGGAGATCGCGAGTTCGAAGAGGAGGGAAAAGGACTCAAGGCTATAAAGCTCTGGAGACCATTTCCGCCAGCCATGCCGGCAAGCGGGGCCTACGACGAGATACAAGAAGTAACCTTTGCGCTCGTCTACGGAGAGCCCTCCACGTTGCCTGAAGGAGCTCGCGAATGGATGGGTTTCAACCTCGGGGAAATTATTGATGAAATGTGGAAATACAACATCAACCCGAGTGCCGAGCGTCCTCCATTCGACGCCAAACTCGCTTGGACATTCCCCTACCTGATCGAGAAAATGAAAAACGAACTCGACCTGAAGTAGGGCGCAACCAAAAAGGAGGGTTTATGAACATGTCTGCATTGATCCCGAAATTCCAAAAAAGGTTGGAGATCCCAAGAGTAAATGCTGTCCGGCGAGTTGTTCTGTTTCTGTTCCTATCAGCTTCTTTCGCGGCGACCGTGGCACTGTCGGTCATGCTTTTCCCGTATACAGACGGCTTCACTGAGAAGATTCCCCTCTTACCCGGAAATCATATCCGAGTGCAAGAGATTCTGAATGGGGAAGTTCTGGTCTCGAGAAGCCAATTTTTGCAGATAGCGAAAGAAAATGTGACCTTCATTGCCCTCGGGAAAAAAGCCATTGTCTACATGACAAAGGTAGGGGGAGTATCTTACCGCTACAACGAGGATATCCATCATACTCGTTTTGGCTATTTCGTTTCTTCTCAATCCATCCAAAACGAGATCGCCATCCGGAAAATAAAGAGAGACAACGTGAATATGATAATTTCTCATGTCGGTATCCCCTTGCTAATTCTCGCTATTTTGTACCTTTTCATCGGGGTAGCACAAACAAGGCACGTGTCCGGAAGAGATAAAGTCGTGTTTTTCCTCTTCGTATGACCGCGCATCACAAACCAAAGCCTGGCGCTTAACGCCAGGCTTTGTTATTTTTTCGGGGCGAGTTGGGTTGTGGAGGTTTTTATTTCTATTGGGATGAAGACGGCTTTGGCGCCGATGGATTTTAATATTCCGCTCTCGGGGATTTCTTTTCCGTTCCAATCCCCGCCCTTCACGAACACGCGCGGTTTTATTTCCGCGATCAATTCCGCCGGGGTTAATTCGCTAAAAGACGTAACGTAATCCACAGGTACGAGCGAACTCAAATTAAAAAGCCTCAACTTTTCTTTAACGATTGGCCGCTCGGGCCCTTTAATTTTTCTGATGGACGAATCCGAGTTCGCGCCGACGATTAAAACATCACCAAGTTTTTTGGCTTTATTAAAAAGCTGGATATGCCCGGAGTGAAGGATATCAAAACATCCGGTCGCGAGGACAATTTTCTTCCCGCCTTTGCGGAGCTTCTCCGCTATTTTCGCAAGCTCCTTTCTTTTTTTGATCTTGGAATTCACCTGCTAAAAGTATGGACTATCATTCAAATTTTAGTGGCTCACAAAGTAATAAATCATCGGCTTTCCCGTTACCCTGTTCAGCAAGATAGGTTTTAACTTCAGATATACCGCCAATCTGATCTATAAGCCTCAACTCCATAGCCTTATCAGCAATATAAAACTTCCCGTCAGAGATTAGGGCAAGCTGTTCTCCATTTAAGCCCCTGTTTTTCATAACAATATCAGCGAACAGCTTAAATAAATCATTTGTATAATCCTGTAAATAACGTTTATATTCTGGAGTAAGACTTTTATCAGCATTTCCCACCTCTTTATATTCCCCAGAAACAATTTCCTGGAACGTATATCCTTCTTTTCTGTTGAAATCAGTTTTTTCTAAATAAGAAAATGTAGCTCCGACATTACCCACCGATGAACTGGATAGCGCGACAATATGATCCGCCGAAGCAGCTACCCAATAACCACCAGATAATGCAGATCCACGAATAAATGCTACGACTGGAAACTTAATTTCGTCCACGGCGCGACTAATTTCTTCCGCCGCCGCCGCAGACCCTCCTGGAGAATCAATGAGAAGCACAATTGCTTTGTAATTATTAAGCGCAAGACTCCGTATGCCCTGTGCAATACTCAATGAGTCAACGTGTTCTTCTGTACGTTGCGTATCAAGATACCCATGAATCGACACTACCCCAACATTGCATTTACCCCTTGAGCTTAGAGTTGATGCGAAATCGACAGACTTTTTACCAGACAGCACTATCATAACAGCGACCAAAACAACAAGTAATCCCGCCAAACCAAATAATGGAAGATATTTTTTTATTTTTTTAGATTCCACGATTTAAGAAAAGATTACCGTCACAAAACCCAGGACTCCAAAAAAGGCGATTACAATACCCGCGACCAAAAATCCAATCACCCATTTCCTTGACGGCAAAAACAACTGAAGATCTGTATTTTTTGCCGCATACCATCCGACAAAATAAGATACAACTTGAGCAATTACCGCCATAAGATCTCGCATCAAGTTTGGCGTCGTACTAGACATATTGACGTATACATGTATTGCCGAGAAAATAAGTCCAGCAATTAAAAGAGCCACAAAAGCTTTGATATCCTGGGAATATGACCTATACAAGAGAAAAGCCATATATACCGACACAAGTAACCCTACAATAATTCCCAAATTTTGTATCAATGATGATGGATCCTGTAGTTGCTCACCCGTCATGCCTGCCGCTCCAAGTACCATACCTATAATGAAACCTATCGCTCCTGATATACCCATATCAGCAAACAGGATCTTTATTCCTGCCAAGATTGGGCCGTTTTCCTTATTTAAATCCTCACTAATTTCTTTCATAAATAGTTCAGTTTAATCACTTAAGCGAAGCCAATAATTAATTTTAATGCTGGCATTTTTGGAGGATAAAGTCAATATAGATAGGTGTCCATTACAAGGAATCACTTTCATTTCAGGAATTTTTCTAGCCTCTCTACAGATTTTAAAACATCCTCGACTTTAATGCTCGCGGTCGCTTTGCGGTGTTCCTCCGGGCGTCCCGGTTTTTTCATGACGAAGCTCGAGGGCTTAATATCGCCCGCCGGAAGGGCCTGAACGCTTCTTTCATCGTTTGGCGGCTGCTCCAATGGGTCTACGGGGCCAATTATGTCTATCAAGGGGACGCGAAGGGCATGCGCAATATAAATCGGGCCCGTATCAACCGCGATAAAAAGCTTCAGGCGTTTTATCAAGGACGGCAGCTCCTCCAAAGAAAAGTCCGTCGCCGAGATAGCTCCCCGAAAAAGAATTTTCCCAACCCTCTCTTCGTCTCTTTTTGAGGCGATAAATATAATTTTGCATCCGTATTTCTCCCTAATTTTTTCCGCGAGCTCCTTAAATTTTTCATCCCCCCACTCTTTTATTTTATTCCCCGCCGTAACGCTTATCCCAACAAAAGAATCCCTAGCCCCGACTCCGTTTTTATTCAAAAATTCGAGGGCTTTCTTTTCGCCCGCCTCGGAAGTAAAAACTTCCTTAACCTCTCGAGGATTTTCGATCCCAATAAATTCGAGAAGTTTAAGATAATATCTTGGCAAATATTCGTGGTGAGTGTAGCGTAATTTGAAATTCGCAAACCGGTCCGTTAAGATTTCCGAAAAGGGACGAGGGCGACGCGTGATTTTAGCGCGATTCGGGATTAAGCCCCAAAACGCAATCGCGGAGCTGACCGCGGTTCCGGACAGAGAAAAACTCCAATCAAATTTTTCCACCCGTATTTTTTTTATAGTTCCCCACAGGTCGAAATGCCTATAGATAATAATTTCGTCCACCTTCGGGTTATTTTTCAAAATTGGTTCAATCCTGCCCGCGACCAAAACCGCCAGGTACGCGTCGGGATATCTTTCTTTGATCGTGTGAAAAACCGGGGTCGCGCAAACCAGATCCCCGATCCTTGTTAAATGCGGAATGACGAGAATTTTTAATGGCTTATCCTTCGGCCTAAAAAGCTTGCGGCGCGATATAAAAAAATAAATAAATGGCGCAGAGATTATCGCGCCAAGCACAAGCACTATTTGCCTTAGCCAATAATAAAAAAGCTTAATAGGCTTTGGCATAATCTATCACCCCGTTTTTATTTATCGATTCGATAAGTTCCAAGGAAGAAGCCGTGGACGTCCCGATTTTCCCAACAACGATCCCCGCGCAATAATTGCTTATAAGGCAGGAGGTTTTCAAATCCCCGCCCGCGGCGAACCCTAAAGCCAAAGTCGCGATTACAGTATCGCCCGCGCCCGAGACGTCGTAAACTTCGCGCGCCACCGTCGGGACCATGGAAACTTCCTTTCCCTCGGAGACGGCCATCCCGTCGCCGCCCAAAGTTATCACAAAATTCGAGTCGAGCTTTTCGCGCAAGATTCCCATGACTTCGGAGATATTCGAATAATCTTTTTTGAATTTAACTCCCGCTATAAATTCCGCCTCGCCTTTGTTGGGCTTGATAAGATAAGAATTTTTAAATTTATGGAAAGTCTCCGGCACCGGATCCGAAAGGACTTTCATCCCGCGCTCCGCGGCAAGATGTATTATTTCTTTTGCGACATTCTCCGTCACAAGTCCCTTCGCGTAATCCGAAATCACGACAACATCCACTTTCTCCAAAAACGCCGGCATCCTTTTTATAATCCTCTCTTCTTCCATTTGCGAAATGTTGTGGTCTTCCTCCCTGTCCACGCGGACGATCTGCTGGTTTCCGGAAATTAAGCGCGTCTTTACCGTCGTGGGCCGCGAGGATATAAAAGAAAGCCCGCACTCGATTCCCTGCTCGGACAAAATTTTTATCATGAGCTCCCCTTTGGCATCATCCCCGACCAAACCAAAAACTTCAGCCGCGCCTCCGAGGCTCGCGACATTCGCCGCAACGTTCGCGGCCCCGCCCAAAACATATTTTTCTCCCGTAACTTTCGCGACCGGGACCGGCGCCTCCTGCGATATCCTTCTTACTTCCGCAAATAAATAACGGTCGAGCATCAAGTCGCCGACGATGCCGATCCTTTTTCCCGAAAATTTATTTACTACATCGACAATCTTATCCATATTTAAATTGAGTTTTCTATTTTTTCTGAAATTTCGTGGATCATGCACAAATGCTCTTCCTGGATCCTTGGGGTATCTTCCGAATCAACCGCTATCGCAAAGTCCACAAGATCTTTGAGCGCGCCGCCCTTGCCGGAAAGCCCAACCGTCGAGAGCCCAATTTCCCTGGCTTTTTTCACCGCGGCAAGGACATTTTTAGAATTTCCGCTGGTGCTCAATCCTACCAAAATATCCCCGCTTTTTCCAAGCGCCTCAACTTCCCTGGCAAAAACCGATTCATAATCGTAATCGTTCGCGATCGCCGTCAAAGCCGCGCCGTTCGATCCCAAAGCGATCGCCGGGAGTCCCCGCCTTTCTTTTTTATACCGCCCAACGAGTTCGGCCGCGAAGTGTTGGGCCTGGGAAAAACTCCCCCCGTTCCCGCAAATTAAAAGCTTCCCGCCGTTTTTAATGGCATCGCTTATGATTCTTGAGCACTCTATAATTTTATCTTCCATAGCGCCTAAGCGATGAGAGATCTATGCCAGTTATACGTCTCGCGAAGCCCGTCAGCGAGCGACATTGAAGGCTTCCAGCCGGTCAACTTCTGAACTTTTGATATATCGGCAACCCGGCGATCGACACTGCCCATCGGAGCTGGGCGAATTTCTAACTTCTTCGGATGCCAATCTACAACGTCAAACAAAGTTTCGGCCAATTTCTTAATTGGAGTTTCTATACCCGACCCGATGTGGATCGTGCTAACCAATTCGCCTCCCTGCCAGCCTGAATCCATAGAAAGTTTTATCGCTTTTACCGCATCATCTATGTAACAAAAATCTCTCGTGTTATCCGCGCCTATAATTACGAATGGATCCGCTCTTTTCAGCACTCTGGAAAAAAACTCCGGAACTACGTGCGCATCCGCATCCCTTGGCCCATAGAAATTATGGGGCCTAAGGACCAACGCTTTAAATTTATATGCCTGCGCGTAATGAATGACCAGCATTTCTCCAAATATATTAATTGCGGCATAAGACCAGCGCGGGTTATAGGGATCTTCTATTACTAAAGGAATATTCTCCGCAGTTGGAATTGGAATATTGCCAAAAGCCTTCAGGCCTCCGGCATATGCTTCGCACGTTGAAGTAAAAGCAAATTTACCTTCAGGATTCTCTTTCCTAAACCATTCCAACATGTTTAAGTTCATTAGCGTATCTTTGCGCAAAATGGTGTGGGGTATTTCGTAAAAAAACTTAGTCCCATTGATTGCCGCCAAATGGTATACCTCGGCGTAACCATTTCCTAAATTCTTATATACCGCAGGATCACTAAGGTCGAGCTGCAAGAATTTGACTCGAGAGTCAGCGATAAAATTTTTAAAATCAGCGTCCATTCTGCCTCTCTGTAAATTGTCTGCCAAAACTAAATTAACCTCCGGGTCTTCCAAAAGATGCTTGGCTAGATGATAGCCTATAAATCCCGCGCCCCCTGTTACTAGAATTTTCTTATTTTGCATATAAATATTCTAAATTATTTTAGTGACGCCAGCACACCATTGGCGCTTTTTCTCCAGCTAAACTTTTTTATCTGCTCGTATCCTTTTCTAGTTAAGTCAGACCTAAGCTTCTCGTCGCTTGAAATCCTGACCATTGCCCGAGCAATAGCATCTGGATCATGCGGATCAGCCAAAAGCGCGGCATCGCCAGCTACTTCCGGAAGCGACGAGATATTAGAGGTAACAACAGGCAGGCCGCAACCCATTGCCTCTAGAATAGGCAGGCCAAATCCTTCAATAAAGCTCGGATATATAAGCGCCGTAGCGTGCCGATATAAATATACAAGCTCCGAATCCGAAATTTGGCCTAAGAATATTACCTCGTTCGAAAGATTATTTTCACGGACAAAATCCAAAATTTTCTGAAAATACGGGCCCTTGCCATTACCGGAAATTACCAGCTTTTCCGCAATCTCACTTCTATTTATCCTGGAAAATGCCTCAATAATTCCCAGGACATTTTTGCGCTCTTTGATCGCGCCGACAAACATAAAAAACCTTGGCGGAAGATCCCGAACAGCAGATTCCAGAATAGCAGAGATATTATTATATCCCAAATATGCTATCTTTATTTTTTCGGCAGGTATTCCGAAAAGCCTCATTGTCTCCTTTTTAGTTGCTTCGGAAATTGCAAATATCAGGTCTGCCTTTCTCAACGAATATCCATTTAGCCACTTTAAAAAACGGTCCCTCCCGAAATCATCATAAGCGTAGTCATAAGTCACAACGATAGTTTTTTTTGGCCTCACGAAAAAGGAAATTACGGGGGTATTAAATATACATACATCGAGATTCTCTCCCCACAAAGCAATGTCCAGCCAAAAATATTTATAATCGGCAATTTTAATTTTCCAATTACTGCCCGGGAAATTCGGTAAAGTTTTTGGTTTCTTCCTTAAAATAATCAAATACTCATTCTCTCGGTCAATTTCCAAAATCGCCTTAGTCATTTCGTAAACAGACCGCCCAAGCCCCGCGGGCTTGTCCTCTCCGTATGGGTTTAAAATAATTCCGATTTTCATTTTATTTCCGCTGCCTTTTTAATCAGCCAGGAAGAGGATTGGATTTTTCCGCCGCGCCCAACCGCAAATTCCATTCGTATCCCATTCTTCTCACAAGTTGCGACTTCGGGAATATTGTCAGGAAATCTGTCTCCGCCGTTTGCAAAAATGTCCGGGCGTATTTCTTCGAGCTCCTTACAGACGCTCATGTCGCTGGAATCATAGGCGTGGCCGGTTACAACCACCCTGTCGACCCACTTAATTGCCTTGACTATTTCCCTTCTTTCACCTTCCGACATGAATGATTTTCCTTTTTTCTTTTTAATCCAGTTATCATTATTCAATATCACGACAAGTTCATCCCCAAGTTTTTTTGCGGCTTCAAAAAGACGGAGGTGCCCGATATGTAATGGGTCGAATCCGCCGCTCACAGCTACAATAATTTTTTTATTCTTTTTCATTTTTTTGCTTCAAGCTCCCAAGTTAAACACTCGACGGGAATTATCAGCGACAAATATTTATCGTAAAAAAATGGGAATCGGTGGATGAAATTTTTAAATGCCTGGCGCAGGGGGTTTCGCGACTGGTGCGGCCAGCCGTACCAAAAGCCGATAACCTTAAATTTAAAGTCGGGAATAAAATCGAGAGTTTTTGAAGTGAAGAAATGCTCGTGCGTTGGGTCCACAAAAGCATCCACGGATCGGAAATACGGGACTTGGACAACGACGCGTCCTCCCGGCTTAAGAATTCTGAAAGCTTCTTCCAGAGTCTTCGGGACATTTTCTACGTGCTCAAGCGATTGGTTGAAAAAAACTAAATCAAAAGAACCCGCCTCCACTGGCCAAGGCATTTTATTCGCGTCGTGCACAATATCAACGCCCGCGACATTTCGTATATCCATCCCGGTCGCCCCGGGCAATTTCCTCGGCCCACAGCCAACATCAAGAGCGCCCGCCCCTGCAAGAATATTCTCCCGAACAAACCCGCTCGGCGTAAAAATTTTAGTCACCCAAAAATCCATTATTTATTCATTATCTCCAAAATTTTTCCTGCTCTTTTTGTCCACGCATATTCCTCAACCTTCTTTCTGGCATTATCTACTTTTAACTCTGAATCCTGGGGATTTGTCATTATTTGCTTTATCTTGCTGGCCAAATCCTGGGCGTTGTCAGGTTCGTAGAAATAGGCTTCATTTTCAGACAAAATTTCGCGGTTGGCGGGCGTATCGGAGGCCAGGATAGGCCGGCCAGAGGCCATATATTCAAATATTTTCATGGGAGAGGTATATAGATAAGAATAGTCGTTTTTCTTCGTTCCGAGAACCAAAAGCAGGTCGGCGGCGGCGAGCCACAGTGGAATCTCCTGAAACGGCCTATCGCTTACGCGTTGAATTTTCTCCTCTCGAAGAAGCCCTTGCGCTTCGTCTAAAATCTCCATTCCCTTCCAGGAAATCTCTCGCCCAACATAGACGGCCATTTTTTTATCAAGCGCTAGCCCAAGTTTTTTTCGCGCCTCTTCTTTCGAGATTTTCCCAGAAAACATTTCCAAATCTATACCATTCGGCTTCACAATTATTTTGTCTTCGCCAAGCCCAAAGTTTTTTACCAAATTCTTTTTGATGTTTTTATTTATGGCGACGACTCCGCTGATCTTTTTGAAGAAAAAACTCCAGACCATATTTCTTT
>Ga0209542_10011936_pt1 | contig 15306 bp, 12 predicted proteins | sample RifCSPhighO2_01_FD_184028 | JGI IMG/M metagenome (GOLD analysis project Ga0209542, IMG submission 184028) | Soil microbial communities from Rifle, Colorado - Rifle CSP2_plank highO2_0.1 (SPAdes) (version 2) | ecosystem: Environmental > Terrestrial > Deep subsurface > Rock core/Sediment ... | reverse complement strand
TCCAGTTGTTCCAGAGCCACGTGTCCATCTTTGTCTTGTCTTCCTCACCCAGTCCGATCATCCGTCTCTCGAGTCTGGTCCAGAGTCCCATGGTTTCCTCCTGCCCGATTTACCCTTCGGGCTAGGGTTTTAAAGAGCCTGATCCGCCCGGCTGGTGCCAAGCAGATGCCAAAATCTTTTGACCGGATAATTTATCATAAAAAAGCACCCGTGTCAAGCATATTTTGGCTAAAATAAGCTAAAAAATAGTCATTAACCCCGTGATAAAACACACCTGGTTTTGACATTTTTAGCTAACTGAAGTATAATTTAGTTGTCATAATTATGATGACAAAATAGTATATTTCAGTTAGTTTCCCTGTGTATAACTTGTGATTGAAACCCAACTCCAGCAATTAGGCTTCGGGAAAAACGAGGTAAGGGTCTACCTCGCTCTTTTTGATCTCGGTAAAACGCGTGCCGGGGCAATTATTGAACAAACTGGTCTACACCGTAATTTGGTATACACTGCACTTGAAGAATTGTTAAAAAAAGACCTAGTTTCAAAGGTAATTTCGAGTGGTGTCGCGGTGTATGAAGCTAATAGTCCAGAGTCGTTACAAGATTTGTTTGAAGACAAGGTACAGGCGGCTAAAGAAGTGGTGTCCGAACTAAAAAGTAAGGTTGGCGACAAACCGAGAGACATCAAAATTTATGAGGGCACCGAAGGCATTAAGCGTAGCCGTAGTCGTACTTTGAATTACGATCCCGGTAGTACGCTCTATGTTTTTGGGTCACAAGCCAGTTCAACGCCGGAAATGGAAAAGTATTGGCGGGTTTTTCATAAAAAAAGGGTCAGTAAAAAAATCGGTTTAAAAATTTTATATGAGCGCGGGGTTATCCCAGAGGATTTGGATTGGCGGAATGGCCTCCCCATGAGCCAGGCAAAATACTTGCCGATGAATTTTAATTTACCGGTTTGGTTTGCTTTTATTAGGGATTATTTAGAAATCGGGGTTGCGGGAGACGACCCGCTTACGTTTAGTATCCGTAGCAAGGAGGCGGTCGGAGCTTTTGAAAACTTCTTTAATTTTTTTTGGAATCAAAAAGTATTTGTTGAACGGGGTATCGAGGCTTTAAAAAATGCAATTTATGGGATGCTCGGCGATCTTTCGCCAGGAGAAGAGTATTGTGTGCTCGGAGCTTCCTCAGGAGATTATCATGGTGATGTCCAGAAATTATATGATGAATTTCATACCACTCGAATTAAAAAAGGTGTCGTCACGAAAATGTTGGTATACAAGGAATCACTCGAACAAATTAAAAGTCGGTTTATAAGATGTGGAGACGAGACTGGAAAAATAAGTCATATAAAATCATTTCTTTCTGCGCCACCCACACCAATGCAGATTAACTTGTATAAAAATAAAGCCTACTTTATTTTCTACGGTGACGAGCCAACCGTTTTTCGTTTTGAACAGCCAGAAATGTTTGGTTCTTTCAAGGCTTACTTTGATACTCTTTGGAATCAAGAAGCCCTGACTTACTCTGGTCCGGAGAATGTTAAAGAGGCATATAACAACCTGTTTGCTTTGGCTAATAAAAATGAAGAGGTGGTTATTTTTGCCGCCAAGCCTGATGATTCTGATTTGTCGGAGTTTAACATGCTGTGGGCGGAGAAAATGGCCCCGCTTTGTAAAAAAATTAAATATATTTATTACGGAGATACGCCCGAAAACTTAGCCCGTGTTGCTGAAATTAAAAAACGAATACCGGGGGCAGAAACTAAAATTGTTTTAACCAAACAAAACCTAGCCATTTCTAACGTGGTTATTGGTGACACCGCCCTTAATACCGTCTGGAACAAGAATCCACTTTGTATGGTAATAAAAAACCAGACTACCGCGGATTCTTTTCGTGAGAATTTTGAGTTACTTTGGGACCAAAAAAGTTATTTCGTTCGCGGCCCAGAGATTGTTCGAGACACCTGGATCGAAGCCTCGGAAAAGTATAAAGAATTCAAGTTTATTGGCGCACGCGGGTATTTCGTCGATCGCTACCCAGAGTATTTTGCTGAAGTGAAAAAGCGGGTTGAAAAAATACCTGGTTTAAAATGGAAAAACATTGTCGATCCTTCCGCTCGCGATCATGAGATCAACAACCTCCCCTGGATGGAAGCCAGGTACAATTCGTTGGGTTCCAAGAATCCAAACGTGGTTTGGTTGTATGGAAATAAAGTGGCCGTGGCTAACTGGACGGAAACCGAGCCGGTCGTGTTTATTTCCGAAGATAAGAATGTTGTGGATAGTTACAATGATTATTTTGATGAATTGTGGAACAAGGAAGTGGTGGTTGAAAGTGGTATGGAGGCCTTGCGCCGTGTCTATTATGATATGTTGGACGAGCTTCAGCCGGGCGAGGGATATTACATCTTTGGCACCTCGACTGGGCACATACCGCAACTCGAAGAATTTTTTGAAAATTATCATACGGAAAGAATTAAGCGGGGGGTGGTGTTAAACATGCTGGCCTTTGCTGATTATTATGAAACGGCGCGAGAGCGCAATAAGCGTTCGGGCGACCCTGAGGAAAAAATAAGCCATGTCAAAAAATATATCGCCTCACCATTAAGCCGAATGCAAATAACTTTGTTTAATAACAAGGCTCGATTAATCATCTTCGGTAAGGACCCAGTTGTAATTTATTTGGATAAACCGGAAATTTATCTGGGTTTTAAAACTCAGTTTGATGATTGGTGGAAAAAGAGTATTTAGGAAAAAGTTTTTTCAAAGAAACCACCGGTTGTTTTCGGTGGTTTTTTTACTTGTTTATTCTTGCCTCTGCTTTTCTATTATTTCTAGCGTGGCTTTAACTGTGGGGTTATCACTTGGTAAAAATTTTACCCGGTCGGTGTATTTTGATTTTAATGGGGTTAAAAATTCATCGGCCCACGAAGGGCTAAGTACGGCTAAACCAGAAAAATCTACTTCAATATTCTCTACCGAGTTTAAATCAGAAAGAATATAGGCCTGTGCTGAAGACCAAGCATCTTTCCCGGCTGGTCGAGAGGTTAAGATATTACCAAATTTTTTTAGTTCTATACGCATATTAAAAATTAATTATAGCCACTGTGCCAGGCACACTAATTTTGCTGGATAAAACCTCGAATTTTTTTTGTTTAATTTCCGCCATTGCTTGGCCAGAGAAAAATTTAAGATTTAAATTATTATCCTCGATTATTTTTTTTACATATTTTAGACCATTCCCTCTTTGTTCTGGAAAGCGTCCGGACACCATTTCTGTAAGAGCGACGTCGATGGCCTTTTGATCGTCTCGTATCTCTGGTCTGGCTCGTCTTAAAGTTTCCAGAATGCCTCGACCCCGATCAGCTAGAATAATTTCTTTTGTTTGAAAATCAGTAACGAAATATAGTCCCGGCACATCACGCCAGCCGCCCATGTTGTGGTCAAAAGAATTGTTACCAATTTCACCAATCGCCGCTAAAAGGAGATAGGTTAAGTTACCGATGGTTAGTCTTTTTTCGAAATCTTTAAGCAGTCGGTCAAGCCGCGCTTGGAAGACGTCCCGGGTAGGACAAAAATAGTCGGTGGATAAAAATACTTTTTCACCAGTTACCGCCCACTGCCAAGCATTTTTTATATTACTAGAGCTCCCCTCCATATTATTTGATTTTAAAAAATAAATTGTTTTTGGTCCGCTACCTGATTTGTAAATCACTTGTTTTACTATAAGACAGTGAAGATGTCTAAAAACACCTGTCGGGTGATGGCCTAAAAAAGTTATTATTGGCCCCGCAGACGTACCATGGTGGTCAGAAATGTATTTTGCTATTCGTTCGCTAGTGTCGGTTTTCATAATTATATATGTATATATAATAGTATACACTATACATTATACACCATATGAAATATTTGTCAAGTGTGCAGTGAAACTGTGAAACTTGTTTTTCCACCCTTAAAGTATTACAATGTATTAACTATGTTGATCTACATTTACGGCCCGGACACTTTTCGGAGCCGGCAATATTTAAATGAACAAGTCCTAAAATTCAAACAAGTCCGCGACCCAGAAGGGTATAACGTGGTTTTTGTGGATGCGACCAAAGTTGATCCCGGTAAAATATTAAGTGAAATTTCTTCCGCACCCTTTTTGGCTGAAAAGCGTATGATTATTATCGAAAACATTTTGTCTTTAAGTGATAAGGAATTTCTAGCGGACATTATAAGGCGAGTAGAGGCGGATAGTTTTCCCGAAACAAACGTTATCATTTTTTGGCAGGGTGAAAATAAAAGTAAAGTGAAAGAGGCCGACCTTTTAGAGAAGTTGTTGGTTAAAATTAAATACGCTAAAGACTTTCCGTTATTAACCGGTGTTCATTTGACACAATGGGTGAAAAGCGAGATTGCCACTCGGGGCGGTAATATTAGTTCGCCTGCCCTATCTTTTTTGGTGGCTAATGCCGGAGGAGAGATGTGGGTCCTAAATTCACTTTTAGACCAGCTTATAGCGTATAAGAACGGTCAGGAGATAGATCTGAAAGCCGTGGGGGAATTTTTGGATGAAAAAGTGGATGATAATGTTTTTAACATGGTTAACGCCATTGTTACTGGTAACAAAAAACAAGCCCTAAAACTTTTACAAGAACAGCGGCGGTTGGGTGAAGATGACTTTAAACTTTTCGGCCTCATAATTTGGCAATTCCGAGCGCTTTTGTCCCTGCGAGATTTGTTCGAGAATGATGATCGGCTGACGAGCGATCTCGCGGCCCAAAAAACCGGCCTTAATCCCTTTGTCGTTAAAAAAAGTTGGCCGTTGGTTAAAAATTTTACTTCCCACCAACTAAAAACTCTTTATCAAGGGATCATTGAGACGGATCTAAAAGCAAAAACAGGCCAAGCTGACCTGTCTTTAATGTTAGATTTGTTTGTGGGAAGGGTTTAAAGTTGTCTGCTCTCCTTGTTTCGTATGTCCAGTTTATAGCGTCTAGCCAGTTCCCAGATTTTTGCATCAATTTGTGCCTCGGTTGAGCTGATGGTTGCTCTGATTTGTTCTAACAAGTATCCTTTGAACATCGTTTCTTCTTCTGTTAGCTCGCCCGCCTCTTCTGCCTTTTCTAGTTTCGCTAATTCCGCCTCTAGCGCACCGGTTTTTCTGTCATTTTCTCGGGTTATTAATTTTCTCGCCCAATCCCTTACTTGGCCTAAGTTATTAAATTGATCCAGATTAATTTGTCCCGAAGTGTAGATTCTACCTTTTTCCGCCACCTTTCCTTGCATTGCTATTTCATCGGCCCTGGCCAACAATTTTTCGTAATTTATGCCATTAGTTCTCCTGGCTTCGAGCTCCTGTTTGCTTGCGAGACTTATACCACCAGTAACCGAAATTTTTATTGGCCCCAGATCGCTGGCTGGCCCTTCGCTTTTTTCTTCTGGTACTAGGGTTATTTCAGCAATGGCCCCTTCAATTTTTTCACTAAGAGTTGCGCTGTCGTTGGGGCCAACAATACCCATTACCACAAATTCATCGCCCCCTCGACGTCCGATTGCATCTTCAGTCCGGCGGAGCACTCCCCGCAACTTTTCTACTACTGCCTTCAAGGCACGATCGCCGTCGTTGTGGCCATAGGTATCGTTCAGCCTCTTGAAAGAGTCTATGTCAAAAGTAATGATGGCCAACTGGCTGTCCTGTGGGAAACTATTAAGACTATCCAAAATGTCGTAATAGCGTTTTTCGAGCCCAGCGGAAGATAAACCACCCGTAAGTTTATCATTTAATTCCATCCGTTCGGTTTTCAAAAAATTTTTTGCTTCTTCCATCGCCCGCCCCCGCTCAATTTCTAGATCTCCCTTAAATTCTTCAAGCCTTCGCGTCAGTTCTTTTGGCGAAGACGAACGAGAGATATTTTTTGCCGATTGCTCTAGCGTGTTTTGTGGCAAACCGTGCCTAGCCTCGACTTCTTTAAGATATACCGCCTCCTCCTTCGCGCTTGTCGTAGCCGGGCTGGTTAAAAGATCTTGTCTGACCGCTACTAATTTTTGATCAGCTTTGCGACCAAAGCGTCCCGCAACCTCTCTCCTTTCTAGGTTTTTAGGCGTCGGAAGGTGTGAAACAATATATTTCATCATTAAGCGCTCAAAATGGTGTTCGATGCGAGCTTTTTTTCCAATGTCGCCAATTCTCCGTTCTTTTAGATCCATTTCCTCAAACTCCTCGTTGCTTAGGGGGCGATAAAGTCTCTCGGGATGAGCCAGGGTTTCATTTACTACATCCATTGTTAACCTCTCACCTCTCATGTCCGATGGTGGACGCCGTTCTTTTGAATGCATAAAAAAATAATTAAAACCTCGGGAATTTCCCGAGGTTTATTATACTTTATTCCTATTTTTTCGCAAGGCCACCATTCACTGATTTCATGAGACGAGATAGTTTGCGGGCCGCAGTATTCTTCTTAATCACACCGCGCTTAGCCGCCTTGTCCAAGGCCTTTTGAGCAGTTTGGATAAGCTTTTTTGCCTCTTCTAGACCAGTGGCTTTCTTAGCATCTTTAATCGCGCCTCGGAAAGCATCTTTTCTAGTTTTGTTCCAAGCTGTACGTTTAATCGCCTGGCGCAAAGCCTTTTTAGCATTAGCTTTAATTGGCATAGTATATTAAAATATCTAGATAAAAAGTTGGAAGCTGTTATTTGGACTAAGTGGGGCCAGTATACTATTGTTTTATACTAAAGTCAAGGGTCCTGAAGTTAGTGGTTTAATTCGGATTCCAAATTCTCCACCCAGTATAGGCATTCATATAATAAGCTGAAGTGGCTCCGGCCGTTTTTTTAATCTTTATAACTGCTGTGCCGTTATATCTTTCGGCCAACATGGGGCCGCTATAGTTGGGATAAACTAAATAGCTATAAACAGCATGGTCGCTGTACATTATCCGAATCCGGCCATTATTTAATGGAGTGATAGACACCAAATAGCGGTTGGCCAGACCAGCTCTTCTCGGGTTAAAATACCTTAAATATTTATGGTAACCATTTAGCGGAACAGTATTGACTTCATCAATAATATTGTCACCATCATTGTCTATAAGATCGCCAGTAAGTTCGATGCCGTTTGTGCGGATAGAGTCGTCGAAGTCCAAGTTATTGGAAATATAAGTAGTGGGGTCGGGGTTAAAGCAGGCGTTCACAAAGGCAGTTTTACTGCCCAAACCATCATGATCCAGATCGCGATAAAAGTTTTGCTTTCCAAGAATAGTATTGTTGTGGTCGTCACAATCTAGAGCTGTTTCTACCCCGTCGTTATCAAAGTCCCGGTCATTAACATCAGAATTATTAGCAACAAAGCCAGCCTGTAGAGCGCAGAGCTCAACCGCCGCTCCGGCACCCAATCCATCTCCGTCTTGATCTTGGTAAAAAATTTGTGTGTCAAGCAGGGCTACGTTATGGTCATCGCAATCTAAGCTGGTAATAAGCCCATCGTTATCAAAATCATAATCAGCCTGTGGTCGTTTGCTGTCTAAATAATTAGCGACATAACCAGTCGGAGGAATTAAAGAAATAGAGGTGGTTGTAATATTTGAACCAAACCCATCGCCATCCAAATCTTGGAAGTAGGTTTGGGTAAAATTGCTGTGCCAGGTGATAGCAGAGGTGTTGTCATGTGCAACGTACGCATTCTTTCGGGTGTTAGTTTCATTAGGGATTAAAACAAAACCCTCTCTTGCACTTCCTGGTACGTTGGTGTATTTGTTCAATACCGTACCGTCTGGTTTCATTTCGACCAACAAGTTTATGCTATCGTCATAGAGAACGAATAAAGTGCCGGTGTCCAAGTTAAAGAAAAGATCTGAAACATCCTTTTTTGGCAGACTGGGATCCATGGTGATTTCTCCGACTAGGGACACTTGGCCCGAAAGGTCTTTGTTTACATTAAAGACATAGAGTGAAGAGTTGTTAGTGCTTACAGTATCGGTTAAGTTATATTCTCTTTGCACGCCAACATAAAAGACACCGCCAGAACTAGAGTCGGCGAAATCATGAAATTCGTTTGGTACGAAAGCTAGGCCCTCAAGGCCAGCGTTGCCCATCCCCGGAAGCCAGTTATTCAGGCTCCAAGATTTAGTAATGCGGGGAGTGCTGGGCGGGGCAGACCAATCAAATTCTAAAATCGCGGGAGCGTTTTCAACACCAATATAGATATAGCTACTGTTTGGATCAATGATCGTTAATGCTTCATAGTCGCCGCCACCTCTCCACTCTATTTGGTTCGAACCATTTCTGTCCATCATAGTTACACGGTTTTTACCATCGCTGGTTGGGTCGCTAACCGAGAACAGCTTATTTGTGCGCGAATTCCAGGCCAAACCACTGGGTTCGTATGGTGCGGAAAGGGGAATCGTAACAGATCCAGTGCCCGGCCAAGTTAAATTGGCCCCAAAAGCAGACGCCGGTACGAAGAGAATCCCGAGGACTAAATAGAAAATGCTAAAACGATTTCTCATAGAAAATTAAAAAAAGTTAACTGAAAAGTATACCATAATCATATGCTTTTGTTAACCCATTAGTTACAGTCAAGAGCATTAAGTTTGGTGTCGGTTTTAACGAGAATACAGAAACCATTTGCTGACGGCAGATGGTTTCTCGCGCTAGGTTATTTTAGCAAGGTAAACAGGAATTAGTTTGGCATCCAGAAGAAACTGTTGGGAGAATAGCCAATGTTTCCGGCGTCGTCATAAGCCTTGGCTTGGAAATGGTAATTGCGACCACCCGGCAAAAAGCCGATATTCCCGCAGGTGAGAGGGTTAAAATAACGGCTACAGGTGTAAGTAGGAAGTTGGCTGAAATCTTCTCCCTCCGCGGCAATAAAGAATTCCATTTTATTAACTACCCCGCTATTGTCGTTCCCCGTAACAGTGTAAACGAAACCATGGCCTTCCGCGCTGGTGGACGTATTAGGAGCGGCCTCAACTGAAACTATTGGGGCCTCGGAATCGTTATTTAATCTTGCGAGAGGGGTGTTACCGCTCGCAAGATTCAGGATTACCCACCCACTCCAAGCCTGATTATCTGCGGCGTCATAAACTGCCGCGTCATATCGGTGTTCCCCGGCGCTTAACGGTCCAGTAGAGAGGGCACAGGTCTCTGACCACTCACATGTTTTGACGACATCAGATTTTCTGATTTCAATTCTCCTCACTCGGTAATTGTCTGTAGCTCGCGCGGTCAGGGTTACTTTTTCGCCTGGTAAAGGATTGTCTTTACTTGGGATCAAGATAATCTGGGGTAGCGTTCGATCAAATACCGGGGTATCGAAATAATACATCATTGACATACCACGGTTACCGGCCGCGTCGTAGGCATAGGCTTGGTAAGCGTAACGTTTGTTGAATTGGAGTATGGTGTTGTTGGATTCGGTACAAGATGCGGGAGAGGGTTTTGCCCCGCAAGTGAAAACCGGGCTACCCATTGTCTGGCCAACCTCGGTTATATAAATTTCTGTTCTAGAAATTCGCCCACTGTTATCGGTGGCCACGGCTTTAATTTCGTATTGTTGTCCCCTCTCCAAGGTTTGGGAGGTGAGAACTCCGCTGATTCTGACTTGGGGGGCTTCGGAATCAACGCCGTTTTCTATAATCGTTACTGCGGCCGAACGAACCCAGAATTTTCCCCAAGGTTTAATGTAATTGCCGTCTGTATCAGTTACAATAAAGACATATTTATGTTCACCAATATCTTCGTCCGTAAACGGTCCGACCGTCGTGCCACAAGTTTTTTCGGAGGAGCAGGTTTTGAGGAGGTTCCCGTCCATGTATATCTCAATTTTAGATATCCCTTTATTATCTTTGGCGGTAATTTCTAAAGAAAAGTTTTCTCCCGGAGTCACCTGGTGATTAGAAGTGGTGATTTTGGTAAAGACTGGTTTTTGAGTATCTTTTTTGGTGGGAGTGACCAAGAAACGCCCGGTTACGGTTTTGCCCGATTCAAGATTATGTCCTTGGACGTCAATCGCGGTAACCCGGTAGCTAAACCAGGTTGGTTTTTTGACTGCAAAGGGGCCAACTGTCTGTTGGCAAAAGAAAGTGCTCAAACATTTGTAATGAGTATCAGAAATTTTCATTTCAATCCTGTCTGCCGGTTGCCCATCAAAGGTGGCCGCCAGGGCTGTGACCGTCAAAACGTCCTGGTCGGAAATTTTTCCGGCCGAGACAATAGTTTTTAAAAATGGACGTGTGGCAACATTAGCCGCCATAGCTTGTTCGCTGCTTAAAATAAAAAAACCTAATCCAAAAACGACTAGGCCGACAGCGAGCAAGAGAAATTTGTTCTTCATAGCTCTTTATTTAAAGAAATAAATTTTTAATTAACTAGTAACTTAATTAGTATAGCATAAAAAAACGCTTTTGTCAACCGGGGTTAAAAAATTATTTTATACTTCTTCAAGTTGCGGCTTTTCTAAGACGAGTGGTTCGACATTTTTTTCTCCATCGGTGATCCGCATTACGTCTTTGTCGATTTTATTAAATTCTTTGTAAGCGGAATTATAAGAATTTACTGTTGTCCCGAGGTTGTTGCCAAGTTTTTTTAGATACTCATCATACGCTAGAAGGTGTTTACCAAGTTCTTCCACTCGTTTTCTAATTTCTTTGGCTGATTCTTCTATCTGCAGAGCCCGTAAACCTTGTAAAACAGTTTGCAAGTAGGCCAAAAAAGATGTTGGTGAAACAATGATCACATGTTTTTCTCGGAAAGCATATTCAATAAGATCGTGCGTATTAATTTTTAAGGCCCCAACTTTATTTATTAGTAAATCATAGTAGATCCCCTCAGCCGGGATGAACATAAAAGCAAAGTCCATCGTGCCTTCTTTTGGCTTAATATACTTATTTGTTTCGTCGATTCGGTTTTTTAAATCCTGAACAAAACTTTTTTCCAACTCTTTTTTTCTTTCCGCATCTTTTTCTTCAATTAGGCGGTTATAGTTTTCTAAACTAAATTTGGAGTCAATTGGTATGATTTTCTCTTTTACAAACACCACCGCGTCCACGATATCGCCGTCAGAAAATTTATATTGCATTTCATAGCTACCGGGCGGCAAAACATTTTTTAAAACATTTTCTAAATAATATTCACCCAAGATGCCCCGATGTTTCGGATTTTGCAAAATGTTTTCTAGATTTTCCAGTTGTTCGGCGAAACCGATTACTTGTTTGTTAGTTTCATCGAGCTTGGTCAGCCTCTCTGTAACATCCGTGATAATCTTTGTGCTGTTTTGGAATTGGGACTGAATGGTTCGGTTTAAATTATTTTGTGTATCATTGACGACTCGATGCGTTTCCGACATTTTTTGGTCAATTTGTCGTGTTAAATCTTGTATTTGGTTTTGCAACATGACAAACGAGTTGTTGTCTGTCTCACCACGACGAGACTTTCTTTGGGACAAAAGCAAAAACAATATTGTGGCTAAGCCGCCGCCAAGCAAAATGATAAGTACAACTAGTAACGTCTCTTGCATAATTAGTATAATTCTTGGTAAGATAACTTCGCTTTAGTTTAGCATTTTTTGAGATAATTGAAAAGAAAATATGAGCCACGAGCAAATCAGTCTTAAAGCCGACGAGACCGAGTTAGCCGAACGGCGCGCCGAACACGAGGTTCTGGCGGTTGAATTTTTAAGAAGAGAAACTGTGCACCAAAAAGCCGCCCTGTTAGGTCTTTTGGAGAGAATGGTAATGTCTGGTCGAATCGAGAAGTTAAGTTTGCGCATAGAGGAAGATTTACCCAGGCTCTGGCAACTTTTGTCTGATCATTTTGGAAAACAGTACGAGCCCTTACAGGACGTCATCCTAGCCGACAAGGCCTTTTTTCAGCGTCTTTATGACATTTATAACGCTTATCGGACAGAATGCCGTAAAACTGAAGATGGCTTGGAAAAATTGAGGCAAAATTTTTTTGGTGACGATAAAGACAGAAAACCAGAACAAATGTGGGGCAAAAAGATTTTTGAGCACATGACCGGTGGGGCACCAAAAGGCATGGTAGCGTTTAGTTCTAAAGAAGCTTTTGTAATTATTAGCTACGACAAAAAAGAAGATTACCAAATATTTTTAAGTCGAGTCGGTACCAGTGCCGAGATCACTGAAGAAAGTGCGGGCATTTATGCCCAGGCTATGTATTTTTTGGCTGGGACAGTAAGTTTAAGAGTGGTGGTTATAAACGGTGGCCTTGGGCGGACCAGAGGGGCTTCGTCTATCGTGGCGCACGAGAGACAGCATTTTGTAAACGACCGACTGGTGGGTGGGAAGCACCCCGAACACATGTTTACTGCTTTGGAGCAGAAATATTATGAGCAACAGGGATTAAGAGGGCCAGAACTGCAAACGAAAGTGAACGAAACAGCTCTTCTGAACCCGCTTAAAAACGAAGTCCTGGCTTACATTAGAGATGGTACAAGCGGGAAAGAGATGTGTACTATTGGGGGTAAAGATATCGACGTGGGGTTTTACTCTTTGCTGAAAAATGGTCGGGCCTACAGGCAAGTGTTTGAATTGATGGGTAGTAGCAGATTGCGTCAGGCCGCCGAAGAACAGTTGGCTCTAATTGCTCGTAGCGTTGACGGTTTAAAGGGTTTTAGTAGCCAAGAGGCCAAAGCTATCCTAGTTAACGAGTTAATAAGCGTGCCCTTTCTTGTGATGGCCGAAGAAATCGAAAAATTGGGCAAATATTACAGCCGACGTTTACGTGATATTGGGAAAATAAAAAGGGCGGTTAGAAAACATACGTTTAAGAGTTTTGATAAAGAACAAGAAGCTTTTTTAACCATGCGGCCTTATGATGGCCATACAATAGACGCTCGTAAAGTTGAAGATATAAAGCAACAACTGTTAAAAATAGACCCCACGATTGATTTTTCCGACAGTCAGACTTGATTTTTATCTCAAGTTATAATAGAATTTCCGCACCAAGAATCTGCCCCTGTAGTTCAATGGATAGAATAAAACACTCCTAACGTTTAGATCCAGGTTCGATTCCTGGTGGGGGCACAGGTAAGAAGGTAAAGAATCTAAAACTATGGTTTAGTTAGAAAATAACTCGCGTTTCTGTCTGCCATGGCCTCTGGGCCTATGGTCTAGTGGTATGACGTCGCATTCGCATTGCGGAGACGGCAGTTCGATTCTGCCTAGGTCCACAGGCGATGGCAGACAGGGGGCGAGGTTAAAGGACTTGGTCCTTTTTTAATTTTATTAAAACCTGCTGTTTGTATACACTAGTCTATACAAACAGGAGATATTTAACCGTAAATTATGTTTAATTTATCTCCAAAATCCTTCCGAAAATTAATCATTGCTCTAGCAATTTATCTAACATCCCTGTTAGCCGCCAATACCTTGGGCCTTAAAATCATGCCTTTTATTTTTGGATCGCACCTATCTGTTGCTGTTTTTTACTTTCCCGCTGTATTTTTAATGACTGATGTTGTGGGTGAAATTTATGGTAAAAGTGTCGCTAAGTTCTTTGTTTTAGCGGGTTTTATTAGCACGGCTTTGTTTATCGCGTTATCTTTTGTCTCTATCGCCATGCCCTGGTCGCCTGATGGATTGTGGGCAAAAGAAGGGTATAACCTGATGTTCGGGATCTCAATTAGAATGTCGATCGCGTCTCTTCTGGCCTTTGTTATCGCTGAATATCAGGATGTATTTTCCTTCTTTTATTTCCGTAACAAGCTCAAAGGACGTTTCTTTTGGCTAAGATCAATGATTAGTAACCTCTGGTCGCAACTATTAGACACGGTCATTTTCATGGTGGTAGCTTTTGCTGGCGTGTATTCAACCAAAACACTGATAAGCATTGTCATTAGTTGGTGGTTATATAAGGTGGCAATGGGGGCGGTGTATTCCCCGTTGTTATACCTAGGCCTGAAATTTTTTAAAGAAAAAGACCATGTTCAAAATTAATGTTTCGATCGTAACAAACAAATACCCCCGCCATCGGGGTATTTTTGTGGATAAAGGTGTGTATAAAGTGTGGAATATGTGGATGTTTGTATAGACTAGTGTATACAAACGTAAGTATTTTTTGTTTTCGCTCTCTAAATTTTGTAACTAGACATAATGGTTTTTTAGTACACATTTTGTGTTCAATATGGAACCCTAAAGTGTACTCCACATTACTCGATGAATAATTTTAAATGTTTTTGCCAAGAGCGGGTTTGTGATAACCGTACCAAAGATTGGCTCTTCCAGTGTGATTAAAGCGATATTATCTCCCCAGATTAGAATGTCTGTTGGTTGGTCATCGCTACCTAAAATCGACTCTGGTATAAATTTTGCATCATATAGCGCCCCGAACAACTCTTTGTTCCTTGGGTACTCTCTGTTTTTAGATAGTGGTGTCAGAATATCTTGGACCACAACGTGGTTGTTTTTCATTTCACGAAGCATAGCATTTAGCGTGTCCGGCATTACTTCAGACAGTTTTTGGGTTGATCCAATGCCCAAGAAGCCTTCTCCTCGTGCGCATTCGAGATAGATGTTGCCCACCTCGTCTACACCGTTATAAAACCTAATTTTAGGCTTGTTTTTTTGTGTAGCAAAAAGACCGCGTAGATCCGGGATTATTTCGTTCAACGACGCCCTTTTCTTTTCTAGGTTAATAAGCAGTGATTCTGGATCGTTAGCAAAATATATCCATCGTCCACCAGTCCTTTGTTTTCTTATAAGCCCGTTATTCCACAGACCTTTGAGTATGTTGTATGAATTGGTTCTGGTTATTTTGGTACCCAAAGCCACCTCAGGTGGTGTGGACTGACCATGCTCCAACAGAAACAGATACACTTTAGTCTCTGATTTATTCAATCCAAATTGTTGTAAATTTTGTTCAATGTTCATAATAAATACTGTCAAAAAAAATTATATCATTTTAATACCTAATTGTAAAGCAAAATATTAAAAATATACAAAAATGATATATAAATAATTGACACAACATAAAATATATAATATTCTAATCTGTTCCGCCGGGCCATGTCTGGTGGATAAAGAGAGAGCAAAATAGGGGGAGAGAGGTATTGACATCTCTCTCTCTCTTTAGTAGAATCACTTGTTCTGCGCGTACGGCATGTGCCGTCTCGCGCCAGGGACACGTGCCGGCAGGGAAGCCGGCCTTGAAAAGGGAGAATGATCGTGAAGAAGCTCACCGTGTTGTTCGTCCTGGCCGTCGTGTTCATCGGTACCTCGGCCGCGCAGGCCGAGATCTTGACGAGTCGGGCCCGGCTCGTCCTGAGCGGGACCGTCCCGCTCGTGGACGGCGCCATGGG
>Ga0209542_10011935_pt1 | contig 15306 bp, 15 predicted proteins | sample RifCSPhighO2_01_FD_184028 | JGI IMG/M metagenome (GOLD analysis project Ga0209542, IMG submission 184028) | Soil microbial communities from Rifle, Colorado - Rifle CSP2_plank highO2_0.1 (SPAdes) (version 2) | ecosystem: Environmental > Terrestrial > Deep subsurface > Rock core/Sediment ... | reverse complement strand
ACAGTTGCACCGATTTCAGTTTACATTTCGACCATCCGAAAAAAGTGGGTTCAAATCCCAAAAAAGAGCAGCTCGTTTATAAATGAAAAGTTCCATCGGAATGTAAACCGATTTCGGTACTATACAGTTATCGGAGGCGTCTCCCCTCCTCCGCAATCACCCTCAGAAAATCAGAGGCGACAAACCCGTAGCCCAGCTGCTTCTGCAGGCGGCTCCCGATCCGCTTGCTGAGGCGGGAGGCCAACAGCGCCGAGCGGAACAGGTCTTTGGTCTGGGAGAGATAGCCTGCGCAGAGGCCTGCCAGTACGTCGCCTGTCCCCCCCACAGTCATGCCCGGGCTTCCGCCGGCAACGGCCTTCACCGCATCGCGGGAGATGATACGGTCTGCTTTTCCCTTGAGCAGCAGGACATTATGGCGGAGGGCATTCCGGTAATCATGCGCTGCAAGATTGGAGTGTTTCAGGAGCATCTTAAACTCCCCGGCATGCGGGGTAATAATCGAATGATCAATATCCTGCAGGCGTAGCATCTTGATGGCGTCTGCATCGATCACCTTCAGCTTTTTTGGTGAGGCGGCAATGGCCTTCCGGACCAGCCGCTTGGTGTCCGGATGCGTGCCGATGCCGTTGCCCAGCAGGAGCACGTCTGCCCTTTTGAGGTAGGGCAGGATGGTGCGGTAGTGCCGTGGGGCGAGATGGGATCCGAGCAGCTTGAGCGTTATCAGGTCCGGAGAGAATGTATTGATCGCCCAGGCAACCTTTTCCGGCGCCGCGATGAAGAGCAGGTCAGCGCCGGCGCGGAGGGCTGCGATGGACTGGGCTGCGAGGTATGCTGCCCCCGGGAAAGATGCGCTGCCGCCGATCACCAGGATGGTGCCGTTGTCTCCCTTATGGGAAGAGGGATTGCGGGGGAGCATGAGCACCATGCGTCATCCTTCTATTTAAAACTACCCCAAAAACAGCTTCTGGAATATGTTGGTGAGCACGGCAAAGCTCACCTCATAGATGATGATGGAGATCGCGCAGAAGAGGGGGATGGTCTTGAAGCCGCCCTTCACGGTGCCGGTCTTGATGTTGGCGATGATCATGCTGGCGAAGAAGGCGATGACCAGGACGCACACCCTGGAGAAATTGATGAACGCATCCGGGTCCACGGATTCCGCGGAGAAGGTGAAGGGAAGGACAGCGGCATTTCCCGTGCCAGTGAGCTTGCCGCCGATGTTCTGGATGACGGACAGGAGGTTGAAGGAGAGGGCGAAGAGGAGGGGAGCGATCACCACCGCGATGATGGTGATGAACAGGATGTTGCCGGTCACTGCCGCGACCAGCTCATCGCGGAGATGCATGCTGGTGCGGATGTTCTTCACCAGGCGGTCCAGGAGGTCGGAAGCAGAGGCGCCGCTGCTCAGACCGACATTGATGAGGTCGATGGATTCCCTGACCAGATTCGAGTGGTATTTCTGGGAGAACTCAGTGAGGGCATCCTCGATGGGCTGGCCGATCATGGTCTTCTTGGCAACGATCTCAATCTCATTGGCCAGCACGGCGAAGTCCGGCTGGATGGCATTCCAGAGGGCCTTGTCAAAGGTCATCCCTGCCTTGAGGTTGGTGGAGACTGCCTGCAGGAAATCCGGCAGGATGCGCTCGATCTCCTTGGTGCGCTGGTAGATCAGGACATCGTAATAGACCTTTAGGCTAAAGATACCGATGCCGGAGAGAAGCAGGGGGACGATCACCCAGGAGACAAAGGTCGCGAGGAACAGGCTGGCAGGCCCTATGGTCGTGGTGATGCCGAAGAGCGAGGCGCGCTCGCCCAGGGTGAGCTGCGGCTGGATGTAGAGGAAGAAAAGGATAAATGTGATGAGCATGATGGCGTAGAACAGCGCGCCAAACGCCTTGTAGGGGACCTCGTAGATGCCTGCCTTCTGCAGGTATTTCCGGATGTACGGCCTGACCTGTCTCGGGATGAATGCGCTGCCCAATTCCTCCAGGTAGAGGTTCATAGGGCCACCATCGGGCGCTGGGACTTGAAGATCATGATGAAGAAGACCTGGATGATCATCAGGAACACGGCAATCACCATCAGCACCCCAAATCCTACCCTGATCTCGACGAAACTGGAGGCGATGACCAGGAAAGCTGCGCCCAGGGAAGGGACGATGGTGCCGATGATCATGTAGAACAGCGTCAGGGGAGCGAGCTTCTTGCCATAGGCCTGGATCTCCACGATCCGCTGCTCGGTGATCTCGTCAATGTAGGCCTTCAGGCTCTCCTGGACATCTGCCCCTGTCCGCAGGGCAGCCTTGATCTGCTCCAGGAGCTTCTTGAACACCTTGGAGGGGGAGTAGAGGACGGCATGGTCAATGGCCTGCTCGATAGGAGTGCCGAGCTCGATGTCCACGATGATCTCCCGGAAGTATTTCGCGGACTTATTGCTGGTCTGCGAGACCTCCGCCAGCGAGTTGATCAGGGGCTGGCCGGATTCCATGCGGAGGAGGAAGAACCTGCCGGAATAGAGGAGGTCGGATTCGACCTCTGCCCTCCGCTTCCTGATGGCGAAATCAGGCATGCGGAGCATGAAGAGGAAGAGGAGGATGAAGATGCAGATGAAGAACAGGAGCACAAAGCTCAATGGTATCTTGCTTCCCTTCCCAAAGGCAAAGAGGAGGAAGGGAGCGGCAACCACGCCGGCGAATACCAGGCTGATCTTCAGGGCCTTGGTGATGAACTCTTCCGGGGTCTCGCGCATGTGCGCGACCTTCAGCTTGCGGTGCAGGCCGGGATAGAGCCTGGCGGGAAATGCGGCAATCGTAATCACCTGACCTTGGCAAGCAGTGCCTTTTTGTCCTGGTAGTATTCGCTCATGACCTCGCCGATCTTGTGGAGGTCAGTGATCTTCTGCCCGACCAGCCACTGCAGGATTTTCTTCTTTTCTACGAGATCCTTCTCAATGTCCTGGGGGGTGAGGCCGCTGAGGAGCTGTAATGTTTTGTACATAATCTTGGAATCGCCGACCTTCCTGAGCTGGTCCTTGGCCACATCGAGCTGCAAGAGGATGTTGGGGTCGCCGTTGGGAAGGATCTCCGCGACCTGGAAGGTGCGGCGCTTTCCCGTGCGCCTGTTCCGGTTCTGGACCACATAGAGGCCGAGGCTGCTCAGCAGGATCTTGGGAAGATTGATCGGCGGATTGGTGAGGCGGACAACGGCTTCCTCTGCGCTGTTGGCATGGAAGGTGCCATACACGCTATGGCCGGTGTGCATGGCCTCAAAGAGGACCTGTGCCTCCCTTTCCCGGCGGATCTCACCGACCAGGATCCGGTCCGGGCGCATCCTGAGGGTGTTCACTACACAGTCCAGCATGGTGACCTCGCCCTTTCCTTCCGGATTGGGGAGCCTGGTCTCCATGGCAACCCAGTGGAGCGTCGGGGGAAGCTGGAGCTCCCTGGTGTCCTCGATGGAGATGATACGCTGGTTTGGAGGGAAGAAGTTGGCAAGCACGTTCAGGGCTGAGGTCTTTCCGGAACCTGTCCCGCCGATGATCAGGACCGAGAGCTCATACTGCATGGCCAGCCAGACCAGGGCTGCGGCATCCGCCGATATGGTGTTGTTCTGGATGAAGTCGGTGATGGTCCAGGGCACGGTGGCAAACTTCCTGATGGTGATGGTGTTGCCGAAGGTGGTGATCGGGCTCAATGTTGCGTTCACCCGGTCCCCGCTCTTGAGATGGGCGTCGAGCAGCGGCTTCAGCAGGGTGATGTCCTTGTTCACGTCCCTGCCGATCTTGGTGGAGAAATGCCGGATCACGTTCTCGGATCCCAGGCTGATGTTCGTCTTGAGCCAGGCATGCTTCTTGTGGTAGACCCACACCGGATCCTTCGCGGAGTTCACCACGATCTCCTCCAGGGAAGCGTCCTTGAGGAGGAACTCGATCTCGCCGATGCCGAGCGAGGTGATGGAGACATAATCCGTGAGCTGCTGGATGGTCCCCTCGTCCAGGTCAGTGAGGTATTCTTTCATGAGAGCAGTGATCTTCTCCCGGAACTGGTCGGCGATGTCCATGGACAGCTCGCCAGCGATGTTGAAGATGACCTGGGAGATGAGCAGCTCCCTGATCTTCTCGATGACCATCCTGGTGTCAGCACTGACGTCCAGGAACGTCATCCGGTAAAGAGGGACAGGCTGGCCGGATTCGCGCGAGATCTGCACCATGACCGGGAGATGCTCCACCTGGATATCGTACTGGTCAATGACTTCCATCAGCGCTTCAGCTCCTGGAGCAGGGCATCATGGACAGCGGAGAGCTTCTTGAAGTATCTCATCCTGCTGTCTGCGCCCTGGAGTTCCTTGTAGAGGGCAGAGCCCTCGTTGTATGCTGTGTATACCTCTTTGTAGGATCTTGATTTCAGGGCATCGCCAGCCCTGGTGATGACTGCGTCGAGCTCCTGCCCCTTCTCTTTGTCCGTATTGATGGAGGGCTGCTCTGGCTGGGGGGTGAGCCTGATGAAATTGCTGCCTGGCTTCTGCCCCTGCTTTCCCTGCTCCTGCTTTGCGGCAGTCTGCCCATTGCGCTTGTGCAGGAACGGGAAGGAGAAATGGCTTGCCGGATGCTCTGCCGGCTTCTGCGTGTCATGCTGCTTTTTCCAGGTGAACAGTGGCTTGTGCTGCGGCGGGACAGGGGGAGCGGATAATGGCGACGCTGGAACTGGCTGTTTCTGCTTTTTCCAGGTGAATAATGGCTGGTGCTGCGGAGGGGGAGGGGGCTCTGCACCAGGCGCCTGCCGGGCGACTGGAGGGGGTGCTGGAGCTGGCTGCGCTGCCTGCTGTTTTTTCCAGACGAACAGGGGCTTTTTCTGCTTTTTCCCCTTTTCCTGGAAGCCTGCGAGCAGCCAGGGATCAAACATCCGGTAGGCAATAGTAAGCCTTTTCTCCTCTTCCAGGAGCTTTGCCAGCTTCTCGATGGATTTGGGATCTGCGTGCAGGGCTGCGGCGATCGCCTTGACCGGCAGCTCCTTCCTGGCACGGAGCATCTCCAAGACCCGGTCTACGTTCGTAATCAGCATCCCGCTACCTCTTTTCCCACGGGGAATACGGCGGGCTGAGCGTATTTAAATTTAGTGTTGCTATTCTGGAATGGATATCAATAAGTTTGCCTATCCGTATGCCGCACGCCGCCATCATGGCGGCAGACGGATTTGCTTCGCAAATCCTATGTGCCACCCCGGATGGGGCGTCCCCCGGCACATCTGCGCCAGGGGCGGCGTGCTCAGAAGCTACGCTTCTGAGCACACGCAGAACGCAGCTGCGTTCTGACGTGCGGCGAAAAAGATGCACTCCTGCTAATTCAGATGGCAGCCCTCGCCTGCCGGGCAGATGCCGTTGGTCTTCTCCGGGATGTTGGGGTTGACGTCCAGGAGATCCCGGACAAACTGCTGGCGGCCGAGCAGCCTGCTGAGGAAGCTGGGCTCGGTGTACTGGCAGATGCTGGTGTCCGGCGGGGAGAACCGGCAGGTGCCCGGGACAAAGTTCTGCTCGCCCCGGTCCACCACCCAGCTCTCGTCAATCAGCTGGCTGGGGTCCAGGGGGTTGGGCATGCCCCGAAGCTGGATATGGAAGCTGCGGGAGGATGCTCCCTTCCAGCCGGCCAGTCCGTTCTGTTCGGTGAAGTCATAGCTGATGAACAGGCTGCCGTCCATGCTGAAGGGCTGCTCCTGGCTGATGCCCTGCAGCTGGGTCTCAAAGTTCGTGATGCGCATGCCCAGGGAACGGAAGGTCTGCTCGGTGCTGTTGAGGATGTCAAAGAAGGCGAATCCCGCCATGACCTGCTGACTGATGATGCGGTCTATCTTCTGGTAGCGCTGGATGCGGTAGGGGCAGGACTCCGGCAGCCACCTCCCGTATTCCCGGCAGATGGTGAGCTCGCCGGGCTGGCCTGCGCTGTCCTGGATATAGCCGAAAAAGAAAACAGTCTTGAAGTTCTCCCGGAGGATGACAGGGCTGCCGGCGTGCGGCTGCTCCCCGACCGCTGTTTTTGCCGCTGCATAGCGGGCAAGCGCCTCTGCGGTGCGCTCTGCGCTTACCTGGACGATCTCCTGGATGTAGCGCTCCTCCAGGTTGCTGATAAAATCGTTCAGCGCCTTGATCCGCACCTGGACAGCGGCGATCTTGGACTCGCCACGCTCCCTGGCGGTCTGGATGACGACGATGATCAGGACTACGGAGATGATGAGGATGGCGGTCAGTGAGAAGAACATCGCTTTTTTTGCTATGGGTATCCCTCTTTTGGCGATGCTCCGGATACTGGGGGATTTAAAGGTTTGGGTTGGGGAGAGCGGATGGAAAGAATGCCGCATATTACTTCCTTGCATCCGCAAGGGGGTGGAATTTCATACCCTGGGCAGTACCGCACTAAACAATGTTTAATTCCAGCTTATTGCCCTTCTCCGCCTTTATGGTGATATCGCCGCCTTATCCATTGCTGCTTATCGCGGAAAAGCGTATATAAATATTTGTTCTATTATTGGAACACTTACGTTCTAAATTAGAAACATTTAAATACCGATGGCCGTCTGGAGAATGTATGGAACAGAGCATATTTCGAAAGGCTATCGGCAATTCACCAAAGATACGGGTGTTGGAGTTCTTGATCGAGGGGAGGGATTTAGATTACTCCATCTCGGATATTGCCGAGGGGGCGGAGATGGGAAGAACGACACTCTTCCGGATATGGCAGGACCTTGTTCATCTGGAGATTGTTTGCCATACGAGAGATATCGGAAATGCCAAATTGTACCGCCTGAACATGAAAAACGCTTTTGTCCAGAAGATGGTTGAATTATTTGACACGATAGTTATTGAGCCTTTGCATAAGAAGGTGATCGAGGTTTAGCTGGTATTTCTTCTATATTGAAATAAATAAGCAACAGCTTTAAATATCTGCGGTGTTCCAGGTTTATTCTTCATCAATTCAGTAAGAAATGTTGGGGTGTGCATAAACAGATGATGCTGCAATCATTACGGAGGCATATCAAGGCAAATCTGCCGCCAAGACTATTCGGCTTGCATAGGTGTACAGTGCAAGAGGCCACAAAATGAGAGAATACAGAAAGGCTGTGATCTCCATTGTTTACTTCCGGGGTAAGATTCTATTGGTTGAGAAGTATGGTGTAGGATGGCAATTTCCCCAAGGGGGAATAGAAGAAGGAGAAGATGAAGAAACTGCTTTGCGAAGGGAGCTGCATGAGGAATTGGGCATAGACCAATCAAAAATAAAGGCAGTGAAAAAAAGCGGTCAGATGCGGAAATATGAATGGCCTAAAAAGATGCAGTTAGAAACGGGGATGAAAGGACAGATGCAAACGGCATTTTTTGTGTTCCTAAGCAATTCAGAGATTTCCCTAAATGACGCCCAACTTAAAAGCTATAGCTGGATCAGTCAGGATTCTGCCATTAAAATGCTTGGATTTTCAGACTTAAAATCTTTCGCTAAACGTATGTTTCAGGAGTTAAACGAATTAATATGATATGGGGAAATTGGAAGGTTTAGACAATCGCATTTTCAACAATAGAATGCGCAAGTATTTTTAGTGAATCAATAACATATTTAGATTTAATCTTTTCAGATAGAACAGAAAGATCCGTACACCCGAGAACAACAAATGATTTTTTTTGGTGTATTCGCCAATAAGAGTGTTTAACTCTCTTGAAGTTCCTTTTCCTTTCATCACCCTATAAATCAAATTGATTATTTCCCGTTGATCTTTAGGCTTGCGTATCTTCATATTTTTAAGATATCGTGCATAGACGTTTTTTCTTATCGTCGTTTCTGTACCAAAAAGAACAACACAATCAATGTTTAATGATTTGATATACCTTGCAGTTTCCTCAACAATATCTATTATTGGAATTTGAGATTTGCTTTTTAGGTAATCTACAAAATAACTTAGTGTATTGCATGGAAAAGCGATAAAATCCACATGAGCAAATTGAAATAGGGAGAGCGCTTTATGTAATTGCTTTTTTACCTCTTGGTCTCTGGTTATAGGTTTCGTAATGTCGGGAATGGGGAGATTGTATATTATTATCTCCGGAAAATCCCCATCATGGAATGAATTAAACTTAGTTTGACAAAGCTCAATGATGTGTTTATACAAAAGAGCTGTTGATTCCGGCCCCATACCACCGATAATCCCTATTTTTTTGAACTTCATTTTTCCCTCTCTGCGACAAAAAAGAAATCTGAAGAATTGTTGATGTACTCTTCATGTTCAGCATATTTTATCTGTAGTTTTATGAAAGCCTTTTTGTTTTTTACGTTTTCCATTTCATATTTGTCTATGAGATTAAATACGCCTAACAATTTTTTGATAATAAACCCGCCTGCTAAAAGTGTTTCTTTGAGCTCGTTTAATCCGAACTCGTGGCTCATGTGCCCCTTTTCCTGGTTTCCCCAAGTGATATACCTATCCCCCGATTTCATGCTCTGCTCAAACAGTTCATAATTTCCTTCTTTAAGCTCATGGTTTTTGCAGTAGATAAACCGGTTATTAACACTCCCAATGAGCAGACCCCCTTTTTTTAAGACTTGGAAAGCTTTTTTTACTGCTTTATCATGCTCGCCACAATAATCTAAGATTGCATTCATCATAACGACAACATCAAACTCTTCAGCAGAAAACTTCAGATTGGTAACCGATCCTTTAAAAAACTGTATATTAGTGCGCCTATGGAGTAGTTTCTTGGCTTTATTAAGCATGCCTTGTGAGATGTCTACTAATATTACCTCATGGCCTTGCTGCAGCAATGTCTTAGAAAAACGACCTATGCCTCCTCCGGCATCTAAAATTTTAAGTTTTCTGTCTTTTGGGATATTTGCTAATAAAAAATGTTCTAAGATGGAATCACAAACCCTAAATTCAAAATGGTTATACCTGTTACAAGCCCCATCATAAAATGATTCAACTTCTTTCTTTTTTCTCATTTTTCCGTTTACTGGTTAGTCATCATTTAAAAGATTAGCCTTTGGCTGCCTCAATGATTAACCTTGGATCCCCCTCCCAGTATTCTGTAAAGGGGGTATAGCTTCCAAAGATATTCAAGATAGAGAATCCAGCCTCAACAAACAAATTCTTAACTCTTTCTGCATCATGACCATAGCATATAGTTCTCACTATTCCGTTATCCGATGGCCACTCTAAGATTCGCTGCTTCCCATAACAATTTTGATTAGGCGAATCCCATAAGACTTTGCCTGCTCTGTTTAAGAGCCTATAAGCTGCTTGAAGGGCACTTCTCATCCCGTCATGATCATCCGTATAAGAGAAACCTGTATGCAGGCTTATTATCCCAGCAAAATTATTAGACGAATTAAATTCTTCTACTGAAACTTGCCTGGCATCGCGCAATCCTTTTTCCTTTGCCTGCCCTATCATCCCTGAGGAGATGTCAATCCCAGTTACAGAATAACCAGCAGTCTGTAAAGGTATAGCAATTCTACCGGTCCCACAACCCACATCTAAAATCTTGCAGGGTATTGGAAATGTCCGTAAAACGAGATTAATCTCATCTTCTAAAGTTGATTCTCCCTCCTCCATGAAAGCGTCATAAGAAGTGCTCATCCTATCATAAAAAACTGATGTGGTTAATACGCCCTGATCAGATTTGCCCGGTAAACATGAGTCAAGTTGGGATACGATGTCGTTGATATCCTTATACCATATCATTTGCACTGGTGAAACTGTATTAAGCCCCAACACTAGATTGCTATATACCCCATCATCTTTTAAGAGCAATATTATTCTTTTCTCAAGCGCCGATGCCCAGCCAAGCTCTATATGGACGCCGCCGGATGGTGGGTTTCCTGGAAACGCCACTAAGGTACCAGAATCTTTGATTCTCTCAAGATCAAGAGGCGTACATCGTTCTGGACCGTACCAGTCCTCGCCCCACTTCTCCCGTTCATGTGCATTATGGACTTCATAACCTTTCGATCGCAGATAGCCTAACACTCTGTTTATTAATTCAACGTTCTCCAGATTCATTCTTCCAGTTTTTTCGTCAATCCATGCCTGAAATGGCGCCGCTAAAAATATCTTATTTGCATTGTTCATTTTTTGCCTTCCAGAGAGTTGCTCCAAGCGAGGCCAGCACCCATAAGCCCCACCAAAAAGATTCGTAAACAATGTAGTGTGAGACACCAGGGTAGAGGAGCCTCAATGCATCCTTTTTATCGCCTTCAACGCCGGAGTTTATCAATCCTTCATTTATGTTACGCTGAAAGACATTGATGTCTTCATATGAAGTTTCATGAGATGTTTTCCCATCTTTACGAAAAGCGTTACTGAGCGCGTTGGCCCATGCGACATAGTTACTGCCCGTTTTAACAGAACTGCCGTCTCCGCTTAAGCCGCTACTTAGGGAAGCGCCCCAAAGAACTGAATTATCAGTCTCTCCATCTAGTAACTCCTCCAGCTTTAGATCGCCCATTCCAAAATAGGCTATACCTAAACTTAAACTAGCGCCGCTTCGCGTTATTGCTGAGGGATCAGAGAGACCTGATGACACCAGAGCCCTAAACTTGTCATTGGGGTGCATAAAATCGTTCAGACCGAGCCCAAAATAGCTGCTCTCCCGGACATATGGGTGGTCATCTGTTCTTGCAAGATTGCCTAAATACTCCCTTACCGCATCGCTGCCGGTGCCTAAGTGAGAGAACCCTATTCCCAAAGCAGCCATGTCCCTAAAGAATGAGTCGCCATCCCCTATAAGGTTTACAAATTTGCTGATTTCTCCTTTCTGAGCATAGCTTAGGCTGATGTACCAAGAAGAGCAAACCTTAACATAAGGGCTTTCCTCTTCTTGAAGGATACGGGAGAATTTATCAAAATGGGCGTCATTTCCCAAAAAAGCAAAAGAATAGCCTAGTCCTGCTGCTGATCTTATTTTCCAATGAGGGTGCGCCAGATGTTGGTCTATGATATGAGCAACATCAGCGTTCCCATTACCCAGTGTGGCAATTCCCAGTGATAGGAGAGCTGTCCTTTTAACGTCTATATCCTCATCTTCCGCTAACCTCGCAAATAAATCCACATCAGGATTCATGCCAGTGCCCAAATATGCGAGACCAAGGGCTAAAGCGCTACATCTTCTTACAAATGGATTATCATGTTCGGCGCCAGGATGTATCAAATCAAGATTTTTCTCTTTTCTTGAAATGTTAAATAATCCCTGCCCTATAACGGCACCTGCCAACCCTTCTATTCTCTTTGTATTTAGGGGGGTGTAATCATCTTGGGCGGTTCCAACATCCCTAAGACCGTCAGCAAGCATTCCTGCATGTTCAACATAAAAATGGCTATTCATTTTTTAGCTCCTCAATCCTGCTTGGAAAAACATATTTCTGCCTCTTTGCATCAGTAAAGACAAGCGGACAAATGCGGCGATATTCTTCGTTCTCAATATCTTGTTTTACATTTAGTATAGGACATTCGTGATAATCGAATGGAATGGGATCAAATGTTCCATCCCTTCCATGCTCAGTATCCACTAATAAGCAACAAGGGTACGATTTTCCATCGACATGGATAAACGGATCTTTTCCGGCAGGGCAGATTACTCTCTCCAAGCCAGGCATATCTCTTCGTGCAAATGCCGGTTCGTAATAGAACTCAAATTTATAGTTTTTAGCGGCATCAAGCGCGTGTTGAATCATTGATTGCCATTCATTTGCCCCAAACATTCGAATTTGTGAGTCTCCTCCCGTATTTGTTGGGTAAAGAATCATAACGCTATCCACAAAATACAAATCACTAAATATCTGTTCAATATTCTGATATGTAGGAGTTTCAAGTACTATATGGCCGTGTGTTGAAACACCCCGTTCATGAGCATGTCTTATCTTCTCTCTTAAAGGCTTATTCGGCCGGTGGTACGAGATGTATAGCTTAAGTTCATCCATTTCAGCTAAGCGACAAGCAGCGTCCGCATTTAAAAATGTCCCATTAGTGATTATATTAATGCCTAAGCCTCTTTTTTGTATCTCATGGAGAAAATCCCAGATATCTTCTCTAATAAATGGCTCTCCACCGGACAACGTCACCCGGTCAAATCTATTTGAGTCTAATGCTTGGACAAATGTTTCTAGGTCAAGATTTCTTCCATCCAATTTTAAAAAACAAAAATGACAGGCCTTGTCACAGCCCATCGTAATATTAAACCCGGCATCCATCATTAATCCTCGTGAACGCCCAGACCATGTTTTTCCATCAGGTAAGGGTGAAGCGTAACCTTTCCATCCTCGGCGATTACTATTGGTTTTATGTCATCGCCTGCCTTTCTCTGAATTTTCCGTAAAGCCTTGGAATCCATATAATCCGGAACTTTTTCTGCCTTTAATATTTCTAAAAAGTGAGGGAGCGTCGGTTTTCCATCCTGCCCTATGACTACCGGCACATCTCCGCTCAGATCAAGTTTTTTGGGATAGCTATCGTTAGGGTCATAATGCCAACAAAGCGGGTCCGGCGCATTCACATCACCAAAAATCTCATAAGCAACACCTCTGCAGCCCGTGCATATTTTTGCATAGTCGCAGGAACCGCAACTCCCTTCAATCGTTTCCGAATGGGTTTTACACCCATCAAGCAGCTTGTTCCCACCCCACGCTTTTACCAGACTTTCCTGATGTACATTTGTTGTAGGCAATTTTACCCCCGCACAGGGCAGTACGTCTCCGTTTGTCTCTATATGGACACCGCATTCTAGCCGGTCACATCCCTCATTGTAAAGGAATGGTATATTATGCCTAATGCCTTGCATTTTGCCTATCTCGTCCATGATATACCGCAAATCCTGGGGGTTCATCACTTCTTCTATCGGAAGCCGTGTCCCCGGAATAGCACGGTCAAGAATAGGCTGCAACCCATTATCAAGAGCCCATCTCCATGTCTGCAAGAAAGTATTTTGGTTTGCTTTTAAAGTTTTGACGATAATGTTAAGCGGAACATCTTTGGTATATCCTGTCTCCTTAAGCATGGCTATTGCTTCCATCTTTTTCTGAAATGCGCCGGGGGCCCCGGTAAGATTGTCATCTACTTCTTCCACAATAGATTCCAGGCTTATTCCGATAATTACCCGGTTATCGTGTAACCTTCGCGCCATATCGGGCGTCATCGTTGTGCCGTTTGTCACCAATAGCGTTTCAACACCAGAATTATGAAGATATTCAACTATTCTCAGAAGATGTTTGTACAGAGTCGGTTCACCGCCGCTTAACTGAATCTTTTCCATTCCTAATTCACGGGCTTCTTCTAAGACTCGTTCAAGGTCATTAGGATCCCATTGCCCGGGCCTGCTTCCATCAACATAACAAAATGAGCAGTCAATGTTGCAAGCGCCATTTAGCGCTATGGACAGGTAGGTTAATTTGCCATCGCCGTTGCGGCCTTTCGTATTATACCAGGGGTCAACATTCCCTCTCTGGTCCCGCCGTGCACTTTTATCCTCAATCAACCCCATTCGCATTCGCCTCGCACGGTATCGCATTGGATTCTAGATATCTCTTTAAATCTAATAGCAGCGTATCTTCAATATTTGAAGTGCGACGAAAATAAACCGATTGTTGATTAAACCCTATGGTGAAACTTTTACCTTCGTCTTCAAATAATTGGCGGGCAGTTATCTCTATCCCCGAGCAAGCATTTTCATGGCCCAATGAATCATGGATCCTATCACCATATGGCCAGATTACATAGTCTAAGAAAGAAAAATCAAGCCCTTCTGTTTTTTGCCTTACATTTTCGCATATGACTGTTATAGACTCAATAATGGTTTTTCCTCTTAAGAATTCAATTATTTTACTGATATGCCCAAATCTGTCCGCTTGAGCCATATGAACATCCGCTACTCGTACATAGTTTAAATACATTAGCTTATTCTTGGACGTCGTTTATTCTTTCTATATTGAAACAAATAAGCAACAGCTTTAAATATCTGCGGTGTTTTCTTCTCCCTATGAGCATCACTCAGAAGTCACGAAACATTGCCATTGCTCTTGCTGCGCTGGGACAGCTCTATCTGGGGAATGCATTCCCCCAATCCGGCCGCACCGTCAATTTCCTGGGAGAACCGCTGGAGGCTGTTGTTTCCACGAATACGGGAAAGTCCGTGCGGACAGAAAACGGCAATTTCAACCTGGATGCGGTAACCGGGATAGGTGATCTGGGATCAGCCCCTGCTGCCTATGCGCTGAGCCAGAACTATCCCAATCCCTTCAATCCCTCCACCCGGATCAGGGTGAATACCCTGCGGAAGGGAAGGCTTGGTGTGTATGACCTCTTAGGCAGGGAGATTGATGCTCTGGAGATTGAGCCCGGGCAGCATGTTGTTGGGTGGGAGCCGGACAATGTTGCGGCAGGCATGTATGTCTACCGCTTTACCGCTCCTGGCTTTGTGCAATCCGGCAAGATGACCTTAGCGGACGGCTCAGGCAGCGGCCGGGGGCTTTCCCTGGTCTCTTCTGCCGGGGCATTGGGGAAGGAGGCTGCTGCGTATGCTGATGTGACGTTTTCCGGCTCGGGGATTGAATCATTGACATTACGGAACATTCCGGCTGGCGCTGAGCTAGGTGATATCGTGCTGAACCAGGACATTCCTATCGTACAGGGCTATCTCCAGCGGATCACGAACGCTGATGCATTCCTCCGGAATGTGCTGCGGCATGCGAATCTCCGGCAGAACAATCTTGCGCAGCCGGAGCAGGTGCGGACAACCAACGAGATTGACGCAGTTGACCGGCCGAAAGACAGGGCAGGATATGTTACTGTTTTATTCGACACCACTGCTGACGCTTTGGTTGAGGTCTATGCGAATTCCGTGAACAATCAGGGGAGCGCCTCTTTGCTGCGGAGCATGCCGAGAGATTCCCTGCTCCGCGTGAACGGCAGGAATGCTCTGGATGTTCCGGCAGGCAGCGGATCGCAGTACTACTGGGTCAAGAGCGGAGAGAGCTTCCGCGGGCCGAACATCGCTGTTGCGGTGGACAACTCCACTCCCCTGCGGGCTGACCTCAATGGGAACGGGACTGTTGATGTACTGGATATCGCCATGATTGCGCAGATATTTGCGAACGGGACTGAGTATGATCCTGCGATTGATCTGAATACTGATGGGGAGATTTCGGTGCTGGACATTGCAAACATCGCTTCCGTGTTCGGGCAGAATGTTGCGCGGAACGGAGAGGTGTACTTGACTGGAGCGGTGCAGAGCAGCCGGAATGCTGTTTCTGGCGCCCTGGTGCAGCATGGAAGTGTTGTGG
>Ga0209542_10011934_pt1 | contig 15307 bp, 16 predicted proteins | sample RifCSPhighO2_01_FD_184028 | JGI IMG/M metagenome (GOLD analysis project Ga0209542, IMG submission 184028) | Soil microbial communities from Rifle, Colorado - Rifle CSP2_plank highO2_0.1 (SPAdes) (version 2) | ecosystem: Environmental > Terrestrial > Deep subsurface > Rock core/Sediment ... | reverse complement strand
TTGCTATCTTACTATTGAATACTGCAGGATTGCTGCCAATTATTTACTTGATTTGGTTCAAACCTAAACAGAAGCGGGAAATGCCCTTGAAATCAGCAACCAAGTCAGTTAGAAGGAAGAAGTAAATTTTACTTGTCTTTAAAGGAGGATTTTTATGGAAAGTGAAACGAGAAAATATTATTGGAGTTGGCAACAAGTGGCCTTAATGGGAATGATGCTTTCTTTTACTGGTTTAGGTGTTTATGGTGCATACAACGCATTAATCCAAATCTCAACACAAAAGCCACAATTAATTCAAAGAAATGTTCTCGGCAATGAACAACCAGAAATTTTTGTTGAAGTCAATGGCGTAAAATATTATTCTCACGTTGATGGCAAAGATATAAGCGATTTGGTTAAGAAATAATTTTACTTTTTATTTTTACTCTCTATTTCATCTCTTCGATCTCGAGTTTCCCTTTCTTAGAACGTACAGTATATTCTTTCTGTTCGCTGAAGCGGCTCATACGGGTGACCCATTCCGGCAACAGAATCCGCTCGCCACGGAAAAGCAGATGAGTGATTACTTCCTGGATGGAATCGTTGCTTTCTAATTGCAGCTCTTTCATGACTTTATCAGTAGCAGTCTTCTTTTCGCTCTGGAGGTTCTCTTCTGTTTTCTGATGTAAGAATTTAGCGATTTGATCAGGAAGATCGATAGAGGTAACTTCCATCAGGCCTTGCAATCCCGGAGAGATATTTGCTTCCACTACCAGAGGACCAGTTGGGCCTTCTAATATATCAACGCCGCAGATATCTGCCTTCAGCGCTTTTGCGGCGGCTATGGCCAGGTTGGTTATCTCTCTGCTCAACTGTACGGGCAATCCCGTTCCTCCGGCATGGATGTTGGCTCTTTTCTCTTCCGTCTGTGCTTTTCGTCTCATTGCGGCAACCACTTTGTCGCCCACCACCAGAGCACGGATATCAGTTCCGCTGGTGTCAATGTATTCTTGGATGATAAAAGGTTGATTGAGAGCTCCCAAAGCGTCTAGCAAGGAGGAGGCTGAACTGATGGAATCTGCAAACATAACTCCTTTACCTTGTGTTCCTTCAGGAAATTTCATGACGATAGGATAATTTACTCTTTTGAGCAATTCCTTGGCAGTTTCGGTAGTAGAGGAAAGATAAGTGCGGGGCATGGGAATGTTCTGCTGCTGTAAAATTAAATGAGTGAGGAGCTTATTATGTACCGTCGTAAAGGTGCTGGCTGGGAGAGGCATATAGCTGACTTTTCCTTCCAGCATCGAGGCAATAGAACAGAGCAAATGAGCATAGCGGAAGGATCCTTTTACGTAGACACAATCATAATTATCGAGAGCTTTTCCTTCATAGAAAATACCGCTTTCTTTTCCCAGACGAATTTCTATTTTTTTTAATTCTAACACTTCTACCTGATCGAAATATTTTTTTAGAGCTTCACCGGTCATAAGCGAACTTTTGCTTCCGAGGGAAATAAGTGCTGCTTTCATCTGGTTTCAACTCTCTTCAGAGGATCGATAAGAAAATTTCCTTTTTTGAGAATGTTTTGGCCCAACAATATTCTGTAAGTCATGTGACTTCGGTCGGCTAAAGTGAATTCTTCGTCAATTTTGGTTCCTCTTAGAGTAATTTTAACTTTGATGGTTGGTCTTTTTTTAATGCCGGAAGCAGATTTTACGATCTTAGAACTAATTACCGGACCTAACTGCAATTCTCCAGCCAGAGTATAGTCTATAGAGGAGGAAGTAGCACCGGTATCCACTCGAGCCAACACTTCTGCTTCCTTGCCTTTGCTTCCATGCACGGTAACGTGTTCAATCAATCCTAAAATAACTTTATCTTTCATAGGTAGAGTATTGAGTATGTTTTTTATAATACTTTTGTTTGGATTATGAAGAAAAAACGTGCCCTGGCCGGGATTCGAACCCGGGTCACCGCCTCGAAAGGGCAGTATGATAGTCCGGACTACACCACCAGGGCATGTAGAAAACGGAACAAGGGCTGATTTAAAAAGATTTCTGAACTATCCATAGACAAACAATAAATCATCAATAATTGATTGATCTATTTTTTTCTCACTACCGACACATGCTCCTTCCTGTAATAGAGTATAAGGAACTAATTCAGCTTGATAATACATGATGCTTTCTGGACTAGGAGTATGTCCGAAACCAAAGGTGTGCAAAATTTCGTGGATCTCGACACTAGGATGTCCGCAGCTGCCAATATAAAAGCCCGATGCGCCAAAGCCAGAAGTTTCAGCAAAGCCGGCTAACCCGATCAGATCAATGGTTGCTTTTTTGATGGTGAATCCTTCATAATGGGTAATAGTGGCAACTCCCGCTTCATGGTTGCAGATGCTTTCAGATTCGTAGATGACGCCTTCTTCTTTACGGATATCGATTTTTTTCTGATAACAATCTTTGATGAATTTGCAGGTCAGTTCAATGTTGGCATCTTCTTTGTTATCAACTTTCTGAAATTGCACTACCTTGTCAGTAGCATTTTCAATATTTTCAAAAGCATGATGAATTTTTCTGGATTCATAACTGCCGCAATCTTGCTCGTTGATGATATGATAGGTTATGGGCATATTTTCCCACTGCACTTTTTTTCTTTTATATAACTCTAAGTCTCGAGCGGTGATGTTTTTGCTTATCAGAAGATTCTTTCCGTAATCATAACATTTACAGTTAAATCCGTTATCGCTTTGATTGAATTCAAGCTTGGAAGTTTCTCCTCCGCGCACGAAGTAACAGAAATCAGTACAGTAATTGAGGGTGGTGTTATCTGCCTTGGGAGGAGCTGCAGCCGCAGATTGATTCTGGATGGTTTGATTACTTTTTATTGTAACTATTTCCTTTACGAGTGGAGTGCAAGCACTTAGCAGAAGAACTGTTACCAGCAATCCAATTACTAATGCTTTGCTTTTCATTTTAATCTTACAGCGCTGAAGAAGTTTTATTATTTATATCTTACTTATCTGGACACTATTTATCGGCAGCGGTATTGCAGGCCCTTACCATCATATTAAATAAAAAGGAGTTTCATTCTTATTAAGAAAAGTTCTAAGTGTTTCCAGAATATCTTTGTCTTCCAGCAAGGTGGATGTTCTGATTCTTTTCTGGAAGTGATTTTCTTTTTTGCTGTTGAGGCCGAATTCTTTTTTAATTTTAGATTTAAATAAATCTTTATCCGCGCTGCATTCACCGTAGCAGAACATATTTATCTTTGGAAGAAGATCCTCTTTAAGAACTTTCAGGGCCGGATCATTATCGCTGCTGTAGTTTTCCCCATCGGAATAATAGAAGCAATAAATGTTCCAGTCTTCTGCGGGATATTCTGTTTTGATGATTTCTGCGGATTTTTCAAACGCAGAAGAGGCATAAGTTATACCCTCTAATTTAGTGCCATAAAAAACCGGGCCTTCGACCAGATAGGCCTGATCAGTATGCACAATAAATTTTTCTTCTAAGTGCTTATAGTATCGCCCGATAATGCGTTGCAGCCAGAAATTAGTTAATCTGCAAAGTCGGCGTTTATCTTGGTCCATAGAGCCAGAAACGTCCAGCATGTAGACCAGCAGGGCGGCGGATTGCTTGTCGGGCTGATTAGTGGCAGTGCGATAACGAAAGTCGCGATTGACCGGAACAACTGCCTCTCCTGGTTTATAGTTCCCTGAGGCAGCCATGCGTTTCAAGGCTTCTTTGTAGGTTCTTTTGAAGTTGCGCTGCACTCCTTGTTCAGCAATGGAATTATAATTTGGTTTTTGGGTATGGATGACATGATTACCTTTGGGCTCAAGAAAGGGCAGCTTTAATTCTTCCATTACTATTTCTTCCAATTCACTCATCTCTAATTCAAGATCCATGATCTCTCTGTTCCGTAAACTTCGATCTCCTGCTCCGGAATCGGGATTACCGGACTGATAGGGATCAATAGCATCACCTACTTCGCCATCACCTTGGCCAACTCCGCCAATGTTTATGCCATATTTGAAACGGGGAATTTTGATTACCGGAACCGGGATGCGAATAGTTTCATCTCTGCCTTTGGTTAACAACTCTTCTCGAGAAATGTATTTTTTGAGATGTTCCTTATTTTTGATATAACCTTTAATGAGGCGCTTAAATCGGGCAGCATCCTGAGCAATATTACCTAGAGGCATCTGTTGGAGAAAGAAAAAGAGGAATATAAACATTTAGCATTTAGGGTAAAATTGAATAGTGGTAAAAAGTGTAAAAGTAGTATAACTGGCTTTTTTATAATTAGATTTATAAATTTTCTAGATTCTTAAGGTCTATGGTTTCTTTTACCTATGTCGATACAAGCACAGGCCTGCTCGAAGCGGCTGGAGAATGGAAAAATGTTCCAGAGCTAGCCGTAGATTTGGAATGTGAAAATAATCTTCATCATTACGGTGCATATATTTCTTTAATTCAGATTTCTACCAAACACAAAAATTGGATCGTCGATGTCTTGAAGCTACCTGAGGTAAAGCCTTTGCTGGAAGTTTTTGAAGATGTAAAAGTGCAAAAGATATTTCATGATGTCAGTTTTGATTTTCGTATCCTGGAAGATCAATTTCATTGTCATCCCAGAAATGTTTTTGATACTCAGATCGCGGCTTTGTTTCTAGGAAAAGAGCATCTGGGCTTAGGAGATCTGTTGAAAGAATATTTTAACACTGAAAAAGAAAGTAAGTATCAAATGGCAGACTGGACGAAGAGGCCGCTGAACACAGAAATGCTTTCGTATGCGGCGAAAGATGCCACTCATTTGATTCCCTTACGTGACCTTCTTAAGCAAGAGCTGCAGGCTAAAGGCCGATGGAGCTGGGTGGAGGAAGAGCTCGCAGCGTTGGAAGAAGCTGATTTTACTTATAAGACGCAGACATTTTTAGATGTCCGGGGCGTAAAAGTTTTTACTGCAGAACAGCTCGGTATTTTTCGGGAACTGTATCTGCTGCGAGAACAGCTAGCAAAAAAAGTAAACCGCCCGGTTCATTTTGTGATCAACAATAATCATTTGAAAGAATTTGCGCTCCATCCGCCCCATTGGGATAAATTGCGCGGAGTACATCCAATTGTGCGCAGCCAGGCTGCTCTGTTTCATAAAGCAGTAGAGCAAGGCAAGAAAGAACCATTTTTTGTTCCGGTGCCGGAAAAGAAGCGTTTAACTCCGTTTCAGAAAGAACAGCTGGAAAAATTAACTGAGCTGCAGCATAGTCTGGCAGAGAAAACTAAATTGAAAGGCCACTTAATCATGAATAAAGAGCAGATGCTTAAGATGGTGCTGTCAGGAAGATTTGATGGCCTGCATCAATGGCAGAAGAAGTTAGTTGAGGAGTCAGGGTTTAAGTTGTAAATAGAATTCTACGAATTGAATAAAATTTAAAATAAAAAAATTACATGCCTAGGCTTAAAGGCCAAGGGGTCTGGATAGCCAGCCACATTAAGGCTGCGCCGAGAAGAGCGATGTTCTTCATGAAATTGATTCTTTCCGACATTTTTTGTTCTTCCGGAGCTGCCCAGAAATTGTGCATCTTGAAAGTCACTCCGATGAAGAAGAGAGCGATGCAGAGTACGCCTAACTGAGGATATACGCCGGTTAGAATACTTACTCCTCCTAATAGTAAGAGTATTCCTGAAAGTAACACGGCCCATTTTGCAGCAGGAACATTCTTGGATTTGGCGTAGCCGGTCATCATCTCCCAATGAGTGAAATGATTCACTCCACTGATCAGATAATAGCCTCCGGCCAGTAATCTCCCGATTAAAAATAATACATCATATGCCATTTAATATCACCTAGATGGGAGAGGAAGAAGAGGTTTAAATGCTTTTGCTTGTGAAGTAGTTAAAGAAAACGCCACTGCCCGGATTTGAACCGGGATTTCCTTGCGGAACAGGTTATCTTTGAGGTGGGCTTTATGCCCGCCGTTTGGTGCAGCTTTACGAAGCTGCTTCAAGACCTGCGCAATACCGGATTATGCGACAGTGGCAATATCTGAAAAAGAATGAATTGGTTTTATAAAAGTTTAGGTTAACAAACCCTGCCTTTGCCTTTCTGCAGATATTTCTGATGATATTCCTCAGCTTGGTAGAATATTCCTGCTTTCTCTATATCGGTGATAATCTCTTTGCCTAACTTCTTTTCCATTTCTTTCTTGCTTTTTTCAGCTAGTTTGAATTGTTCCAGGTTTTGATAGAAGATGGCAGATTTATATTGAGTTACTTCTTGCCTCGTCGGATCGTGTTCTTTCCAGAAATGTTTTAGCAATTCTTCAAAGGAGATTATTTTTGGATTGAAGGTAATCTCTATCGTTTCAGTGTGGTCTCCTAGATCGTAATAAGAAGGATTTTTCTTTTTACCGCCCATATAGCCGACTCTGGTCTTGATGACACCTTTTAATTTAGAAAAGTAGTCATCCGGTCCCCAGAAGCATCCTAAGGCGAAAGTGGCAGTTTGCATCTTATTGGATTACTTAATCCTAATTACTTCTAGATTCTTCGGAGCAACTGTCTCTATTCTGAAAGTCTTGTGAATAGATGAGGCTAAATCCAAACAACGTGAGCTTTCTCCGTGCACAATAATTACCTTCCTTGGTTGTGGAGTGCAGCGCTTGATAAAATTCATCAACTGCCTTCGATCAGAGTGGTTAGTAATTTCTACTCTATGCACGTCCATGTTGATTTTGAAGACTTCCATCTTTTGACCATCACGACGAGTAATTTCTTTGTCTCCTTCCCTGATTTTATGTCCCAGGCTTCCTGGGGGCTGGTAACAGCTGAAGATAAGAGAGTGTTTTCTGTTTTCACAGAGATTTTTTAAATATTCTACCGACGGTCCTCCCATCAACATCCCTGATGTCGCTAAGATCAAGCAAGGTCCTTCTTCCAGAATAATTTTTTGTCGTTCCTTGTTTGAACCAACCTGTTTGAAGTATGGTGACAAGAATGGATTCTGTTCCTGATGGAAGATCTGTTCGCGCATATTGCGGTTCATGAACTCTGGATAAGCAGTATGAATCGCAGTAATGTCCCATAACATTCCATCGGCATAAATGGGGGCTTCCGGAATCTGTTTTTCTCGCATCAAGCGTTCGCAGATAATCATGACTTCCTGTGCTCTTCCGGAACCGAGTACCGGCATCAATACTTTTCCGCCGCGTTCAAAGGTTTCTTTGATTACTTTAATCATGTATTCGTCAGCTTCATGTTCAGCCATATTGTTTTCCTTTCCGCCGTAAGTTGATTCAATCATCAAGGTTTCTAATCTGGGGAAATGGGTATTTCCTGCTTCGAGAATGTTAGTGCGTGCATATTTCAGATCGCCAGTGTAGGCGAAATTATGCAAGCCATTACCAATATTAAAGTGAGCAATAGCGCTGCCGATAACGTGTCCGGCATTATACAAAGTTAAACGTACGTCGGGAGTGATGTCAGTAACTTCTTCGTATTCTAGACAGATAGTGTGTAATACTAATTGGCGTACTTCATCGCTGCTGTAAATTGGTTCTTTCCCTTCGGCACGCTGAATTTTAATCATGTCTAATTGCAGCAAGGTCATGACATCGCGAGTGGGTAAAGTGCAGTATACCGGTCCACGGTATCCAAACTTGAAAAGATAGGGAATTAATCCGGAATGATCAAGGTGGGAATGCGTTACGACCACTGCGTCTATCTCGCCAATATTAAATTCAGGAGCATCAAAGTAAGGATAGGCACCCGCGTCATCTTGGCTGGGATCTATTCCACAATCGATGATAACTCTTGATTCTGGCGTCTGCAGCAGAAAACAAGTTCTTCCTACCTGTCGAGAAGCTCCTAAGCATGATAGTCGAATCCATTCTTGTTTTTTTTCTCTCAGCCAGCCATCATAGATCCGATGTCCGGTTTTATTAAGGAATTTTTTTCTTTCCTCTGCGTTTTCGTATAAGACGGAACGGACACTTTCAATTAATTTTGAGCGAATCGGAGGAAGGCGTTTGATAAGTGGAATCCAAAATGTTTTTTCTTTAATATCTTTGAGTATTTCTCCTTGCTTTCCGATGACTAAGCCGGGCTTTTCAGCGTGGACAATAACCATAGATCGAGGTGGATCAAAAATAAATTCATTGGCTCCTGCTTCTGCGGGAATGATGCCCTGAATAATTTTCTTGGCTTTATCCGGTTCTACGCAGAGAGTAGGATCAGCTCTTAGTTCTATACGCTTGCGGAATACTTTGACTGCTTCGCGAATAGTACCTTCGTTATTAAAGAAGTATTCTTTATCTTTAGTATATAGTACGATGTTTGCTCCTTCAAAGGCAGCGTCCGATATTTTGCCTTCCGGCAAAACTTTTATGATTTCTTTTAAAATGTCGGCCATGTGGTAATTTCTCCTTGTTGTGTTTCAAATGTTTTTGATAATCAAAGTTGGTAATAAAAACGAGTTTGGAAAGAAATAATTGAATGTCTATAAATTGTAAGCTACTTCTTTATGTAACACTTTCTTGATTTCTTTCTCGTTAATTACTACTACATCAATGCCATTTCCTGAGGCACTGTCCCGCTGCAAGGCAGTATTGACTGCTTTTACAGCAAGAGCGACTGCTTCATCGGTGCTCAAATCTTTCTTCCATTGAGTCTCTAAAACGCCATAGGCAAATACTGACCCTGATCCGGAAGAAATGAAGTCAGTTATTCTGGTAATGCTTCCATCTGGAAACAAGTCGTATAAATGTAAGCCGTGCACATCTTTTCCACCTAGTAAGAAATGAGCTATTCCAGGTAACATGCTCGGTCTGCGGATACTGGAATATAAGATTCCTCCTAACAGATTAGCAGCTTCCTTCCCGGAAGGTTTTTTGTAAGTGCGAACTTCTTTTAATTTTAATTCTGCTCGAGTTAGTTTGATGATAAGCTGAGCGTCAGAAACATTGCCGGCAATAGTAACAGCAAAATCTTCGGAAAGGATATGCACTTTGTCTGCTCTTTTATCGACAATCATATGCCCGGCAGTAGCTCTTTTATCCGCTGCTAACACTATGCCATCTTTACAGACGATTCCTACTGTAGTTGTTCCTGTTTTTAGGGTTGTTTCTTCCATCAATTAACACCAAGAATGATTAACATCTATCATTTGCTGATATGGAAGAAATGCTTGTTATTTTTAAATATTTCGGTCAGCATAGCGCGGCAGGATTATTTCTCGCCTACCGTCATGATCGCAAACAGAAAATTCCTGCGCTGACGGATGTCTTTTAATCCGGCTTGCTGAAAGAGCTGCTTCATCTCTTTTCTGCTGTTGATCTTTACATGGCCTGGTTCCAGTTTCTTGAAAAGCCAGTGGATCGGTTTGAGGAAGAAGTTGATATCCACAACAATCACTTTTCCACCGCTTTTAATTATTCTGGCCATTTCCCGCACTGCTTTCTGCTGATCATAATAATGATGGAAGGCTTCAGTGCTGATGACGTAATCAAAAAAATTGTCTTTAAACGGCAGGTCATGCACGTCTGCTTTTCGTAGCTTTACATTTTGAGATAATTTTGCACGAGCTTTAGAGAGCATTTCTTGAGAAAGATCAATCCCGTGCAATTCTGCTTTTCCTTCTAATTTTTTTAGTAGTTCGCCGGTTCCGCAGCTGATGTCGAGAACTTTAGTTTTTTGGTTCAGCAGTAATTCTTTTAAAACAGGAACATGAAATTTCTTCATCCAGAATTGGAATAGAAATCTATCGTAGGTACTAGCCCAGCGGTCGAAAAAGGAAAGGTTCTCTTCAATTTTTTTATGTGGTTCGGTCATAAGATAAAAAGCCCCCGCCGAGACTTTCACGCCGTTACACTGAAAGGCTGCTCGTGGGATCGTTAGATCCCACTTGACAACGTTCGCCTAGTGTAGCAGGCATTTGAACTCGGAACCTCCTGATCTCTTACTAGGCTATGAAAACATAGCGGGTAAGTACAAGTCAAGCGCTCTACCGTTGAGCCACGGGGGCGTAGCATAATCTCAGAATCTTTCTTTATTAAGCTTTTGCTTCGTTACTGATGCGACGGCCAGGCTTTGGATGGGAAGAAGTTCTCGCCTTGCACGTATGGCAAGTAGGTTTTCATCTTGAACCATTGCTTGATGAAAGTTTGCAAGACGTATGCTTCGCGGTATAATTCTTTTTTGCGCTCTTCCAGATTTTTTTTATAGATGCGGTTACTAAAGGTATCCAGTACCTGGCGAAGAATGGAACTGTTTTGAAATTCATACTCATAATTCTTTTCGACAAACGCTTTGATAGAGACTTCCATCTCTCCTTTGTCTGCTTTTATTTTCTTGCCGTCTTTGACAATTTCTGCGGTACCTAATCCTATCACATGGAAATCAATATCTAAGTAATAAGTAAGATATCCCAGATCTTTGTTTAGAATACCAACATTTTGTTTTATGGTAGGTGTTCCTTCTGCAGGTTTGTAAGCTCTCCAGCGCACCCAGATTTCTTTTATTCCGCCAGTGGTGACTCGTTCTCCGTAAAAGCGTTCAAAATTATCGAGGTCAGTCTCCCAGTCTTTCCAGCCATGTTCCTTGCACCATTCCCATAGTTCTTCGTAAAAAGCCTTAAAGTCAAAAACATCTTTGTATTTGACTTTCAAGGGACTGAATTCTGGAAAAATGGAAATGAACCTATTTTTATCTCTTCCAAACGGGTTAGCTATTCTGGCTGGCACACTTCCGATTAAGAAATTGAGATATATAAATGTTTAGGCAATTAAAATTGCACTCGTTTCTTGAACCATAAATAGAAAATCCAGGCTGTACCAATAGCCATGTCTAGGATTGCTAATCTCAGCTGATGAGCTATCTGATCCGCAGTTCCGGTAAAGGCGGAACCTTCAGGAACAACTGGCGTGATTCCGGAGACAAAGGAATAGTGTGCGACGCTGGGCCAGAAGAGGGGAACTCCAAAGCCGAAGAAGGTATCTAAAAATAAGTGCACCGAAATTCCTAAGCCGATAAGCAAGGCAAATTGTTTTTTTTCAGGATGCTTGAAGATGGAAAAGATTACATAAACAAGAATGGGAATCAGCAATAAAAAGATGAAACTATGAGTAAAGGTTCTATGGATGTCAGATCCTAAAGTCCAGTCCAGCAGAAAATCAGTGTCAGGTAAAATTCCGCCTAAGAGCAAAAAAAACCAAGCCAGATGACTGATCTTTTTCTTGGAGAAATATTGGTATCCTTTGCCTGCGGCCCAGGCTCCCACTAAGTGACCGAAAGCATAACTCATGATCTGAGAGTAAGGTTAAGATTTATAAATGTAGTGAAATCAGAGATGAAAATGTTAATCGGCAACCTCATTACACAAGAAAACAAACAACGATTTGTTTTCTGTGCAGAAATGTGGTATTATTCCACATTTCTTGCATTCGGAGCCTACAAGCATGGAGAAACATGCTTATAGGAATCGTAGGAAAACCCAACGTGGGAAAAAGTACTTTTTTCAAAGCCGCTACGTTAGCGGAAGTAGAGATAGCTAACTATCCTTTCGCAACTATCAAGCCGAATTCGGGAGTAGGATATGTTAAAGTAAAAGATGTAGCTCGTGAGTTTGGCAAAGTTTCCAATCCGCGCAATGGGTATGTCGTTAAGGAATTCCGTTTTGTCCCGGTGCAATTATTAGATGTAGCTGGTCTGGTCCCGGGAGCGCATCAGGGCTTAGGCATGGGAAATCAATTCTTAGATGATTTACGTCAGGCCGATGCTTTAATTCATGTCATTGATGTTTCTGGATCCACTAATGAAAAGGGCGAAGTAGTGGAAGCAGGCAGTTATGATCCTCTGGAAGATGTACGCTTCTTAGAAGTGGAATTGGATTTTTGGTACCTAGGTATTATCCAGAAAGGCTGGGAGAAATTTGCACGTACGGTAATGCAGGAAAAAATCGAGATTCAAAAAGCGCTGGCCAAACAATTATCAGGATTAAAAGTAACGGAAGCGATGATCGAAGAAGCGGTGGAAAAACTTCAGCTGGATAAAGAAAGACCGAATAGTTGGTCAGAAGAAAATTTGAAAACTCTCGCTGTATATCTACGAAAGAAAACCAAACCAATGCTGATCGCTTGCAATAAGGCTGATGTTTCCAGCGCGGCAGAAAACTTGCAGCGCTTGCGGAAGGAATTTCCTGAATATATTTTCATACCTTGCTCTGCGGAAGCAGAAATTGCTTTACGTGAAGCGGCTCGGGCCGGATTGATTGAATATGTTCCCGGAGAAAAACAGTTTACTATTTTGCAAGCGGAAAAATTAAATGAACGACAGCAGAAAGCGCTGCAATTTATTGAGCAGAAAATTTTACAAGTATACCATTCCACAGGTGTACAGACAGCTTTAGACCAAGCAGTGTTCCAGCTACTGCAGTATCTAGCCATCTTTCCTGGCGGAGTTACTAAGCTGGAAGATAAGGATGGTAATGTCTTGCCGGATTGTTTCCTGATGCCTTCCCGCAGCACTGCTTTAGACTTTGCCTATAAATTACATACTGATCTGGGCAAGAATTTTATCTGTGCTAAGGATGTGCGTACTAAAAAGACCGTGGGCAAGGATTATGCTCTGAAGCCCTTGGATGTCTTAGAGATTGTTTCTGGGAAATGAGTCTTACGAACCGTAGTTTTTCTTTATACTTTTCTATATCCTTTCCTACAGAAATCATTATATAGTACTTTCTGAGATTTTATTCTTGAGGTGGTGCGACTTGGGTTGGCTGAATAAGGCGGTGTCGTATTTTAAGAGTACGCCGGATCTTCAGGAAGAATTATCTATTTCTCAGATCCAAGAATGGCTCCAGCAGCGCTCTCAAGAGATAGTAGAGAAACATACTCTTATCCCTTTAGTAAAGGAGCACGCCAGAATTCTAGAAGATAAACGCTGGGCTTTAGAAGTTCAGTTAGATACCTGGTTGCGAAAAGTTCGCCTGCATCCCGAGGCTAACGAAATAATACCTCTTTTCCGGGAAACTAGGCAAGTGTTAGATCTGTTGCATTTTTCTGCTCAGCCCGTAATAGGGGAAGTGTTGATGGCTAATCAGGAGATGGAACAGCGCTTGCACAAGATCATAGAAAAATTAGAGGCAAGTGGTTTTATGGATGATTTTAGTTTTCTTTTTGAAAAAAGTGAAGCTCCTTCCGAGGCCAATCCGCTGCTGCTGACCTTGTTAGATTTAGATGCGCTGCGGAAAAAATTAGACCAAACTATTTCCGAAAGCCAATATCATACCGTACAAGTTATTAGTTCCAAGGCCGATTATCTGCAGAAACTGGCTGTTCATTTGCAGCGTTTTAATAAAGAAGCAGAACTTAAAAAAAGCCGGCAACATCTTAGTGAACAAAAAAAATTGGAAAAAGAAGCCTATTTACAACAACTGCGTAGCGATAAAAAGAATCTTGATTTAAGCGATCTTAGCAAACAGAAAAAGGAACTTCAGGAGCAGCTCGAAGAAAAAGAGATGGAAATCCTTTCTTTTTTTTCAAAAGTAAAACCTTTATTGCAGCAATATAAAGAGCTGGAACCGTCTAACGGCTTATTATTTTCTTATATTAAAGATCCGTTGTCCTCATTTTTGCAAGATGAAGGGCTGTTTGTAGTGGACATACTTAAAAAAATCACAGCTTTATTGCGGGAAGGTAAACTTTCTCTCAGTCAGGATACTTTGCTTTCATCTATTTCTGCTTTAGAGGGAATATATAACCAGCGCCTGCCGGCCTTGAAAGAAGAATTCAAACAGCTGGAGAAAGAATTACGCGAGCTTAACAGCCATATTCACCATAACTTTTTTGTAACTAAAGTGGATGATGCTGCCTATAGGCTAGAACATTATGATAAGCAAGCCCAAAAACTGCAGGATGAAATTACGGTGCTTACCGGAAAAATTACTAAGTTGCAAAACCTGCTGGCACGTGAGAAGGAAGAACTGCAGAGTCTGATTAAATCCAGCTTGAATCGAACGGTGATGATTAGTATTTGATTCTGGTATTTTTTTTACGAAATTCTTATTTTCCGTTTAAATTTTGTATAGTTTTTTTCCAAAGACGTTAGAGCAGGCAGTTTTTCTCCGGCTAAATATTCCAAAGCTGCCCCTCCGCCGGTAGAGACATGGGTCAATTGGTGATGAAGATGAAATCTGGTGAGCACTTCTGCGGTCTCTCCGCCACCGACTAAGGTGATGGCACCTTCTAATTTTCCCAGAAAGCGGGCAATCTCTTTCGTGGCCAGGGCAAATTGGGCCCATTCAATATAGCCGAGCGGACCATTCCAGACTACTATTTTAGCAGAAGCTAGGTATTGCTTGAACAAATTAATTGTTTTTGGGCCTAAGTCTAGACCAATTTGGTGCGACTGAAGATGGCGGTAGTCAATGATCGCAGTCTTTGCTCGTGGGGAGAAGGTTTCGGTTACGGCAAAGTCAACCGGTAGAATTATTTTGTGGGCATTTTTACTTTTTAGAATTTTCCTGGCTACTTCAATAGAAGCGGCATCACTTTTGGAAGCGCCGATAGGAATTCCTTGCGCTTTGAGGAAAGCAAAGGCTAATGCCCCCCCTATTAAGATATAGTCATACTTTTGCAAAGCTCTTTCCAATAAAGTAATTTTATCTAATTTTGCTCCGCCCATGATCCAGATGGAAGGTTTTTTCGGAGTAAGTCCTTGCGCGAGAGAGTGAAGTTCTTTTTCCAGAAGGATTCCTGCTGTGGAAGGAAGATATTCGGTAATGGCGCAGACGGAAGCATGCTTTCTATGCGCTACGCCAAAAGCATCATTGACATATACATAAGCTAAGGAAGCTAAAGAATGGGCGAAAAAAGCATCGTTTTTTTCTTCTTCAGGGTAAAAGCGTAAGTTTTCGAGCATGAAAATGGTTTGCGGCTTTCCCTCTTTTATGGCGCTGGATACTTTTTTTCCGATACAATCATCTAATTTCAGTATTTTTTTGTTGGGCAACAATTTCTGCAGCTCTTTTACTAAAGGCGCAACAGAAAATTCGGAAGAAAATCCTTTCGGACGGCCAAAATGAGTGGCCAGAATGATCTTGCAATTATTCTGAAGCAGATATTTAATAGTAGGTAAAGAAGTTTTTATTTTAGTGTTATCAATTATTTTGTGCTCGGAAAATGGTACATTATAGTCGACGCGCAGAAACACAGTTTTATTTTGCAGCGGCAATTCCGTCAGTAAGAAGCGTTTCATACGACGGAAAAAATATTTGTCGTATATAAAATATGCGGGGAATGAAGCGTTACTATTCTGAAGTTAAAATAAAT
>Ga0209542_10011933_pt1 | contig 15307 bp, 17 predicted proteins | sample RifCSPhighO2_01_FD_184028 | JGI IMG/M metagenome (GOLD analysis project Ga0209542, IMG submission 184028) | Soil microbial communities from Rifle, Colorado - Rifle CSP2_plank highO2_0.1 (SPAdes) (version 2) | ecosystem: Environmental > Terrestrial > Deep subsurface > Rock core/Sediment ... | reverse complement strand
AGCCGCTTTGTTGGTGAAGGTGATAGCCAAGATTTTTGAAGGAGCTACTCCACTCTGAACAAGGTGCCTGATTCTCTCCGTTATGGTCTTGGTTTTCCCGGCACCGGCGCCCGCTAGGATAAGTAGCGGCCCTTTGGTAAATTCGACCGCCTTTTTCTGTTCAGAGTTGAGTTTTTCTAGGTACTTTGGCATGCTGGACACTATAACATATGGGAGTATAATAACCGTGTAATACAGAGCAGTTTAGCCATATTCTATTAGCAAAAGAACGGTCATATATATATTCCTTATCCTAGGACTTGTCCCTATCATGGCGTACGCACGTAGCCAAGGGGGACAAGTTTTGCGCATGCCAGAAGTGCTAGACCTAGGCAATTCTCAGACTATGAATCTCCTCGAAGGGTATTTGAATATTAATCCTACTGGTATGGGGGGTACGGAGATTGCTATTGTTGACAGCACCGCTCTTGAATCTAACGGGGGAGATAGTGAGGTGTTCGTAGACTTAGGCAAGTCTGGTACTGGGCAAATTAGTGTCTATGTGGTGCGAGAGGGCGATACTTTAAGTGAGATTGCAGAAATGTTCGGTGTTTCTACCAACACCATACTTTGGGCCAATAATGTCAAAGTCAATTCTATAAAAGTCGGCCAAGAACTTGTTATCCTGCCTATTTCTGGGGTGCGTCACGTTGTTAAATCAGGCGATACTCTGCAATCACTGGCGAAAAAATATAAGGCGGATCTTGAGGACATCCTTTCTTACAATGGTCTTGCCACCAATGCCAAGATTAAATCTGGTGATATTGTCATCATCCCTGATGGCGTTATTAGTGCAAGTCAAAATATAGCAGGTTCAGGATCTGGGGCCTCAACAAATTACCCGACATATGCCGGTTACTATCTCCGACCTATAGTTGGTGGGAAGAAGAGCCAAGGTAGACATGGTAACAATGGCGTTGACTTAGCGGCTCCCATTTATACTCCGATTCTCGCTTCAGCAGATGGCAAGGTTATTGTGTCGCGTACTGGAGGATATAACGGTGGTTATGGAACTTACGTGGTCATTAGTCACGCGAATGGTACTCAAACTGTCTATGCTCACATGAGTGTAAATAATGTCTCGGTTGGAGATTGGGTTGACCAAGGGCAAGTTATCGGAGCCATAGGTATGACAGGCAAAACTACTGGCCCTCACGTCCACTTCGAAGTCCGCGGTGCTAAGAATCCATTTTAGCGTTAGCTAAAATGTCCTGAGCGAAGTCGAAGGACTTTATATATCAAACATTGTTAAGTTTTTGAAGTCTTTTGATTCCTCTGGGCCCACATCTTTTACTATTGGTAGAATTAATTTTGTGATTGTTCCAAGAATTTCAGAGTTGAAAGAAAAATAGGATTTGGCTTCAGTTACATTTTTCTCTTCCACATCCACTGCCACAGTAATGTGTGGCATAAAGTTGTTTTCGTATTCTCTAGTTGGCTCTTTAACATAATTATCGTATTGTCTGAGTAATTCTGTTAATTTTTTCTGAAATGTTACTATACCGCCTGCGTTTTTAGCATGGAGCATCAAGGTGTATTTACCGTCATCTTCTTTTCCCATACTAAGCTCATTGAAAGTTAGTTTCTTGTCTTCATTATCAAGCTTATTTTCATTTATGAATGCAGTAATTTTTAACTTTAAATTTTCTGTCTGATTTTCTTCAATATATCGAGGTTGAATTAATGTGATATGCAAATTATATGCATACTCGTATTTCTTTAGAAAATTATCAAACCAACCCGGCTTTTGTGAGAGTTCAAGATTTGTATATAAGGCGAATATTTTCATTGTTTAAACATCAAACTTTTTGGGGCGGTACTCGACCGCTTCGAGGATGTGAGAGTTGGTGATTTCTGGGCTACCCTCTAGGTCGGCGATGGTGCGTGCTACTTTGATCATCCGGTGATAGACGCGGGGGGAAAAACCAAGCCGCTCGGCGGCGAGGTCGAGTGTTTTTCTAGATTCTTTGTCTAAAGTTACAAACGTTACCAAGTCTCTGGCGCTCATTTCTGAATTGCGTAGCATTTTCTTATTATTTTTATTGAAACGTTCTCTTTGAGCTAGTCGCGCTTTTTCCACTTTAGTTCTAAAAACCTCATTTTTATCCCCCTGCCTGCCGGCAGGCAGGCTTCCTCCATCATCATGAAGATCTTTTGGCAAAACTCTGTCCACCTCAAGCCAGATATCGATGCGATCCATGATGGGGCCGGACATTTTTCTCCTGTAACGAGCGAGTGTAGATGGGGTACAAATGCAAGGCTTACCTCGGAAACCGAAGTTGCCGCAAGGACACGGATTCATCGCCGCTACTAGTAAAACAGAAGCTGGGAAATGCGCTGTGCCTTTAGCGCGCGATACAGATATCACTCTGTCTTCTAACGGTTGGCGCAGGCTCTCTATCACTCTTCTATCGAACTCGGGAAATTCGTCCATGAAGAGAACTCCAGTATGGGCCAAAGTTATTTCCCCCGGTCTTGGCGTAGATCCCCCACCGACAAGTGATACATAGGAAGCCGTATGATGAGGGGCGCGAAAGGGCGGATTAGTAATAAAAGTTTTAGAAAGTATGCCTGCCACAGAATGAATACTCGTTACTTCGAGCGCCTCTTCGAATGAAAGTTCCGGCAAGATACCAGCAAAAGCTTTAGCCAACATAGTCTTCCCAGTACCGGGCGGGCCGTACATGGCTACGTTGTGTCCGCCTGCCGCTGCGATTAGAAGTCCGCGTTTTGCCCTCTCTTGCCCCCTGACATCCGAGAAGTCTATACTTGACGTGGATTTCACTCTATCCACTACAGTCAACTTCGCTTTCTCTATTTTCTTAGTGCCCAGAAGATGTCCGATTAAACCGGTAAGCGTGGAAACGCCGAAAACGTCTATTCCATCTATGATAGCTGCCTCCCGAACATTCTCCATTGGTACATAGAGTTCTTTAAAACCGTTTTTCTTAGCGAAACGGGCAATGGGTAGTATCCCGTGTATCGGACGCACCTTACCGTCCAAAGATAGTTCTCCCAAAAATAATTTTTCTCCCGGATCAAAATCAATGTCGTCATTGGCTAGAAGATATGAAAGTGCCATGGCCAGGTCGAAGGAAGGTCCTTCTTTTTTCAAATCGGCTGGAGCGAGCGAGATCACAATCTTGTGATTATGTTTCTTCGGCGACTCAAAACCACTATTCTTTATCGCGGCCGAGATACGGTCACGCGCTTCCTCCACCGCTTTGTCTGGCAGACCCACCACTGCGAAAGCGTACAAAGTGCGCGAAGTGATATCTGTTTCTACCGAGACCGGCGTGACCGAGAGCAGATTAGTCTGCGCACTGTAAACCTTAGAGAAATTCATCCCGTTAGAGATTTAAATTGTTACTTAACATAGAGCATTATATAACTTCGGAAGCGCTGGCGCTTCCTATCTCTAACGGGATTCATTCCATATGCTTGCGGCAGGTTTGGGCCGAAGGGTTGGCCTCAAGTCTCTCGGCGTCTATTTCTTCTCCGCAAACTTGGCAGAGGCCATATGTTTTGTCTTTGATTTTGCCCAAACTTTTTTTCACGTCGTTGTAACGAGCCTCGAGAGTGTTCACTATCGCCATATTCTCGTCGTACTCCTCTATCTCATCGGCGGCCACATTATCATCAGCTTGAATACTAGCTCCCTTCTCTGCTGTCGCTTCCCAGTCTGAAGGATTATCCGGGTTTCTCCTGCCGACTTCTCCGAGCTCTTTTTCGAGAGTAACCTTTTCTTCCTCAAGTTTTTTCTTAAAGTGTTCGTAGTCTATTGCCATGCCCCTATCTTACCTGCCTGCCGGCAGGCAGGTCAAATGTATGTACTAGTGGGAAAGTTTTTCTCTTGTCAGGCGTTCGATGAGAGTTCTCAAAGTTTCGATACTATCTGTGATGATAACCATATTATTATCAAAGAAAGAGTAGAGAAGAATGGACTTTCCTTCTATAGCCAGCATACGCATATCCTTATTTCTATCCGTAACGTCTGTGAAAGTAGCTCCAACTGGAATACTTTTCAAAAGTGGAGCGGTAGTGAAGAGGGGGCCAATATCTTGGGCCATGTTCTTTTCCCAGAGGAGCATGCCGGCGAAGGCATTTTCGAAAGAGGCTAGCTTGATAATAAGAAAATTACTTTGTCCTAATGCTCCAAACATAAAGAGCGGGTCGAACGCTCTAACGAGACTCCCCGGCGCCCGACTCCCGAGTGTTTGGAAAAACTCACTTGAAGAAAGGGGCACTTGAATGTGATGAAGCTCATTTCCAGGTACATTACCGGCCGCGCCCGAAATAGCGGAGATAACCACATCGCGAGAACTGGAAGCGGTAATATCAAGATTGACCTCTGTGTTAGAAGTTATGAATCTGTTGACCGGCACAGCTATAGGTGGCGTCCTCGTCTTATCGATAAATGCGTTATACGCGTACCAAGCTCCGGCCGAGCCAAGGGCGAAAAGCAGCAAACTGCCTAAGATTAAAAATAAAGACTGCTTTCTCGTTTGGTCATCACCGGACGGTTCTATGCTTCCCCTTTTGAGATGTTCTGCTCTCTGAATAGAGACAAGAGACTCTTGCTGTCTTTGAAGCGCTTCCGCCACATCTCCTTGAAAAGTTCGTATCTGCTTTAAAGGAGGGGGCTGATTAGATTTTTCTTCGTGGGCTTCTTCCATTTTCTCCCATTATAAGATATTTTTTTGGATTTTGGTCGAGATCTAGGAAGTCATCCACCGCTTCAATTAGACGGGCTGAAGATGATTTGCCGAAAGCTACCACCTCTACCTGACAACCATGTGTGTTTTGGAGATATTCTACTAGAGGCACATAGTCACCGTCACCGGAAAGAATGATAACGCTATCAAGTTTTGGAGCCATGCTTATGGCGTCTACAGCCAGACCGACGTCCCAATCTGCTTTTTTCGCTCCGCCTAGGAAAATTTGCAAAGGTTTGGAGCGGATCTCAATTCCCGCTTTTTCTAGCGCGCCGAAGAAGGCGTTTTCCTCTCCGGATTCGGTCGTGACTACGTAGGCCATAGCTCGGACAAGTATCCGTCCGTCTAGGGCGTCTTTCACTATGGCAGCGAAGTTGGCCTTGGCGTGATGGAGATTCTTGGCACTGTGATAAATATTTTGCGTGTCTATAAAAATGCCGACCCGCTGGGCTTTATGTTTTATTACTGTCATTGGATATATAAATTTTCAATTTTTAATTTTGCAATTTACAATCAAGGTCCAATGAGTCAATTTTTAAACATTAATACATTGAAAATTCAATGAAAATTGAGAATTGGAAATTGTAAATTATCCGTGGTTACTTCTTCAGACCAAGTTTCTTTTCCAAAGCTCTTGCGCGTTTCGGATTTTTCTTTTCCAAATATTTCATATGCGACTGGCGGTCTGCCACCATGGCCAGAAGGCCTCGACGCGAGTGATTATCTTTAGCATGCGTCTTGAGATGCTTGGCTAGCTCCTCAATCCGCTTGGTTAATATGGAAATTTGCACTTCAGGAGAGCCGGTATCTTTTTCATGAACAGCTACTTCCCTGATGAGCTTTTGTTTCTTGGTCTTCGAAATCACCTCTTCATAATAGCACATTGCGGCTATACTTGCAAGACTGTGATATAATTGGCATATGTTCGAGAAATATCTTAAGGATATAGGGCTAAGTGAGAAAGAAGCGGCTGTTTATATTACTCTACTCTCTTTTGATAAAGCCTCTATAAATGACATCTCCCAGAAGGCGAAAGTGAAGAGACCAACTACATATGTCATTCTGGAATCTCTAGCCAAGAAAGGTTTGGTGAGCGAAACAAATATTGGCAAAAAAACTTTCTATATCGCCGAACCACCGGAGAAACTAGGTTTGTATGTAGAAAGACAAATTCATTTATTGGAGGAAAATAAAAAGAGTCTAGATATCATCGTCCCGCAACTCAAAGGGATTCAGAGAGAACAGGGAGAGAAACCGACTGTACAGTTTTTTGATGGCAAAGAGGGGGTGCTTAGTTCCAACCATGATACCTTTTCAGAAAAAATTAGTGATGAGCCAGTTTACATAGTTTACTCAAAGGATTTAGTACAAGATGTATTTTCAGATAAAGAAGCGAATCAAATGAGAGAACGACGTATCTCATTGGGAATAAAGTCAAAAGCAATTTATAATTCAAAAACTGGAGAAAAGCCGTCCGATGAGACGGGAGAGAGGTTGAAGATTGATGAAAATAAATATCCTATCAAAAGTGATATTACTATCTATGGAGACAAGGTAAGAATCGCGGTCTTCGGGAAAAGAATTTCTGGCATCTTTGTGAAGAATCAGGAATTCGCCGACACTCTCAAAAGTCTCATCAAATACATTTTCGATCATAAATAAGAAGTGCCGTGGCAGAGAATTGAATCTCCACCACGGCACATGGGCGGGTTGCGTCAGACGATTAGGTTTTGGCGCAACCCTTCGGCAACAGAAGCATCATGCTTCGCGTCCTTCGCTGTCTGGTGGTCGGACGCAATGAACCACCTGAGGGGCTAGTCGGACATTGATGTTTCCTCCTGCAAGCTGTGACTAGGAAACTGGAGGCCTCACCCCGGGTAGACAACCCGGGGTTCCCCAGCCGTGCTAGTCGTTCATAAACCCTCCATCTGCTAGTATATACCCAACCCTTTTATTTGTCAATCAGAAATATTAATATAAAGAAACATATAAAATTTTAATGTCAATTTTGGTGTAGTTTAGTCAGCCCTAATTAAGTATCGTAATTAATAATGTGGCCTTATTTAAAGCTATTTTTAGTGCTAGAAAAAAGAAAATGTCAAAACTACTTGACAAAATAAGGACTTGGGTATATACTATCCCCAGGAAGCTTATAAAAGGCTTTGACATACAAATAACTTCTGCTTCCACTTGGAGGACCTGGATCGCACAAATGAATTGCGAGAGGCCTCTAGGTGGGGGTGGAAGTGACCCCTAATTTAAGGATGAGAGAGTTACTCTCAGCCTTGAAGGGTTCCAAGCTCCTGGCCACAGGGAGGGATGAGGTGGGTCGCAAGATCCTCCACTACCTCTTGCCTGATGGCAGGGTCTTGGAAGTGATTCAGGCGAAAGCCTGAACCCTTCTGGGTGCGTCAACCTTCGGCCACGGCACCGGAGTTGCTCGAAAACCCTCGAGTGTAAAAGCATGGGTAAAGCATGGGCGAGCGGATTGAATTCGCGTTCGCCCTCCCATCAGAGTTTTCAAAAACTTGAAAGTTCTGACGGGAAATGGTTCCCGATGTTCTTTCACAAAAGTGAGGTTGGCTATGAGATGCTTGTCGGATGAAGAACTGAGTGAGGTCGTTGTTGGTGGCCCGGTGAAACTAGCCGAGCACACGGACGATCGTGCTCACCAGCACATCGTCCACGAGCTCTGCTCTCGTTGTATCGTGAGGCTGATCGAAGCGGTCATGCTTCACGAGTACACCCGTGAGGCCACGAGACATTAATCGTAGTTCAAGTTCTCTAACTGATCAGTGTGAAGGCACTGTCAGTTGGTACTTGGGCGAACTTCATGAAAAAAGAGGTGAGAAAATGGACAACCGAACTGTTCGCCTACGGGTGGACGGCTGGTCGAACCCACGCTTCGGGTGTGTTGAGGGAAACCTCATCATGTTCGAGGTGATGTGGTATGGCTGTGCTTGTTCGACTTGTCTCGCTCGTCTGGCTGCGGTGATGAACCGTATGTCGGAAAGCGACGTCAAGTGGACGGTCATGGACATTCACATTCCCGAGAGGGGTGGGGAGCCCAGCGCGGTCCTCGTGGTCGAGCCGACGGAGATGCCGGAGAAGGTCGATACCTTCTTGTCTGGGCTCCTGGGGCTCCAGATCAGTGAAGTTACCCCGGCGCTTGCGCCGAGGGTGATGGAACTGGTCTGACCGACGAAAGTTGGTACCGGGGGCGCGATATAACGCCCTGGCAACAGAAGTGTTGATAGACCTTCCAACTATCAACATACCCGGTGCGAGCCATTCCGAAAACATGCGCTCAAATAGACCAAGTGAAATGAACTTGGTCTCCTACCAGAGCCCTGAACTTGTTTCAGTATTCTGGTGGGACAATTTCGTCCCATGTTCTTTGAGGAGAAGATATGAATTACTTCCGGTTCTTCTTCGGTACGCCGGCGCGACTCTTCGTGTGGCTGGTCCTCGTCGGACTCGCCATCGTGGTCGTCGCCCCAGGACTTCTCGCACAGGCATTCAATCGTCTGTTGTCCGAAGTTCTGGTTCCCCTGATGACTCTCGGAATCATCTACATCGGGTTCCGAGTGATTCTGAAGGGGGTCTTCGGTGGCGGCAAGAAGGGCCGCTCGTGAGTCTATCAAGATAACTCACGTTAATGGGTGTTAAGCTACCCGCCTGTTGTGTAAGGCAAAGTGCTGATGATCTTGGCGTCTACCGGAGCGTCATCCCGGTACTGTTTCCCGATGTGTTTCGGGACTGATGAGTCCGAAAGGACGAAACAGTTGATCTTTGAGAGGTGAGATATGACAAGTCATTTGTCAGATGAAGAGTTGGGGAAAGTCGTCGTCGGTGGTCCGATGAAACTGGCCGAGCACACGGATGATCGTGCTCATCAGCACATCGTCCACGAGCTCTGCTCCACCTGCATCGTAAAGCTGATCTCGCTGATCATGCTTTATGGTGACACCAACATCAGTACCAAACACTAGAATAGGAGGAAGTATGTTTCCATGGCTTAACCTCGTCGGGATGGTGTTTCTCGCGGCCGGGTACATCTACTTCGTATCCGTCATGATCAGCGAGGAAGCTCCTCGTCCGTCTGCTTTGGGCAGACCGGGGTGTTATCGCAGTCCTGGGAACAGAAAATGCGTACGCGGTTGATTTCCGAGACAACAAAAATCAGGCTGACCACCTATAAAGGTCCTGTCTCTCGATGTGCGTCGAGACTGATGAGTCCGAAAGGACGAAACAGATGATTAAAAAGATTCTAATGGAAAAGATTCAAGTTTATATGTTTAATCGCAAAAATTTACACATACTTATTAAAAGTACGCTGATTGTATGTTTAGCAGTGATTATTTTGCATGAAATAGAAAACATATTCTCGTTAGGAATAACTTTCATATCCGGAGCTACGTTATTCCACCTTATTGCCTGGTGGTTTGAAGAAATTGTTTAGTTTTCTGGGTCCCCACCAGAGTTTTCTAATTTAGAAATTTCTGGTGGGGAGAGTCACGATGAGAATGGCCTTGTAGCCGAATAGGCGTGAGTCTAGCACATCGCGTTATGTATGACTCTTCCCGATTCATCGCGTCCAAGCCGGTGCAGCGGCTCGAGGACATCAATGTCTCATCGTGAGGCATACGGTTCCGTGAGGAATCACTGAGTCGCAATGTGGGTGGCTAAGTTGCTCCTGAAGGAGGTGGCCAACACTCGCTGTGCCAAAGACTCAGACTGCACACTTGTTTTACAGAGGCGCTTGGAGAGATCCGGGCGCCTTTTTCTTTGTGAGTGTTATAATATTGTGCGACACTGATGAAAAATGAACTAGAGCAATTAAAGAGAGAATTTCTGGAATACACCGAGATTGAGAAGGGACGGGCGCTTAAGACTATTGAGAATTACGATCATTACCTCTCTGTTTTTCTCAACCACACGGAGGTTAAGCGTCCTAAAGAAATTACAGATGAAGTAGTTAAAGAATTTCGAATGTGGCTCAATCGTCAGTCGACAGGCAACAACAAGCAAACTGGTGAGACGATGTCGAAGAAAACGCAAAATTATTATTTGATTGCTTTGCGCGCCTTTCTCAAATATCTCGCTCGGCAAAATATAGAAAGTTTGCCATCAGAACGAATCGAATTAGCCAAAGTGGGCGAACGCTCGCTCGACTTGATCTCCCCTACCGAACTCTCTCGCCTCTTGGATGCGCCAGACCTGCCTGCCGGCAGGCAGGAGGGTAATGAAGTGAAAACACTTCGCGACAAAGCGATTCTCGAACTCCTTTTCTCTACCGGCCTTCGTGTTTCTGAACTTTGCGCGTTAAATACCGACATAGATTTCTCTCTCGGAGAGTTTTCTATACGAGGTAAAGGAGGCAAGGTGAGAGTGGTGTTCATTTCAGACGAAGCTAAATCTGTTTTAAACAAATATCTTAAAGCTCGGAAGGATATGAACGACGCCCTCTTCGTGCAAGTCGGGAAAGAAATCAAGTCCAAGGAACCCTCACCACTCACTCGGCGCTCTATCGAGAGAATCGTGAAGCATTGTGCCGTGAAAGCCGGCATTTCCAAGAAAGTGACTCCGCATGTTATCCGCCACAGCTTTGCTACCAATCTCTTGTCTAACGGCGCTGACTTGCGTAGCGTCCAAATGCTTCTCGGCCACGCCAATATTTCTACCACTCAAATTTATACTCACGTCACCGACAAAGCTCTCCGCGAAACGCACAAAAAGTTTCACTCGAGAAAAATTTGACAAAATATAATGTGGTTTGATAGACTAAAGTGGTAATAGGTTTGCTGGAGTGGGATCGCCGTAGGCGATCCCATTTCGTAAAAACGTATATGTTTGATTTAAAAGTTATCAATTCAGTATTAAGTGAGCTCGAAGAAGTGCGCGGTATTCCGCGCGCGAGCATTATCGAAGCGATAGAAGCGGCCCTCGCTACCGCTTATAAGAAAGAATACGGTAAAAAAGGCCAGATTATCCGCAACACTTTCGACATCCACACTGGCGAGACGCATTTCTTCCAAGTGAAGATTGTGGTTGATGAAACACGTGTGATCTTCGATGACGAGGAAGATCAAGGTCGAACCTTAGGTACTGATTCTCAAGGTTCGACCTTAGAAAGAGTCGTTTACAATCCGGAGCACCACATCTTGCTCGATGATGCGCGCAAGATTAAGAAAGATGCCCAACTGGATGAGGAAATCATTTTCCCAATCGAGAGCAAGGGAGATTACGGCCGTATTGCCGCCCAGACCGCCAAGCAAGTGATCATGCAGAAAATTCGCGAGGCGGAGAAAACTCATCTGGTCTCCGAATTTGGGAAAAAAGAAGGCGAGATTGTCTCGGGCACAGTGCAGAGGATAGAGAGAGGCAATGTTTTTATTGATCTTGGCAAGGCGCCGGGCCTCCTGCCGTACGAAGAGCAAATTCCTAGTGAACGTTTCAGCCAGGGAGAACGCGTACGAGCCTATCTCTACAGAGTGGAGGAGAGCCCCCGAGGAGTCTTCTTGCGCCTCTCCCGTTCGCATCCGAAATTTCTGGAAAAACTTTTCGAAGCCGAAGCGCCGGAGTTGGCAAACGGCACCGTAGTCATTAAGGCCATTGCCCGAGAAGCTGGTTATCGTTCTAAAGTGGCCGCCCTGGCCCTAGATAATCATATCGATCCTGTGGGGGCTCTAGTCGGTCAGCGTGGGGTGCGAGTCTCGACTGTCATGTCTGAATTGCGCGGCGAGAAAATAGATATCATTGAGTGGTCGGCCGAGCCGAAAAAATTTATCGAGGAAGCTCTTTCCCCGGCTAAAATACTTGATATTAAGATTAATGAAGAAGAAAAAACAGCCACAGTAACCGTCTCTGAAGATCAACAGTCTCTGGCGATAGGCAAAGGCGGACAAAATGTGCGTTTGGCGGCTAAACTCACTGGTTGGAGAATTGATATCCAGTCTGCCAAAGGCGAGGAGCTTGCAGTCGCGGATGTTCCTGTGGATAATAAAATATAATTAGCTAATAAAAAGATAAAATGCAAACAACGATACTGTTGTGGACCACGATTGCCGGTTTAGCCTCACTCGCTTTCTCCGGACTGCTTACTTTTCGAGTCTTAAGTCTGCCGGATGGTAATGACAAGATGCTCGAAATTGCCAACGCGATAAAAACTGGTGCCAATGCGTATCTCTTGCGTCAGTATAAAGTGGTCGCCGGAGTGGCAATTGTTATCTTTCTTGTTCTCGGGTACTTTCTCAATTGGGTTACTGGTATAGGATTTCTTCTCGGTGCATTCGTTTCTGCTCTAAGCGGTTACATTGGTATGGCCGTAGCTGTGCGCGCCAATGTTCGCACGGCTGAAGCAGCGCGCGCTGGTATTCGTTCTGCCATGGGTACCGCTTTCAGAGCCGGTTCCATTACAGGTCTTTCTGTAGCGGCGTTGGCCCTTCTTTCTGTGACGGTTTTCTACTGGTTCACTGGAGATTTGGGCGCCATGATTGGCCTCGCTTTTGGCGCTTCGCTTATTTCTGTTTTCGCTCGCCTCGGTGGAGGTATCTTTACTAAAGGTGCCGATGTAGGAGCGGATCTTGTGGGCAAAATTGAAGCCGGCATTCCCGAAGATGATTATCGTAATCCGGCAGTGATTGCTGACAATGTTGGTGACAACGTTGGCGACACAGCCGGTATGGCCGCAGATTTGTTTGAAACTTATGTTGTATCAGTAGTTGCAGTGATGCTTCTCGGCGCGCTTCTTCTGCCGAATTTCGCTAGTGCGGTGGTTTTCCCACTTGCTCTGGGGGCTGTTGGTCTTGTCGCTTGCGCACTCTCTACGTTTTTCGTTCATGGTGGGGCGGGTATTATGAAAGAACTTTACAAAGGACTTATTATCTCTACCCTCATTTCCATTGCGGCTTTCTATCCTCTAACTAACATGTTGATGAAAGCGAACGGCATCTTCTCAGTTGTAAATCTTTTCTACTGTGCACTTGTTGGCATGGCCGTTACTCTTGGTATGTTTGTCATTACCGACTATTACACGGGTAAAAAATATAAACCGGTACAATCAATCGCCAAAGCATCCACCACTGGCCATGGCACCAATATCATCACTGGTCTTTCTGTCTCCATGCAGTCCACCGCTATGCCGGTGATTCTCATAGTTGCCGGTATTTTAACTTCTTACAATTTTGCGGGTCTTTATGGCGTGGCTATTGCCGTGATGTCCATGCTCTCGCTTACCGCTGTAGTTATCGCCATTGATGCTTTCGGCCCCATTACCGATAACGCTGGCGGTATTGCCGAAATGTCTGGTCTTTCTCAAAATGTGCGTGAGGTTACTGACGCTCTTGACGCTGTTGGCAATACTACCAAAGCGGTGACCAAAGGTTACGCCATCGCTTCCGCCGGTCTCGCGGCCACAGTGCTCTTCGCTTCTTATACTCAAGAATTGGGCAAACTCGGACTTAACGGTCTTTCGTTTGACCTAAGTAATCCAAAAGTTTTAGTCGGGCTTCTTATCGGAGGACTACTTCCTTATCTTTTCGGTTCTATGGCTATGGAGGCGGTAGGTAAGGCGGCCCATGCTGTTGTTGAAGAGGTCAGGAGGCAGTTTAAAGAAATTCCGGGCATTATGGAGAGCAAAGCTAAGCCGGATTACGGCAAGGCGGTGGAAATTGTTACCGTGGCGGCGCAGAAACTGATGATTGTTCCCGCACTCTTGCCTGTGCTATCGCCTATTCTTGTATGGTACTTCCTCGGTCTAGAAGCTCTCGGAGGGTTACTCGTGGGAGTAATTGTTACTGGCCTTTTCGTTGCTATCTCGATGACGTCGGGTGGCGCGGCTTGGGACAATGCCAAGAAATATATAGAAGATGGTAACTATGGTGGCAAGGGCGGGCACGCTCACCACGCGGCCGTTACCGGCGATACTGTCGGGGATCCTTATAAAGATACCGCTGGTCCGGCTATTAACCCCATGATCAAAGTGGTTAATATTGTAGCTCTTCTCATTGTAAGTTTTCTTTCCTGAATCTGGTACAATTAAGCGGTTACTGATGATTACCACTTAAATAATATTAAAAATGTTTAAGAAGTATTTGTTGTCTAGTGCGCTTTTGATGTTTGCCGTTTTCGCACTAACTTCGCCAGTTTTTGCCGAAGAGAGGGCTTCTACCACCGAGCGTCGAGAGGAGATAAGACAAAATATAGAACAACGCAAGGCTTCCAGCACGGAACGTCGAACAGATATGCAGATTGATATCGCCAAGCGCAAAGTGGAGAATGTTACCAGAGTGATCTTGGCCACTATTGAACGACTCGAGAAGATTATCCTTCGTATCGAGTCAAGAATCGCAAAAATTCAAGAACGAGGGGGTAATACTACAGAAGCCGAGGGTTATGTGGCCGCGGCCAAAGAGAATCTCGCGGATGCCAAAGTTGCCGTGGCTGCCTTTGCAAACCTTGACCTCTCTGGTAGTACGGCTCGAGAAAACTTCGAAACAGTGCGCGCCGCAGTAGCCGAGGCCAAAGAGCATATACGTGTCGCTCATAAGAACTTGATGATGGCAGTACGATCTCTGAAGGGGCCAAATACAGGCAATTAATTATTGTTAATCAATCACCAATATGGAAGGAGAACAAAATAATGTGAATATGGGTGGCGCTCCTGCTAGTGGCGGTTCGGCTGGGCTGATCATTGGCATCATAGTTATTCTCGTGATCATTATCTTGGGCGGTCTCTACTTCTGGAACAATCGCGCTGACAATGGCGCAGTCAACGAAAATCTCGAATCAACCGAGATCATAGACATCGAAGCTGACCTTAATGCTACAGATGTGGAAAATCTGGATGCCGAACTAAACGCATCATAAGCCATTAGTTTTGAAAGACCCAAAGAGCCCCTCACATGCTTGCATGTGAGGGGCTCTTTGTTGTACTCTACTTCACATGAGTTATTTAATCCCTACAGTTATAGAGAAGTCCCAGTTTGGAGAGCGGGCTTATGATATCTACTCGCGGCTTTTGCGCGAACGCATCATTTTTCTCGGTGGACCTATTGATGATGCTGTCGCCAATATTATCATTGCCCAACTCCTTTTTCTTCAGTTTGAAGATCCTAAGAAAGATATTTCTCTTTATGTAAATTCCCCTGGCGGATCGGCTTCTGCCACACTGGCCATGATTGATACCATGAATCACATCAAACCAGATGTTTCTACTGTCTGTGTTGGTATGGCTGCTTCTGGCGGGGCCTGGCTACTTTCTGCAGGCGCCAAGGGCAAGCGATTTGCTCTGCCAAATTCTGAAATCATGATTCATCAACCCTTAGGCGGTGCTGAAGGCCAAGCGACAGACATAGAGATCAGAGCCAGACAGTTTATAAAACTCAAAGAAAGTCTGGCCAAGATAATGGCCAAGAATACTGGGCAGACTCTTGCTCAAGTCCAGAAGGATATAGACAGAGATTTCTTTATGAATGCCGAAGAAGCCAAAAAATACGGCATTATAGACAAAATTCTCTAGTCTACCGTCTTTATTTACCAAAAAGAAAATT
>Ga0209542_10011932_pt1 | contig 15308 bp, 12 predicted proteins | sample RifCSPhighO2_01_FD_184028 | JGI IMG/M metagenome (GOLD analysis project Ga0209542, IMG submission 184028) | Soil microbial communities from Rifle, Colorado - Rifle CSP2_plank highO2_0.1 (SPAdes) (version 2) | ecosystem: Environmental > Terrestrial > Deep subsurface > Rock core/Sediment ... | reverse complement strand
ACTGTTTTAACGATGGGTCTTCAGTCCCACTCTTTGGCTCACAAGAGGTGAAAGCTGCCACATCGACTGTCTTTTTCCTCTCAGTCAATGGTACTGACGGGATTACAAACACGTGTTCGACGGCCGGCGGCGGCGGACTCAGTAGTCTCAGCGGATACTCCGCAACGAGCGCGAGCGATTTCTCCAGCCTCCTCAGCAGTCTGAATTCGACCAATCTCTCATCGCTGCTCAATTCGAGTACGCTGACTGGCACCAGTTCGAGTATCAATCAGCTTCTCAATCAGTTCGTGAATCGCGAGACGAGCGGGACGGTGACCGTGCTCGGCGTGACAGCAACCGGTACCGGCGGCCCCTCGATACGGCTGAATATCGGCGGGCAAATAGTCACGGTCACTGCGGGTGCGAACGGCGACATGGTGCTCACACCCGAGAGCAGCATCGTGACGACGAGCGTATTTGATAATCCGGGAGACCCGACACGTCAGGCATCGACCGGCGTTATCTCGACAAGCGTATTCAATATCGGAGGTTCGACCGCATCTCTCACTCCGCAGGGCATTGTCGAGGCCGTCATTTCCCCGTTTGGCGCCCGCGGGGACATCACCGTCCTACCCGATGGCACGACCATCGTGGCGGGCACGCGCAATGCCAACACGGAAGTTGCTGGCTTCGTCGGAGGCAACACGTTCGGTGAATCGTCTGGCCTTGTATCGAAACTCTGCACCGCACGACCATGGGCAAACAATTTCCTCTCGTACATTGTGCCGCCGTCGTTTTTTGACAACCTCTGTACGTGGCGCGGATATAAGCCGGGAGGTTCGAGCGCAAGCGGTGGCGCAGCTGTAGGGACAGGCGGCATCTCCGGGGGCGGCAAAGAGACGAAGCCGGATGCAACCATTGCGACCTCGACGCCGACCACGGAGCCGAAAGTGGCGATTTGGGCAGTTCCGCCGGCGGTGCGACTCGGCGCACGCACATCGATTTTCTGGAATTCACAGGGGGTGCGCGATTGCCTCGTCACGAGTCCCGATGGCAGCTTCCGCCACACGACGCTCTCCGGCGGTGGCTCGACGGTCCCCATCACGGCGGAGACTGTATTCACCATCTCCTGCGTCTCCCCCGAAGGCAAACCATTCACAGACTACATAACGGTCAAACTCGCCATCTAACATGTGGCAAGCGTATGCTGTCGGTTCACTCGTGGGGAATGCCCTCGAGAATGTCATCGACAAGGCCGCGTTTGTCCGCGATGCGCATGTCGATGACATCGTCGCGACGTTTTGGCGCCAAATCGCTTTTTTCGTACTGACTCTTGCTGTCGGGATTGCCGGATGGATGGGCCCGATACATTTCTTTTTTTCGTGGGAATTGTTTGGCATGTGTATGCTCACGGTCCTCAGTGCGCTTGCGTACACGTACATGCTGCGCCACGTCGAGGTGACCGGCATTGCGCTTGAGACATATTTTCTCCCGCTCGTATTTCTCGTCATCGACGTCGCACTCATTCGCGTTTCGTTCTCTGCCACGCAGATTTTCGGCATCGTACTCCTCTCGCTCGGGGGATTTGCTTTTGCCTACAACGTACATACGCACCGGATGCGGCGCGAATACTCGCTCATCGTGTGGGGGATATTTGCGCTATGGATGGTCCACGACGGTGTACAGTTTTACCTCTTCAAACACTTGAACGCGACGGAAGGCGTCAATGAGGTGAGTTTTTACGCGAGTGCATGGGCCATCGTGATTGCAGTGCTTTTTATGTATGTCGCGGCGCGCAGGCGCACGCACCGACTCTTCAGCGCGCCTGCGCTCAAGTACATTCCGATGACAGCATTCGCCAAAATGTTTGATGTCGCGGCTGCACTCATGTGGGCGCGCGCCCTCTCCGGTGCTGCCGTTTCGCAGGTGGCCGCGGTCGGTGCAATGCAGCCGGTCGTCATGCTCGCAGTAGCCTTTCTCGTGCAAAAAGAAACTCGCTTCAACATCCGCGAACACCTCGGACGCGCGCATCTCCCGTGGAAGGTGGGAGGTGTCGCACTCCTCTCCCTCGGGACGTTTCTCCTTACTTAGATGAGGATGACGAGCCAAAAAACGAGTGCGGCGAGAATGCGGTAGACGCCAAAGGGGATAAAGGTATGGGTGCGCACGTAGGAAAGGAGCCATCGGATTGCCGCGAGCGCGACAACAAACGAGACGACGAAGCCGACTGCGAGTACTCCGATATTTTCAAAAGAGAGTAGGTCGGCATTTTTCATCAAGTCATATCCGGTCGCTGCAGCCATCGTCGGGACCGCAAGGAGAAATGAGAATTCGACTATCGTCTTGCGGGGGAGACCGAGCAGGAGTCCTCCGACGATGGTCGCGCCGGAGCGCGAAATACCCGGTATCATCCCAAGCGCTTGGAAGGTGCCGATACCGGCCGCTTGCCTATAACTAATGTCGTATTTCAGTACATCGGATGCCGGCGCCTCTTTGTGCGAGAGTTCGAACACGATGAGCGCGATGCCTCCGAGTGCGAGGGAGATGAGCACCACGTACAGGTTGTCGAGGAGGATTGTCTTCACCACGTAGTAGAGGGCAAAACCGATGATACCCGTCGGGATAAATGCGACGGCGAGCTTTTTTATCATCTCGATGTCGAACAGGGACCTCCAGTACAGTGCGACGACTGCGAGGATAGCACCAAGCTGGATTGCAATATCGAAGCTCTTGAGGAATTCGGTCGACGGTAGGCCCAAGAGCTCGCCGGCGAGAATGAGATGCCCGGTCGAGGAAATGGGAAGGAATTCCGTAATACCCTCGACTACACCGAGAATGATGGCGTCGAAATAAGTCATGTCCGCCCGGCAGGAATCGAACCTGCGACCATCTCCTTAAAAGGGAGTTGCTCTACCGACTGAGCTACGGGCGGATGGTAGATAGATTTTATACCATCAGACCACATTTGGTGCGAGGACGGTCGTGTCCCCATGAGCGGGAGAGAGACCGCATGGAGCAATGTAGAATACATCCATGGGTTTTGACTCGATAGATAAGCTCCGACGTGGCGTCGCGAAAGCGAGGTCTATAGATGAAGCTACGTCACGAACGGTCTCGCGCAGCGAAGGAGCCCTCGAGGTTGAATCACTTCAGTCCATTTTCGCTGACGAGGAAAAACAAGCGCTCTTCGGCTCTCTTCTCAAGAGCCGCACGCCGACCGTCGACTTTTTGAACGAAATATGGAGAAAGCGCAACGCAAAAGAAGCGTGGACCCCGCAAGAGCTCGCGTTTCTTCAGGTTGAGCGCATTGAGTTCGCTGACAGGCTCAAATTAGCTGAAAAAGCGCGCGAAACATTTGACCCCGAATTTATCGAATATATGGCGGAGACTCACGGCGCGTTCCAGCTTTTCGCGGGCTTTTATACACCAGACCGCGCTGCGGAATTGCTTCATCTCCAATTCGGCAATCTCGCCATGGTGAGACCGGATGAACTCCGCAAATCTTTAAAGACGTTCGATGAAATAAAAAAGAAAAAAGAAAGCAAAGAGTATAAAAATAACGTTAAGGAGTTCGAGGCAATTCGGAAGCGTCATGATTTGAGCGACGAGGAACTCGCTGATATTCTCAAGGGTTCGAAAACTCCGACGCGAGAAAAAGTGACACAGAATGTGCTTACGGAACGGATGGGAGCTTTCGGAAAAGGCATCGACTGGCTATCTGGCTATCGCGTGAAGCTCAAGCTGCCCGATATTCGAGTGACGAGTGGACCGGTAAATCCTAATGCCAACATGTTCGGACGCATTGCCGATTGGGTGAGCACCGTTCAGGTGGACGTGCGGAGCACTCCCGATATCAAGGTGAGTCGTGGGGAAACGTTTTCGCAAAAACAAGCGCATGATATCGTCGCGGCACTGAGCAAAAACGAAAAAGCAAAAGTGCGTACCGAGGTGGAAAAGCACATGAAGAGCATCGGAAGTGTATTTGCACTCGCGACAGTGAAAGACGACATCTTTATGAAAGCCGTGAGTGATGAAGTTGCCGGTATCGCGCCGGTATCGCGCAACCGGCTCGAAGGCGGCGCGAGCTCCCTACAGCATTTCGAACAGAAAAAGACCGCTCTTTCAAACCCTGCAATTCAGGAATACTTCCGAGCGAACCGCGATGCCGAGGCAGGAACTCTATACAATAAAACGTGGTACGGATTGCAGGATGATGCACAGCGAGATGCCGTGCGAGACAAGATAATCAGTCGCATAGAGACCGAGCACAAAGTGGAGGGGAGAGGAGTCATCGCGCAAATGGTGCACGCGCTGCTCCAGCACATCCTACAAAAACTAAGGACCGATAAGCGGACGCTCATGCCCAATGACCCGCGTCCTCCGAAGGACAGGAACAGGAACCAAGGTCGCAACAACCAAAACCGTAATCAGCAGAGACAAAACCCATGAACATTATTCAGGACACGTACGAAAAAATGTCCACTCTCGTGGAAGCGGGGGACACCGAAGGTGCTCGGCGGCTACTTCTCGAGCGCTTCGCGGCACTGCCGGAGGAATTGCAGGGAAGAATACTCGCACTCTCATTTTTCGACGCGCTTGAGGAGGAAGCAGTTGCGGTCGCTGTTCGCAACGAAGTAACGAATCTCGGACTCGATGCGCTAAGAGCGCTGGAGCTCATCAAAACAGAACTCGACACTGAAACACAAGGTTAGAGGGGAAGATCGAACGCGTAGGCGCCGGGGCCGGCGACGACGAGCGCGAGCGCGATGACAAGCGCGAGGAGTGCAGTGCTTTTCGGATACGGTCTATCCGATGAGAATATCCAAATGAGGGTGAGTATCGCTCCAACGAGCGCGGCCGCCTGTGACCAGAAACCAACGAAGAGCGCAGCCGCAACTGCGAGTTCGATGACGGCGAGCACCCGCGTGAGGATGTCGCCCTCTCGGAATTGTCGCCACGCGGCAAGTGCAAGCACGAGTGCGATGGTGATACGAAGCAGCGTGAGCGCGAGGGGCGCGAGAAAAAGAATCTGTGGGAAAAGCGCAAGCATCGAAAACAGTATACCCCATGAGATAAGAAATCTATTTCTCCGCTTCAAACGCCTGACTTCGGCTATCTCACGAGGATAGCGAGAGACATACAGAGGCACACGTCTGTATGTTCGAGCGTCGCAGTGAGCAAAAGTGTAAACTTTTCATCTCACGGGGTATACCCCCTGAAAAGCGTTGGCTCGACATCCTGTGGGGTATACAGTGATGCCACCTCTATGAAGCCGGAAATCGCGGTGCTTTTGCACAACGTGCGCAGCATGCACAATGTGGGCTCCATTTTTCGTACGGCAGATGCTGCGGGGGTGAGTCACGTGTACCTTTCCGGCTACACGCCGACGCCCATCGACCGTTTTGGTCGCCCTCGGAAGGAGGTCACGAAAACGGCGCTCGGTGCAGAGAGTTCGGTGCCATGGACGTACGATAAACATCCGGCATCGCGTATCGCGCGGCTGCGCTCTTTGGGCTGGCGCATCATCGGTGTCGAACAGGATGCTCGCTCTCTCAATTACCGCACAGAGAGGTTCGACACCGACACGCTTTTTATTTTGGGAAATGAGGTGCGCGGGCTCTCGCGCCCGCTTCGAGAGCTTTGCGACGTGCTCATCGAAATCCCGATGCGTGGAAAAAAGGAATCGCTCAACGTCTCCGTCGCGGCCGGCATTGTCCTCTTCTCCGCGCGCTAGTACACGAGAGCGTCGACGGTGAGGCCGTTTTGGTCAAGCAGGCGAATGACGTCGTGTGTGTTGTTCCACAATTCCGACGGACGGCCGAGGTACAGCCTCCACACGGCAAATGAGAAGTCAGGATTCACCTGCGACATATTTACACAACCGTTGTACGAAAATGTGTTGACTATAAAACTGCGGCACGCGCTCGAGAGCGAGGGCATCTCTCTCGGGAACGTGCACTGCGGGATGGTGCGGATGTAATCCATGCATTCTGACCCATAACGCCGCAAGTTCTCGGCATTGAGCGGCGCGCCATCTTCTGCGCGCGGACACGAGTTCATGAGCGGCGGTTCAAACGCCTGCAACTGCTCGAGGTAACCTGTGCATGTATTCTCACGAAAGGAAATGCCGACCGGTGAAGGACCGGACGCGACGATGGCGTACTGCCCCGCGGCGAGCCTGACTTCTTGTTCTTGATTCACGACACCGCCGATGAACGGCGACGCAGCTTTTGGGAGGCGTCCCGCGCCGCCACCGAGCCCGAGAAGGGTCCAGCCACTCACGAGGACTGGCTCGGTCGCATCGTACCGAGCTTCGATGACAAGGTATTCACGTTTCAAATCGGACTCCTGTGCGCCTGCTTTGCCCAAGACGATTGTGCCCCGAAAGGGTGATGGTTCGCCGTAGAGTCGGATAAATTCTGCTGCATCGGCAAGGTCAGCATATTCCTGCTCGAGCCCGTAGAGCGTGGCATCCGCTCCGGTAGGCAGCGCGTAGTCAATCTCACGCTCTCCGGTCACCGTACTTTCGACCTCCGGCAGCAGTACCTGATCCTGCCATGGGAGGCGGAACATCTCCGCGAAGGCGAGAGGATTTTCCCAAAAGGCTGGGGAAACTCGTGCGACGTGTGCGATAGCCGAGAACCCTCCACTCCAAAGCCATAGCGCAATGAGCGAGAGGATAATGGCCAAAATCAGCTTTTTGAGTATGCGCCACACCATGCGCGAATTATCTCACGAGGATAGCGAGAGACATACAGACGCACACGCCTGTATGTTCGAGCGTCGCAGTGAGCAAAAGTGTAAACTTTTCATCTCACGAGGATAGCGAGAGACATACAGACGCACACGCCTGTATGTTCGAGCGTCGCAGTGAGCAAAAGTGTAAACTTTTCATCTCACGAGGATAGCGAGAGACATACAGACGCACACGCCTGTATGTTCGAGCGTCGCAGTGAGCAAAAGTGTAAACTTTTTATACCCGTGCGCTCGCCGCGAGGCGTCGGATTTCTTCACGTGCAATCGTAGCGTCGCTCCACGGAATCTTCGAGTCGTTGGGACCGTACATCCACGGGTCGGTCCCTTTGCCGGTGATGAGGACTGCGTCGCCGGAGCGTGCAAGCGAGAGACCTTTCCGGATGGCCTCGCGACGGTCTTGAATGATGTGAGGCGTCTTTCCTTGTACGCCTTCTGCGATGTGCTCGATGATGTTCATCGGGTCGTCGTCGCACGGATCTTCGTCGGTGAGGATGACCTCCTCGCAATAATCGCCGGCAAGCTTGCCTTTGACCGGTCTGTTCCAGCTATCACGTGTTCCACCCATTGAACCGAGAATACATATTTTGCGCTTCGTCCCATACGCTTTATAGAGCGCTTCGAGGGAATCCGGCGTGTGCGCGTAATCGACCACGACCGTAAAATCCTGCCCCTCCTCGATGCGCTCGGCGCGGCCGGGGATACGACGGACGGAAGCGAGTCCCGCTCTGATATGTTCAGTCGATATACCGAAAGCGTGCGCAATCGTCGCAGCAGCGAGAGCGTTTTTCAGAGAGAATTCTCCGGGGAGAGGTACCGACATTTTCGTTCCCCCGAACGTGAAAAATCCACCATGCTCGTCTGCCGACCACGGCTTCCCGAGAGCAAGCGAATAGGGAAGTTTTTTTTCCACGGGAAGTGCGAGGTAGCGGGCAGATTGTCTATCATCGCTCAGCGCAGCAATCGCACGCGGGCGCTTGTGCGAGCGCGCGAGCGCGCGGCCGAGCATGTATTTTGCGTCCGCATATGCTTCGAACGATCCGTGCGATTCGATATGCTCCGGTGCGAGATTTGTGAATACGAGCGCGTCGAGCGCGACACCGCGATGGCGGTGCTGTCGCGAGCCCTCCGACGTCATCTCGAGGATTGTCACGGTGCACTTCGCTTTTCGTGCTCGCGCGAGGAAACGCTGGATGAAAAAGCGGCCGGGCATGGACATGCGCATGAGATTCGGCTCCGAATCACCCGCGACTTTGATGCGTATTGAATTGAGGAGTGCCGTTTTGCGCCCCGCGGCCTCAAAAATCGCACCAATCATTTCGGTGGTGCTCGTTTTCCCTTTTGTGCCAGTCACGCCGATGACGAGAAGTGAGCGCGATGGAAAGCCGAAAATGATAGCGCCGGCATACGCAATGGATAGGTGGTATATGGAGAGAAGTGACGCGGGAACGAGTGAGCGGATGTGTTTTTTCAACCCGTGCATACTATTTCGACGCACCGAGAAGTCTGAGCGCTTCGCGGAGCCTCTCATTGCCGCCTTCAATCGAGACAGGGACCTTGCGAAGCGCGTCGCGCGCTTCGGCGGCGCTGTAGCCGAGAGAGCGCATCGCCTCAAGCGCATCCTCATCGCCGCGCAGCGATGCCCCTACACCCGCGGCTCCCACACCGACTTTGTCCTTGAGTTCGAGCACGATTTTCTCCGCTGTTTTTTTCCCGATGCCGGAAACATTGGTGAGATACGAAGCGTTGCCACCCGCAATCGCACTTCGAAGCGTTTCTACCGATGCGATATCGAGTACGGCGAGTGCTGAGCGCGGTCCGATGCTCGGGACGGAGAGCAATTTGTGAAAAAAGTCGAGTTCATCTTCCTCCCTGAAGCCGTAGAGATCGAGCGCGTCCTCGCGAACGACGGTGTGTATCCAGAGCGAAAGCCGCGTGCCAAGAGGAGCCTTTTGGAGTGTCTCGCGCGTCGCCGCGACCTTGTAACCGACGCCGCCTACCATGAGGATGAGGAATGTCGCATGCGTGCTCCGCACGTCGCCTTCGAGAAAGCCAATCATAGTGACAGTGTACAGCGAACGGTTTCGAGTGAACAGGACGAAAGCACGTGGCCTTGAAATCCCATGTTCGCTAGTGTAGTATCCGCGGGACATGGCACGGACGAAATCGGCAAAAAAAGCGGAACGCGTCTCTCTGAGGCGCCGTGTTTTTAACATTCGCCGCAAGCGAGAGGTCAAGGAAGCCGTCCACAAGCTCGAAAAACTCGTATCGGGAAAGGACTCGGGTGCTGCCGCAGCACTGCCGGCCCTCTACAAGGCCGTAGACAAAGCGGCCAAAAACGGCACTATCCCCAAAAATACCGCCGCCCGCATGAAATCGCGCCTCACCAAGCGGGTCGCTGCTCTCGGCAGCTGACCGCTACCCCTTCACTTATCCGACAGCGGGCGCGCTCGCGGTCAAAAAAAGCGCTAGAATTGGGCCATGTCCCTCGCGGAGTTGCTGAACAAAGAACGCCGCGCTTCTCCTGTGCTCGTGCTGCTCTTCATAGTTGCGGCTGGGGCGATGCTGGGGCAGGCAGGCGTGGTCGCGCCTGAGCGATCCGCGCTCGTAGCAGCGACGGCATCCTCCGACAACTCCGACGACATCACATCGGAGGCACCGAAGGATTGTTCCGCTGCCATCAACAAAGCGGTCGCCAAACAGACCAAGAACGATGGCCCAGCGACGTCAAAAGCCCCCGCAGGTTTCGACGCGGGGACGCTCGACGCATGTTATGGCGCAGCGAGGAAAGAGGGCGCACAGCCGGACCAAAATACAAAAAAATATACAGCGGACGATTACGAATGCGTGGGCCGTTCCGGCTACGCGAGCTTCACCTCCGGCATCGTCACGCTGATTACGGTCGCCGAGCCAACGCTCAAAACAGCGGGCAAGTGCTCAGTAAAAATATGTAACGGCGAAGAGTGTTCAGAAGCCAAACAATACGATGGGGTCAAAGCGTCCTCGCTCGGAGGTGGCGGACCGCTTCCGCCAGACTCGTCGAATGTTTCTGGAAACACTGCCGACCTGCAGCGGCAATTGGAAGATTTGAAAGCGAAGCAACCGGATCTTGAAAGTGCATACCAAACAGCGCAGACGGATTACGAAAACTGCTCGAGCGGTTGGTGTTCGGACGAGACGCGCGCACTCGATGAAGCAAGGAAAAACTATTCGAGCAATCTCACGACGCAGCAGGAACTCGCAAAACAAATCGAGACCTTTGGTTCGCAGCAATCGCTCACACCAACGACACCGACCACCCCCACAGCATCGGTATGGAACGCGGGCGCAGAGCCCGTGCCGCTTGGCCAACTCAGTGACAAGCTCATCGGTTTTGGCGGACTGCCCGCGAGCGGATTCACACAAGCTTCGCCCGAATACACGGCACTCACTGGTCTTTCGCATCAGGTGAGCGAGAGCACCTTTACCGGAGCAAACAGCTGGTGGAACACCGACCAGATGTTTCAGAACGTTCCCACTGCGAATACACCAGATAGCTTCACCGCTGCTTCGTGGGACAACGCTCGCCCGCTCCAGATGGCGGACCTACCACAGAGCTACCAGCTGCCGATGAGCGGACCGACGAGCTTCATCCAGACAGCGAGCTTGGCGGGGCTGGAGCCTTCCGTGCAGAGTCTCTCCGGTGGCTGGGACACGTCAGGGTTCAAGAATATTTCGGACGCAACATGGAAGGCGGGTGCGGATCAGGGAATTCTCTCAACTCCGATAGCGGAGCTCCCGAAAGGTGTGTACACCGTAAATGATGCCAGCGGCCATGCTATTACCATTGATAAAAATAGCGATTTTTCAGCACGCGTTTCAAGCGGTGGGTTTGAAAGGAATTTTGACCTTCAGAGTGATTTCCAAGGCGGTGCGGCTAACGCGACGGTCGGAGATGTGGTGGAAAGAGCGCTGCCGGGAGCGGGCGGCTACAATGAATTCGAGGCGGGGCTCGATGCTCAGCAGAATGCGACGCCCGCCTCGCTACCCAACGTCGCGGCGAATGCGCCGAACCTCGGTGCGGATATACTACCGTCACAGTTCACGGGGCACGCTGATTGGACATATGAGGGAGGTGACCCGAAGCCTGCGTACGACGGATATCTCGCCGACAACTGGGCGGCCGAAGGATTCGGAGAGAAGCGGCAGAATGATCCCATAACACCCGACGCAAATGACCCATCGCTTGATTTGAACGCACCGCAAACACAAGTTGCATCGACGCCGGACGCTTTTGAAGGGGGACCAGCGACTGACCCGAATTTCAATTTTGATGAGGCGCGTGGCGATGCGGAGCAAAGAATCGCGAGAGTGGATGACGATCTCAAGCGAGCTGATGCGGCGGCGGCAGAGTACGGCATCGACCCGCTGACTGACAGTGGTCGGAAGGATTTGATACAGCAAAAAGTTACGGCACAAGCGGAGCTCGATGGAATCCTCGCGCAGGAGAAGCGACTCGCAGAACTCAAAGCGTCGCAAACGACAGCGGTCGCGCCGGTCGACGATCCGTGGAGCAAGCCGGCCGGCAGTGTCGCCGATGTAGGGAAAAACAATTATTGTTTGACGGTAGAATGTGAGTACAAGCGGACTCTTGCTCCGACAGCGGACCACGGCGACACTGATTTCATGGGCTCTAAGACTCCGCTCTCATATTCGGAGCGGACGACCCTTGAATCGTTACGGCAAGCAGAGCTTTTTGACCAAAATTCGCTTTCAGCAACTGAGCGTAGCGAACTCGCGCTGCTTGAGAGCAGAGAGGGAATCAGTCCGACACAGACGGCAAATCCCAATGACCCGTCGCTCGACGGCGGCGGTGTTTCAGCCGCTGAGCTGAGAAAGATAGCAAACACGACGGGGGTCCGCGCAGCCGAGCTTGAGCGTTCTGCGCGCGAAACGTTGGCTGGATGCGGCGCTGTCGGGTGCACTCAGGAAGTGAGCGCGCAGGCGCGCGAAGCGCAGCGGCAGGCAGAATTATTGCGAGCGCAAGAAGCAGAGTTACGCAAAGCCGCCGCCTCGCAGACACCCGCAGCGGATCCATGCAAAATAAGCGCCGCTTCGTGTCAAAAGGCCCCGCCTCAGACCCCGATTCCGCAACCGCGTCCGCAGAATATTCCTGAAACTCCGCCGGCAGGACAGCAAAGTAGCGGAGGTTTCGGTCAGCAATTTATGCAAGGACTTTTGGGCGGTCTTGCGCAAGGGCTCCTCAAGGCAATGGGCCAGCAGAATCAGCCCCAAGGTCCTGCGTGCCCGACGGATACGCAGGGGATGCAGCAATACCAATTGCAGTACCAACAGCAACTGCAGCAGTACCAGTACCAGATGCAGCAGTACCAGTACCAGCAGCAGATGGCGCAGTATCAGGCCCAAGCCTACGGCATCAGCCCCTACATGACAAACTCTTCCATATACGGTCAGGGCTACTATGGACTCAGCACGCCGACCGGTTACGGCAGCATCGGCGGCTACAGCACGTATCCTCCGCAGCCGCCCGTGCCGTGCTCACCTTCGAGCGGTGGTGGTACCGGCGGTACAGGTACTGGACAGTGCGGTACGTTCCCGCCGAAACCAGACGATAGTTCATGCTCGGGCGGATCATGGCGCATCACGACGACCTCTGCACTTCCGACGAGCCCAGCCTGCCCCGTCTGGCAATGCGTTCGCGACGGAGGAGGCGGCACGATGCCGGCCGCCGAGATATCGTGTGAGCCAAAAACGGCAGAAGAAGGTGCCACCATCGCCATCTCGTTTAAATGCACCAACGCCACGGAGAGCAGGAGCATCGGTTTCAATGCAGGTGGAGCGCACTCGGGCAGCGTGAACCAAAAACTGGAGAATGTGCCCGATGGCGTAAAGAGCGTCCGATACGGTATCGCGTGTATCAACGGCGCAAACAGCACGACGACAGAATGTGCCGTAGAGGTCGTGCGACCGCGCATCACGCTCACCGCAAGCCCCAAAACCGTGCAGCCGGGGCAAACATCGACGATTGGCTGGGTGACTACCGACATGCGTTCGTGCACGATATCGAGTCCGGATCAGGCTGATTTCACCGCCCGCAACGCGAGTGCCACCTCCACCTCCGGCGTAGCGACGACTTCGCCGATATCACGGCTCACGCGATTCGAGCTTGAATGCGAAACGCAAACTGGCGGTGAACGTGTCGCGACGACATCCGTCGATATAGCAGCGACATCCTCGGCAGGGAGCGCGTCCTCGACCATAGACGGCACCTCCGGCGTACCATACGGTGCGACGACCACGATTCAGTGGAAATTTAATCTCAATAGTGGAGTGAACGGTACCGCGGTCGCCCTGTATCTCTACGATGTCGGCGCAGGCAGGACGCTCTCACTCATCGGCGGACGCCTCATTGCGAGCAGTTCTTATCTCTGGGTGTTACCGGAACAAACCGATGTATGCACTGGCGATGGACTCTCAGTCTGTCCAAACGAACTCGTCGCCGGTAATTCGTACGCGATTCTTGCCGAGCTGTACCGGCCGGAGGATGCCGATCTTTCGCGAAATCCTGATCCGGACGAGCCGAAAAAAGAAGTGCTCGATCATGCATTTACGCCCGCACCATTCCGGTTCGGTATCTAGTATTTTGCGACTATCACCTTTTTGTGCACCCGGCGTCGTCGCTGCGCTCCTCCCTGAGAACCCTCGGTTCTCAGCGCGCTTCGCGCTGCTCTCCGACACGGGAAACTACCGTTTCCCGGCCCCCTCCCATGCCGGGAGCAATTAACTTCGTTTATTGCTCCCGGCAGGAATCGAACCTACATTACAACCTCCGCAAGGTTGCGTCCTATCCGTTGAACGACGGGAGCTAGCGAGGAACGAAATGAGAATACTACATATTCTCAATTTTTCCGAACGACGCTCCCGAAAGCTATTGCTTACGGGAGCTAGCGAGGAACGAAATGAGAATACTACATATTCCCGCTTTTGCGAACGTGAGCGGAGCTACAATCCGAAAAATTCTAGTATCTTGTGTGAGACAGGCTCCTTCATCGGCACCTCCTCGGCATGCTCCTTGAGATAGGCACGAACGAGATTGGGGTCAATGTGTTCAATGGGGATGATGAGATTGGGTGCCATGAATTTGGTGGTATCGACCAAGAGGTGCGGTTTGCCGCTCTCGTCCTCAACCCAAAATGAGATGACCTCATCAAAGCGATGGAGTGAAGTGCCTACTCGGATACCGCGTTCCGAGATTTCGAATGTCGTGCTCTCCGGCGGCGTGCGCGAAAGGAGGACGAGGACAACAGCAGCGAGGAGGATAAGAACCGCGAACAAGAAATCGTCGAAAAGAATGCTGGTGAGAGCGGCCGACACCGCAACGATGCCGAGCGCCCAGTACCAGTCGCTCCCGCGCTCGACATGCTCGTGCTCGTACGCGCTCCATCGCAAAACAACGTGTTGATTGGGCATATTTCACCAAATTGTATCATCCACGGACGTTCAAGTAGCTTCTTTTGCAACTGGTATACTGGATGAGTGACTGAGCGCTACAAAAGAAATCCTAATGTAGATTGTGTCGTTTGCGGTAAATCCGTATACAGGCGACCTGCCTTACTTCGCGTCAGTAAAGGAAGGGCGTTTTGTGGCTTGCCTTGTTATGCGATTTCACAAAGGATCGAATCGCCGTGTGTTGTGTGCAAGACACCCATAATGGCGAGCAAAAATGCAAAGACGTGTAGCAGAGCGTGCGCAAATAAACACAGAACTGGAATAAAGTACACCGGTGCGCGACCTCGCGATAAAGTCGTGACCGTGCGGGCACTCAAAAATAGACTTGTCGCACAACGAGGCACAAAGTGTGAGCGATGCGGGTATTCGAAACTCGAGATCTTACATGTCCACCACAGGGATAGAAACAGAAATAATAACGACTTATCAAACCTTGAGCTGATTTGCCCTAACTGCCATTACGAGGAGCATCACTTAGAAAAAAGTTGGCTTAATGGTAGGGTGAAAGCCTGATTGGAGAGGTGCTCCGAATGGTAAGGAACTAGTCTTGAAAACTAGCGCCCGAAAGGGCTTGTGGGTTCGAGTCCCACCCTCTCCGCCATATGTGTATCGAATTGAAAATCTCTATCGTTCGTGGAGCAAGGGGAACCAAGTTTTTAGTCGACGTTGACCCTCTATGCGAAGGCCTCGGCGGGGCGGCTCAGGCTCACGAGAAATTCATGATTCGATGGTACAATACGTGGCGTTAGCTGTGCCGTGCATGGTTGTAACATATGCATGACACCCCTCCCCATTGAGAAAAATGAAGATGCGCTCGGCGCAAAGTATCTCTTGAGTATCAAATCCAGCGAAGACAAGCTTCGCTTCATGCTGGGATCGGCGAAGATACTTTCTACGAAAGTAGACTTCCGCACATGGCTTTTGGAAAAGGCAAAGTTGACCGTGCCCTTGCTCGCTGATTGGTGCGCAATTGATGTGCTTGTCGAAAACAATGGCTTAGAGCGCATCGCGGTCATTCATCAGGACAAAAAGATGACCAACTACCTCTTTGAATTCGAGAAGAAATT
>Ga0209542_10011931_pt1 | contig 15308 bp, 20 predicted proteins | sample RifCSPhighO2_01_FD_184028 | JGI IMG/M metagenome (GOLD analysis project Ga0209542, IMG submission 184028) | Soil microbial communities from Rifle, Colorado - Rifle CSP2_plank highO2_0.1 (SPAdes) (version 2) | ecosystem: Environmental > Terrestrial > Deep subsurface > Rock core/Sediment ... | reverse complement strand
CTTAGCTGAGCATCTTGCTCAAAAAAGCAAATTAACTAAAAAAGATGTGGAAGAGTTCAGCAACAAAATCAAAGCTTCGGCAACGAAGAGGTTCCTTGCATGAAGATAGTGATAGATTCCAATATTTTATTCTCTGCGCTCATTAAAGATTCGACAACAAGAAGATTGATCCTGGAGTATGGGGGAACTTTTCTTTTTCCAGAATATATTTTTACAGAATTAGAGAAATACAAAGAAGGGTTATTAACAAAATCAAAAATGTATGAAACTGAATTTGAAAAGTTGCTAGTTCTTCTTCTCAAAAAAGTGGTCATTATTCCAAACGAACGAGCATTACCTTATAAAGAAGAAGCATTAACACTTGTTAAGGATGTTGATATCAATGATATTCTCTTTGTTGCCTGTGTTCTTGCCCATCCCGATAGTTTATTATGGTCAGATGATAAAGCACTCAAAAAAATAAAAGGAATACTCGTGCTTCATACACAAGAGATTATAGAATTCATGAAAGAACCAACATTCGAAAATTAGTTATGCAACTCTTCCGCTCGCCAAGACCGAAGCAACTTCACCCGAGGAAGAACGCAAAGGAAGGTTTCCTCCTTCCACATACACGCGGTTATTTTTAACAATCATTCTCACTTTTTCAAAATCATCAATCATAATTTCTTTGGGTGCTCCAAACGGTTTATCAAAAAAGAGCTGATCTCCCGAATTTCCAGGCGCCTCTAAAACGCTGTCAACACCGGCTTCAACGCAGACCAGAAGCATGCCTTGGCTCAGCTCGCCCCGTAATTTCACAGGCTTCAAGTTTGCAACGACCACAACCTGTTTGCCGACAAGTTCGCGCAGATCCGGATAATGCTCAGCAATACCCGAAACAATCTGCCGTTGCTCTTGCGGTTGTCCGCTTCCCAGAAGAATTTTCTCAATCAACAGATTGTCCGCATTCGGATGCTTTTTGACGTCAATAATTTTTGCAACACGAAGATCGAGTTTTTTGAAGAGTTCAAGCTGTCCAAGCGTGATCAATTCGGCTTTATCAGGAGCGGCTGCAGTGCGTGTTGATAAAGGGGATGTTGATTTTCCCCTGAACCGGTCGCGAAGAACCGCGATTTGTACATCCTCAAGTCTTTGAAACAAAGGATTGGGAGTGTTGATCTGATGACCTTCAGGAACAAGCAAATCAGATGCATGATCCCAAGCAACAAGCTTCTCGCGCTGAGCAAGAGGGAGTTTGTCATATTCAAGATTCAGCTGGCGGAAAATCTCTTTTGCAGTAAATGGAAGATACGGTTCAATAAGCACGGCAAGTGTTCTGGCAAGATTCACGCAGATGCCTACAACAACTGCACCGTGCGCTTGTTCTTCCGGAGTTCCTTTCACAAGCCTCCATGGCTCCTGATTCTGGAAATATTGATTTCCTTGATGAGAAATTTCCATGACCAGCTTGAGTGCATCTTTGATTTTGACGCGTTCAAAAAATCCGGTAATGCCGCATCCAAGATTTTCGATGCGTCCAAAAAATGCTTTATCTTCACCCGTGAGCTTCGCTTTTGATACGTTGGGAACTTTTCCGCCATAATGTTTATGGCAAAACACCAATGTTCGATTCACAAAATTTCCAAGATTTGCAAGGAGTTCAGTATTGATTTTATTTTGAAAATCCTTCCAATGAAACAACGTATCTGCCTGTTCAGGCCGGTTGATCAAGAGATAAAAACGCCAGATATCAGGAGGAATACCGGAATCAATTGCATGGTCTCCAAAAACACCGGTTCCTTTGCTTTTAGAGAATTTTCCATCTTCATAATTGAGATATTCGACTGACGAGATGTGGTGGGGCAACGTCCATACTTCCCGCGTTCCGATAAGCGAGGAAGGAAATAAAATCGTGTGAAACGGAATATTATCTTTTGCCATAAATTCGTAGTACAGCACTTTTTTGTTTGAAGGCAATGAAGGCAACCACCAGTCTTTCCAGTCTCCAAATACAGGAGAAGCGTCGGTGCATTGTTTTGTTGCGGAAATATACCCGATCGGAGCATCAAACCAGACGTAAAACACCTTGTTTTCAAAACCTCTGAGCGGAACAGGGACGCCCCATTTCAAATCACGGGTGATGCATCGCTCTTTCAAGCCTTCTTTAAACCAGGCTTCAGTAAATTGCTTTGCATTCTCAGGCCATTCGCCTTCCTGCGACGCTTTGCTGAACCATGCTTTGAGCTCAGGTTCAAGTTTCGGCAAATTGAGGAAGAGGTGTCTGCTTTTCTTGACTTCAGGAGGAGAACCGCAGATTTTGCATCGCGACTCAACAAGCTCAAGCGGATTAAGAAGTTTTCCGCAGTGCTCGCATTGATCTCCCCTCGCCTGCTGGTATTTACAGTGCGGACAGGTTCCTTCGATAAATCTATCAGCAAGAAACTTGTCGCATGTTCTGCAATACGACTGCTCGACATCATGCTCGTTGATACATCCATTTTTGTAAAGGCTCAGAAAAATGCCTTGGGTAATTTCAGTCTGGGACGGGTGCGAGGTTCTTCCAAAGTGGTCAAATGAAATTCCGAACCAATCGTAGACTTGTTTGTGGATGGCATGATATTTGTCGCAGACCTGCCGAGGAGTAAGGCCTTCTTCATGCGCCTTGGCTTCAGTGGTAGTTCCATATTCATCTGTTGCACAGATATACAGCACATCGCGTTTTCGTGAACGCAAGTAGCGTGCAAAAACATCAGCGCTGAGTACACAACCGATGATGTTTCCAAGATGCGGAACATTGTTGACATAGGGAAGCGCACTGGTAACGAGGTATTTGACAGGGGTTACTTGTTTTGTTTTTGTTGGTTTCATTTTTGCAGTTTTTGTTTTTTTCATGACGGTATCCTTGCACGAGAGATATTATTTAAATCTTACGAAGAAAAGAAGAAAAAAGAAGAGAGAATGAAAAATATTTACGCCATCGGGTTGATGCCAATCACAGCGAATACTGCAACGATGATCAATCCCACAATAAAGCCGACGATAAGGGTGAATACCAACCAAAGCACCCATGTGAGCATGGTCTTTCCCCAGGCTTCCTTGTAAAAAGACTTCACAAGGAAAATACTAGCAACGAGCTGTACGAGGAACGAGATCCCTGACACAATCGCGACTGCGGTTATTGCTGTAGCACCCAAGAAAGCACTGATCAATCCAAACACAAACTGAATACCGATCAGTATTGCGTTGCAGAGAAATGCGGTCTTGAATGTGGCATCTGATGGCTTTGAGATTTTTGTTGCAATCCACAACAAAAACGCTCCCAAAAAGAGTCCGATGACTGCGTTGACAATCACCATCACAAATTGAGCTGCCGCCATAGGATCTAAGAAAGCAGGAGATGTTTATAAAGGTTGCGAAGAACTGGATGTAAAGGGCAGGGTGGGATTGATGGATAATCTCAATTTTCAAAAATCCTAAAAAAATAGATGAGGGTTTTCACTGTGCTATAACCTTTCTTTGATTACTTCATCCAATACTTCCGACCTAAATTCCTCCCAAACCATATTCTGCGCAAAACCATCATCGCTTGGAAAATCTCTATCAAATGATTTATTACCAACAAAATAATTCCCACCACTTGCTCTGGAGTACATATGTAGGCCTGAAACGACAGGTCCAGAATGAATAATTATAGGTCGATATAAGTCTAATGCTCCATCTATCAAATCGTGTTCGCCCCTATCCCCTTGTATTTGCCTATCAACTACCATAATCTCCGGTCTGTAGCCACTTTTTAACGCATCAATAAAATGAGCAATCCAATGAAACGGACGAACTTCCAGATTTGGATACTTCCGCCTCATAGGTATAACTATGTCACCTGGACTGTCAAGACTAACGTATGCTAAAGTTACCATTTATTAGTCGGAAATAGCCGTTACTTTTAAGCTTTCCTCTTTCTACGGCTCTGTAGAAAGTAACATTAACCCGTACAGCCTAACAGCTGTACGGGGGTGGAGGTACGAACTCCACCATGAAACAAGAAGAAACACTCAAAGATAAAGCTTACCGATTATGGAAGAAAGCAGGGCTACCTGAGTTTTTCAACAAGAAAGGTCCAAAAAAGACTCCTGCTTGGAAAGTGTATTTGGCACATCTTGAATACACGAACCACGCACCTGCGTGGCGAAGAGCTGCCAAGTTCATGAAGGATTATCATTCGTTAAAACGTCACTGGTCTACTTGGCAGAAAGCGATTGTTAAATGGCCAACATGTGTTTGGATCGCGCTCGCAAAAGCGAGCGCTGGCAATGAGCCATGCGAAGTCGCTGCTATCGACGGTACAACAATGGCGCGAAGCAATCCGAGCCAGCACTACTTGCATCGCATCGATTCAGGGGGTCATGTTAGTCGACCAATCCAACAAGTTCTCATGATCGATGTCAAAAGGCGCAAGTTTCTTGCGTGGCGCATTCGCGCCACGCCGAGAGGAGAAAAATGCGATGTTCTTTATCTGATGAAACAATCTCCAACTCTACCCGACCTTGCACTAATGGACAAAGGATTCGATAGCGAACCACTCCACACATCACTGCGCGACATGGGTGTGTGGAGCGTTGCTCCAACACGCAAAGGTTGTAAACGTGGCCGATACAGAAAACAACTTCGAGATTGCTTTGATCATTCACTATACTGGCAACGTAATATAGTCGAGAGCCTAATTGGCGCCATTAAACGCCTCTTTGGCGTGTACATCCGTGCACGCACATGGCGCGCACAGCGCGCCGAGGTATACTCTCGACTAATCTCCTACAACATGGGAGCATATGCACGAAATCTACTTTCTACAGAGCCTCTTTCTACAGCAGTCTCACAAAAATACAAACACATTTATACTAGTTAACCTATTTATAGGTAAAACAATACCAAAAAATAGGTAAAATGCTCACCAAACAACAATTAGTCAGTTTAGGTGTCTTCAGAAAAGACCTTTTCGCTAGTTTGACTTTTAAACAAATCAAAGAAGAAAGCAAACAAAAATCAAATAATATCGTTCAGATCGCACTAAAAAAATTCAAAGAGCAAGAGTTAGTAAAAACAAAAGTAACAGGTGACGTTACCACTTATTCTTTAAACTTTGATAATAACTTAACCTTATCTTATCTAAATCTTATTAATGAAAAAGAAATAAGTAAAAAGAAGTTTCCGAAAGAGATATTATCGGGAATCCAGAAAAAAATCTCAAAACAAACCAACTTCTTTATTTTAATTGTTTTTGGGAGCTATACAAAAAATAAAGCCACCGAGAAGTCGGATTTGGATGTCGCAGTTATTGTTGAATCTGAACAAACGAGAAAAGAAATAGCCCCATTTCTGGAAACTGTAAAAAGAAGAGAAATAAAACCAATAGATTATCATATTTTTACCAGAAATGAATTTTTAGAAATGTTAAAAACAGATATTGAAAATGTAGGCAAACAGATTTATAAAAACAGCATTATTTATTATGGTTTTATTGAATATTACAACTTAATACTGGGAAGAAAAAATGAGTGATGAAGCAGAATTGTATCTTCAAAGAGCGGAGAATGAACTGGTAGCGGCACAAATGCTATTTGAAGTTTCCAATAATCCCAAACTTCAAAAAGAACAGTTTAAACTAGAAAAAGATTTCACCTTTTACAGCACAGTTATTGGCCATTCTTATTATTCCATCTTCTATTCGGCAAAAGCAATGCTGATTAAGACTAGCATTAAAACAGAAGCACCGGAAGTTCATAAGAAAACATTGGAAGCATTTGAAAAGTATTTGGTTAATACGGGAAAATTAGATATGGAACTGCTTAAAATTTACCAGAAAATGGTTGTTAGAGCAGATGCTTTGCTGGGAATTTTCTCCATGGAAAAACGAAAACGAGGTGAATTTACCTATCAAAAACTTCCTCAAGCAAATAAAGAACCTGCTCGGGAATCACTAAGTAATGCTTCTTTCTTTTTCAAAAACATTAACAAGATATTGCGATAAGAACAACCTTCCTAAAAATCATCATCTGCATCCGCAGGATTCGCATCATCACTATCAGCTTTATCACTGTCCGCTTTCTTGCCTTTCTTTGTTGCCTTCATCTTCTTGGTGATCCCGATCTTTTCCTTGCATGAACTGCATTCAAAAACAATAGCAGGAACGCCTTGAAAGGTTTTGCGTTTGAAAGGAGCTGTAGCTTCTCCTGACTTCTTGCATTTCGGACAGATGTATTCAACATTGCAGGTCAGCGTATCTTCATACTCTGCTTTAGGAACTGTATACTTGCAAGAGGGACAGACATATTCTAAGGCTCGAATTTTTGCAGATCCGGTTTTTGCATCAACCGGTTTGCCCATCAAACCCTGTTTACATTTTGAACAGGCTTCACGAAACACCCAAGCCATGATTTTTCCAGAATCAACTGCTCTGCGCGTGAAATAGATGCATTCTTCCATAGAATTAGGTTTTTTCAAAGCCATATCAACAACACCTCTTAGACTCCCCATCTCTCTGTTTTGACGATTGCTAATTTTTCCATTCAGGAACATTCGACTCCCTTAATTGTCGTGCAGTTTCAAGACTCTGAAGGAAAAATGCGGTAGGATTGGTAAACAGATTTTTGGTTTTCATTTTTTCCATAGAAACGAAAACTTTACTCCTTGGGCCTTCCTTTGCACAGTTGCGCCAGAGCACTTCACGATCAACTTTCACCTGAGCATAGGTTTCTGCGAGAAGTGAGTTATAAAATTTAGGTTTATCAGGACCTACACCAACAAATTGCCAAGTCATATTAGGAGTTCCTGTTAAGAGTTCATCAAAATAGGTGTATACCTTGCCTGCATGGAATGCAGACTGATTGAAAGCGTTCAGCGAATCATTGATCAGCAGTTTTTCTCTGCAGAAAAATCCGTCACCAACAAGACCTTGAGAACCCGATCGGTATCCGCCATAAAATGCTTTTTGTGAATTTAACATTTCTATGCGAGCATCAATAAAGAGGATAAAAACTTGAAGGTCTGTACGCTGATAGGATTTGACCTCAAAAAGTTTCTCAGGGGTATAATCGACAACATTCAGATTATTTGACTGGATAACGTGATCGCGGAGACGCTGGTATTCGCCGATCGCAAGATCTAAGAACTCTTCGCGAACAAGATTTTTATAGAGCTGTTCATGTTTAAAATCAATTTCAAATTTCTTTTCGATGCGCTGTGCTTGTTCAAAACCGTCTTCAAATGTCGTAATTTTTCCAAAACTGAGAGGTTTAAGGTGTGTAGGTTTAACGACTTTTTGTGCATATTCCTTCCATTTTTCTTCGTCAAGTTTGAGGCATCCTGATGCTAAAAGAGCGATGGCAAGGATTGCGAAGAGGACTGTATAAGAGAGTGTATAAGAACGTTGATATTTTTCTTGTTGTCCTGTCATAAAGTTACACGCCCTGTTTATTTTTCTTGTAATCGCTTTAACTCAATGCTGACTGCCGACTCCATCACACGAATATATCTCGGACACGGCGTTGTTTCAAACGGTTGCGGTGTCTGCTTTTTGCACCAGTCCAAGATCTTGTTTTTTTCATGTTCATCTTTAAATGTTGCGATGACATTCAAACCTTTTTTATGCGGATGAACAACTGAAAAGCCCAACTGCTGAAGTTCGTTTTTTACGCGGTCAGCAGAACTTATCAGGAACTGCAGTCTCTTTTTAATGTTTTCGAGTTTTTGATGGAGGATATTTAAATCAATATGATGTTTGGTGAATGAAAGGGGTGTGTGGTCTTCTTTCAGCCAGCCTTCGTTGCAGGAAATAAAGCCTCCGTGGCTGACATCAACAATTTTCCATCTGCCAAAGCTTCCGACGATGATATCCGCAAGGTTTCCATCGCAGACACCGGATGCATCGTTGCTGCTGAGCATAAAACGCATGCCTAATGATCCTGAAGCATCGTCAATAAGTAAACAATCGGCAGATTTGCAGATGTTTGCGATTGCGTGCATCTCTTGCAATGCGCAGTATCCTGCGTTGCTTGCGACAAGGAGTGCAACAACGTCATGGTTTTCAAGTTTTGTTTTGAGATCATCAAGATCAAGAAGACCACGATCAGTTTTAACCTTCTTCACTTCAAAACCCAAAAGCAAAGGATAGGTTTCATAACTCAACCAGCCTCCTTGGTCTGGTATCAAAAGGGTTGTTTTTTCTTTCTGTATTTTTCTTACGATGCTTAATGCAAGAAAGATCGCACTATTTCCGCAGTTCGTTAAGGCAATATGGCTGTGATTTGTAAGGGCTTTGAGCTGTTCCAAACAGGCACGAAGTTGAGGATTAGTTTGCGGTGCCACCATACGACCTGCAAAAGGCCAAAGGTTTAAATACCTTACTTTTGCTGGGGATTACATGACTACTTATTATGACGAAATTGCATCAGGCTATGAAGAACTCCATCGCGAAGAGCAGGAGAAGAAGGTTGCAATCGTTAAAAAAGAGCTGAAAATCACTGAGAACATGCTCCTTCTGGATGTGGGATGCGGAACCGGTGTCACTTCAAATTTTCCATGCAAGATTATAGGCGTTGATCCTGCGGAAAAACTCCTGGAACGCTTTACAGCTCCACTTGCGAAACACGCAGAAACGATCCTCGGCCAGGCAGAAGATCTTCCCTTTCCAGCAGAACAGTTTGATGCGGTTGTTTCCTTGACTGCAATCCAGAATTTTGAAGATATTGGGCAGGGGATTAAGGAGATGCACCGGGTTGGTAAGAAGGAGTGTCAGTATGCATTATCGTTTCTGAAAAAGTCAGAGAAAAGAGGGGAGATAAAAAAGATCATTGAAAAACATTTCAAAATTGTCAAAGAAATAGAGGAAGAAAAGGATCTTATTCTTATTGCTCGAAAGGCTTAAATACCCTCCTTGCACACCCCCTCAACCATGGACGAACTCACTGATCTGATCATCAAAGAAGTAGGCGAACGTGCACTTCGTGATCTTCCGGATATTTTTGCAAGAGGCTGGTATCTTCCGATTACTGATCCTTCCCAATTGGATGCAATCAGATCAGCTTTTTCTGAAGAAAGATGCAAGGAACTCCAACAACAGATTAACTCCATAGAAAGAAAAAGAGGAGATCTCCGATTAACCAACTACAGAACCTCATTAGCTTCACGCATTCCCGGCCATGATTTGAGTAATCTCTGGGCTCCTTTTGGTTCACAGGTTGGTGCAATCCATCATCAACGCTACTGGGAAAATCGAACACCCGAACAAAAGCTCGAAAATGCAACGTTTCTTCTAAAAGTTCTTGTCCCTTACCGTGCTTTTTGCCTCGCCATGGCTTATCTCGCATCTGAGGGTGATAAACAATTTGTATGGAATATGCCCGTGCAGCAACTTCCGTATTGCACGCCTGCACAAAGACAAGGAATAGACTGGCAAATTAAAAAAGATGGAACCATTGCAAGTCCGGAATACGTCGCACTATGCCAAATCCTCAAAAATGCACCGACACGCGTTGCCGTAACGTATATTGATACAGGGGCATATGATGGCCTTTCGATACAAGATTCAGGCGAAGGAATACGAGATCGAGAAGGAAGACCACTTCCGCCCGAAAGAATGGGGGAAATTTTCGGCGATTTTACCACGAAAGAAGACGGAGGCGGGTTAGGTTTGCAGGTTGCGAAAGAGCTGGCGCATCTCCGAAAAGGGGATATCACAGTGGTAACCACAACGCGAGGAGAGAGGGGAAACCAAACCTATGCTTACAATACAGGCGACCGTATCGGTAACGTATTTCCTCCCCAAGAAAAAACAGGGACAAGGTTTTTGATTAATATGTGGCCTATTTGTTAATCTTACTTCACCATTATTCTTTAATCAACCTTCTTCTCAAGCGTAGCAACCGAAACATTTATATAATAATTCAGTATCTTTTATTATAAATTAGTACATATTGTTATAATTTGTAATAAGGTGATCGCATGGTTCAAGCAGTCGTAACGTTAGGAGAACATGAAGATAGAGTGCTTACTATTGTAAAAGGCAAGTTTGGGCTGAAAAATAAGTCCGAAGCAATCAATCTTGTTATAGAAAAATTTGAACAAGAACATCTCGAATCACGACTACGACCCGAGTATAAAGAAGAATTGCTCAAGATAGATGGGGGAAAGTTCAAGGCTTTTTCTCATATTGATGATTTGAGAAAGGAGATTGAGCGTGTATAGTGCCGAGAGAAGCGATAAACTCATTAAAATACTGCAAAAGCTCTTCAAAAAAGATCGCGTGCGGTATGAAGCAACGCTCAAAAAAATCGAAGAAGTGCTCCACTCCGAAAATCCACATCATTACAAAAATCTCAGTTACGATTTAAAAGAATTTAAAAGAGTTCATATCGATAGTCACTTTGTTTTGATTTTTAAAGTAGATGAGAACAGAAAAATGATTCGTTTCGAAGACTTACAGCACCATGACACGGCCTATGAACGTTAATTTTTGGATTTTAAACCCGCACCGATTTTTCTATAAAACTTTATAAACCTCAAACAACCCCAACAAGGAGATATCGAGGTGATGGATATTTCAGGGTTCAATACGCTACTGACGCGTATCGTGACAGCGTTTAATCCTACGCAGTACGACACTCTTGTAGCGCTGAAAAAGAGGCAGGCAATTCTTTACTTTATTCAGATGACTGCGCTGATCTTTGTCGTTGCGCTTCTCCTCATGATCCCCAACTTGTTCTCAGTTCCTGAAATGATCCACAACGAATTCAGCAAGTTTGAACGGCTTGAAATTGACGTCAACTACTCCCAGGTTGAACCGATCAATCTCCCGCAATACAATCCGGTGATCACGATTGACACCACGCCCTCACCTGAAAAAACGCTGAGCGGATTCCTCCTCATCACCGATCGTTCCTTGTATTACCGCCTGACACCGTTCACCAAAGGAGACCGTATTGCACTGGAAGAAGAAAATACCACGGGTATCGGAAATATTGTGGTTTCTCTCCTGATTCTTGCTTTGCCCACCCTCCTCGTTTTGACCTATCTCTACACGCTCCTGAAATATAGCATCATCATCTGTATTGTTGCTGTCGTGAGTTTTATTCTTGCCCGCGTTGCACGCTTTGGACTCGAACTGCCTCAAACATTCAAGATTGCCTTGTTTGCTTCGACTCCCATGATTACCCTTGCTCTGCTCACGAAACCCTATGTCCCCAGCTTAGGATATTTAGAATATTTAGTCTATCTGATTTTCTTTATTCTCGGATGCATTAAGATCGGCGACTTTGAAGAAGTTGCGAAACCGAAGGAGAGGGAGAGATAGAGAACGAAGAATGTGAGAGAAAGTAATTGCACACTAAAAAATACAAAAAAACGAAAATAAACGTTGAAGAGGAGTGATACTATGATGGATGCCATGAAGGTTCAACAAATAGGAAAACTTGCTGCTGATCTCGTATCGCATGGACAAGCACCGGATATTCAAACAGCCATGATGCAGGCAGAGTACATGCTGTCCAAGGATTCGCAGATTCCTTTGAATAATCAAGCGCAGATGTTTCAACAGGGAAATGGAAATTTGCAGGGAGTCAATCCTCAAACAGGTTTTTTGAATCCTGGACCATCACCTGGAGACTCGACTGATTATGCCTTAGAGATAAGAAGACTTCAACGCCAGCTTGAAGAAAGCAAGCGAACGGTTGTGGAACTGAAGAGCGCCGTTGCCTCAATAATGGGGAATATGGAACAGCTTGCTCAGAAGCTTATGAGGGTGGAAGAAAAACAAAAACCAGTGATGCTTGAAAGAACACCCGAAACAGGACAGACGCATCTCAAGCAAGAGACTGTAAAACCTAATCCACGCGTAGGAAACTGGAATCCGGGGGATGTTGCGATCGAAAACATCTTTTACTCAGGACCGAAGTAAGACAGAAAAGAAAGAACAACTGAATTGAAAAAGAGGAGACATGGCAGGATACGAAGACTTTGTACACCTTGGTTATAAACCAAAACCAACCGATCTCTTAGTCAGTTTTCGCGTCCATGTTCCTTCTTGGGAAACGCCCAAGCGTTCTTTTGGCGCTGTTGCCTCAGAAAGTTCTGTCGGAACCTGGGCAAGCGTGGTTGCGCTCAAATACCTGCATGTGCAGGAAGTTGCTGGAAAAGTGTATGCAGTAAAGAAAGAAGGACAAAGTTATGCGATCAAGATTGCATATCCGCAGGATCATTTTGAAGCAGGGAATATGCCCCAGATTCTTGCCAGCATTGCAGGCAATGTCTTTGATATGAAAGCAGTCGCATCGCTACGGCTCGAAGACATTCGCTGGCCGAAAAAAATTGTCAAAAGCTTTCCAGGACCGCAGTATGGTATCGCTGGAATCAGAAACATCCTCAAAGTCAAGAAACGCCCGCTCATGCTAACCGTTCCGAAGCCGAAAGTTGGCATGACCACTACAGAACACTGCGAGATCGGAAGACAAATCTGGCTGGGCGGACTCGACTTATTGAAAGATGACGAGAATCTTACGAATCAAACATTCAACCCCTTCAAAAAACGCGTGGAAACTGCACTCAAGATCCGCGACCGCATCGAAAATCAGACAGGAGAAAAGAAGAGTTATCTGATCAATACAACAGCACCAACGTATAAAGAAATGGAACAGCGCGCAAAGTTTATTGCAGATCATGGTGGAGAGTATGCAATGATTGATATCATTACCAGTGGTTGGACTGCCCTCCACAGCCTCCGAGAACTTTGCAAAGATCTCAAGCTTGCCATCCACGCGCACCGCGCATTTCATGGAGCATTTACCCGTGTTCCTTTTCAAGGATTTTCTATGCTTGCAACAGCAGAGGTTGCAAGACTGCTGGGTGCAGATCAGCTTCACATCGGCACAGCAGGCGTTGGAAAAATGGTAGGATCAGCGCACGAAGTGCATGAAATTCAAGACCATATTGTCCAGCAGAACGTCAAACCCCATGGCAGTCATTGTCTTGGTGAAAATTGGGGAAATACGAAACCGATGTTCCCTGTTTCTTCAGGAGGACTGCATCCGATTCTTGTTCCTGATGTTCTCGAACGCATGGGAACCAACATCATGCTGCAGATTGGAGGGGGCATCCACGGACATCCCGGCGGAAGCTATGCAGGAGCACGTGCGATGCGGGAAGCAGTAGAAGCATATCTAGACGGAAAAACGATGGAAGAAGCTTCACAATCATGCAAAGAGTTGAGAGATGCATTAAAATTTTGGGGGCATACAAGACCGCGTTAAGGATGACCGTATAATCATTCACCGCATCGCAAGCATACCTTTTCCTGTAGGCACACCCGGATGGTTGGGAGGGGCATAGAGTTTCAAAAAAGTTAAGAGATCATGTGTGTACGCATCGTGCAAAGAACGCATGGACTCGCCATCCAGGGGTTTCTGAGAGACATTGCGGCCTTTCGCATCATCATATTCCGTGAGGGTGACCCAGCGTTTTTCAACATCGATAGACGCATATCTTGATCTGCCAGGTGGTCTGCTTGCAAAACCATCCGTAACCATGTCCAAGGTTCCGTCAATTCCAGCATCGTTATAAACGCGGTGAAGATGGGGATCTTTTTTGGGTTTGCTTTCGACACCAAACTGAAGCTTTTTTTGCCCGCCTGAAGCATCATAAAAGACATTGATTGAATATATCCTTATTTCCCCCGTAGGAAGCGTCGCTGAAATATCGAGACTATAATTTTTGCCGCCATTCAGATCTTTATGTAGTGTGCCGTAGGTTTCGAGAACATGCACGACTTCCTCAGCTTCTTTGCAAGGAACATACCCCCATCTGTGCAAGGTATTTGGATTTTTTAGGGGATCTGCAAGTGGTTGTGGTGCTGTTGCACAGCCGGCTACTAAAGCAGCTAAGCCAACGATGCCACGTCCCAACGTATGTACAAATTGTCTTCGCTCAGCATCCATGATCTTAACGGGTAAACAAGAAGTATAAAAACCTTGCGACTATGAGAGATAGATACTCAAGAAAACAACACAAAACCAAAAGATTTTTATATTACTGGTAACATATTAGACCACATGGTAGAAAAAACGACCAATATCAAGTTGGAAATAATCCGCCTCTTTAGATCAGACTATTTAGCAAAATTTCATGTTAGAGAAATGGCTCAATTAACTAAAAAAAGTCATGTGACGCTTTTGCCGCACCTTAAAGCATTAGAAAAAGACAAAATTCTCATCCCAAAGACTATTGGTAAAAACAAACAGCACTCATTAAATTTTGAAAATATCATCACAAAGAACTACCTCAATCTTTCAGAGACTGTTGAAACTACGGCATTTTTGGAAGACGTATTCCTTATTAAAAAAATTACTAAAGAAATTTTTAACTTAAATCTCACAGGAACCATAATAGTATTTGGCTCTTATACAAAAAAAACATTCCATGAAGATAGTGATATTGATCTTTTTTATCTCGGTCAGCTAACGGATAAAGAAATTCAAAATATTAAAAATATCGGCAAAACATATGGAAAAACCATTCATATTAAAAAATCAACATTAAAAAATTTTGAATTAGGACTAAGGAAAAAAGATCCTTTGGTCATAGAAATCGTTAAAAACCACATCATTCTGCAAAACCCTGAGCAATTTGTTAATGCTCTCTGGAGATATTACGATGAAAGAAGATAAAGATCCAAAAAGTCATGTCTCCTGGTGTTTCAAACAAAAAAGAGGTATCCAAGTAGAAGAACCCAATGATAATCTCTGCAAGGGGTACATTAAGAAAGCAAATCAGCACCATTAGGAATAAACTCAATAACGCCCATCCTACTTATGGTACGGCATTCCCTTATTGATCGTCATCGCACGATAGATCTGTTCGACTAAGAACAAGCGGATCATCTCGTGCGTAAAGGTCATGTGCGAAAATGAAAGTCTCAAGCTCGCTTTTTTCTTGACTTCGTCGCTCAAGCCATAGGTTCCGCCGATAATGAAAATAATATTCTGCTCGATTTCTTTCTGTTTGATCTGATCAGCAAGCCGGAGAGAATCCATCGTTGTTCCGTTTTCGTCCAGCACGATCACATACGGCTGTTTCACCGCAGGAATGTTCTCAAGAATTTTCATGATCTTCCTGCCTTCAAGTTCTTTAATGAGCTTGCGCGATGCTCCGTCTTCGCGTTCAATGACGCGTTCGGGATTGACTTCAATAATCTCAAGCCGAGTAAAACTTTGAATACGCTGAATAAAATCCTCAATCAGCGCTTTCAGATGCTGATCTTTGATCCAGCCGACGGTGATAAGTTT